>Ga0210017_1000416_pt1 | contig 35619 bp, 40 predicted proteins | sample CryGeyCG2014_020_FD_183966 | JGI IMG/M metagenome (GOLD analysis project Ga0210017, IMG submission 183966) | Groundwater microbial communities from aquifer - Crystal Geyser CG08_land_8/20/14_0.20 (SPAdes) (version 2) | ecosystem: Environmental > Aquatic > Deep subsurface > Groundwater | place... | reverse complement strand
TTCATCGGCTCCAAATCTTCCGGTACTATATTGAAAAATCAGAAATTTTGAAAATTCTCTTTCTTCTGGAAGCATTCCTCCTTCCCCAGTATTTTCAATTGTTCCAGCCAAGGTTGAGGCTTTAGCTAAAGCCGTTTTTGCCTCTCGACTAACTGCTCCAAAACTCATGGCTCCGATTATAATTGGAGTTTCAATTTTGATTGGCTTTTTGCTATTTTTCCCAATAACTGTTTCAGCGGTAATTTTTTCCTTATAGTAATCTACTGGCCTCTTACTTAATTGAGCCGGCACAAAAACCAAATCTTCAAAACTGATTTTCCCCAATTTATTGGAGCGACCCGAGGAAATGGGGACTTTTTTAGTTCTATTTCTAATTTCTTTAAGCCAATCTTCATTCATATCCCTTATTTTACCAGAATTTTACCTCGTTAGAAAGCCCCCACCCAAGAGAGAGTCCAAAACCTCGTTCTTTCTAACGGGGTTTATTTATTTAAAAAGCCCTATCATTGGAGCTTTATTTGCTCTAAAGTTAAACGAGTTCAAACTTTCTCTATCATTTTACCAAATTTAATCCACCAGTCAAAGAAAAGAAACCTTCAGAAATGACCTAGGCGGGGGCTTCGCCCCCGCCTGGGACTGGCCAGAAAAAATCCTGCCGCGAAGCGGGACAAAAAATGGAGGCGTAAAATCGGGAAAAATATAAATAAAAAGGTTAATTACAAAATTAATTAGTCCAAAAAGTCAGAACCGGTGTTCGGATCTAGAAACCGCACACCGGTTGTTTGTTTAGTTTTGGGAAAAGGACTGTTTATCGGGGAAAAGATCCTCGCCCATGGGATCGCAAGCATCGGGACGGACAGCGTGTATTCTCCAGTCCACGATGGCAGAGGGGTCCTCACGACGAGAACCTCTCACCTCTACGAGGACTCTGAAGCCCAGAAACTCTACCGTAATACTACGATAAAGGTTCTTAGCTGTTAGAAGTTCTGGCCCACGCAGAGGTTTAAGGTTGGTTATAGCGTCATGAGCGTTAGGACGGCCAAGAAGCATTCCTGACTCGTCCTCATCGACTGCCCCTGACGCTAGTAACCGATCGAGGTCGAGGATGGGGCCGGGGCGGTAGCCTCGGTAGATTGCCTCGCCTCTTAGGTTAGCTGCAGCTATGCAAGCTGCAACTACCGCTTTCCCCAGTGATGCCGACTTAGTATAGTCAACAACCCCTTTTTTTGCCATTTGATACCTCCTTTATTTTATTTCCATCCCTTAGGCTGGCAAACCTAGAAGACGGATGTTTTGAAGGAACTAGCCAATCCTAGAAATAGCTCTTTCCCTCACCTGAAATTACTATTTAAATAATAATCTCAGGTGAAGGGGGTCTCAGCTATGAGTTTATAGTCTAAGCCCCTTTATTAACGAGTTAGCCCTCCAAGATTTTTATCCCATTGGTCCAGCTACCATCAGCATCTGGGTCATGATAATAAACCTTGTGATGGCGTTGGCGGCCAGGAACGATAATACCAATTGGTGATGTTACTGGAGAGATTTCGACGGGATAATGACATTCTAGACATAATCCCGTCTCCTCGTCCAATAACACGTCGGGAAGTTCCTGACCACAGGATTTACATTTTGCCATTGGGTACTGCCATTTCGCCATTTGGTCACCTCCTTTCTTTTTTTCTCTACAAACCGGCGAGAGCCTGTAGGGGTGTAGCTCCTCTTCGGTCTCCACTGTTTCCAGTTGCAGCTTTCAAGGAACCGGGATGAATATAAATTTTTACATTCATTCCGCTTCCTTGATTAACTTTTCTCTATTCAAATTATAGCATACCTTATCAAATTTGTCAAGTTTTTGCCGGTAAAAGAGGTATCAAACATCGTCTCGGGTTTGAAAAACCTCTTAAAGGGCAAATTAAGGCTTGCCTTTTAGCCCATCTCCCCCAAAATGCTTAAATTTTAAGGTTCAGGTATGCAATTTCTATTTTGCTCGTTGGTAGGACATTTCTAAATTGGTTTGACACCGCTGAAAAAATTTGTTGAAAACTATTTTTATAGTATAATAAACTTAATGCGTAATAAAGATTACAGAGATTAATAATTATGATTACAGAGATTAATTATGATTACAGAGATGTTATTCTACCATCAATCGCATAATAGAATCTCTATCGCTGTAATCTTGTTTCATCACTGTAATCTATTATAATAATCTTTTGTTTTATCGCCGTAATCTTATTATGCACTATCTTTAATAAAAATGTCAAATATCTTACCGATTATGCGATTTCGTTTTCTCAAATCAATTAGTTTTTGGGGCAAAGCGTTTTTTCTAACTGTCGTTGTTTTGATTAGCTGGCTGATATGGTCTAAATTCGGAACGTTTCACTTTGTTCCGCTTTTAATCGTCGGGGGAGGATTTGTCTTTTTAGAAACCAGAAGGCAGGTCTTAATTGATAAGGCGCTTAAGGAGATATTAAAACAAGGCGGGGTGGAGTTGAAAGAAAAAATTCCCCAACTGGAAGCCAAACGAAGCCTGATTACCGCTATTTTTTATCTGGTTAGAAAAATGGGGCTGGGAAAAGAGCCGGTGCCGAAGTTCCACCAGGTCCACGAACTGGCCGATTTGGGAACCGATTGGATAAAAAAACATCTGGGGAAAATGATGACTTTACATGAGGTTTTAAATCCTATTTTGCTCAATTCTTTTCTTCCGCCAATAAAAGCAATGGTTCATCACAGCATTAAAAATAAGAAAGTTTTTGTCGGAGCAAGCATCGGCTGCGGGCTAGCCAGGTTTGAAGAAAAAATAGCCAAATACTGCAATAAACAAAGATTTCCCTCAATCATTTTTGCCACGGACGCCAATAAAGATCTAATTCTCAAAACAAAAAAAGGGGTGGAAAAAAGAGGCATAAAAATCAAATTTCAAGACAGCGATCAAGAAATCAACCTTCAATCGATTATTGATGAGGTTCAGAGAAATCGGCAATCTTTGATTTACTTTGTTCCGGTTAAAGCTGAAAACTTTCACAACCTTTTTCGAGCCGGCTTCAAGATTGATTTGGTTTGGTTTCTTCAATCCAGAGAGCATACTATAGAAGAACACCCAGAAGTATTTGACCAAATCAAAGAATGCGCTAAGGAGTGGATTATCTTAGAAACTTTTCGTAATTGGGGTGTCATTATTTTCGGAAATCTCATAAACTGGTGGATATCCCCTATTTTTGCCACTGAAACGGAAATCTCTATTACTCGCAATTATACTCCGCAAGAGTGGGCGAAGAAAAAGATTGGGGTAATAATAAAAAGGTTTCCTTATTTTTGCTGGGTGCTTTCAAAAGGAGTTTATGCCACCCTAAAAGAGAGCGGGTTTTTGGGAAAAAGTTTTGGCAGGAAAGACCAGCTTATTACTTTATCTTAAACAAAAAGGGCCGAGAGTTGATTTAGTGGCCGCATAAACAAAAGGAGGTTTCAGTACCTCTTTTTATTTATGCAAGTTTATTTTTGAAAGTTATTCTCCAATAATTTGAATCTGGACTTTTCGAAGCTTGGGGATGTCAAGTTCCACTAAAAATATTCTCTGCCATTGTCCCAGTTGCAGCTTGCCTCCAACAATGTTTAAGGTTAGACTGGAAGGTAAATGCAGGGCCCGGCAGTGAGAATGACCGTTAGCGCACTCTTCCTTACAAACATTTACGGTTCTGCGACTAAAATCATTGTGGTTGTAATCCAATTTCTTGGGAGAAATTTTCTCCAGATGTGCTTTAAAATCTTCCAGAAGCAGGGGTTCATTTTCATTTAAAATTAAAGCACAGGTTGTATGTAAAGTTTGAATGTTAATTAAGCCATTTTTAATCTGGCTTTTTTTAACTAAATTTTGAACCCATTCTGTAAAATCAATAAAATCAAACTCTCCCCTGGTTTTGAATTCTAAAGTTTTATTTAAAATTTTCACTTTTGTAGTGTTTCGAGAACAGCCCTTTTACGGGGGCTACTTTTGATTTAGCAAATTCAGGGAAAAGAGTAAAGAGAAGAAATACCTTTCTTTTCCATTCCCGCAAGATCCCCGCAAGGTCAATGAGACCAAAAGCGTCCACCAATTTTGGCGGGCGCTTCAATTACAACCTTTCAAGACTTACCTGCCCAGCAATTCATTAATCTTAGCTCGGGTGGTCTTTCCGACGATCCCCGTTCCTTCAGTCAGTTCCCAGGGAGCCAGAATTTCTTCCGAATACTTCTCCTGGAATCTGATTACGGCCGCTTTAGTTAAAGATCCGAACCAACCGGAAACTATTCCTTCGGGATAAATGTCTTCGCCCTGCGCTTTTAAGAAAATCTGTAAATATCTGACATCGTCGGAAGTCTGGTAATACTTCAGAGTATTTTCAAACTTAAAGTCAGCTGGTGAGTGGTATGCATATCATCAAAGACCATTATCCAGGCATTAGCCACTCCGGTACCATCTGCTTTTAAAACTTTACCAGTTAATTGCAATGACTTTGGGTTTGGCAGCCAAAGCCGGTGTTCCGGTCAGCGATAAAATTGTGACAAGAGCAACAAAACAAATTGTTGCTTTTTTAGAGATATTTTTTAAAAACCTTTTATTTTTCTTTGACATGTTTTGACTTATGACCTATGACTTATGACCTATGACTTATGACCTATGACCTATGACTTATGACCTATGACCTATGACTTATGAGTGTCATTTGTCATTTGTCATACGTATTAACTTTCGACATTTAATATAGGTTGAGACCGTTGAATAATTCAACGTAGTTCTGCGTATTGTTCGGCGTGGTTCTGCGTTAAAATGGTTTTATCGCTAAACTACGCAGAACTACGCTGAAAATAATTGTTCAACACTCTTATTATATCATTAACCAACTTCAAAACAATAAAGGGTTTCCCCCAATTTTTGAATAGGAGCTTTACGAGAAAACTGCTCAACAAATATTACTTTTATCTTTATTTACTCAGCGCCTGGCTCGATGGGCGGTGGAGTTGGAGCTTCGGGCGGAACGACTGGTCCTTCTCCCTTCTTTCTCTTCATAAAATAATAAACTCCTAATCCTACTACCGCTACGATTACAATAACCAAAATTATAGTTGTAGTTGTCATATTTTTGCGAATTATTTTTCGCTATTTTAAATTTTTCGACCTTGCGAGCACATAATTTATTATATATGTGCGATTTATTCTCAATTACTTTATTTTACCTTTTAACAAGGTGAGAGGTCAACTCTAACCCTGTGGATAAGTCAATTTATATATGTCGCCTGCGTCGCTTCGCTCCTTAGAAACCCACGGTTTCTAACGTTTTCGCCTTCGGCGAAAGCCTGTTTTCCTATACGAGAAAACACCCAGTTTCCCCGGCCCCTTTCTGGCAGACGATATTTATAAGCTTGTAAATGTCACCTGCGCCCATTATTATTATTACTTCGCCGCTTCTCAAATTTCTTTTCAAATAATCAGTAATTTCTTTGAAATTTTTAGAACCGGGAATATAAACTACATCCTGTGCGAAACCCGACGTTGCACATTTAATTCTTTTTACCAACTTTTCTGAATTTACTTTTTTCCTTATTTCTTTTTTTTCCCTCCCGGCTACATTATAAATATCAGTCATTATTAATTTATCAATCCATTTTTCTATTAAAGCTTCTCGAAAAATCTGTACAAAATTCTTAAACAAATAAAAAGTTCTCTGATATTGGTGGGGCTGAAATACAAGCCAGATAATTTTTTTGGGCCACTTCTCCCGAGCCGCTTTTACCGTAGCTCTAACTTCGGTCGGATGATGACCGTAATCTGAGACTATGGTTATTTTCCGCGTGGTTCCGCGTTTGGTTCCACGTAGTTCAGCGCGCAAAAGCTCAAAACGGCGCCAGGAACCTTTATATTCTGACAAAGTCTTATAGCTAACTTTATCCGGAATTTTCAAGGCCCGGGCAACGGTTAAAGCCGCCAGGGCATTAGAGACATTATGCTCTCCGGGTACCCTCAAAATCTTCTTTATTTTTTTCGCCTCTCTTTGCCTTAACGAAAAATATACCACATTTTTGACGGCCGTCAGAAATGTGGTATTGACAGATTTATAATTTGGTGGTTTAATTTTTTTATTTGCGGTTTTACTCATTTTTATAATTTTACCCGTTATATTTGCGTCATCTCTATTCACTACTAATATTCCGTCTTCGGACAAATGCCCGATATATTCTTTGAAAGCTCTAAAAATATTTTTTAAGTTCTTGTAATAATCCAAATGATCTTTTTCAACATTGGTTAAAACAATAATCTTTGGCCAGTAATTTAAAAAAGAGGCAAAATGTTCGTCTGCCTCTATGACCAAAATCGCAGAACCAGGCGGAACTAAACGCGGAACTATGCGGAATAACTTTTTTCCCATTCGGAAATTGCTGTTTCCAAACTCTTTTAGCTTTGTCCCCAAAACTACGGTAGGATCTAGCCCGGCTTTAATTAAAATCAATGCTATCATGGCGGTGGTGGTACTTTTCCCGTGCGTTCCGGAAACTGCAATGGTAAAATACTGCCTGGTTAATTCTCCCAGGGCTTCGGGATAACTCAGTAATTTGACTTTTGACTTTTGCCTGCCCCGTAGGGTCGCAAAGCGACTCCTTTGGGGACTTTTGACTTTTGACCGCTTTAACTCCGGATTGTCTTTTGTAACGGCTGGGCTATAAATAACTAAATCAATGTCTTTTGGCACATTTTTAACTTTATGCTTACCAATAAAAATTTTGGCTCCCTTTTTCTGAAGGGCTTTGGTGATTTCTGAAGAATTTAAATCAGAGCCAGAAACTTTGTGGCCCCCGGCCAAATAGTATTGAGCCAAAGCCGAAACGCCAATTCCACCAATACCGATGAAATGCACTTTCATAAAAAATTGTTTTTAGTTTATGGTTTATAGTTTGGAGCTTCCGGTTTAGTCATTAGTTTATAGTCTTTGGAATTTTGTTTTATAAATAACCAATAACTAATGACTATAGACCAAACTGGCAGCTATAAACCCCAAACCCTAGGCTTTAGACTACTTTATTTGGAAAGTGGAGCGCTTTCCAAAATTGTGTATTCTGCTCCGCCTCTTTTTAACTGACTTTCCATCACTTCAATTGATTTAACTTCAAAATTTAAAGAAATCTCTTCATTTACTTCCGGTCTTTCTTCCGGCTCAATTTGCCTCCACTCCCAGGTTCTGATTCTACCTAAAGTTAGGTGGGGATGAAATTCCCTATTTTCTGCTTCAAACCGAATTCCAGAACTACTCAAAGAATTTTCTAAAGCAGTTTTGAGGTCGGAAAGCTCTTTTACTCTCTCCCCTTCCACCCAAATCATCCGGGGCGGCATTTTCTTTGGCGGGCCATAACAAACCCTATTAAACCTTATAGAAAATGGCGAATATTGCTGGCCGAGTTCTTTAGCTATTTTACAAATCTCTCCAATCTCTTCGTCAGAAACATAACCTATAAACAGCAAAGTAATATGCAAATTTTCTTCTTTCGTCCACCTAATTGGAAGTTCCGGCCATTTTGATTGATAATTTAAAAGCTCTTTTTTTATATCTTCTGGCAAGTTTATGGCAATAAAAACCCGATGCTTCATAACCCTACGAATTACGAATTTTTTACGAATATACGAATTCGACTAATTGAATTTTATCATAGATTAAAATATAATAAAAGAGAGATTAATTATTCGTATATTTGTATTGATTCGTAATTCGTAGGGATGAAGGAAGCTTATTTATATAAAAAACTCGCCGACAAAAAAGCGCAGTGTCGAAATTGCGCTCATTATTGTGTTATCGAAAATGGGAAAAGAGGAATCTGTGGAGTCAGAGAAAATATTAATGGGAAATTGTATGCCTTAAACTATAGAAAGGCAATCGCTGTAAATATCGACCCAATTGAGAAAAAGCCATTTTTTCATTTTTTGCCTGGAAGTTATTCTCTATCTATCGCTACAGTCGGTTGTAATTTTAGATGCTTGAATTGCCAAAATAGTGACATCTCCCAGGGTTTTAAAGGAGCTAAAGAAATTCTTGGGGAAGATTTGCCACCAGAAAAAATTGTTGATTTAGCAATTAAAAATAATTTGCCAAGCATTTCTTATACATACACGGAACCCACGATTTTTTTAGAATACGCCCTGGATACAATGAAACTGGCTAAAAAGGAGGGTTTGAAAAATAATTGGGTCTCAAATGGCTTTTGGTCAAAAGAATTATTTGGTTTAATTTCCCCCTATTTGGATGCGGTCAACATTGACCTAAAATATTTTTCTGACGAAGACTACTTCAAATATTCCGGAGGGAGATTGCGGCCAGTTTTGGATACCCTAAAGAGATTAAAAAAGACTTCTCGACCCGGCTCGGGACAAGAAAAAATTTGGGTTGAAATTACTACTTTGGTTATCCCCACTTTAAACGATAAGGAGGAAATTTTTAAAAACATTGCTAATTTTATTAAAAATGAATTGGGCAAAGAAACTCCCTGGCATATTACCCAATTTTCTGGAGCAATTTCCTGGAAACTTCAGCATCTGCCCGACACTCCGGTTGAAACCCTAAAAAAGGCCTGGCAAATTGGAAAAAAAATTGGTCTAAAATATGTTTATACCGGCAACGTTCCCGGTCTGGATTCCGAAGATACTTATTGCCCAAAATGCAAAGCAAAAATGATTGAGAGAACGGGCTACCTTATTCAGAGATTTGATAAAAACGGAAAATGTTCAGGGTGCGGAGAAAATTTAGATTTAGTATTAAACTAAAATAGCAGGCTAATGACTTTTGCATTTCACCTGCTATTTGCTTTTTGAAGCAAGAAAGGACTGAAGGTCGGAAAATAATTTTTCTTCATCAATTATGCCAATAGGTAAGGTTTTTTCAGCCTCCTTTATGAATAATTTAATCAATAAAAATATAGCGTTTGACCACTTTCCAACGTCATCAAAATTAGTTGAGGCAGAACAAATCCAATTAAACCAATCTTGATTGACGGAATTGGACTCCAAAGCTACTCCGCTAACCTCAAAGTTCAAAAGTCCTGAAAACTTTTCTTCCGTTTCTTTAATTTCTTTTACAGAAATAAAAGGGAAAGTTTGGTTATTAGCAAGAAATAAAGAATAAAGAGCAATCATCGAAATCTGGGCAAAGACATTTAAATCCCGGAACCTTAGCTGTATCTTTCTCTTTTGGTCCAAATCTCCCTCTTTTTCTGTTAGAACCAAGTCATAAACAATACTTTCGTATTCAGACAACTCTTTGGAAAGTCCAAACAGGGCTGGCGAATCCTGCTCAAAGATTTTTCTGAATCTGATTAACTCGCACTGCTCTGACCACTGACAAGTAATATCAGCAGTCAATTGTCCCCATAAACAATGGATGGCATTTCTGCACTGAGAAACACCCTGAGCCATTGCCAAACCTTGCTCCAAATCGCTTCTTGAAATTCTTATCACTTAAATCACCTCCTTTCATTATTTATTAAAGATAGTGCATAATAAGATTACGGCGATAAAACAAAAGATTACGGCGATAAAATGGGATAGAATAAGATAGAAAACATCGCTCCAATCTCTAATTAATCTCTGTAATCTTTATTACGCATTAAGTTTATTATTTTATCCTTAACTACTACCTTAGTATACCATTAAAATAAAATTATGTCAAGAGAAACTGACATTTTTGCTGCAATTTGTCCTCATCCTCCAATAATAGTTCCTACTATCGGAAAGCCGGCTGATTTAAAATTGGTCTCAAAAACAATTGAAGGAATGAAAAAACTGGCTGAAAAATTTGCTCAAGTCAAACCGGAAACGGTTATTGTAATTTCTCCCCATGGCCCGGTTGATTCTAATCATTTTACTATTATTGACTCCCCTACCTTAGCCGGTCATTTTTACAATTTTGGTGATTTTCAAACCGAATTAATTTTTAGAAATGACCAAGAACTAACTGAGATAATCGAAAAAAAATGCCAGGAAGCAAAAATCCCGCTAAGAACAGCTAATATTAAGGAGCTTGACCACGGAACATTGGTTCCTTTGTATTACTTGGCCCGAAAACACCCCAATTTCAAAGTTGTTCCCCTCGCCTATTCTTATTTGAATTTGGAAACTCATTTTAAATTTGGCCAACTTCTCAATAAAATAATTGACAGAGAACAGTTCTCTGTCAACTATGGAATCATAGCAAGCGGAGATTTATCTCACCGATTGACTCTTGATGCGCCGGCCGGCTTCTCCTCCCGGGGGAAAGAATTTGATGGAAAACTGATTGAGTTTTTAAAAAATAAAGATATCGATAGAATTTTGAATATGGACCCGGATTTAGTCGAGGAAGCTGGCGAATGCGGATATCGTTCTATAATAATTTTACTTGGCGTTCTCAACGGCCTTAACTGGCAGCCGGAAATTTTATCTTACGAGGGACCTTTCGGCGTTGGATATTTAGTCGCTAACTTTAAATTAAATTAAAAACCCCGTATCTTGCTTGATGCTTAAGCCGGGATTTTTATTTTTGCGAATCAAGGAACATTTTTATCTTCGAAAACATCTTCTCTGAGGACGCTTCCGGTATTGGTTTTTGGGATTCTTTTATTGCCTCTGAAGAAATATCGGTTAGAAAAAGTATTCCCTTTCGAGAAAAATCTGACACAAGTAAATCTTCAAATTCTTTGGAAAGAATTTTAGCCAGTGCTGGGTTGGTTTTCGAAATTTCCTGAAAAATTTCAGAAAAGAACTTTATTTTTCCGTTAACTCTTTCGACAAACTTTTCAGTCATTGGCAGAAAACTAAAATTACTTTGAGCCCATAAGGTGCCTAAACTCAATAATAGCAGAGAAAGAGAATGCCTCTTCTCTATTTCCAAACCATTTTTTATTCCTACGGTCAATAAACGTTTGTCCAGGCGGTTAACATTGATTTCATTAAAAAACTTTAAAATCAATCCCCAGAAAGCCGGGGCCTCAAATTTCAACTCTTCCTTAAATTTCCAGGCCATACAGCTTTCTTTTCCTTTTTCATGGGAACATTCTAAAAATTCTTCTTCATCCATTAGACATCTCAAAGAATGAGGGCATTCAAAGACTATATCTCTCATATTAAATCCATACAACAATAATGGATTGTTTTTACGCTCAAACCCCTTTTTCTTCAATAGCGCCTTAGCCTTAAACTCAAATATTTTTCTTCCCAACAATGACTTAACCCTAAACTCAAATTCGTCTTTCTTTAATAATAACTTAGTCCTGAGTTCAAACATCGTCCTGAATTCAAACATCTTTCTCCTTCCTAAAAAAGTGTTTTAGTCTCAAAGTACTCTTTAATTATAACTTAAATTTTAAATTTTGTCAACCCCGCCTATAAAATAGACATTTTTATATCAGGAGATAAACCGTAAGGCGACTTCGTCTTGAAAAAATAGTATCTTGAAGAATCTCGGCTGAAAAAGGTGCGGGGTTGCGAATATAAATAAAAAAATTAAGGGCCAGCCCAATTGGACTGACCCTTTTCAATATCTATACACAGAAAGCTATCACAGAAAGTAAGGAATATCATTATCCGCAGGATTGTGGTCAATCTCTACGGTGATGATATTTTCCTTCCATTCAGCTCTAATCGTAAAAAAATAGGTTTCTTCTCCCTTATCAACCCGGACGTAAACCGGACTGAATTTCCAATCGGGTGTAGGTGCCTTTTCCTGAGGATAAACCCTGAGCGGCATGAAGTACTTACCGTCGGAAAATCCAAAAGGTATATCCTCTTCTTCACGACCGAAAAGTATTGAAACTCCCGGCCTTTTGTTAAAGAGGAGCTCACCCCAGGGAGCATTCTTCACTGCTTCGGGAACAGTCACCTGAAATTGCTTCGGGTCTGATTCCACTTCTATCAGATTAAGGTAAACTTTGGTGGTTTCCTTGCCGAAAGTATGATGCACCTCGGCAATTCCTTTCATCTCGTCATTTACCAGCGGCAGAGAATCATTTGGGAATTCTAATCCTACCGCAAGTCTTAAGTATTTATCCGCTCGACAAAACTTCTTCTTTTCCATTTATGCCTCCTTTCTTTCTGTATTATTTTCTCCTAAACTTTAAAGGGAATGTTTGTTTCTATAATCTTTGTTTCAATCCCTTCTTTCTCAACTAAATTCACAAGATATCGTCTCTTTTCAATATCGCCGTGAACTGGAATTACAAGCTTTGGCCGCAATTTTCTCACCAGATAAAGCAGGTCTTCTTTCTTTCCGTGCCCCGAGACATGGATGTTTACTCTCTGAGCTTTTGGAGAAAAATCATCGGGAGCTTCAGCAGAAATATAAACTTTCTTTGTCATTCTCGTTAATCTTCTTACCATCTCTCTTACCCGATTTTTAATTTCCAGAATCGGGAAAAATTAGGATAAGAAAATTCTGTCAGGTCTTCCTCAAATAAAGCTCCGGTAACAGGAATTAGGACACAACCGCAGTCTAACAGTATTCGTGATTCAGGGGTTTCAAATAAGTAACAATTTGCTCCCCCGCCCTATCAATACCACCAAGAGCGGTAATAGTAATACTGGCTTTTTTCTTTTCTTTCGACTTCAACCAGGAAATCATTTAAATAAACCTCCCTTTCTACTCATTATATTTTTTATTTTTTAAAGAAACAATTTGATCCAAGTCTTAATTATATTATACACCCAGATAACTAATTTGTCAAGGAGCAAAAAACATGGAAACCAAAAATAGTAACGGTCTACATTTTGGTTTTGTGGTTTTGGTTACTCCACTCTCTCTTAATTTCCCAGGTTGAAAAATTCTAGACAGTATAGGGAGGCGGGATACTGGAAGTTGTATTGGGGGTATTTAATTTTTATTTTTTTCCAGTATAATGAAATAAGAACCTGCCTTCGGCAAGAACTCAGAGCGCATAATGCGTTACGTGCTCGACCGGGCACTAATTAGTGCTCTGGCTTGATTCGCTAAGGTATTCACCCCGTTAAATACGCCTTCGGCGTAATTTACGAAGTAAATTATTTAACGGGATAAACATATAATCTTGAAATAAATATGACTCTGGTAGATTTAGCTAAAAAAGCAGTGGAAAGTTATATTTCCAAGAGTAAAATAATTTCTCCTCCTTCCGAGCGGCTAGAAGAATTTTTAAATAAAAAGTCCGGAACCTTCGTTACTATCAAAAAAAATGATGAACTAAGAGGATGTATCGGGACCTATTTACCAACGAAAAAAAACATAGTAAAGGAAGTAATTGATAATGCTATTGCCGCTGCCACCGAAGACTATAGGTTTGGACCGATTCAAAAAGAAGAACTCCCCCATCTTTCTTATACCGTCTATATTTTAAACGAGCCGGAATTAGTTTACCCCGTTAAATCCCGCGAAGCGGAAATTTCGCCAAAGGCGAAATTATTTAACTGGGTAAAAGACATTAAAGAGTTAGACCCCAAAAAATTTGGTATAATTGTTAAAACCGCACCGATTTTATCTCCAGATACCGATGTCGTTTTTAACGGTCATATGCCCTCAAAATCCGGTCTTTTACTTCCCGACTTAGAAGGGATAAATACAGTAGAACAACAAATTTCAATTGCCTGCCAAAAAGGAGGAATCAACCCTGCCCGAGAAAAAATACTAATTTACAAATTCACCGTCGAAAAATACCAATAGCAAAAGTAACCAACCTCAGGAGTTGGTTATTTGTAAAAAGAATGATTAACCAAAAAATCGCCAAAATATTATATGAAACAGAAGAACTCTTAAAGATAAAAGGGATGGCTTTTAAACCTAGAGCTTACCGAAGAGCGGCCGAAGCTTTAGAAAATTTAAAAACAGATGCTTCGTCTATTTATAAAAATGATGGCCTTAAGGGGCTTAAAAAAATTCCGGGCGTGGGTGAAAGCATTGCTAAAAAAATTGAAGAATATTTGAAAAAGGGCAAAATTAAATACTGCGAAGAACTAAAAAAAGAAACGGCCATTCGTCAAATTATTACTCATTATTTTAAAACTAAAGGGTTAAATTTGGAAGAGCTTAAAAAAAGCGCTAAAAAAAGGGAAATAATTTATTCAAGGTTTACCAAACCGGCAAAACAGCTTTTAGAACTGGCCGGTTCAGTCCAAAAAGCCAAGGAAGCTATTAGCCGGGTAGCCGAATGGGCCCAATCCAGAAATTTGGATTATGCTATTGAAACCGTCTTTAAAAAATGGCTGGAACTGGATAGGTTAAGGCCAAAAGAAATTGTTAAAAAACCCTATTTTCAGGAAAATCCCATGGTCTGGTCTCAAACCAAGAGAAAATGGTATGTAATTGACCCTGAAGGAAGATGGCTGGAATTTGCCGGAAAAGAATCTGAGATTAAATGGAAAATAATAAAATAACGAAATGAAGAATGTATTAATAATTACGCAGGTGCGTAATTATTAATACTATTAATACTAAAAGATAGTGCGTAATGGGATAGAATAAGATGGAAAACATCGCTCCAATCTCTAATTAATCTCTGTAATCTTTATTACGCATTAAGTTTTATATTGTCTGCCCTATATTGTCTGCCCTATATTGTCTGCCCTATATTGTCTGCCCTATATTGTCTGATATTATCTGATATTGTCTATTTTATATTGACTATATATGAAAAACCTAATCCATAATCTTTACAAACTAAGACCCAAAAAACCCAAAATAGTATTTATGGGTACTCCAGGGTTTGGGGCAATTATTTTAGAAAGACTTTGTAATACCAAATTTAAACCCTGTTTGGTTATTACCGAACCTGACAAACCAATGGGAAGAAAACAAATTATCACTTCCCCACCAGTTAAAGTTCTGGCTCAAAAATATAATATTCCGGTTTTACAACCAGAAAAAATTAAAGATGCCGTAGATAAAATTCGTACTACGAGTCCGGGTCTCATAGTGGTAGCTACCTATGGCAAAATTTTACCAAAAGAAATTTTGGAGATTCCAAAATATGGATGTTTAAATATTCATCCTTCCCTACTTCCTAAATATCGGGGAGCTTCCCCTATTCAGTACGCAATTTTAAATAATGAAAAAGAAACCGGGGTGACCATTATTTTGATGGATGAAAAAATAGACCACGGACCCATAATATCAAATATCAAATATCAAATATCAAATATCAAAATTAGTTATGAAGAATTGGCTAAAAAACTGGCGGAATTAGGAGCTGAACTACTAATTAAAACTATCCCTGAGTGGACAAGAGCTGAAATTAAACCGCAACCTCAAGACGAAGGTAAGGCAACTTATACTAAAATCCTGAAAAGAGAGGACGGAAAAATTGATTGGAAAAAATCAGCAGATGAAATTGAAAGACAAATTAGAGCATTTCAACCCTGGCCGGGAAGCTGGACGTTTTGGCAAATAACCAAAGGGACTTTATTAAGAATTAAAATTTTAAAAGCAGGAGTTTTTAAATCACCAGATGAAAAAGTTTATCCCCTTGGCAAAGTTTTAGTTGTTCCCCCAAACAAAGCCGGTATTCAATGCGGAAGGGATTTTTTAATTATCGAAAAACTACAATTAGAAGGGAAAAAACCAACTGGTTCAGAAGAATTTTTAAGGGGCCACCCCGATTTTACCGCAGCAATACTGAAATAACGCGATACTAATATACGAATGCATACTAATTAATCGCGATGCCAATATACAAATGCATACTAATGATACTAATTTTATTCGTATGCGCCTATTCGTTAAGGCCATTCGTATTACGTATAATTAGAGACCGTTGAATAATTCAGCGTTGTTCGGCGTAGATATCGGCGTTATTCAGCCTAAACATGGTTTTTATCGCAGAACTACAAATTTTAGAATTTTCTGGTGGAATCCTTGAATAATAGAAATCCCTTTAAATTTCGAAATTTCTAACGGGGTGAAATTACGCTAAAAAATAATTGTTCAACACTCTTAGTATATTGGTATCGATATTATGCTCTCTTATTTTGACCTCCGAAAAGGAACAAAATTTATCTTAGATAATCAACCTTACGAAGTTCTTGAATTTAAACAAATGGGCAAGGCCCAGGATGTTGTTGTTGCCCAAACCAAAATCAAAAACTTAATTACCGGAAGGGTTCTGGAGAAAAACTTTCACCAGGGAGATGTTTTTGAAGAAGCAGAAATTGAAAAAATACAGTTAAAATTCCTCTATTTTCACCGGGGAGAATTCTGGTTTTCTAAAGCCGATAATCCGGCTGACAGGTTTTCTCTGCCGGAAGATATAATTGGCAATGCCGACCAATTTTTAAAACCCAACTCAATCCTTGATGGATTAATTTTTCAAACAAAAGTTATCAACGTATCTCTACCAATCAAGGTTCAATTAAAGGTAAAAGAAGCTCCGCCCGGAGTAAAAGGAGATCGAGCTCAGGGAGGAACTAAAACCGTAACTCTGGAAACCGAAGCTAGAATAAATGTACCATTGTTTATCAAAGAAGGAGATATGATTGAAGTAAACACCGAAACAGGTGGATACGTCCGAAGAATAGAAAAAACACCTTAAGTGGGATAGAATAAGATAGAAAATATCGCTCCAATCTCTAATTAATCTCTATAATCTTTATTACGCATTAAGTTTAATATATTACCTCAATTGGCGATTTTTTTCAATCTCTCTTACTCTTTTCTCTGACATTCCAAAATGGTGAGCGATTTCGTGCCAGACAGTATTTTTGATAATTTCTTTAATTTCTTTTTCACTCGAAGCTATTTTTTCAATCGGTTTCTTAAAAATTGTTATTTTATCCGGCAAAACCTGTCCGTAATGTCTTCTTTTGGTTTGAGGAATGCCTTCGTATAAACCCAAAATCAAGGGCTTTGTTTTTGCCTTTAGTTTTTCTAATTGATAAAGGGTAAGCTCTTCTTCAATGACAATGTCTACATTATCTAATTTTTTCAAAAATTTTTCGGGAATGGCTTTAATCCCCTCATCAACTAATTTTTCAAATCTTTTTGAAGTCATTAAATTAATTTTATAACAATTTGAGAAGTTATTGCAAATAGAAAAGCCCTGAAATGATTCAGGGCTTGTTGTTTATTATTGTTTTAAGCCGTTTCTATTTTGTTTTCTTCTTCAAGGCCCAATTCTTTAATAAGAATTTCTCTTAATTTCTTTTTTTGAATTTTTCCGGTCGTAGTCATAGCCATGGAAAAATCTTGGCCGAAACCATCGTGGATTTGCAACCCTGTTTTTTCTTGCCAGACCTCTATTACTTCGGGGCTAAGGTATGTTCCAGCGCTGCAGCAATAGCGCAATTTTTTAAGATTATATTTTTCTAAATCTTCCTGAAGCATTATTTTATAAGCTCCCGGAGCAGCACAAAAAGTAGTAATACCATAAGTTTCAATAAGTTCAAGGGTTAGTTTGGGATCAAATCTACCTTTACCGGCATGCAGGAAAATAGCTGCACCTATAATCCATTGGCCAAAACATCCCCAGGCGGTTTTAGCCCAGCCAATATCTGGAACAAAGGTCCAATGAAGATCGGTGGGTTTTAGGTCTTGCCAGAATTTAGCGGTAATAAGATGAGCAAGGGCATAAGAAGATTCGTGAATGACCATCTTCGGGTGACCTGTGGTCCCCGAGGTGAAATAAATCATTAATCTGTCATTGTTTCGGGTTTTTGTTTTTTAAGTCGCCGGGAAGCCTTTTCCATCTCAGTTTCATAGCTTATCCAACCATCTCTTTTCTCTCCGACCAGGATTAAAGCTTTAAGCGACGGACATTTATTTTTTATTGCTTCAATCTTGGGAATATTGTCAAAATCAGTAATAATTATTTTGGCCATAGCCTGATTTAATCTATATTCAATATCTTCGCTTGTACAGGAAACGGTGACAGGTATCGGAACAATATTCAGTTTAATCATTCCCAGTAAAGCAATATACCACTGGGGGATTTTCGGTAAGACAAGCAAAACACGATCTCCCTTTTGAACAGAAAGTTTTTTCAAGACATTAGCAAATTTGTTGGAAAGCGCGCTCAAATCCTGAAAAGTATAATCTTCCTGTTTTTGGCCACTTTGGTCTACAAACCTTAAAGCTAACCTTGTTTTACCTTTCGCCCATTTATCTATCACATCAAATCCAAAATTAAAATGTTTCGGAACCTTTAGATGAAACTCTTTGCACATTCTTTCGTAATCTTCCATTTCCACCTTCTTTCGCCTAGTTTTTAATGAGCTTTTTAATAATCTTTAAATCTTAAAGTATTTTAGAAAATTTTGCAAGTGTCGGTGCATAAAAAAAGCGGCTCCGATTTTTTGAGCCGCTTAAATAATTTTACGATTCTCTTTGGACGAGTCAGCAAAAAATTCTTCCTCTGTTAAAATAGTCAAAACATTCGTATCTTATTTTAAATTCTCCTTTGTATTCCATTTCTAAATAAAAGGCCACACCTATTTCATTTCTTTTGTACTTTTTGATAAGTTCTACTGCATCTTCGGGCAAGGGAAGACGAACAATCTTCCCCCTAATCTCCAGCTTCACTATGCCTTCGGACGAATCATCAAGCACTTTTACCTGACAACCTTTTGGTACAACCAAGGGAAAAACCGACCCTAAAACAACAATTGAAACCATTTTATTTATTCACCTCCTTTCAAAGAACTTTCCAGAAGAAATTAAAAACCTCTTCTGGGAAAGAGGTTAGTTTGAAACAATTTATTTAGTTTACTCTGTATTACAAATCAAACCAGCCCCTTTCTCAATAAAGGTCATACAACAACAGCAGCAACAAGCAATTAATTTAAGGTTAGTTTGTTTATTCATAATTTTAACTATCTAATTCTAGCAAATCTTTGAAATCTTGTCAAGAAGAAGAAGCCTTTTTTAGAAACTTCAAAATTTCAGGAGTTTCAGAATAAACTATGTAATAGCCAGTAATTTCTTCTTTCCTAACTTCTCTTACTTTGAGATAATCAAAAATTCGCTGGGACCAAAGGGGAAATTCTTCTTTTACAAGTCGTTCTCTATCGGCATAGATAGGATAAACATCCAATCCAAGAATTTTTATTCGAAATTCAAGAGTCTTGCAAGTATAAAAAATACAGAGATAGGGTTTATTATTTTTCAATAAACAACCGTTTTCTGACAAGAACAAGCAAGGACAGTAGAGCCCATCTGAACTATCTACCCTCTATTTAAAAAAGCTCCAATCAGGTTCGGGAAATTCAAAATTGAGGTTTTGGCTTACAAGATAAAGTAACTCAATGGATGTCATCGTAAAATTAGGTTTTAAACAACAAAGTCCTTGGCAGTTATGACAGCTCTCAAAAAATTCCGACCGACTAAAAAATTTCAACCATTTTTTTCTGAGCTGGGAAACTGCTTCCGGGGGTTGAGTATTCTCAATAAAATCCTTGGTGACAATCTCTTTTGCCAATGTTAAGCAGTTAAGACAGTTTTTATATTCTTTCTGGGCTTCTTCCCAAAGATAAGCATTAAAATCCATTTCTTCCCTTTCCTTTTTTCAAAGAACTCTTTAGTTGTCTACCATATTTAACTCTTCAATATCTGCTTCTTTTTTAATCTCTTCGAACTCGTTCTCCACCGCCCTGAGTCGTTCTTTGCTAGCCCTAATAAGGCCTACTGCCTCTTTTACTTTTTTCAAACCCTCTTCAATATCAACCTCCTCTTGACCCTCGAACCATTTGGTAATTTCAGAAAGCTTCTTAAGATTATCGCTTAAATTTTTAATATCTGGTTTTTCTTTAGGCATGTTTTTTTATTAATTTTAATTACCCTATTAAATTCGCAAAAGTGATTATTTGACAGGGTGAATGTTTTTAACCTTAGAAATAATTGTTCCATCTGCCACTCGAATATCCACATCTTCTTCTATTTTAGTATCTCTTATGCTTCTAATCAATCTGCCTTCGCATCGTGCGATACTGTAACCAAGTTTAAATTGGGTTTCCGGATTGCGAAGGTAAACAATTTCTTCCGAATGCTCCAATTGTTGTTTGATTATCGATAAGAGCGAATTAAATCCGAATATGGATTTCCTCCATGAATTCTTTAAATTGCTTTTACTATTCTGGAGAGCATTTTTGAACGCCTGGAAAGAAATTTTTAGCGCAGTTTCAATCTCTCTATATTTATCAAAAATTAAATCCTTTATCCCGCGAATTATATCTACTGACCGATTTATTAACAAATTGGCGTTTTCTAATACATTCTCATAAGAATCAATAACATTTTTTTCGTATTCTTTTAATAATGACGCAGCTTGTTCCCACGATTCACTAAGAACGGTTGCGGCAATGCTTGGCGTTGAAACCGAACGATCGGCTGCTAACGCTGCAAGAGGAACATCTTTATGATGGCCGATTGCCGCAATCACCGGAACCGGAAAACCGGTTATCTCTCTAACCAGCAATTCATTATTAAACGCCAGCATTGATTCCAAAGAACCTCCTCCGCGCATAATTACCAATACCTCTATATTTTCTTTCTTCAGCGTTTTAATAGAAAGCAATAAATCGGCAATAGCAGCTTGTCCCTCTACGCGAGAATCAATCATTTTAATTTTAAATCCAAACCTTCCTAAATTATTTAAAAAATCGGCGAGAACCGCACCCTGTTTTGAGGTGATTATTCCGACTTTCTGCGGATATTTTGGGATTACTCGTTTTCTAACTTCCTCAAAAAGTCCCTCTCTGGTTAATTTCTCTTTCAATTTTTCATACTCTTTTTTCAGGGCTCCCTCTCCGGCGTACTCAATAACTTCGGATATAAAAGACATTCTTCCTGAAAGTGGATATACTTCGGGATATCCGGTAGCAATAATTTTAAGCCCTTCTTTTAGCTCAATGCCATAAATATCGTATCTAGATTTCCAGATAATACAATTTATTATACTCTTGTCTTTTTCGTCTTTTAGAGAAAAATAGACATGGCCGGTGGGTCCAAAACTAACTTCACTAACTTCTCCTATGATTTTTGCTCTAAAATCTTTCAGTCCCTGGTTTACAATTTTAATATAATCCGAAACTGAAAAAATTTTCTCATCTTTTTGTTGATTTTCTTCTTCCATAATTTCCCTCAACTTCGCCTCGCCCGTGGCCGGACTCCGATCGGGGGAATTAAATTTTAGGATTTTTTAATTTAATGTCGTATATAATGTTTTCTATTTTTCTTAAATTTCTTTCCGTTTCATCGTATTTCTGTCTAATTTTTCCTCTGAACCCGATTTTCGTGAGTTCTTCAACAATATCTTCAATTGTTTTTTTGTAAGTAAGTAGTTTCTCAAAATTATCCACGCTGGCTGTCGTAACCGCCCTTCTTACAACTTCTCCGGTAAAATCGCAAATACCGGAAATTACTTCTTCCGGCTCCACTTTTACAAAGTCAAGAATTTCCTTTTTAGATTTACCTCCAAACCAAATATTCTTGTTATAGTGTGGGGGTAAACTCAGAAAATTATAAAAAGTTATAGCCTCAATATATTCCTCTACTGCTTCTTTGTAAAAACTCTGACTTGTTAAGTTGCCATTTTTCTTTATTATCTTGCAGATTTTCCTAAAATTATTTTCTGCTTTTGAAATTATTCTTTTGCTTTCTTGAATGTTATCTCTTCGCAGTAAAGCAATTGCTTTTTTAGACCCGGCCCTGATTTCATTAGAAAGTTTTTGGATTTTATACATTAAATCCTGGGTTCTTTGGTATTCTTCAATTGATTTTTTTAATAATTTATTTACCCCGTTAGACATTTTGTTTTTGCAACCCCATTTGACATCCGCTTCTAATACCTTAGAAATATCGGAATGTCTAACGGGGTTCATATATTTATTCTACCAAAAATTCGCATTTTTGGCGATAAATAAAAACCGTCCGGCAGGCTTTTATTAAATTTTCTTTACCCTGAGCCTGTCGAAGGGCTCAACTTCGGCTTGCCCGCCTTCGTCCCGAGCATGGTCGAGGGGCGAAGGCGGGGACTAAATTTTGGTTAGTTTATAACCCTTAACAAACCCCTAACAAACTCTTGACAACTCTTTATATGGTTTGCTATACTAATAATAGAATACACAGGAAAAAGCACTTCTTCAGGTTTTGTCCTTAAGCGGTGCTTTTTCATTTTTACCCCGAAATTCAAGCTTTTTTCTCAAATTATCCATAAAAACAATTTTCTCTTTTGCCGATTTCTTTAACAAAACAGAACAGGTTTTTGTATAAGGACTAATAACGATCTTGAGTTTGCCGTTTTCGTATAAATACTTGACCAAAGAATAAAAATCGCCATCACTTGTAACAATTACTGCTTTATCATAATTCTTATAATCAATCATTGTTTGCAATACTAAATCCGCATCAACATTACCTTTAACATCGCCGTTAATGTTCGAAAAAACAGACTTAAAGATCAACACATAACCCGCCTTCTGTAAAGATGAATATAAAACTTGGTTTTCCTGAATATATCCTATAAATAAATAAGCTACTCTCACATTATATTTTTCCTTGAGATAACGTCTGAATCTCACGAAATCTAATTTCCACCCAAGACTTTGAATACCCAAATATAAATTATTGCTATCTATAAAAGCATAATTATTTGCTATTTTCTTCATAATTTATTTTATTAATTTTCTTTGCCCCATAGTGACCTACGCTCTACTACCGGGGTTGATAATTTTTAATTATTTCTTTCTTAACTTCTTCCTTATTTTCTTTAGTTAAATAAAAAATTTTAACATCCTTTCTTTTTCTAACTTTATCAGTAAAGGAATCGGGGGTTAATTTTAGGGTTCCCAAAACTCTATTTTCGCTAGCCAGAGCAGCCAAAACTGCTTGTTTAAACTTCGAGGATTTCATCTCCATTTTACCAATCTCATCAATGATTATCACCTTACCCCGCACCATTTTTTGAATAGTTTTTTGGCTCCGCTCATTTTTTTGAGAAATGGTGCAGGGTTTACCTTCCTTTAAAACTTTCAGAATAGAACTAACTCCTATTTCCTCTAAGTCCTTTATATTTACTTTATAACTACCAACCCGATAGGGACTTTGAAAATCTTTATGGGCTAAGATTCCTTTTCTTCCATTCAGAGTTCTAATTTCAAAACCAATTCTTTCCCCAGCCTCCCGAATTTCTGAGGTATAAAATCCTCCGGCCTCTAACTTTAAATCCTCTATTATTTCTTTTATTAAAGTGGTCTTACCACATCTCGGTTCTCCGCTAATAAAAATATTCTTCATTTATTTATATTTTAAAAATTTCACCGTGGCCGGGATAAACTACTGTTCCCGGTTTGATTATTTTTGATAACTTTTCTAATGATTTCTCCATTGCTTGTTCAGAGCCACCCGGTAAATCGGTTCGGCCATGACCATCCTCAAATAAAGTGTCGCCAGTAAAGATAAAACCTTCTCCCAAAAGACAAATGCTGTCTTTGGTATGACCGGGAGTAAAAATAACTTTTAGAGCGCTCTCCCCTACTTTTATTTCTTGGTTTTCTTTTGGAGTTAAAATTTCAGCTCCAGTTGCCTCTTTTACTTCCTGATTAGCTGAAGTGTGGTCTGGATGAGAATGAGTGTTAATTATATATCTTGGTTCAGCTTTAATTTCTTTAATTTCTTCTAAAATCTTCCCCGGCTCTCCGCCGGGATCAATAATTGCCAGTTCCCCATTTGAAACGGTCAAATAACAGTTTGTATTTAATTCTCCAACAATTAAACGCTTAATTTCCATATAATTATTTGTTAGAGGATTTTTTGTTTTATTAAAGAATTAAGTTTATTGATTAAGACTTGTTTGGTACGCAATCCAACCGCTCTCTCAATCGGCTTTCCGTTCTTGAAAATAATAAAAGTGGGGGTTGCCGGAATTCTATATTTCTTGGCAATTTTCGGGGCTTCAAAAAGATTTAATTTCCTGATTTTTGCTTTTCCTTCAAGTTCTTTGGCTACTTCTTCAATAATTGGCTTCATCTTAAAACAAGCCACGCACCCCGGCTGCCAGAAATTAACCAAAACCGGCTGCTCACTCTCTAAAACCTCTTTTTCAAAGTTTTTATTGTTTAATTCCAGCATATCAATTAAATTTTCTTTAACTTCGGCTTGCCCGGCGAAGCCCGGGCCTAAATTTTGATTATTTTCTTCTCTAATTTTAAAAGATTCGAATATAACAAATTTAATTCTTGCTTTTGAGGATAACTATCAGCCAACTCCTTCAATGATTTTTTTAATATCTCGAGGCATTCTTTCAATACATAGCCGGTGTATTGCCGGTCAAATTCCCCATAGTCATCACCATTTTTAATATGCCATCGGTTACAAAGCTGTCGATAAGTTTTTGTCATTAAAGTATTGGCATACCAGAATAAATCAGCTGCTGGTTCGGTGTACACCCAAAATTCACCAAAAGCTTTGGCCATATCTCCGAGCGCCATTGCGGATTTATTCCACTTTTCTACTTCTCTATAGAGAGAAAATTCTTTGGGATTCGGAGGCTCCTTAATATTTTCAATATTTGTGATATTAAATCCCTTACTTTCTGCGTCTTTCTTAATTATTTCTAACGCCTCTTTAAAATTTTGGTCAACATCCTCAAAAACGCTTTTTAAATCATCTGGATCTTCACCTTTCTCAATGTGTTGCTGACGGTCTCTATTAATCCGGCCGCAAATTGGACAATCATCTTTACCGCAAGGCACTCTTCGCCAGGTACACTCCATCCATTTTGGCATCTTGAAATTTTTAGCACTTCTAATATATCCAAAACTATTATTTTCCATCATTTCCCCGCCAACAACAGCGCCCTTCTTTTTAGCTTCATCAAAAGCACTCTTCAGTTCTGAAGTTTCTGGCTGGCGTTTCTCCTGCTCCATCTTTTTTATTAGTTGGCACACCGGGCAATCATCATCATACCAGTAATCCAGATCGTCTTTGGCGTTTAAGGGTGGTTCAGTAATCCATTCTTCAATTCGTTCTGCCAGTAAAAATTGTTCATCCTGAACCCAACCGTGAATCCAACCGCTTGGGTCATTTTTAAGTATTTCTTCCAGTCTATCAATTGGGGCTCCATTCTTAATTTCTTTACTCAAACGACTCTGGAGTTTTGGGACATCTATAATACCCAACTCTTCAACAAATGCCACAAAACGTCTCCGCCGCTCGTTTTCGCTTACTTCGGGCAAAGGAACGAACCGCTGGGACTCTTTTTGTATTGCAGCAAGTTTCCAATGATGAACGTGAGAAATCCGAATTAATTTTCCAGTCTCTATTTCAAGAAAATAAAAATACTTTTTGCTGGTATCTTTTAATGCCTCGCACAATCGCTGATGCATTTTTTCGGTTATTTTTACGCCGTTGGATAAAATATACATAAATGAGACCGTTGAATAATTCAGCGTTGTTCGGCGTAGATATCGGCGTTATTCAGCCTAAACATGGTTTTTATCGCTGAACTACGCAGAACTATACGCTGAAATTACGCTGAAAAATAATTGTTCAACACTCTTAGCATATCAACTTCCAGCGACTTCGGTTATTGTGCTCTCCTTTCAGGAGAACACATTGGAAGTTGTATTACTGGGTCTATTTTACACTCCTGTTTTTAATTTGTAAACTGAAGAAAATGAGATACATCGGTAACACCCCTAAAATGCCAAAACCTGGTATAATTAGGGGTAGAAAAGGTCTTAAAAACAAGCAATTAAAGACCGAGCCGGAGAGCCCAGAGGAGCCATCCGGCACCGGTGTATCACTATGAAGTATTATACCACCCCTACTGAGGAAAGGCAAAGAGAATTAAAGCGCCATCAATTCCTCAAAAACCGTAAGCTATATTTCTTCCTTTCCAAGCCTCTTGTTCTTTTGAATAAACATGAGCGATGGAGGCAGATAGCTAATCTCCTAAAACTATCCAAGCCAGCTTGTCAGAAATTAGAATGGATAATCTACTATGAGACCAAGGCTGGAAAAGATGTTACTTTTACGGCCAGACACTTTGGTATCGCTTGGAAGACCTTCTACAAATGGTTCAATCGCTTCCAAGACGGAAAGAATTTCTCAGGTCTGGAAGAGCAGGATAGAGCTCCCAAGAACAAAAGACAAAGAGAAATTACACCTTTAGAAAAAGAGAATATCTTTAAATTAAGGAAGAAATACATCCGGAGAAGTGCCAGGAAACTAGTCTTTGATTATCAAAGAATCTATGGTCAGACCATCTCTGCCTGGAAGATCCAGAAGGTCATTGAGCAATATCCCGGACATCTCTATTATCACGCTCAAAAGAATGCTAAAATCCAGAGAAAGAGAAAAAGAGCCCAGAAGAAGAAAAGAATCACTGAATTAAAGCAAAAGAGAGTATCTGGCTTCCTTCTCTGTCTGGATGTGATTGTCATTTACTGGAATGGTTTAAAGAGATACATCTTTACTGCTATTGATAAATACTCCAAAATAGGCTTTGCCTGGATGTATACTTCCAAATCTTCCTATCAAGCCAAAGACTTCCTTTACCGGCTCTATTACCTTTTGGACGGTAAAATCTCTAATGTTCAGCACGATAATGATTCCTGTTTTGAAAAGTACTTCAAGAGGACTTGTCAAGAGTTCAATATTGAGCAATACTACAGTCGTCCTCATACTCCCAAAGATAATCCCAACAATGAAAGATTTAACCGAACCTTAAAAGAAGAATTCATTGAGCTGGGCAACTTCACTTCTGACCCTGCAGTCTTTAATCCTAAACTGATAGAATATCTTATTGATTATGACCTTTACAGAGTCCACCAAGCCCTGGAATATATTCCTCCCATTGAGTTCGCCCAAAAACAGCTAAAAGTGTTACCGATGTCCTCATATAGTACATGGGCTGTCAAAGCAATTTAGAAATTTCATAGTAGGAGCAAAATAGAAATTTCATACCTGAACCTTAAAATTTAAGCATTTTCAGAAAATTTGCCAAAAACCTAGCCTTTAATTTGCCCTTAGAGAGCGGTTTCCAACCCGAGACGATGTCTGATACCTCTTTACCGGACCAACGAGAAATGGTCTTCTCCAGGGATGGTCAGCTGGTGGCTTCCAGTGAGACTTGGTAGTAGTTAAAGCTGGAACTTTAGCTTCAATGATCTTCTTTGGTCTTTCTGGTAAAAGAGTATAGTTGAGATATTTCCCTTTTAAAGAAAGGAATATCTCTCCAGAGATTCTTTCTTCCACTAAAATCTTCTCTTTCTTTCTGATAAGAGCTGGTTGTTTTTCAGAGAGCTGAAACCATTTTCCCTGATACCTTACCGTAAAATCATTATTAACATACCTTGCCTCCTGACGAGAGAAAATTTGATCTAGTTGATCTCTTTCCAGCCTGGTTAATTTCCGATGAACATCTCCTCTTTTAGCCGGTATTACTGAGAATTTAGCATTGAATTTGGGAATAAATACTTCTTTGACAAACTGATTACCTTGCTCTGGGGTCTTAATCCTGGCCAATCTCATTTCTCTAACTAACCTATGTTGTAAAGTCGGGAAGAGATTCTCTATTCTACCTTTAGCCTGAGAGGAATAAGCCGGAATAGTTTCAACATCGAATTGTCTCATCATCCTTTGAAATTGAGTCAGAACCTGAGGGTCATCTATTACTAATTTATGAGTATTTTTGTAGGTAGAAAGCCTATCTAAATAGATTTTCAAGGGCTTTCCAGAGGTTTGGAAGTATTCTTTCCAGAAATTAGAAACCGGTTTTAGTCCTTCATCTGAAACAAACTCTAGTCTAGTAATTCTATTAGTGGCATCGTCTCTGGAAGCTAAGAGACAGTCTAATTTACCTCTTTCAAACCAATCAAAGTAGCAACCATCAAATTGCTGCATCTCTCCGTAATAATCCTTTCTCTGTCTCCAGCTCCGGTATTCTTTGTTCTTTTTTCTGGGTCTTGGCTTCCCCAATCCCATTTCAGTCATTATTTGCCTTACTTTCTCTTTACTAAGCAAAATCTTCTGTTCTTCATCTAACTTTTCTGAGGCAAAGGTTGGTTGGAAGTCAGAGTATCTATTTTTAAGCCAGTATTTTGCCTTTTCAATAATCTCCTGATTTATTCTTCGATTACCAACCCTTCCTCTGGTTCTATGAATTATCCCTTTTGATCCTTCCTTAATTACTCTGGCCTTAATATTCTTTACTTGCCTGATTGTCAAACTAAGCTGCTTAGCTGCTTCAGTTCCATTGATCTCTTTCCTTATTAATCTTTGAATTATTTCATACCTTGATAGTTCTTTTGGGGTCATAATAATTAGTTCTGCCATAATTTTTCTTAAGATTAGTTAATTTCCCTATGGCGACCTTTTCTTAAGAAGATTATGGCAAATTACCTCAAGGTATGTAATTTCTAAATTGCTCAACTATGTAATTATCATATTGCTACGACACTGGCTATCAAAAATTTGATAAAATTTGAATTTAATCTAAAATAAAATATCAGCTAAAAATTATAGTAGAATAAGCTCATTAAAAAAAGAATAAAAGAAAGGGGGAAGGTCTAAATGGACAAGGAGTTCACGCTTGTTATAATAAAACCAGATGCAATACAGAAAAACTTGGTTGGAACGTTTGAACATCGGCTAAACCTGGAAGGATTAAAGGTTGTTAAGAAGAAAACTATCTTAATAGACTTAAACTTTATTCAGAAGTTATATCGATGGCAGGTAATATTCTATCCTGCCGAACTCGAAGGATATTTGTGCACCGTCCCTTTGCCGGTATGGCTCATTGAGGGCGATAATGCGGTAGAAAAAGTTTTAGGAATTAAAGCTAAAATTCGAAGGGAATTTGGGACAGATAAGCTTCATACATTACTTCATTGTCCTGATTCGAAGAGCGATTTTGAGAAAGAATACGCTTTAATCTTCTCAAATGAACTGTCAGAGGAGGTAACTATGAAAACAAATAATCAAGTAGAGGTATATCTTTTTCAACAATCCGAGGATAAAGGAATTCTTTTTCTCGTACTAAAAAGAATTCCTGAAAAGGGTGGATTTTGGCAACCGATAACAGGGAACGTCCTCGAAGGAGAGTCTTTTGAAGAAGCTGCATTGCGAGAGATTAAGGAAGAAACTGGAATTTCTAACCTTTTAAGACTAATTACCACTGGTTACTCGTTTGAGTTTTTTGATGATAATCGATGGCAACATGAACGAGTATTTGGGGCTCAAGTAGAAAAGGATGCCAAAATTACTCTTTCTCGTGAACATACTGATTTCAAATGGGTTACTAAAGAAGAAGCTTTGAATGAGTATTTAAAATGGCCTGGCAATAAAGAAGGCCTTAAAAAACTAACCGAAATTCTGGAAGGAGCGAAAACATGAATACAGAAGAAGTTTTGGCGAGGATATACATTGAAAATAAGTTGTATAAAACTCAAGAACTTGCTCCTTATATAAAAGAAGCGTCTATCCTTTGGACAGAAAATGATCCTGGTTTAGTTTGGGATTTGATGATTCTTCTTCCAGACGATTTGTTTCAGAAGTTTAGTAACCAATCTGGAGAATGTTTTGTAGTGGACGATCATGACCATACACCATGGATTTTTACTCGAGTTAAGAGTTTTGAATGGATAAAAAGAGATTTTGAGGTTAGGCTTCCAATAGCTCTCTGGATCTACCAAAACTCAATAGTTCTTCAGGATAAAGACGGAAAATTTAATGAAATTCTTCAAGAACAGAAGAAAGTATTTGACAGAATGATTCCAGAGATTCTCAGAAGAAAATATTTGGAGTTTCGTGCTGAAAGACACAACTTAAGACATGCTTTAGAAAGAAAAAACGCAATTGCTATTACTCTTATTAAAGCCACTGTAGTTAAGCTAGCCCTTGAAATGAGTTTTCTTGCAGAAGGCAAACCATATCCTTATAAGAAATGGCTCCCGTTAGCTGTGCAATTTGATACTATCAATGGTAAAAAGTTACTTCAAATTTCTGAAGATTTCCTCAGGGTAGAAGATCCATCAACAACAATAGAATTAAGTGACTGTTTAGTGGAAAAAGTAGGTACAATGCTTATCAAAACCCAAATATTTCCTGTCGACTTTATCCAAAAATGGTGGTTGCATCTCGTTTAATAAAAGCCTCGTTCTTGAAACGAGGCTATTTTTTATAATATTTCTTTGAAATTTTGAAATTTCCAACCTTTATTAACTTTTTTAAACATAATCTTATGCCTAATCAATAGAGGCAAAACTTTCTTATAAAAATAAAGGTAGTTTTGGTAAAATTTTGGATTGTCTAAAATTTGTTTCTTTACTGAATTATCTTTAAGTGTTAATATCCTTTTTGTTATAAATTTCCTATCGGCATACAAAAAGATTATCAAAGAATTTTTTAATCTTCTAATATCTTCTAAATCTTTTCGGAAACCTAAAGGAAGTTTGCCCGTTTTAGCATAATAATAAGCGATGCTCGATATGATAGATCTTTCTATTACTATCCGTTCCCCTCGATTTAATTGTGCTATTATTTCTTTATATCTCTCCCTGTGTTTTTTCTGATACCATTTTGAAATATTCTTCTTAATCCCAGAAACAATATGATTAGGTTCATCAATAATGATATAATTGAATTTTTTAGCCAGATAATTTATTAACGTCGTTTTACCAATTTGCCAAAATCCTTCTACAATTATAATTTCAGGTAACTTTATCCAACTCTTTTTTAAAGGTGATTTCCCCATTTTTAATTATATAATAGTTTTTATTTTTGATTTTTTTAATTCTTTTTTCTTCAAGCCATAATGGAAGCGGCAGTTTTAAATTCCGTTGTTTCTTAATTTCACTGACTTTATATGAAAAACTATTTAAAATATCCTGATAAGTTTGAATTGTTTTATTGGCAATTTTATCTAAATCATAATATTTTGCTATCTTCTCTCTGTTTACTCTTCCAATCATTCTCATTTTGTCTGGATGATTTAATAAATCAGTAATTATTTCAGGATACTTTTTAAGATTATTTTCTACAATTAAACTGCTAACTTTCTCATATCCAGAAACCCCGATTTGAGTAGCGATTACTGGTAATCCTGCAGCACAATAATTTAGGATTTTTACCTTCATTCCCGACCCCTCAGTTACAGGACATAGAGCAATGGTTGCCTCTTTTAGTAATTTATTTAAATTACTACCACTGATACTTCCAGTAAAAATAAAATTATTTTTACTAAACCGCTTTTTTATTTCGTTGGGCACCATTCCTATGAAAGTAAATTTGGTTTCCTTAATTTTTTTATTAACTCGAGGATAGATTTTTTGAGCAATAAATTTTACTACATTTTGATTTGGCCAGTAAAACATATTTCCTAAAAAAATAATATTTTTTGCTTTTAGATTTGGTCCAAAATAAGGAAATTCTTTTAAATCTATAGGATTAGGAATGATAGTTAATTTGTTCTTGTCTGCACCAATTTTATAAATCGCTTCATTATAGTCTAAGGGAGTCATACAGATTATTTTATCTGCCACAGCACAAGCAAAATAACTAATAGCTTTTCTAAAATCTACTTTTTCTTGGTTATATTTAAGTCCTTCTAATAAGGAAGCTTCGATATCGTGCATCTCAAGACAAAAAGGAATGTTTAAATTTCTACTTATTGCTTCGTACCAAAGAACATGAACGGGGTCTTCTACTTGAAGAATATCAACTGGATTTGATTTTATTATTACCTCCAATTTTTTAACATTGGAAAAAAATAGCTCAGGAATAATATAGAACTCCAGACTCTTTTCCTTTAATAGACTTTTAATCTCTTTGTCAGTTTCAAAAATGCGATTACAAAGAAAAATTTTAACATGTATACCTTTCTCAGCTAGTTTTTTAGATAAATAATATAATCGATAAGTGACACCGGTATCGGGTGGAATCTTCAAAACGGTATCTATAATAATCCCTAAACTTATATCTTTAAATTTTCTTTTGGGAAGAATACCGATTTGGTTTTTAAAGATTAATGGATTCATTTGATATGGCTTAATTTAATTAATTCTTTAAGTCCCTGAAATATATTATATTCAGGTTTCCAGGAATATACCTCAGAGAATTTTTTAATATTAGCTACTAATATTTTTCTGTCGACTTCACGAATTAAACTTCTATCTCGGTAAGTAATAATTTTTCTTCCGATAATTTTGCTAATTATTTTTATTAAAGAACGGCCTGAATATTTTTTACCAGTGCCAATATTATAGATAGAATTGTCAAATTCTCTCCGAGATTTTAGTAATTTTACCAGTGCCTCTATTACATCATTTATGTAAATATAGTCTCTAAACGTATTAAGATGTCCAGCTCTGATTCGATCGGATTTCTTTAGTTGCGAGAGTATTAATGGGATTACATGAAGATTAGGATCATTTAAACCATAAACATTAAAAAGTCTTAAAATGATAAACTTTATATTATGATATTTTCCGTATAATTGAACCGTCTCCTCTGCTGCCTTTTTTGATAAACCATAAAGATCAATGGGACAAAGAGGATCTGTTTCTTTATGGGGATGTCTGCTTGGTTTATAAACAGCGGCAGAGGAGATAAAGAGGAAATTTTTGATATTTCTCTTATGAGCGATATCTAATAATATTTGAGTACCGATTACATTTGTTAGAAGTGTTTTTGAAGGATTTTGATTACAATCGGGAATAAAATGAAGTGAAGCAAGATGGATGATTGTGTTAGGTTTGAATTTCGCTATCTTTTTCTCTAACCTCGCGCGATTAGTAATGTTATACTTTAAAAATATGAATTTTGATTTTGGTAATAGTCTCAAATTTTTAAAATCACCTACCGAAGACCTGTACCCCAAATTTTGGAGAACTCTCTTAATATAGAAAAGGTGTGGTAGGATAATAAAAAGGTTGAAAATTAACCATTAATATTCTACCATATCTATGAAATCAAAAAGAAGTTTAACACCAGAGTTTAAATTCCAGCTCGTCTTGGAGACCTTAAGAGGAGAGAAATCCCAAACAGAGATTGCCAGAGAATATGATGTTCACCCTCAACTACTTAATAATTGGAGAAAGCAATTTTTCTCTGAGGGACCAAAGATCTTTACTGACAAAAAGCAAGAGAGACGAAAAGATAAAAAGGTTGAAGAATTGGAGAAACTCATTGGTCGGCAAACCATTGAAATTCAGTTTTTAAAAAAAGTCTTAGGACATCTGGGCTAACAAATAAAGAGAGGATTCAACTAATAAGGAGAGTTAGAACCAACCAACCAGTCAGATTTTGTCTTCAGGTCTTAGAAATACCTTCTAGCAGCTATTATTATGAGATCAATCAAAGAGAAGAAAAAGAAAGAGCTGAACAGAAAAAATATCAAGGATTAAGAAAGAGGGTAGAAAAAATTGTTCGTCAACATCCCAGATATGGTTACCGGAGAATCAAAGAAGCACTTTTTAAACAGGGTATCTTAATTAACCACAAACCCTTGAAAAAACTGCTTAAATTATGGAATTTACAGCGTTTCCAGAAAGTAAAATCTCCAAAACCCAGTCCTCTGGCTCAACATATTAAGGCCTTGGGCGCCAAAGTTAATCTGGTTAAAGGATTGACTAATGTAAAAATCTTTCAAGTTATCTTTACTGACTTCACTGAAATTAGTTATCAATTCGGTACTCTTTATGTAATTCCTTTTTCTGATAAGGTGAGCCGGAGAATCATTGGCTGGAATGTCGAATTAAAGGAAGATACCAACAATGCTCTCAAGGGTTATAGTAAAGCCAGAAGGTATCTGAAAAAGATGAAGGTTGACTTAAATAATGTCATCTTTCACCAGGACCAAGACTCAGTCTTCACCAGTTATGAATATGCCGGCAACTTGCTTAATGATGGAATTACACTGAGCTTTACTGAGAAGGGTTTTAAAGATAATCCAGCAATGGAATCTTGTATTGGTCATTTCAAAGAAGAATATGAAGACCAGATTAAAGAAGCAAAGAGCCTTAAGGAAGCCAAGAAGATTATCCAGAGATGCGTCAAGGACTGGAACAAAAACAGAATCCACTCTGCTTTAAAAGGTCGAAGTCCAGACGAATTTATCCACACCTTTTATATATTGAAAAAGAGCTAAAATCTCTCCAAACTCTGGGGCTCACTTCACGATAAATCGTCAATAATGATTGGGTAAAATTTTTCTTTAATTAACCTTTTTACTGAATGTTGTCCAATAAAACCTAAACCACCGGTAATAATAGTTTGTTTTTTCATTTTTAGCTGATATTTTATTTTAGATTAAATTCAAATTTTATCAAATTTTTGATAGCCAGCCTACCCGAAGGGCGGGCGAGCAAAAAGAAAAATTGTGAAATTTTTTAAGGCAGGCGGGGGCGAAGTCCCCCGCCTGCCGAATTTCATCTTTTAAGATTTCTTTTCTTGCTTTGATGAATTAAATTCGGTAAGATGATAGAGAAAGTTTGAGTAGGTTTAATCCCCGCAGCAACATTGTTCGCTTCGAACTGGTTATTTTTAAAAGAAACTAAATTTTCTCTATCGGCGCTTCGCGCCGACTGGGAGAACGAGATTTCTTCTAAAAATAATCAGTTCGTAGCGGACAATATAGCTGCGGGGCTAGGACTCGAACCTAGGTTAATGGAGCCAGAATCCATTGTCCTACCGATTAGACGACCCCGCAATGTTTACTTTTTATTCTCAATTTTTCTAATTATTTTTTCTTTTTCAATTCTTCTCTCTTTTATTTTCCTTTCATAACTTCTCGCGTCTTTCTCCGAATTAAATTTCTTCAAAAACACCAACTCTAGTGGAGCATAATATTTAGTAGAAACGACTTGTTTGGTATTATGTTCTTTCAGGCGTTTTTCGGGTCTATTAGTGCTTCCCACATAATACCATTACTTTTTTGAGCTCTTAAGAATATAAACATGCCACATATCTTAATATCCTACCATTAGACCTGCCTGCAATATTACACTTTACACTTTCAAATATTTTCTGATGGCGATAGAGCTGGCGAAAACCCCAACACCAACTCCGACACTAATTTGAATTAAAAGAATAATGCAAAAGTGGCTGGTGAAAAAACCTAATAGATTTAGACCTGGTACAAGGCTCTCTATTCTGGGATTTAATCCATAAATTATTCCCCAAAAAAATAAAGCAGCAATTAGAACGGCAGAACCCCCAATGATTATTCCCTGGATGATAAAGGGACCTTGAATAAAGAAATTAGAAGCTCCGACCATCCTCATAATACCTATTTCCTGCTTGGAGTTCTGGAGAGAAAGCTGGATTTGACTGAAAGCAACTAATATTGCAATTACCCCAAAAACAATACTAAAAATAATACCGAATTTGTTAATTTGAGAACTAATAGAAAGAAGTTTCTCCATTATCGGCTTCTTCTGATAATAGTCAATTTTATAAATCAAAGGGTTGAATTGCGATTTCTCTAGAAAGCCAACAACCGACTCATATTGAGAACTCTCAAGAACTTTAATGTTTAAAGAAGCTAAAAAAGGATTTACGCCGAGTTCTTCTAACGACCCCATTAAAAGCGGGTCTTCTTTGTGCCTTCTGGTAAAATGCTGGAGAACTTCTTCTCTTGAAACATACTTTGTTTCTGTTACTTCAGGAA
>Ga0210017_1000413_pt1 | contig 35654 bp, 39 predicted proteins | sample CryGeyCG2014_020_FD_183966 | JGI IMG/M metagenome (GOLD analysis project Ga0210017, IMG submission 183966) | Groundwater microbial communities from aquifer - Crystal Geyser CG08_land_8/20/14_0.20 (SPAdes) (version 2) | ecosystem: Environmental > Aquatic > Deep subsurface > Groundwater | place... | reverse complement strand
TTTGTGTGGGAGGATCGGATGGTCACCATGGTCCCCACGATCCGTTTTTAACTCACTTTAGTATCGATCCAACGACTTGTAAAAACTACGGGAGCCAATTCCTTTGCCAGTTATATGCAACGGCGTTAGGGGTAGGCGGTGCCTACCGTTTTGGGGCCGCGACAGGAGGGACGATTACCAAGGTGGCGGGGTTTAGTGACCCGCACCTTGACTGTGAGGCGATTGGTGAGGAGTGGAATATTGATCAATGGGTTGGTTTTCAACCATCCGAATCGGGACAATTAGAATCAGTCGATGTTTGGGCGGAAAATCCCGGGGGAGACACCTGGATGAATATGAGAATAACAGAGGATGATGGCTCTACTGGTTCGCTCTTACCGGCCATAAGAGGGGCAAACGGTGAGGTGGCGGAGGCGGGAGGATTTATCACCTCGGCTGGTCCTTTTTCGAACTGGGTAAATTTTTCGTTTCTCGGAAGTCAACCGGTTTTGGATTCTCACAAGAAATACCGGATTTATCTCAAATACGATAAAGGACAGCTTATCTCACTCCCACTTTGTTGGCGCAACCATTACTACCACAATATTTATGGAAATATGGTTAATGATAGATTTTACCAAGTCTGGATAAGGAAAAATGCTGGTAAAGACGCCGGCGGTTTTGGCGATGGCTTCGTCAATCCGGGTTATCCTTTTTGCCCAGGGCCGGCTTTTAAATGTTGGGTTTGGTGGAAACCGCCGGGGCCCGGCCATTATGACTTTTCTGCCGACATTTTAGTGGGTGATGCAAAGACCTCTGCCACGACATTAACTACCGAGGTTACGGTAACGATGCCGATTAATCCGTGGTTCAAAAATCAAGGCGGAGACATTCATTCGGATGGAAATATCCAGTCGCCTATTCCCTCGACCGTTAGCAATAAGAATTTTTCCGAGGATCTAAACGGCTACCCCGGTCTTGTTTCGAACGGTCTTAGTTCAACGGTTTCCTTAGACCCGGCGGGGACGATTTCCAGTACTGGTTGGCTGGCAAATACCGGTTTAGGCCCGATTTATAATTACGATTCCTTCTGGCGAAAGCTTGGTCAACCGTCTATTGACAACTTTTCTTGCGACCCCGATTGCCCAACTCCGCCTTCCGGCGTAACGACGGTATATTATTCTACTGACGATATTACGATTGTCGGCCAGGGTTGGACAATTCCGGCGAATACTAAGGTTGTTGTTTTGGTCAATGGTGATCTGGAAATTGACAAGACCATTACTGCTCCGGTTGGCAGTTTCCTGGCCTTTATCGTTAAAGGCAACATTAATATCTCCGGCAAGGTTGGCGACAAATCTGCCTCGGTGGTGACTCCCCACCTTCAGGGAATTTACTTTACCGACGGATCTATCGATACCTATTTTGATAAAGGAGTAGGTTTGGGTAGCGGGAAAAGATTGGTCGCCGCCGGTATTTTTTATGCCAAGCAGGGGTTTAACTTGAAGAGAGATTTAAAAAACGACACGATTCCTCCCGCTACCATTAATAATAATACTACCCCCGCCGAGCTTTTTATCAGCCGGCCAGACCTTATGATTAATGCCCCCAAAGAACTATTTACTTCTTCTCTAAACTGGCAGGAAGTATCGCCTTGAGTTGGGGAATTGAATATGTTAAAATAGAACAGTGAAATTTGATATTCCTTCTAATTTGCAATCCGTTCTTTGGTCTTCTGACGTGCGCAAATTGAATCTGCAAACGGACAAGAACTATATTATTCACCAAATTTTATCAAATGGGAGACTGGAAGATATTAAGTGGTTGTTTGGTACCTATCCAAAAGATTTGATCGCAAAAACTTTTATTTCCAAACCATACAAAGATTATGCTCCGGCCAGATTTAATTTTGTTAAAAATTTTATTCTGGGTTTGAATAAGACAAAAATTGACGAAAGATTTTATGTCGAAAATACACCTAGAAATATTAGATAATCCAAGACTTGAAGTCTTCCGAAATCTTTCTCCCTTTAGGAAATATGGCTATTTGGCTGGCGGTACCGCTCTGTCTTTGCAAATTACCCACCGGAAATCTTTTGATTTTGATGTTTTTGTCGGGAAAGAGATTGATAATAAATTAAGGCTTGAGGTAAAAAAGGTATTTGGAAACGTTGATTTTTACGTTAATTCTTCCGATCAAATAAGTTTTGCGACAAAAAGGGGGATTAATATTACCTTTAATAAAAACTGAATTTTTGGATTTGGCTTCTGTTGCCGATATTTCCGCCGATAAAGCAATTACCATCGGCAGAAGAGCCGTTTGGCGGGATTATGTTGATTTTTTTGTTCTTCTAAAAGGAAAATATTATGGAATTTCAGAAATTATTAATTTTGCAAAAAAGAAATTTAAAGGAGAGTTTAACGAAGCCTTATTTTTACAGCAGTTGACTTATTTTAAAGATGTTGAAGAAGCCCCCGTAGAATTCATCGGAAAGAGTTATTCTGCTTCAGAAATAAAGTTATCTTTAGAAAAAGAAGTTCAGAGCTTGGTGAGTAAACTCTAAAGATTTAAAAGTGAGTAGAAAGGAATTTTCCCAGATTTTAAACGAGAGGGTCTGTTATGGTATTACAAATGATCAACCAATTTGTCTAATTGCATTGCTCTTGATCCCTTAATCAAAACAATCGTATTCTTTTTCAATAGTGGTTTAAGCGCGGGCAAAGCCTGATCCCAAGTCTCAAAGGCCAATCTTTTATTCAACACGACATATTTTGACAGTTTGCCAACTCCAATTACATAATCAACCCCAATTTTTGAGATAAATCTGCCAATTTCTTGATGATATTTAATTTCATTTTTTCCGAGTTCAAGCATATCACCAAAAACCAAGATTGTTTTCTTATTCTTTGATAATTCTTTTAGAGTAGATACCGCCTTTTTGGCTGATTCTGGATTGTTATTATACGAATCATCGACTAAAATCGACCCCGATTCCAATTTTTTAATACTCATTCGATGCTCGGATAAATTGAAATTGGTTAAGCCTTGTTTAATTTTATTTACATTAATAGACAAACAAAGTGCGATTGAAATCACTGCAAGGGCATCTTTTACAAACGGTTCACCGACGATGGGAATTGTCATTTTTTCCTTCTTTTGGTGATAATTTAAAACGAATTCTGTATAAAAGTTTGAATTTATTTTTACATTAGTGGCAAATATTTCCGATCCGTTGCCAAACCACTCAATTTTTGCCTTAACTTGATTTTTTAATTGTTTTAAGAATCTATTCTCAAAATTTAGAACCGCAATGTTATTGGCGTTTAAACATTGGATAATTTTAGATTTTTCTTTGTTTACCCCATTAATATCTTTTAAGAATTTAGTATGTGTCGGGTAGATATTTGTAATGACGGCTAAATCAGGTTTAGCTAACCACAGATAAAAATCCATTTCGCCGGGATATTCGACCCCCATTTCGAGAATTAAAAATTTGGTTGAGACGCGGCATCTTAAAATTGTCGCGGGAATATTATAAATCGGATCAATATTGGCAAAACTATAAACAGTTTTTCCCTTCAGAGAAAGAATGGAGGCAAGCATTTCTTTGGTTGTCGTTTTTCCTGAACTTCCAGTGATACCAATAACCTTAAGACCAAAAAAAGTTTTTAAAAAAAGTAAATAATATTTAGCAAATCGTCTTTTGAGAGGATGAACCAACCAGGTTCGATAGTAATTTCTGATAACATTTTTAAATCCTGTTGGGTGATATAAAAAGATGTTGTCAATATGTTGCTGGGGAAATTTATCGGTTAACCACCAATGAATAAGCAAAGCTTGATGCTTCGCAATAATTCGTTTCATTTTTTGGCAAAAAACATGGCTCTGCCGGTGAAGGATTTACTAATTTCATCGGTTACCTCCATCCAGGTATTTATTCTTGGTTCATTGGCGACATAGGAATCTGCGACTCTGATTCTGGTTAACTGTCCATCTTCGGAAAAATCAAAACCATTTACTAAAACCATGTGAGTGGAAATCGAAGATCTTTCCGTTTTTAAACGCCAGTGGTTGTTACGGACGGAAACGACAGCCAAAACCTCATTGTGACCGGATTCCAACCGCTGCTGTTGAACAACATTCAAGACATTTTCAAAAGAACCGAGATTTTCCATTCTAAAGCCGTTAACCCCGCCTAAATTGATGGCGCAATAAACGAGAGCATCATGGTACCAGCCGGATTTGAGATTAAAAACCGGCGTGCCGATAATTCTTTCGTCGCCTTGGACTAAGTCGTTTCGGTGAAACGACAAAGCATCAAGCGCGAATTTTCCAACCGAATCATACTTTGATTTAAAGTTTCCACTACCGATTGTTCTTAAAGCCATATAGACAGCCGAAATGCCACAGCCATGAGGCCGCATTACCTCGGCATTATACCCGGTTAATCTAATCGTCTCTTGAGATTCAAATTCCCCAAAATTTTGATCCGTATTTTGGTTAATAAAATCTTCCGACCTTACTGTCGGTAGTTCGGTTTTAGCTCTTTTTAAGGGTTCAACCGGAAGCGGTTTTACAAATTCCGCCTTTTTCCAAAAAATTTTTTCTCCCATTTCAAGTGTCATTTTTTAAACATGACCGTTTAAATAAATAAAAATATTTTTAATGATATTTTCTTGACCCGCTACCAGATTTCCAATTTCCAGGGTAGAGAACTCATAATTTTCGGCGAATTGTTTAGCAAAAGGACTATCGGTTTCTGTGATTTCATTTAACAGGCCCGGATTAGATTTCTTTAATATTCCAAGATATCGATCACCATATCCTCTAATTTTGTTATCGTTACAAGAGAGATTTAAAGTAAAGATAAAGTGATCAAGATTATCAAGATTTGAGCTTGAAGTTAAAGTAAATTTTAAATTCGTGAGAGACTTACCCATTTCCTCAAACAATTTATCGTGATCTGAAAATTGTTTTTCATCCAAAATTACTAATATTTTTAACTTTCCGTTCCCAATTTCCTTGATCATGTTTTTTAGTTTACCATATTAAGTAATAAAAGAAAAACCTGCTTTTTTAACCCCCAAAATAATGAGTAAACTCTAAAATTTCCATAACTTTTTGGGCGCTTTTTTCCCAATCATACTTTTTAGCTTGAACCAGACCTTTTACTTTTAAGTTGTCTTGGTTTTTTATAGCCAATTTAATTCCCTTGGCAATTTCCTCCACTTTGTAAGGATTAACAATTACTCCGGCGTTTCCGATTACTTCCGGCAAACTGCCGGCATTGGAAACCAAAACCGGCGTCCCGCAAGCCATCGCTTCGACCACCGGAATACCAAAGCCTTCATAAAGTGAGGGAAAAACAAAAACTTCCGCTTGTCTCATAAGAGTTGGAATTTCCTTTTCTGGAACAAAGTCGGTAAAAGTTACGCGGTTTTCCAGTTTTAATTCCTTAACCTTTTGAAAGATTGATTCGTATAACCAGCCCTTTTTTCCGGCCAAAACCAATTGAATTTTTTTATCTTCAAGTAAATTGAAAGCCTCAATCAGACGTTCCAGATTTTTACTTGGTCTTAAGGAACCGAGGAATAATAAATAAGGTTGCGCTGATGGTTCTTGTTTTGGGAAAAATATTTCTTTATCATAGCCGGGATAAATAACGGTAATCTTGCCCGGCCTGATTTTATAAGTATTAATAATATCCTGCTTAGTCGTTTCGGAAATGGCAAAAACCGCGGTGGCCTGTTTCACCGAATATTCGGTCCAGGATTTTAATTGATAAAAATCTTTTTTGGTAAACTGATTCGGAAATTTTAAAAACCCTAGATCCATAATTGTCACCAGGCTGGGAACGGGGGAGAAACGGGGACCATAATGACCCAGACTAAAAATTAAATCGGGACGTGGTTGATGGAAATACAAATCTAAAGGTAAACGCCATTGAGTCCAGAATTTCGGCAGCGGAATCACTCGGTAAGTCCAATTGGCACTGGTTTTTGGTAAGTCTTCGAGAGGTGGGGTAGAAAGATAAATCACAAATTGGTGCTTGGTTTTTATCTGGGCCAAAGCCTTAAGTAAACCAAAGGCAAACTGGTTGGAACCAACCCGGTTGGTGACTAAATTGGCTTCGTTGGCATTGATACCGATGGTTAATTGTTTATTCATAATAAGGTGTTATCCTGACCGAGCTTAGCTCGGGAAGGATCTTCTCTGACAATTTTCATATAAATCTCAAGCGTTTCTTCTGCGCATTTTTCCCAGGAAAATTTTTTTATCTGTTTGACCCCTTTTAATATGAGTCTTTTTCTGTTCTCATGATTTAAATCATGAGAACAAAGATCGTTGATTTTTTGAGCAATATCATTGATATTGTAAGGATCGAAATAAATAGCAGCATCGTTGTAAATTTCTTTCAAAACAGGAATATTCGAACAAACAACAGGACAACTGCACACCATCGCTTCCAAACCCGGCAAACCGAATCCCTCGGCCAATGACGGCTGACAATAAACGCTGGCAAGATTGTAAATTATTGGAAGATCCCCCTGCGGGATATAACCTGTAAGGATTAGAGGTGAGAGGTGCGATGTGAGATGTTTTTGATAATCTTGCAACCAGACGAGATCCTGATTTTCCGGATGATTCCGGTCAATATTTTTTTCCGTGGCCTGTTTGCCGACGATAACTAATGGAATTGCAACTTTCTCACAGGCTTTTACCAGGGCGGGGACATTTTTATTGTAATTAATATCCCCAACATACAAAACGAATTTTTCCGGAAGGTGATATTTCTTCTGAACAGAGGCAAGGAATTTTAAATCTTTGATTTGCTTGAATCCGCTGTCAATCCCCAGCTGGATCGGAAAGATTTTTTCTGCCGGATACTCTAAATATTTTATAATGTCATTTTTTGAAGTTTGGCTGTCGGTAATTACTGCTTTGGTTTGTTTGAGCAAAATCTTTTGAATCAGAAATTTAATTTGGCCTTTTATTCCGGGCGGGTAGTGATTGGGAAACAGCAAGGGAATTACGTCATGAATTGTCACCACAATTTTTGTTTGTGGTTGCCAAGGCAAGGAAATAAAGAACAAATCAAAATAAGGATAATGAATCAGATCGTATTTTGATTGGGGGTTCAATTCTTCAACGGTCAACCCGGATTTTGGGCCAATTTTATTAAGCCAAGCAAATAAATTTCGGGTATAACTGCCGATACCCCTGACGCGGTGGCCCTTTTCCAAAGGACTTAAATCAATACCAACTTTCATTAATTATATTTTACACCAGATTCGGCTTTTGTGATATACTTTGCGTGATTTACATTAAAATATGTTTGACTCCTTATTCGGTTTAGTTTCTTACGATTTAGGCATTGATTTAGGTACCACTCATACCTTTGTTTTAATTAAAGGCAAAGGGATTATGATTCGCGAGCCTTCGGTGGTTGCCCGCCAGCAAAAATCCAAGCAAATTCTGGCGATTGGGGAGGAAGCCAAAAAAATGCTTGGGAAAACCCCGAAAAATATTGAGGCATTTTATCCCTTGCGAAACGGGGTGATTGCTGATTTTGACGCAACCCAGGCAATGCTGGAATATTATATAAGAAAAGTTCACGAGACGCCGGGCTGGATTCCGAAAATTCCTAAACCAAAAGTTGTTATCGGCGTTCCTTCCGGCGTGACCGAAGTGGAAAGACGGGCGGTTCAAGAAGCAGCCTTGAGTGCCGGAGCACGAAGGGCTTATTTAATTGAAGAGCCAATGGCGGCGGCGATTGGTATCGGCTTGCCCATTAATGATCCGTCGGGAATTTTTATTTGCGATATTGGCGGGGGGACTTCGGAAATTGCCATTATTTCTTTGGGGGGAATTGTGATCAACCGGTCGGTTCGAGTGGCCGGTACGGAAATGGATGAAGCGATTGTCAATTTTTGCCGGCTGAAATATTCACTGCTGATTGGTTTGCCGACGGCCGAAGAAGTGAAAATTACTTTAGGCAGCGTCTATCCGAAAAAAGAAGAAACGCAAGCGGTCGTTCGGGGGCGGGATTTGGGTACCGGCTTGCCCAGATCCGTCAGAATTTCTTCCTCCGAAATCCGTGAAGCCTTGTCGCCGATTGCTTCGCAAATCGTTTCCCATATCCATGATGTTTTGGAAGAAACGCCGCCGGAATTGGTTTCCGATATTATTAATCGCGGCTTGATTTTATGCGGAGGAACAAGCCAAATTGACGGGTTTGACAAATTAGTGGCCGAGGCGACCAAAATGCCGGTTTGGGTAGCTGATGATCCGGCAACCGCGGTGGTCAAGGGTTGCGGCAAGGTTTTAGAAAATACCAAGTTATTAGAAAGAGTGAAGATAACGGGAGGATTAAAATGACATCAGTCATCCTGAACATAGTGAAGGATCTAGGCTGAAAGCCGTAAACGCTTCGCCAAGTCAGACTTGGTTTTGCTAGATTCCTCGCTACGCTCGGAATGACAAAAGAAAAAAATGGAAAATACAAATAAGTCACCCATAAAAATATTCCTGATATTAATTTCCTTAAGTTTACTGATTTTTTTAGCTGACCGAGTTGGTATGTTGTCTTCTACCAAGGGTGTTCTGGAAAATATTTTTGTTCCGATTGAACGTTTTGTTTACCAGAAGAAAATTTCCTTGACTGTTGATTCCTCATCAGAAATCGCCCAATTACAAAAGGAAAACCGGAAACTGGTTAATCTGGTTGTTCAGTTGGAAACTTGTCAAAAAGAAAATAACGATATGCGCCGCCTGCTAAATGCGCCGTTGCCGTCGGAGTGGAAATTTCTGCCGGCCAAAATAATCGGTTTTAATGAAGGAACAATTTTATTGGATAAAGGGTCGAATCAAAAACTTGGAAGCGGATCGATAGCTGTTTATGAAAATATTTATGTTGGGAAAATTTCCTATTTGGGAGAAAATTTTTCTCGGCTGATAACCCCCTTAAGTCCGTATTCCAAAATTTTGGCCGTTGTCAAGGATCCCCAGCAATCCGGATTTATCGCCCGCGGCTTGCTCGTTTCCCAAAACAATAAACTCTATCTTCAAAAAATTTTACTGGAGGTTCATCCGCAAGTTAATGATTTGGTTCTGACTGATATACAAGGAGGATTGCCGCCGGATTTGCCGATTGGTAAAATCACGAAAATCAATAAAAAAGATAACGATATTTTTCAGGAGGCGGAAATCGAGCCGCTGGTCGGTTATCAGCGAATAAGCAATCTTTTTTTAACCAATTTTGATTGAATGAACGCCTTTCTGATTTTTTTACTTTTCTTGATCGCCTGGAAAATGCCGGAAAAAATTTCTTTGATCCTGGCCTTTTTGAGCGGTTTGACAATTGATCTTTTGTCCGGAACAACTTTGGGTTTTTCCTCTTTTATTTTTACCGCCGGAGTTTTTTTGGTTCTTCAATATCGGCGGAAATTCAGTTTTTCTCATCCGTTAATTTTGCTTATCTTTTTTATTTTATTTAATTTTTCTTTACAATTGACAACCGGCAGCAAATTTTCCCTAATCGAACTAATCTTATTTTCTGTGGTTATTCAAGTGATTAATTTAGTTTTTTACCAACCGGAGATTAGATTGTGAACAAAAGATATCTGCTTTTTTATTCTTTATTAATAATCGGTTTTTTGATTTTGGTTGGTCGATTGGTTCAATTGACAATTATCGAAGGAGCGGTTAATCGGGGATCGGCGGACAATCAAAGATTGCGTTTAAGAAAAATTTCCGCCTTAAGGGGTATTATTTACGACCGAAATGGTAATTCATTAGTCAGAAACACGCCGGTTTTTAAAATTTGTTCCGGACAGCCTAATCAATGCCGGGAAATTGATCAACTGAAAGCTTTGCAGATGGAAGCCGCCAATCAAGATGCCAATTTAGTTATTGATAACGGGCGGCAATATCTTTATGGGCAAGCAACAGCTCATTTGTTAGGATATTTAAGTGAAGCGTCGGAAACCGAAGTGAGAAATGGGACGCGTGATGCGGGACAGAAAATAGGAAGAAGCGGGATGGAACAGCAATATAACCAAACATTAAAAGGAACGGACGGCGGAGAATTGGTGGAAGTTAATACTAATGGAGAAACCTTACGGGCAATCGGGAAAAAAGAGCCGGTGGCCGGTAAAGATCTTTATTTAACGGTTGATGCCAATTTGCAAAAGGTTGCTTATCAGGCATTAGAAGGAAAAAAGGGAGCGGTGGTTGCTTCCAATCCGAAAACTGGAGAAATATTAGCTCTAGTTTCTTCGCCAAGTTTTGATTCGTCGCAAATCGCTCAAGGCTTAAATGATTCGAATCTGCCGCTTTTTAATCGAGCTATTGGCGGGGTTTATCCGCCCGGGTCAACTTTCAAAATTATTGTGGCGGCAGCCGGTTTGGAAAGCGGAACCATCAATAGTCAGATTTTGATCAATGACCCGGGTATTATTAATGTCAATGGCTATCATTACAGTAATTGGTATTTTACTCAATACGGAAAAACGGAAGGGTTAATTAATATCACCACCGCGTTAAAAAGATCAACCGATACCTTCTTTTATCAACTGGGGGAAATGACTGGGGCGCCAAAAATTATTGATTGGGCAAAAAAATTCGGCGTTGGAAATTATACCGGTATTGATTTGGACGGGGAAACCACCGGATTTATGCCCGACCCGCAAACCGGAACCTGGTTTTTGGGCAACACTTATCATTTGTCAATCGGCCAGGGAGCTTTGGGATTAACGCCATTGCAGGTAAATCAAATGACGTCAGTGATCGCATCGGGGGGAAAACTTTGTAAGCCGACATTAATTTCAGATAACCAGAATACCAGACAATCAGACTGCCAGAATATCGGAATAAAACCGGAGACAATAAAAATAATCACTGAAGGAATGAAAGAAGCGTGTTCAACCGGAGGGACGGCCTTTCCTTTATTTGGTTTTCAGCCGGAAGTTGCCTGTAAAACCGGGACCGCGGAATATGGCGATCCTCAAGGAAAAACTCATGCCTGGTTAACCGCTTTCGCGCCCGCTGACAAACCGGAAATTGCGGTGACGGTTTTGGTTGAAGGAGGAGGAGGCGGTGGTGAAGGATCAGCCGTGGCCGCCCCGATTGCCAAAAAGGTTCTGGAAGAATACTTCAGAAAATAGACAAATGCTCACAGAATACTTCCTCCCCCGTGATAGGGAAAAAGTCCCGGAATTTGTGTCATCATTTGTTCGGTTTCCAACTCAGTTCGAGCAACCTCATCTGGTGTGGGGGATCGTTTGAGAATATCCGCCAGAAACGCCTTGGTAACGTTATCTCTGAATCTGGCATAGATCTTGATGCTACCGGTAACGATCAAACAGCTAACTGCAAAACAGATGATCCCAGTAATAATTAAAGCCATTTGTCCCTCCTCTTTAGAAATACCTTAATTTTTTTGGGATATTTAGTTGACGAAATTGACGCTAATACCTATTCGGCGCAAATGCAAAGATTGCGAAACCAGGGTTGGTATCAGCGGTCAACGGTTCAATCAACCATTTCCCGATTGCTTTCGGTAGGGGATATCGAAAAGACAATTAAAAATGGAAGAAGCTATTATCGCTTGACTTCCAAAGGGTCAGAAAGAATAAAAGAAGATGTTCCTTTATTGAAATTAGCCGAAAAATCTTGGGATGGGAAGTGGAGAATGGTTATTTTTGACATCAAAGAAAAATATCGACGCCAAAGGGAAGGCTTAAGAAGGAAACTTTTGTCATTAGGTTTTGGCATGTGGCAGGAATCAGTTTATATTACCCCCTTTGATATTGCCCAAGAAGTAAATCAGTATCTTCTTTCCCAAAAACTTTTTCCCCATGCGATTTGTCTGGTGGCCAAAAGGAATGAAGTGGGGGATGAAAAAATTCTGGCGAATTATATCTGGAAATTAGATAAGGAGATATTGTTCTCCAATGCCCAAGGCCCCAGCAGAAGGCTGACGGCAATTTCGAGAAACGAGAGCTCCTCGGGGGGATTAAGAAAGAGCTTTTTCACTTTTTACCTCCTTTTTTGCGACCAACTTCTTAAATTGCTGACTTAGATTGTTATAATTGTTAGATTGTTATAATGTTAGAATGTGACGAATGAAGAGAAAAAATATTGGATTGGGTTTTCCTGCGTGCCGGGAATTGGGCCAAAGAAATTTAAAACTTTATTAAAATATTTCGGGTCGGCGGAGAAGGCCTGGAAAGGGGACTTACGGGAAGTTGGATTTAAGGAAGAATCCATTAGGAATTTTAATAATTTTAGAGAAAAGTTTGACTTTTCTTCGTATTTCCTTCGGTTAGAAAAACTGGGTGTAAATAGCCTAATACTAGAGGATAAAAATTACCCAGAAAGTTTGAAACAGCTGGAGGATGCCCCCTTTGTGATTTACCTGTTGGGAGAAATTTTACCGTCTGATGAATTGGCAATTGGAATTGTGGGAACCAGAAAGATTACGGGCTATGGAAAACAGGTGACCGAGAGTTTGACGGCCGATTTAGTCAGTAATGGTTTAACAATCGTTTCCGGTTTGGCCTATGGAGTGGATTACGCGGCTCACTCAACCGCATTGGAAATGGGCGGCCGAACCATCGGGGTTTGGGCCGGCGGTTTGGATACGGTTAATGATGGATTTAGAAAATCTTTGGTGGAAAAAATTTTGAAGCAAAAACAGGGAACGATTATTTCCGAATATCCTTTAGGTTTTGAGCCGCGGCGGACGACTTTTCCCCAAAGAAACCGAATTATTTCCGGCTTGTCATTGGGAGTTTTGGTCACTGAAGCAGCCGAGGACTCGGGTTCCCTAATAACCGCCAAATGTGCCGTAGAACAAGGACGAAAAGTTTTTGCTGTCCCGGGTCCAATTACTTCCTCGTTAAGTGCCGGTACCGCGAAGCTTCTAAAAGAAAAAGCAATTTTAGTTTATAATGTTAAAGATATTCTGGATGAAATTAATATCGCGGTTAGGGAAAAGGGGCTAGCGGCGAGGGAGATATTACCAGAGAACGAGAACGAGGAAAAAATTCTGGCGTCGTTGAAAAATGAGAACCGAAACATTGACGAGATTGCTAAAATAACTAGAATAGAAATAAGCCAACTTTCAGGGATAATGGCGATTCTGGAATTAAAAGGTATAGTGGTAAATTTAGGGGGATCCGTTTTTGGTTTAGGAAGATAGAGGATGATTGCTATATTGCTATATTGCTATATTGTTAGCCTGCGGGTAGAAAATAACAATATAACAATCGTAACAATATAACAATTATTGTATGGATTTAATTATAGTAGAATCACCAACAAAAGCGCGAACGTTATCAAGATTCCTGGGGTCTGATTATCAGATCGAAGCCACCATGGGCCATATCCGTGATTTGCCGCAAAAAAAGTTTGCCATTAAAACCGATAAGGATTTTGAACCGGAATATGCGGTTGTTCCCGGAAAAGAAGAAACCATTAAAAGATTGCAAACCTTAGCCAAAAAGGCTGGTAAAATTTATCTGGCAACAGACCCCGATCGCGAGGGAGAAGCAATCGCATGGCATGCTCGCATTGCCTGCGAAAATCCGAAATCCGAAGCACGAAATTCGAAATTTGTGAGAGCAACCTTTCACGAAATTACTAAGACGGCAATTGAACACGCGCTGAAAAACCCACGTGATATTGATATGGCCCTAGTTAATGCCCAGCAGGCGAGGAGAGTTTTGGATCGGATTGTCGGTTACAAACTCTCGCCTCTTTTGTGGTTTAAAATCCGCAAGGGTTTATCGGCAGGTAGAGTCCAAACTGTCGCGGTCCGTTTAATCGTCGAGCGGGAAAGAGAAATTGAAAAATTCATTACAGTAGAATATTGGGAAATTTTCGTGGGTTTGAAAAAACATTTGGGCGGGATGATGCCGGATGCCTCGATTTTTAATGCCAAACTAATTTCTGAAAACGGCCAAAAATTGGAATTGCATAATCAGCAAGAATCGGATATTCGGGTAAGTGAGTTAAATGACGCTGGTTATGAAGTCCAAAATATTGAGAAAAAACTGGCCAAAAGACCGCCGCCCCCGCCATTTACGACTTCGACTTTACAACAGCAAGCCGCCAATCGTTTGGGTTGGCCGGCTAAAAAAACGATGAGCGTTGCCCAAAGTCTTTATGAAAAAGGTTTAATTACTTATCACCGGACCGATTCGACTAATTTGGCAATGGAGGCGGTGATTGCCGCCAGAGAATTTATTAAACAAAAATACGGAGAGAATTTTTTACCCGAAAAACCAAGGTTTTACAAAACAAAATCAAAAGTAGCGCAGGAAGCGCATGAAGCGATACGTCCAACTGAAGTTGGGTGGGAAGCGGGAAGCGGGAAGCTGCTTGCCCTGAGCGGAGTCGAAGGGGAAGTTGGATACGATGAACAAAAATTATACGATTTGATTTGGAAAAGATTTACGGCCTGTCAAATGAGCGAGGCAGTTTTTGATGAGACAAAGTTATCAGTCTTGGCTACATCTAAAACTAACCATTATGATTTGGAAACCTTGGGAAGAATAATCAAATTTGCCGGCTGGTTAACTTTGTACGGTAAGGGCGAGAGTGACGAAGACGGGCAATTGCAACTACCAGAATTGTTTATCGGCGATGAATTAGATTTGGTGAAAGTGAACCCGCTACAGAAATTTACCAAACCGCCGGCGAGATATAACGAGGCTTCTTTAATTAAAACTTTGGAAGAATACGGAATTGGCCGGCCGTCAACTTATGCCCCGACGATTTCCACAATTCAAGACCGGATGTATGTTGAAAAAACAGAGAATAAATTTTCCCCAACTTCCTTGGGAATAGCGGTTAATGATTTCCTGCTGGAATATTTTCCGGACATTTTTGATTATCAATTTACTGCCCACATGGAAGACGATTTGGATGAAATTGCCAACGGAAAAAAGGAATGGGTGCCGGTAATTAGAGAATTTTTCGAACCATTTAACACGAAGTTGACCAGTGTTTCCAAAGTTTCCGAAAGAGTGGCTGTCGAAACGGAAGTCACAGACGAAAAATGTCCGCAGTGCGGCGCGCCCCTGGTAGTTCGTTTAGGCCGTTATGGTAAATTTCTTTCCTGCTCAAAATTCCCGGAATGTAAATTCACGAAACCTTTCATAAAAGAAGCCGGTTTTAATTGTCCAAAATGCGGCGCACCGGTGGTTTTAAGAAAAACTAAAAAAGGGAAAACTTTTTACGGTTGTTCCAAATGGCCTAAGTGTGATTTTGCCACCTGGCGTAAACCAAACGTCAACTGACAAGGTTAGACCTTGTCACTAATAGTATCAGCGTTGTCGAGAGCGAATTTACCTAATAGTTCTTCAGAATTTCCCGCATAGTCTTCAATAAATTTTTTATAAGAATTTATTTCTTTAGGAATAAGAAGATTGGTGGAATCGAAATAATCAAGAATAATTTTTGGCTTAATCCAATCGGCAGATTTATTGCCTAGATAATAATTATAACTGGAGTAGGGAGAATTGACAGGGTTAAATCCTTTATTCGATAGTTCTTTAGGATTGAGATGAATATATCGAGATAAATGTAATAGATAAGAATCTTCCTGAATTAAAGCTGCCTTAAAGGCTCCTTGGAAAAGATGCCCAACTCTTTTATATCGACTATTGAAATACATAGAATAAGTTGTTAAAAGTCTTCTTAGTAATTTAGTCATTCCGTCTAAGGTCAATTGTTGTATGAGTAAATGAAAATGGTTCGGCATAAGACAATAGGCTAGTAAGATAACTTCGTTTTTTAGATTTTGGAGCGGTCGTAATCTGACAGGGTTAAACCCTGTCAGGATAAGATTAGCAAGTGGGTGTTGTTTTTGGTCGTTTTTGGTTTGCTCGGAGAGATAATACTTTAGTAGATGTAAAAAAACTCGATAATCTTGGTCATCTAAAAAAATGTTACGTTTTTCAACTCCTCGATTGTAAACATGGTAGAATCCGTTTTCCACATACTGCTTAATAATATTTCTGGAGGGCATATTACCTACATTTTATTGACAAGGTTAGACCTTGTCAAGTGGCGAAGAAAAAAAAGAGCCCCCGGCTTTGGAAAATACACAAAGCTAATGGCTCCCCTTTATCCTCGCAAAGAAATAGCCAATACCTCTATTGCCACCATAGTTACAAAACTTATAACACGGCGGTTTTTAGAAGCAACATTCAGAGAGGCCGCAATAAAAATCAACAAGAGTTTGGTTTCTATAATTAAACTTTTGTTTGTTGCGTCCCCAGCCCCTAAGATGATAAAGAACTGGATTAACCAAATACCCAGAAACCATTGCAGAACTTGCACAAGTCTAGAGGTTTTGCACCCGAACCATTTTTCGATTTTCCCAGGCATATGCCACCTCCTTTGACGGTTACATTCCGGAATTCTTTTGAACTTGATTGGCGATTTCTTCTGCGATCCTATCCAAGACTTTCATCGCCATGTGTTTGGCGAGTAAGGACAAAACTAATTCAACAATCATCAGGAAAAATCCAATCAAAAAGGCGGTACTTGAAAACGTGCTCGGGAAGAGAAGGGCGATGGTTCCAGCAAGAATGGTTATTATGCCCCAGCCGGTGGCCACGGGATTTGCCCCAATCTCCCTAAATTCGTTGGTTAAAAGGATAAAAAACACAAAAATTAGCCCGATCCATCTCGGAGGATAGACGATCGCCAGAAATAGAAATCCAATGACAATAACCCGGAGTCCGTCAAAGATCCAAATCCAACGCTATTGTTTCTTGTTCCAAATCCAGCCCAGGATGATTATTCCCAGGCCGACAAACCGAACAATTTGGATTTCCATTTGACCTCCTTATGACTGGCGATTTTAATTGATAAACCGAATTGGAAATGTGCGCAAAAAGGATTATACTCTTTTTGTGAAGCCTTATCAAAAAATTCTGTTTTTTCTTTTTTTAATCTCTCTTGGGTTGGTGATTGGCATTTTGGTTCGTTCAAAAAATAGTTATCCGTCAACCAATCCAATTGAAACGGGGCAACCCGTTGCCACCCAATCTGCTTTTTCTACCGCAGTTGAAGAAGCTCAAAAGAAAGAAGAAGAGAAACAACGTCAGCAGGAAGAAACTAAAAAATTTATCGCGACTTATGGTCCGTGTCGTTTTGTCCCAGTTTTAATGTATCATCATGTTGCCAACAAATCCGGTTCTCTTTATGTCAGACCGGATATTTTTGCCAGCCAAATGAATTATTTAAACCAAAAAGGTTATACCTCGGTTACGTTGTCCGATGTGATGGAAAGCCTGATTTCCGGTAAACCATTGCCGGCAAAACCGGTGATAATCACTTTCGATGATGGTTATAAAGATATCTATCAAAATGCTTACGGAGTTCTTAATTTCAATAACCAAAAAGCGACACTCTTTATTATCACTCAATTGTTGGGTGGTAGTGACTATCTGAATTGGGAAGAGTTGAGAGAAATGGCGGGCAATCCATTGATAACAGTTGGTGATCACACATTATCACACCGCAGCCTTACTTTAATTACGGCAGCGGAAGTGAAGAATGAAATTGTTTCAGCTAAAAGCATCCTTGAAGCAAACCTGGGCGTGACAGTAAATACTTTTGCCTATCCATATGGAACATTTAATGGGGAAGCGGAACAAATTTTAAGTCAGTCAGGTTTTGCCGCCGCCGTGACCACTCACTACGGCTTAACCTGCGCCAAACTGCCCTTTGAAATTCCCCGTGTTCGGGTTGGTAATTCCCAGTTATCAGCTTACGGATTGTGATTTAGCCTCTTTACTGACAAGGTCTAACCTTGTCGTGCGCGGTGACGGACCCAAGTTGACCGGTCATTAATTTCTTTTGCCTGATTCGGGGTGACTGATTCCTGTTTTCTTGGGGTTTGGTCTAAGCCGGCTTCTTCTGAACTCATAATTTCATTTTACCATATTTACAAAATGAAATTTTCCTTTAAACTTAATAATAATGGCAGGCAAAAGGACAATTGACTTTACGGTTTTGGTCGATCAATATCTCCATCATGATGGTTGGAAAGCTAAAGCGACTTCTAATTCCAATTATTCCCTGTCTGGTCTAATTTCTCATACTTCGGCTTCGGTCTTGGCAAATTATGCCTTACAGAATATTTATTCACCTGCTGCCCGTAAAGCTCACGAACAAGGGATAATTCATATTCATGATTTGGCTCACTCTTTAGTCGGTTATTGTGCCGGCTGGTCGCTACAAAAATTATTAATGCAGGGATTCGGCGGGGTTGACGGGCAAATTGAAACTAAACCGGCAGCCCATTTTTCCACGGCGGTTCAGCACGTAGTTTATTTTCTAAAATCGATGTATCAGGAATGGGCGGGAGCACAGGCTTTTTCTTCTTTTGACACGATAATGGCCCCGTTTATTTTTTATGATGAATTAACTTACTCGCAAGTTTACCAAGAAATCCAAAAACTGGTCTATTCTATTAATTTGCCTAACCGCTGGGGATTTGAAATGACTTTTTCCAATTTAACTTTTGACTGGATTGTTTCTAATGATTTGGCTGACCAGCCGGCAATTATTGGCGGAAAATTAATGAAGAAAAAATATAAGGAATTTCAGAAAGAAGCAGACATGATCAACCGGGCTTTTTTGGAAGTAATGCTGAAAGGTGATAAGAATGGCCGGCCGTTTACTTTCCCAATTCCGACTTACAATATTACCAAAGAGTTTTTTGAAACCAATGGCGACAATCAAAAATTATTATTTCAGGTGACAGCAAAATATGGCTTACCGTATTTTCAAAATTATATTGGGTCAGGTTTAGATCCTTCTTCTATCCGGGCGATGTGCTGCCGGTTAAATATGAATTTAAATGAATTAATGAAGCAGCCGGGGAATCTTTGGGCAAAAGGGGATTCAACCGGATCGGTGGGGGTAGTGACGATTAATTTGAACCGACTTGCCTGGGAAGGGGCTAGCGGCAAGGGGCGAGCGGCTAGGGAAGAAAATGCCAAAAAGAAATTTTTTAAGCTGCTCAAAAAATATATTAATATTTCTGCCGATTCGTTGGAGAAAAAAAGAGAAGTAATCGAAAAAAGTATGAAAGACGGTTTGATGCCTTATTCTAAATATTATTTGGGAACTTTTAGAAATCATTTTTCCACTATTGGGGTTTGCGGCGGTAATGAGGCCTGTTTGAATCTTCTGGGTCAGGATTTGACGACTCCGGAAGGACAGAAATTTATCCAGGAAACCTTGAATTTTATGAAAGAGGAGATGGTTAAAATACAAAAAAAGACTGGTCATTTGTATAATTTGGAAGCGACCCCGGCCGAATCAACCGCTTACCGTTTTGCCCTGTTGGACCAGAAACTTTGTTCAGGAATAAAACTGGCAGGATCTTCTGATTCACCTTATTTGACTAACTCAACTCAACTGCCGGTAGATTTTAGTTCAGATCTTTGGGAAGCTCTCAATTTACAAAATGAAATTCAGGCGGCTTATACCGGCGGGACAATTTTCCATACATTTTTAGGAGAAGAAATGGAAGATTGGCAATCGGCTAAAGTGTTAGTCAAAAAAATCGCCGAAACCACAAAAATTCCCTATTTTACCATTACCCCGACTTTTTCTGTTTGCAAAAAAGATGGTAGAATGAAAGGCAAAGTTGAGAAATGTCCCAAGTGCGGAGGCGAAACGGAAATCTACTCAAGAATAGTCGGCTACCTGCGTCCTTTAAACCGTTGGAATCCGGGCAAGGCGGAAGAATTTAAAGAAAGAAAAACGTTTGAGATTACGAGTCATTCTGAGTGACCCTTACAGGGGTAAACGAAGAATCTAGCAAGGTCAAGCTAAGCTTGACTAAGCGCGCTGCTAGATCCTTCTCCGGCAAAGCCGGATTAGGATGACTAACAAAATATGTTAGTTAAATTTAAAAAACTAAAACCGGAAGCGTCATTGCCTAGATATGCTTACCCGGGAGATACAGGAATGGATATTTTTTCTGCCGAGGATTTTATTTTAAATCCCGGAGAATGGCATAGTTTTTCTACCGGTCTTGCTTCGGAAATTTCCCCGGGGTTTTTTATAAGATTTGCTCCCAAAAGCGGGTTGGCGGTTAAACACGGGGTTGATACTTTGGCGGGGGTAATTGATAGTACTTATCGAGGAGAATGGATGGTGGTTTTGGTTAATCATGGTAAAGAGCCAAAAGAATTTAAAATTGGAGATAAACTTGCCCAGGCAATTCTGCAACGGTTTGAAATGACAGAAAGATTAGAAGTTAGCGAATTATCCGGCTCGCAACGCGGTCAAGGCGGGTTTGGAAGCACTGGTAAGTAACGATAATAACTATAGGTGACAAGGTTAGACCTTGTCAATAAAACACTTTAATTCCTCGAACATTTGTGATATAAACGCAGAGGACATTAACATTAAAAAAGGAGGCTTCAAGTGAAAATCCTAAAAGGACAGGGGAGTTTTGAGATATATGAAACTCCAGAAGAGTTGAGAGTTCAGTTGTTGAAGATCGAAAGGGTCGGCCGAACGTGTTATCAGTCAGAAAGAGAACCGATAACGATGAAAACAGCGATCAAGTTTAGCCGGATGTTGGCCAGTCGTCATCACTATTCCCTATGGAATTTTGGATTTATGACCGTAAAGTTCGTGCATTGTTCGCGGGGGTTCACTCACGAGTTAGTTCGCCATCGTCTTGCCGCTTATGCACAGGAATCAACTAGATACGTGGATTATTCTGGTGGGGATGAACCAGATTTGAAGCATTTCGAGCTTAAGTGTATTGTTCCTCCGCATCATGACGAGAATGAGAAAATCACACTTGATGATGGACGAATAATGACTTGTTTAGAGATGCTGGGGGAAACAGAAAGGTTCTATCGAGGATTACGTTCTGCTGGTTGGCTTCCTGATGCCGCGCGGCAGCTTTTACCAACTGCTATCAAGGCAGACATCTGGATCGAGACGAACTTTACCGAATGGCGGCACATTTTCGAAATGCGAACACAGCTAGCCGCCCACTGGGAAATCCGTGCCGTCATGTGTGCCTTGCTTGAAGCGGTTCAAAAGATTATACCTGTCATATTCGATGATTTTGTTTTGGCCGGTACGGACAAGAATGGTCTGCGATATTACGAGCTGGCAAAACAGTCATGAAGTCTGCAATGCGCAGTAATTTTATAGATACTTATAAAGTTGCTGCGCTTTTTTATATAATAGTTAAAATGAAAGGAATTTATCTTGCTTTTGAGGGAGGAGAAGGTTTTGGAAAATCAACTCAGGCAAAAATATTGTTTGAAAAACTAAAAGAGAAATTTCCCAAAAGAAAAATTATTTTAACTCGGGAGCCGGGAGGCAGTTCAATTGCCGAAGAAGTAAGAGAAATAATATTAACTTCAAGAAAAGACGAGCAAATCCAATTATTAACTGAAGCCTATTTGTTTGCAGCTGCCAGAGCCCAATCGCTTCGGGAAAGTGTTGTTCCGGTTTTGGAGGAAGGCGGAATTGTAATTTCCGATCGTACTTTTTATTCCAGCATTGCCTACCAAGGTTTTGGCAGGGAATTAGGATGGAAAAAAGTCTGGAAAATTAATCAGGAAGCAGTCGGTAAAATAAAGCCTGATTTAGTTTATTTATTTGATGGTGACCCAAAAATTGGTTTAGATAGAATTTGCAAAAATAAAAGAGAAACAAATCGTTTAGATAAAGAAAAACTCGAATTTCATAAGCGGGTAAGAAAAGGATTTTTATTTTTATGCGATAAAGAACCAAAACGTTTTGTGACCATTGATGGTTGTTCAAGTATTGAGAAGCAATCCGAAATTATTTGGGCACAGTTTTGCAGATTTAATAGACGATCGGCGTATGATTCTGCAAAGATGGTACAATAATAATATGGAAAATAAAATTTTGCAACTAATTAAAAAAGAAGAACAAAGACAAGCTGATACGCTTATGATGATTCCCTCGGAAAATTATACTTATCCGGAAGTCCGGCAGGCGGTTGGGTCGGTTTTAATGCATAAATATGCGGAAGGCCAGCCTGGAAGAAGATATTATCAAGGAAATTCGGTGGCGGACCAGGTGGAAAGCGAATGCGAGAGATTAGCCCTGGAAGCCTTTGGATTAAATTCCGATCAGTGGGGTGTTAATGTCCAACCCTATTCCGGCTGTCCGGCTAATCTGGCGGTTTATAACGGAATACTCGATATTGGAGATCGGATATTGGCTATGTATCTGCCTGATGGCGGGCATTTATCCCACGGGTGGCAAACTCCGGAGAAAAAAATCACTTTTGTTTCCAAAATCTGGCAGGTGGAATTTTATCATGTAGATCCGAAAACCAGAGTTTTTGATTATGACCAAATTGAAAAACAAGCTTTAAAATTTAAACCAAAATTAATTATTTCCGGCGGAACGGCTTATCCACGGGAAATTGACTATCAACGTCTGTCGGGAATTGCAAAGTCTGTCGGAGCGTATTATATGGCCGATATTGCCCATGAAGCCGGATTAATTGCCGGTGGAGCCAATAAATCTCCTTTCCCTTATGCTGATGTGGTGACCATGACAACCCATAAAACTTTACGCGGTCCAAGAGGAGCGATTATTATTTGTAAAAAAGAATTATTGGAAGCAATTGATCAGTCAATATTTCCTGGGTTGCAGGGAGGACCGCATTTACACACGATCGCCGGAATCGCCATTGCTTTGGAAAAAACCAAAACACCCGAATTTAAAAATTATGCTTTCCAAACAGTTAAGAACGCTCAAAGATTAGCCCAAAGACTAACGATTAAAGACTATGACGTCGTCAGCGGGGGAACGGACAAACACCTTGTCTTGCTTGATTTAAGAAATAAAAATATCAGCGGTTGGTTTGTGGCTTGGGCTTTGGAAAAAGCGGGAATTATTATGAACCGAAACACCGTGCCAAACGACACCGGTTCGCCATTTTATCCATCTGGTTTACGAATGGGAACACCGGTCTTGACGGTGAGGGGGATGCGTGAAAAGGAGATGGATTTAATCGCGAGGTGGATAGATGAAGTGATACAGCACCTGGGTCCGAGAGAAATGCCGGAGAAGCAGCCCGCCTTGCTCGCCTCGCGGCGAAGCGGGCGGCGAGGCAGGGAAGCGAGAAGTAAGATGCGGGAGGAATTTAAAAAAGAAATTGAAAAAGATGAGTTTTTAAATAATATTAGTCTTCAGGTCAAAGACCTCTGCAATAAATTCCCCATACCAGGATAAGTCATCCTGAGTGTTTATTCTGTAAAGGGGAGCGAAGGATCTAGCGTCAGCGTTAAATAACAATTATTATTTTATTGTGTTTGTTTATATTCTTACTAATTTTACCAATACGGTTTTGTATACGGGAGTAACGAATAATTTGGAGCGAAGAATTTGGGAGCATAAAAACCATCTTTTTAAGAACTCTTTTACTGATAAATATAAAATATATAAACTACTTTGGTATCAGGAATTTAATTCTCCGGAAGAAGCAATAACCGCCGAAAAGAAAATAAAAGGTTGGACCAGACAAAAGAAGATAAATTTAATAATGGAATTAAATCCAGAATTTAAAGAATTAGGTTGATAAAGAAGATTCTTCGTTACACTCTGAATGACCTAAAGAGAAGATTCTTCACTTTGTTCAGAATGACACCGATTCGTCATCCCGAGCACATTCGACAAGCTCAGTGCGAGGGATCTTCCAAATATGGTAAAATCAAAAGATGGCCATTATTTTTGACGGAAAAAAATTAGCGGGAGAATTGGCAGAAAAATTAGATCGTGATGTTACTGAATTTAAAGTTAAAACCGGAATTACTCCTAAATTGGTGAGTATTTTAGTGGGTGATGACCCAGCCTCGGTGCTTTATACCAAAATAAAACAAAAAAAGGCAGAGAGCGTGGGGATAGACTTTATTAAGAAAGAATTTCCGGAGAATGTTGAGCCGGAGGAATTGATTTCTGTTATAGAACAGCTAAACAAGGATAATTCAGTGCATGGAATTATGATTCAGCTTCCACTTCCCCGACAATCCGTAATTCGTAATTCGCAATCCGTAATCGTAGATACAATCAATCCTCAAAAAGACGTTGATTGTTTGACTTCTGTAAATCTGGAATTGGTTAAACAAGGGAAACCTCGATTTCTTCCGGCGACCGTTCAAGCTATTTTTAAGATTATTAACCAAATACCCCGAGGTGCAGGTACGAATTCACCTTTAAGGTGTGAACGTAGTTATTGCGTAGTGGGATCGAGTGGAATGGTGGGGAAACCGCTGGCGGATTATCTGGAAAATCAAGGATATCAGGTCAATCTTTGTGATGAATTTACCCCCGATATTTCCGTTTTTACCAAACAAGCCGATATTTTGATTTCTGCGACCGGAATTCCCAATCTGATTAAAAAAGAAATGGTTAAGGCCGGTGTAGTTGTAATTGACGTTGGTTCGCCGGTAGGGGATGTGGATTTTGAAAATGTTAGTCAGGTGGCGTCATTTATTACCCCTGTTCCTGGTGGTGTCGGGCCGTTAACCGTAATTTCGCTTCTTGAAAATACTCTTCAAGCATGCTATAATGCGCTTGCTTGACAGAATCAATAGCGATTCTGATTCTTGCAGCCCGTAAGGGCAGTAGAAAATTGTTAAGCCGCGTAGTTTAACGGCAAAACAACGAAAGTTATGTAGGTTCGAATCCTATCACGGCTTAGCATTTAGCAAAAGATTACTCACACTCGATATTGCTCCCTGAAACCATAATCGAGTGGGGGAATAAGGGAGCATTTACAAATGGAAATTAGTTTAAAAGAATTATTGGAAGCCGGTTGTCATTTTGGCCACCAAACCGTCCGTTGGAATCCAAAAATGAAGCCGTATATTTTTACGGCGCGCGAAGGCGTGCATGTTTTTGATTTGGTTAAAACAAAAGAAGGACTAGAGGCCGCCTGCGACATTGCCAAAACTACGGTGAGCCAAGGTGGATTGATTCTTTTTGTCGGTTCCAAAAGACAAGCCAGAGATATTGTCAGCGAGGTTTGTCAAAAAATTGGTATGCCTTATGTGACGCAAAGATGGATGGGGGGAATGATTACCAATTGGGACCAAGTAAAAAAAAGCGTCGAAAAAATGGCCCAGTTAAAAGAAGGCCGGGAAAAAGGCGAATATAAAACCTATACTAAAAAAGAACAATTATTAATTGACCGGCAAATTATGAAACTGGAAAAATTCTTTGGCGGCGTCGCCGGCTTGAAGGAATTGCCGCAAGCGCTTTTTGTGGTTGATGCCAAAAGGGAACTTTCCGCGGTGAAAGAAGCCAACCGCCGGGGAATTCCGGTTATTTCCATGGTTGATACTAATTCCGACCCCGATTTAATTAATTATGTCATCCCGGTTAATGACGACGCAGTGGCGTCAATAAAATTGATTGTGGAAAAAATGGGAGAGTCTATTCAAGAGGGAATAAAATTAAACAAGGACAAGAAACCTGCAAACACTGAAACACTGAAATGATAACCGTATCCGTTGATTTAATAAAAAAATTAAGAGAAGAGACAAATGCGCCGGTGATGGAGTGTAAATCGGCGTTGCAGGAAGCCAATGGAGATATAGAAAAAGCTAAAGAAATTCTCAAGAAAAAAGGGATGGAAAGAGCCGATAAAAAAGCCAGCCGGGAAACCAAAGCTGGTCTTGTCGAATCTTATACCCATAACAACGGCCGGGTCGGGGTGATGGTGGAGGTTTTTTGTGAAACGGATTTTGTCGCCAGAAATGAAGAGTTTAAAAAACTTTGCCACGAATTAGCCTTGCAAATCGCTTCAATGAATCCGGAATCGGTTGCCGATTTATTTGCTCAACCATGGATTCGGGATGAAAGCAAAACGATTGAACAGCTGGTAAAAGAAACAATCGGAAAACTGGGAGAAAATATTAAAGTGAACAGATTTGTGAGATTTGAGCTTGGAGTTGACTAGTCATTCTGAGCCGTAGGCGAAGAATCCAGCGAAGCGTTGCTTCTGGATCCTTCGTTGCACTCAGGATGACAGGATAAAGCATTATGAACTTAACTGACATTCGTCCTAAAATGGAAAAAGCCCTGGAAATTCTTCAGGGAGAATTATCTTCAATCCGCACCGGACGGGCTACTTCTTCACTGGTTGAAAATATTGTCTGTTCTGTATATGGAGGAGCCCAAAAATTAAAAGTGGTTGAGTTGGGAATGATTGGTGTTTTGGATGCCAGAACTATTACCATAACTCCTTGGGACAACTCCATTGTTGGAGAAATCCGTCAGGGAATTTTAGCGGCCAACGTTGGATTAATGCCGATTATTGACGGAGCGGTGATTCGGGTGGCGGTTCCGGCGTTAACTTTGGAACGGCGCCAGGAATACATAAAATTATTATCAAGACAATTAGAAAATGGTAAAATTATGATCCGCCAGGTGAGACATGAGAAAATGGCGGATATTAAAAACAGTTTTGAGAATAAGGAAATGGGGGAAGATGAGAAATTCAGACTGGAAGAAGAATTACAGAAAGTGACTGATGAATTTGTTAATAAAATAGATGAGATAGGAAAGAAAAAAGAAGAAGAACTCCTTACTGTATAACAGTTAAACAGTAAAACGGTAAAACAGTATTCTGTTGATCGGTATGCTATCTTACTGACTTACTGACTACTGATTTACTGATATACCGTTTAACCAATTTACCGAAAAAGACATGTTATCAACCCTACTTATTTTTTTAATAATCCTTTCAATCTTGGTTCTAGTTCACGAGCTGGGTCATTTCCTGGTTGCTAAAAAAGCCGGGATCAAAGTTGAAGAATTTGGTTTTGGATTGCCGCCAAGAATTTGGGGAAAGAAAATTGGGGAGACAATATATTCCATTAATGTTTTACCAATTGGAGGATTCGTAAAAATGTACGGGGAAGAAGGGGAGGTTGGGAAGCGGGAAGCAAGAAGCGAGAAGTTAGAAAGAGCATTCTATGCCAAATCTAAAAAAGTTAGATTAGCGGTAGTGGCGGCAGGCGTAACGATGAATTTTCTGTTGGCGGTGGGTATTTTTTCCTTTGTTTATGCCAAATTAGGGATTCCGGTAAAGACGAACCAAGTGAGAGTGGTGGAAATTGCTCCAAACTCTCCGGCATCGGTCAGCGGTTTACAATTAGACGATGTGATTATTAAAGCGGGTGAGGAAAAAATAGATGACGCCTCGAAATTTATCCAAGCTACGAAAAAATTCGCCGGCCAAAAAATGCCTTTGGAAATTGATCGGGTTAACAATCCCTGTAAGTCTAACGTAATGGGGGCGACTCCAGGTTTGGTGATTGCCTGTAAGGATGGAAACATGCTTTTTTATGTGACCCCCAGACTTAATCCACCGGCGAATGAAGGACCGCTTGGAGTGGCAATTTCCCAAATAGAAAATAAATTTTATCCTTGGCCGGAGCAAATAGTCCGCGGTTCAATAGAAGGATTCAAGGAAGCCTTTGGTTGGATCCAGTTGATTCTTTCGGGTTTGGGAACAATGTTAAGTCAACTTTTCCACGGATCAGTGCCCAAAGATGTGGCCGGACCGATAGGGATTTTTCAAGTTACCGGCGAAGTTTCCAAGGGAGGAATTTTATCTTTATTGCAATTTTTAGGAATTTTGTCGGTAAATTTGGCGGTTATCAACATTTTGCCCCTGCCGGCCTTAGATGGCGGACGGGTTTTGTTTATTGTAATAGAAACAATAACCAAAAGAAAAGTAAATCAGGAATTAGAAACCAAAATTCATAACATTGGAATGATAGTTTTACTCACCTTAATTCTTCTTATTACGATAAATGATATTTCCAGAATTTTAACAACTTTCGGTATCTTATCTCGTCTCCGTTCGCTTCTTCCATTATAACAAAGACAAGGAAACTACGTTCACACCTTAAAGGTGGACTAGATTCACACCTGGATATATGGTATAATCTTTTCACCTGCTACTATATTGAGATTCACAAGGATAAGGAGGAATTCAGATGGGGAATCAGGGTTCTTTTACAAATAAGGCCTTGGATGAGGCAATGGACCAGTTGGTTGCCGTTTGGGTGGTGATTTTCAGCTTTGTTTGGATTTTCTATCGTAATAAATTCAATCCCTGGAATTTGGTACAGAGATTTCTACGTGATCTTTTCGATGGAATCGCGGGAATAAAAGGATAAGGAGGAAGAGAATGTTGAGTGATGGAATTAGGGCGATCATTGCCAGAAAAGCACCTTCTGTAACAAGAAATCTCAATTTTGACACTTTTAGGAAATCTGAATTTTGAAAAACTGAAGGGCAGGTTAAACCTTCAGTCTGAATTGGTAAATGATTTTACCCATTGATTCCAAAGATACTTTATCTCCCCTCAGGTAAAGCCAAACCCGACATGCTATATATCCTGGTGGAATTTTGTATCGGATTCCAAACAAAGAGATGGTCGAGTCGGTATACACAAACCTCCTTACGGTAATGGTTAAAAGTTCTTGTAATTCTTGTTTGGATTTTGTCCGTTCCGATGGCTGGTAGACTTCGGCTGGAGTTCTTTTGTGCATCCCTAACCCCTCGGACTTGAATTCTTCATTGAACTTAATTTGCCACTCGAAGAATCTTTTGTTTAGCTCTTCAAAAAATCTGACATCAAGATTTTCCCTAACAAAATCCCTTTGTAAAAATCTCCAGAATCTCTCAATTTTCCCTTTGGTTTGGGCTTTATGGGCAAAGATTAACTGTATTCCCAACTGTTTAGCATAATCCTGGTAAGTTGCTTCACCTTTAAGGTTGGTTGACCGGTATTGTGATCCCTTGTCCTGCAAAATGGCTTTTGGTAAACCCCACTGAAAAAGACAATGAGACCAAACCCGAAAAACATTCATCTGTGTTTGTTTGGAAAACCACTTTCCTCCGAGAACGAATCGGGAGCAATCGTCAATATTCGCAATCAGATACGCCCAACAGCCAATCTCTTTAGTGTAGGAATTAACAAGACACGGAAAGAATATCTTCCCCATAATGTCAGCTTGCCACAGATCATTGGGAGATTGAGCCACAAACCGAGTGATGGGCTTAAGTCTTTCAATGTTTAGATGACTTAAACCTTCTTCGACAAAAATCTGGTTTACTCTTCTTTGGGTAATTTGTTTTATGCCGGTCAGCTCGAGTACTTTTCTGGCTGATCTGAAAGATTTCTCTCTTTTCCTGGAAATAATCTCTGATCTTTGCCCGAGAGTTATTTTACAGAAATTAGAATGCCTGCCGTCCCTTAATGCTCCCAGGCCATCTTTAACTGATTTTTTCAGATAGTTGTAAATTGTTTGCCGGCTACAGCTAAGCTCTTTTGCGGCTTGGGTTGGGGTAATTTTTCTTTTTAAAACCCTACCAATTGTTAGTTTTTTGTTTTCAAGTTCTAACTTCTTCACTTTTCTCACCTCCAATCATTTGGAAATGAGTTTAGCGTAAAAGTTGAGATTTCGTTTATATGTAAAAGTTTAGATTTCTCTTAACACCTTCACGGGAATTGACAGAGGAACAGGTTATCGCGATGATTGAGAAAACGCCAGGGTGGAGGATTGCCCGGCCAGGCAGGTTCACTATTCGTGAACGTGCAATAAAAATATATCCTCCTGGTTCAACCGGGTGGGTTGTTGAGAAATACTTGGTTGTTGGTGAACCGGTACGATTGGTTTGGAAATGGAATCAGGAAATCGAGGAATTGATTGGCGAAAGACGCTTAACATTGATTCCCATGATAAACTGGGATTCCTGGGTGTGTGAGATGTGGGTAGATTCTAAGCCCGTTCTTGAAGCCAACGGAATCAAACCCAAGATTTTGATTCTTGAAGAGCAAGTCGTAGAATTGCCAATTCCTGCTTATATTTCGCGGGGGGAGACAACCTGTTGCCTGGTTTCCGAGATCAATCAGTTTGTTGATCCTCTTGACCAACAACTACAGGCAATACGGGGGTTAATCGCTGCAAATGTATCGAGAGGATAGATTAAGGCAACAAAACACCTGGAGATAGGGTAAAAATACAAAGTTATCCAATTCTCCAGGTTTCTTTTTGTACAATTAGGTGTTGCAAATTATACCCCGATCGTGGTAATAATAGTAATAGATAAAGAAAATGGCAAAGAATTTAAGAATTAGAGACTTTGTTCTTTTAGGATTAGCGATCGCTGGTGATACTTTTAGTGAATTTACTCAATCGCCTTCAATAAAACTTGGAAAAATCAAAGGTACTCTTCCTCCTAATTATGGTGTTACCAATTTCACCTCGGCAGTTTCTAAAATGCTCAAAACCGGTCAGATTGAAAAAATTATTAAAAAAGGTGAACCATATTTAAGATTGACTAATAATGGCAAAAAAATTTTAATCAGGGATTTCCCGTTGTTTAAATTGAGAAATCAGAAATGGAATGGTAAATGGAGGTTGGTATTTTATGATATTCCGGAAAAAATGAGAACGAAAAGGGAGTATTTACAGACAAAATTAAAAGAATTGGGTTTTGGCATGATTCAGGAAAGCGTTTATTTAAGTCCTTTTGATCTGGCGGAAGATTTAGAAGAATTTATTATCAGTCAAGGATTGCAGGATTATGTTTTTATTCACGTTGGAAAACAAATCATAGCAGGTGAAATAAAATCGTTGGTTGAAAAGCTTTGGAAAATCGAGAGCTTGGACAAGAGATACGAAGAAATTTTACTAAAGATTAAATCCAGGAAGGAACAAAACGAGATTTTCAAAGAATACGAAGAAATTTTAAAAGACGATCCCTGTTTACCTCTGGATTTGTTACCGAATAACTGGGTAGGGGAAAGAGTGAGGAAAGAAATGGGGTTACTTTTTAAACCACGATCGGGGTAAAATTAGTAATATTGTCTTTTTAAAAAATTAATTGGTATAATTATTATTAATGCGTTATTCACAACTTTTTGGTAAAACTTTAAGGCAAGTTCCTAAAGAAGCGGAAGCAATTTCTCACCAATTACTAACCCGCGGCGGATTTATTGATAGGCAACTTACCGCCGGAGTTTATTCACTTCTTCCTCTCGGCTGGCGGGTCTATAAGAAAATTGAAAATATTATTCGGGAGGAAATGAATGCTATTGGCGGTCAAGAATTATTTTTGCCGGCGTTACAACCAAAAGAACTTTGGCTGCGTTCTAATCGCTGGGACAATATGGATCCGCCTTTGTTTAAGTTTAAAGACCGACACGAAAAGGAATTAACAATTGCGCCTACCCACGAAGAAGTGATTACCGATTTGGCCAGTCGGATGATTAATTCCTATCGCGATTTGCCATTGGCAATTTACCAAATTCAAAATAAATTTCGTAATGAAATGCGGGTTAATGGCGGGCTATTGCGAGTTCGGGAATTTATGATGAAGGATTTGTACTCTTTCCACAGTTCGGTTGAAGATCTTGATCAATATTATCTGGAAGTGATTGACGCTTACAAAAATATTTTCAGCCGTTGCGGATTTCATGCCAAAATTGTCGAGTCCAGTTCGGGAACAATCGGGGGAGATCAATCAAACGAATTTCAAATGATTTGCGAAACCGGCGAGGATACGATCGTTTGCTGCAAAACCTGCGATTGGGCGGCCAATGTGGAAAAAAGCAATCCGGAGCGGTGTCCGAAATGCGGTTCGGATATCGAAAGAGTTCATTCAATTGAAAACGGTCACGCCTTTAAATTGGGAACAAAATATGCGGAAAGTATGGGCGCATTTTTTACCGACGAATCAGGACACAGAAAACCTTTAATAATGGGTTGTTACGGAATCGGTTTGGGACGATTAATGGCGACGGTGGTCGAAGAATATCACGACGAAAAAGGAATTCTTTGGCCTCAAAATATTGCTCCGTATTTAGTTGATTTGGTTGATTTGGGTTTGAAAGAACGCGGGGGAGAAATCTACAATACTTTAACTCGTTTTGGCGCTGAAGTATTATGGGATGATCGGGATGTCACTGCCGGTAATAAATTTGCCGATGCTGATTTAATCGGTTTACCAATCAGATTGGTAGTTTCGGAAAAATCCGGAGACTTGGTCGAAATAAAAAGACGCGATGAACAACAAACAGAACTCCTTGATATTGAACAAATAGTTACCCGCCTGCAAGCGATGAAATGAAAAAGAAAAAGATTGTGGTTATCGGCGGCGGATCCGGAACTTACCAGGTCCTTCTGGGTTTAAAAAAATTTCCTTTAGATCTAACGGCGGTGGTCACGATGTCCGATTCCGGCGGGTCTTCGGGACGATTAAGGAAAGATTTGGGAATTCTGCCTCCGGGTGATGTCCGGCGGGCGCTTTTGGCTTTGTCTAACCTTCATATTAAGAAAAACACTTTAAAAAAACTTTTTGATTTTCGTTTTAATAACGGCGAATTGGCCGGTCATTCCATTGGTAATTTATTACTGGCCGCTTTAACGCAAATTACCGGCCGGCCGGATTTAGCCATTTCCGAAGCCCAAAAAATCTTGGAAGTTTCCGGGCAAGTTTTGCCGGTGACGGTTGACAACACGGATTTGGTTGCCCGATTAGAGGACGGAACCATTATTAGGGGCGAACACGATATTGACGTTCGGGAGATCAAGCCGGATATTCCGATTGCCGAAGTTTATCTTTCACCAAATGCAAAAGTTTTTCCCGGGGCGCAAAAGGCAATCTGCCAAGCAGACTTAATTGTTTTAGGTCCGGGGGATTTATACACTTCAATCATTCCCAATTTATTGGTAACGGGTGTTAGCGAAGCAATTAACAAGTCAAAATCAAAACTGGTTTATGTGTGTAATTTAATGACTAAGCACGGAGAGACAGATAATTTTACCACTACTGATTTTGTCCGCGAAATCAAAAAATATTTAAAATTAGACAAAAAAATTCTGGATTATTTGGTTGTCAATGAGCAAATAAAATTGCCGGTGTCGGTTTCTTCCTGGTATAAAAAATATCATTCGGTACCGGTTAAAATCGAGCCGGATAATTTGGAAGGAACAAAATTAATTAAAGGTTCTTTTGTCCAGCCGGGAAAATTAATCAGACATGACCCGGCCAAGTTAGCCAAGACGATTATGAAAATAATAAAAGATGAACAGTTAATCAGCAAAACAGGGAAAGTATATCGGAGAATGGAAGATCAGTAAACAGGAAACTAATCTCTAATCTCTGTTCTCTTATCCAGATTATACTGATTTGCTGATATTCTATTCTATGGTAAAACTAATTGTTACCCATATAAATCCTGATCTAGATGCCTTATCCAGTATTTGGTTGATTAAGCGTTTTTTTCCGACCTGGGAAAAGGCTGATATGCAATTTGTTCCGGCGGGAAAAACTTTTCGGGGTGCACCTCCGGATGACGATCAAGAAATTATTCATGTTGATACCGGTTTTGGTAAATACGACCATCACCAAACCGCTAAATTTACCTGCGCGGCGGAATTGGTTTACAAGGAAGTAAAAAAAAGACAAAAATTATCGGAAGACAACCAAAAAGCTTTGGAAAGATTTATCAAAGTTAATGTGGAATTGGATTCTGGTCGGGATATTAGTTGGGAAGATGCTCAAAATGATCGATACGAATTTATGGTAAGTAATTTTATGGCTAGCATTAAGTTTTCCCAAGAAAAAAAAGATGAAGAAAAAGTCAATTATTTTTTACCGATTATTGATGCTATTTTTCAAACAATAAAAAATAAAATTAAGGCAGAAAACGAAATTAAAAAAGGAAAAGAATTTGAAACTCTCTGGGGAAAGGGGATTGGAATGGAAACCGGTTTGGATGATGTTTTAACAGTTGGAGAGAAAATGGGCTATTCTTTGGTTGTCAAAAAAAATCCCAAGGATGGTCATGTCAGAATTTTTGGGCGTTGGGACAAAAAAATAGATTTAACCAAAGCTTTTGGAAAATTTCAGAAAAAAGATCCCATGGCCTCTTGGTATCTTCACCCAAGTAAGTGTTTGCTTTTAAACGGTTCCCGTTCAGATCCGGACATGGTTCCCACAAAACTTTCTTTGGAAGAAATTATTAAAATTGTGGGAAAGAAAAAACCGTCCTAACGGTGGTTTGTTAGAACGGTTTAGTAGATCAATCAAAACATCTTGAATTAAGATCATTGGTTGAACCGGTAATTCTCTGGAGCATCGGCGGATAGAACTGCTGACCAACCGAAAAGGCCAGAGCTCGGAGCTGAAATTCCAGAGTGGTTGCCCAGTCCTGCTCGTCATGATCAAGGGTGAACAGTTCTGTGCTGATGGCATCTATCTTTCTGGCAACATTGCACAGATAGCGCCTTTTGTTTTCGGTTAATACGCGGGCATAATTCCGAATGTCCGCAGTAGCTCTTACAATTGAATCCCAGTTGTTAGGATCCATCTGGATAACAACATCCTCTTCAATGACTTTGAATCGGAATTCAATCAAACCAACGGCCGGGATTTGGTTCGGGGCTGCAATCGCTGCCCTCAACAGACTCGGATTTACGTTCATCTCCTGCCTCCTTTTGTTGATAAGTTAATCTTGCAACCGAATTCCTTGATTCTGGGTGATATTATAAGCCTCTGAACTTCCAAAAGCAAACCAAAATTTGTATGATATAATATGTCTATGGAAAACTGTGTTTTTTGTAAAATTATTGCGGGAGAGATGCCGGCAAAATTTGTTTATCAGGATGATTTGATAGTTGCTTTTCCAGATATCAAACCTTCGGCGCCGGTGCACATTTTAATTGTTCCCAAGAAACATACGGAATCTTTGAAAACCACCAGTGAGGAAGATCAGGTTTTGCTGGGAAAAATGTTGTTAATCGCCGGAAAGATTGCTAAAGACCTGGGAATTTCTGAATCCGGATTCAAAGTTGTAATCAATAATGGACCGGACGCCGGACAATTAGTAAAACATTTGCATTTTCATTTACTTGGCGGATGGGCCAAGAACGAAGGGCGGGTGACTATTTAATTTATGGCAACCATTGTTAAGAAAAAACCAGGTCAAACCGACGATCAGTTAATTGCCCAATTTAAGAAAAAAGTTCTCTATGAAGAAATTATCGAAGAAGTGAGGGAAAGAGAATTCTATACCAAACCTTCCCGAAAAAGATATGAACGGGAAAGGGCGAATAAAAACAGAAAACCCTCTAGGTACTATTGATGGGTTAGGTTATTGGGTTAGGGTGAGGCAGTTGGTATGGTCATAAGGTAAGGTTAATAGGAATTTTCCACCTTACCATAACCATTTCCCAAACTAATTGCTTAACCCTTACCTTGGCTAGAATAAATACAATATGCTACAAGAGCAACTCAAAACTGATCTAATAATTGCTATGAAAGCGAAAGACCCGGAAAGAGTTTCGACTTTACGGTTTTTGCTTTCGGCGATAAATAATAAACAGATTGAATTACAGCGGGATTTAACGGATGAGGATGTGGTAGGGGTAATTGGTCACCAAATTAAAGAAAGGAAAGAATCAATTGAAGCGTTTACCGCCGGTAACCGTCAGGACTTGGTTGATAAAGAAAAACACGAAATGGAAATTTTGTCCGGCTATATGCCGGAACAGATGCCGGAAAGGGAACTGGAACAAGTTGTCAACCAAGTAATTAAAGAAAC
>Ga0210017_1000411_pt1 | contig 35673 bp, 32 predicted proteins | sample CryGeyCG2014_020_FD_183966 | JGI IMG/M metagenome (GOLD analysis project Ga0210017, IMG submission 183966) | Groundwater microbial communities from aquifer - Crystal Geyser CG08_land_8/20/14_0.20 (SPAdes) (version 2) | ecosystem: Environmental > Aquatic > Deep subsurface > Groundwater | place... | reverse complement strand
TACACCGATTAAAAAAACGATTACACAGATTAAAAGCATCGTCGGTATTATCTGTGTAATCTACTTCTAAAATCTGTGTAATCATAGGCTGGCACGAGTTTCGTGACAGCCTAAATAAAAAAGAAGGTGCGGGGTGAATATACTTCAGGTATTACCCGAACTTAATGTAGGCGGAGTTGAGACAGGCACGCTTGACCTGGCCAAGTATTTAGTTAAACATGGCTATAAGGTAGTGGTGGTTTCAGGTGGCGGAGAACTGGTTAGAGAGTTAGAATCATTCGGCGCTATTCATTATCAATTGCCCGTGCATAAAAAATCCGTATTTACGATGTTGAGAATGATTCCCAAATTAGTTGAAATTATTAAGAAAGAACAAATTGATATTGTCCATGCGCGTTCCCGCGTTCCTGCCTGGATTGCGTATTTTGCCAGTCTGAAAACCAAGAAGGTATTTATCACCACCTGCCACGGTTATTATAAAAAACACCCCTTTAGTTACGTCATGGGCTGGGGAAGGCGGGTGATTGTTTTAAGCAATGTTATTGCCCGGCATATGCTCGATGATTTCGGAGTTCTCCATGAGCGTTTAAGATTAATACCGCGCAGCGTGGATTTAGAGAAGTTTAAATTCGTGAGTCCGGATAAGAAAAGAAAGGATGAATTTAATGTAGGAATAATAGGCAGGCTCACTCCTATAAAGGGCCACTTGCATTTTGTGAAGGCTATGGCTTATGTTGCCAGGAGCGTTCCGCGCCTTAAAATATGGATAATAGGCGATGCGCCTGCCTCTAAAGAGGCCTATAAAGAACAGGTTCAGGTTTTAGTAAAAAGACTGGGGCTATGGCAGTACACCCAATTCTTAGGCAACCAGAGAGATATCCCGGCGATCTTGGCGAACCTGGACCTTTTAGTGCTTGCTACCACCACGCATGAGGCATTCGGGAGAGTGATTATAGAAGCACAGGCCTGTGGAGTCCCCGTCGTAGCTAGCCGCGTTGGGGGTGTAATCGATATTATTGAGGACCAGAAAACAGGATTGCTCGTTCCACCCGCTGACCCTGCAAGTATTGCTCAAGGCGCAATAAAGATATTTAGGGATATAGAGCTAAGCCGCACTTTAGCAGGAAATGCGTATAAAAAAGTAAAGGAAAAATATAATATAGAACTTATGGCAGAGAAGACAATCGATGTTTATAAAGACGCGCTTAGTAATTTCAAAATCTTGCTCATTAAGTTTAGCTCTCTGGGCGATATTATTCTTTCTACCGCTAGCCTAAGGGCGATAAGACAGAAATTCTTACATAATTATAAAATTACTTTTCTGGTAGGAGAGGAATCAAAGGACCTGCTCTTTAACTGTCCCTATATAGATGAGCTGTTGGTTTGCGATTTTAAAAACAGATATAAAGGAACGGCAGGACTTCTAAAATTAGCCACCATCTTAAGGAAGAAAAATTTTGATATTGTAATCGATTTACAGAATAACCGCAAGAGCCATATTTTGTCTTTTCTTACTTTGGCTTTAAACCGTTATGGTTACGACAATAAAAAGTTCGGTTTCCTGCTAAATCAGCGCATAAAAGATGAGAGGCCGCTAATGGACCCCGTAACTCACCAATTTAGAATATTAAAGATGTTAGATATAGACTTAGAAAATCCTAAACTCGAACTTTGGCCTACGCAAGAAGACCAGAGTTATATAGATGAATTCTTGAAGTCTGAATGGTTAAGCGCTCATCAGATGCTCATCGGAATAAATATAAGCGCCAGTTCCAGATGGTTGAGTAAAAACTGGCCATTGCATCATATTGTGAAGCTCTGCGAGGAATTATCCCGCAGGGATATGCGAGTTGCGATTACCGGCACAGAAAAAGATTTAACCGAAGCGCATATATTAATAAATAAGCTAAAAGATATAAAGATAATCAATGCCTGCGGCAAGACCACCATTAATCAGCTTGCCTGTTTAATCAAAAAATGCGATATATTTATTTCATCTGATTCCGCACCCCTGCATGTGGCGGCGAGTGAGGGCGTGCCTTTTGTTGCCCTTTTTGGCGCTACCGATCCTCGGCGTCATCTCCCACCGGTAAAAGAGTGTGTGGCGATTAAAAAAGATTTAGCTTGTAGCCCCTGTTACAAATCAAAGTGTAAAACCGGAAAGTGCATGGAGTTAATAAAGCCGGAAGAAGTATTAGAGGCGATAGATAGTCTATTGAAATAGCAAATATTTAGTTCATAGTCCATAGTTGATAGTTCATAGATTTACGAGAACCATCAACTATGAACCACGAACAATGAACTAATATGAATATCCTTTATCTTACCAATCATCTTAATATAGGCGGTATCAGTAGTTATGTTTTAACTTTAGCCAGCGGTATCAAAAAACGCGGCCATAATGTTTATATTGCCTCCAGTGGGGGTCAACTTCTCCCTAAATTTATTGCGCAAGGCTTGGTTTATGTACCTATACCGATAAAAACAAAATCAGAAATAAGTTATAAACTCTTAATCAGCAAATTTAAGTTATTGAAATATATAAAAGAGAGAAATATTGAAATTATTCACGCTAATACCCGCGTCACACAGGTATTAAGTTTTCTTATCCAACGCACTTTAGACAGACCCTATGTTTCTACCTGCCACGGCTTCTTTAAAAAGAGATTCTTTCGCCAGATTTTTCCTTGCTGGGGCAATAAAGTTATTGCCATAAGCGAATCCGTAAAAGAACATTTAATAAAAGATTTTAAGGTTAAGCAGGAAGATATAAGAGTTATACATAATGGAATTGATGCAAATAGATTTAGAGTACAGAGTGCAGAGTACAGAGTACAGAGAAAAAAAGATTTAGGTTTGCGTGACGGGCCGGTGGTAGGGATTGTAGCACGGCTTTCCGAAGAAAAAGGCCACGTCTATCTTATTAAAGCAATGCAAGAAATTATTACTAAGATCCCCCAGGCACAATTACTTATCGTCGGTGAAGGCAGGATGAGAGAGGGGTTGGTAAATTTAACTAAGAAGATAGGTTTAGAAAAGAGCGTGTTTTTTCTTCCTTCAGTTATAGATACGCAAGGAGTATTATCCGGCATGGATTTATTTGTCCTACCTTCTTTAAAAGAAGGCTTGGGCCTTGCTTTAATGGAGGCAATGGCTTGCGGCCTTGCTGTTGTCGGTTCGGATGTAGGCGGCATAAGAAGTTTAATTCAAGATAAATATAACGGTTTGTTAGTCAAGCCAGCTGATAGCCGGGGATTATCTTATGCAATATTAGAATTACTGCAAAACCCCGATAAGGCAAAATCATTAAGCAGCAATGCCAGAATTTTTATAAACCAAAATTTCTCACAAGAGAAGATGGTTTTAGAAACCGAGAAAGTATACTTAGAATGTCTACCCCGTTAGAAACTAAAGGTAGACCCCCCAGAAACAAGATGTTTCTAACGGGGTCTAAGCGCAAAGTCTTAATTACTCTTATTGGTGTAATTATTCTTTTATCAGGTTTCTTGGTAAGTTTTATCCAAAGAAAGTATGTTGTGCCTATAATTATGTATCATTCGGTTAATCCTGGGGCTTTGCCGGAAAACAGGCTTGCAGTATCACCGGCAACCTTTGAACGTCAAATGCATTTTCTAAAATCCCGTAATTATAATGTCCTTCCTTTGGAGTCGGTTGCTGTTTTAATCAGGGAAAGAAAGAAGATTCCTCCCAGGACCGTTGTCATAACCTTTGATGACGGATATAAAGATAATTATATTTATGCCTTCCCCATATTAAAAAAATATAATCTGCCTGCCACCATATTCATTATTACTGATGAAGTAGGTAGGGCTGATAGGCTAAGCTGGGATGAGATTAAGACAATGCAGGATTCGGGTATTGTTACTTTTGGCAGCCATGCTCTTGGGCCAGAACCTTTAATAAATATCAAATCCGAGCAGGAATTAAAAAAACAGATATTCGATTCTAAGAAAATATTAGAAGAAAAATTAGGCCGTCGGATTAACGCGTTTAGTTATCCGGAAGGCAGATTTAATAACAGGATAAAGCAATTAGTTATTGAGGCAGGATATAAATTAGCCGTAGCCACAAACCCCGGCAAAAAATCTGCCAATGACGATACATTTGCCTTGAAGAGATTAAGGATCTCTGCAAATACTAATAACTTGTTTGTTTTCTGGATAGAGACCAGTGGCTATTATAATTTTATTAGAGAACATCGGCATAAATGAGGTCTCTGAAAAATTCCCCAAAACTATATCAGAGACCTCTGATTACACAGATTAAATTAGATTACACAGATTTTTCGATAACTCTAATCTGTGCAATCTATGCTTTTTAATCTGTGTAATCATAAAAAATTCTTTAGAGTAAGCTAAATAATAATGAAAGATACTATTAAAAGCAAAAAGATTTTGATTTTTAATGTTAATTGGCTCGGGGATGTGCTGTTTTCCACAGCTACCTTAAGAAACATCCGGCGTAATTACCCGGATAGTTTTATTGCCTGCATAATACCCAGCCGCTGTTATCCGATTTTAAAAGGCAATCCCCATCTGGATGAGCTCATCATCTTTGACGAAAAGGAGCGGCAAAGAAGTTCTCTGGCTAAATTGAGATTTGTGCAATTACTCAAAACCAAAAAATTTGACGTGGTATTCTTATTGCATCGTTCATTTACGCGGGCGCTTATCTGCCGATTGGCGGGCATTCCGCAGAGAATCGGTTATTATACTAAAAAGCGCGGTTTTCTCCTGACAAAACGCATTGCGCCTGTTGGCCGAGATACTTTACACCGCATAGATTATTATCTGAATATTATTGAAAAGGCAGGGCTGAGAGTAAAAGATAGATACCTAGAGTTTTTTATCGATGATACAGACGTGAAATTCGTCGAGGACTTTTTAAATAAGAAATCCATAGGTAAACCCCGCCCCTGCGCGCAGGAGCGGGGTAAAGACGACTTTTTAGTTGCCATAAACCCGGGTGGTAACTGGTTGCCCAAACGCTGGCCGCAAGCACATTGGGCTATATTAGCGGATAAATTAATCACTGAATTTGGCGCCAAGGTTATTATTACAGGAAGTTATACTGATATATCCACTGCCCAAAAGATAAAAGACCTCATGAAAGAGAAACCTATCATCGCCAGTGGGGTATTTAATCTTAAGCAATTAGGCGCTTTATGCAAGAGGTTAGATTTATTCATTACCGCAGATACCGGGCCTTTACATATTGCAAATGCTTTAGGCGCAAAAAGGATCATTGCTTTATTTGGTCCCACTTCACCCGAAATAACCGGGCCTTATCCTTTAAAGAACATAGCTATTCTATCTAAAGATGTAGGCTGCAAGATCCCCTGTTATGTGGCCAATTGTAAAGATAATCGTTGTATGAAGGCAATTACCGTGGATGACGTGATTAAAGAAATTAAAAATGGCTAATATCAATAAGATTTTATTCATCACTCTAAGCAATATCGGCGATGTAATTTTGACGCTGCCGGTCTTGGATGCCTTAAGAGACAATTTTCCCCAGGCTAAAATTACAGTCATGGTTGGTCCCCGTCCGAAAGAGATATTTCATGGTAATCCGCATATAGATAGGCTTATTATCTACGATAAGCATTTCAGATTAAAAGAGAAGATAAAATTATTTAGCGAACTTAAGAAGGAATACTTTGATATGGTTGTGGATTTGCGTAACAGTTTTCTGGGTGCCCTTCTTCCTGCCAAATATAAGACATCGCCTTTCTTAATCGTTCCTAAACAGATAAAGCATATGAAGGATAGGCACCTGTATAGGTTACCAGAGGTTACCAGAGGTTACCAGAGATTACCAGAGGTTGCGAGTAAAAGGTCTTTATGGATTAGCCAGCAAGATGAAGAATGTATTAAAAAAATATTGAGAGAAAATAATATAAAAGAGGAAGACAAGATAATTATTGTTTCTCCCGGAGCAAGAAGTCATATAAAAAGATGGGCTCAGGATAAATTTGTAGAATTAATTTCCTCTTTGGTAAAAGAATTTGGGATGAACCCCGCTCCTGCGTGCAGGAGCGGGGTGAAGGTAGTTTTGGTAGGAGATAAGGGTGATGTTCCTATTACTAAATATATAGTCCAACATTCTTCCTATCCTATTGTAGATTTAAGCGCAAAAACAAACATTGTGCAACTCGCCTGTTTATTAAAAAAATCCAAACTCGTTATTACTAATGACAGTGCCACGCTTCACCTCGCCAGTTACCTAAGTATACCTATTGCGGCAATTTTCGGGCCTACTAATGAAATAAAGTATGGCCCTTGGTCTGGAATATATTCTATAGTTAAAAAAGATATTTTTTGCCGGCCTTGCGAAAAGGCACAATGTAAGTTTGGCACATTGAAATGCATGCAACTCATAAAAACAGAAGATGTGTTAAAACAAGTGAAAAATATATTGGAGTACAGAATACAGAGTGCAGAGTATAGAGTGCAGGATAATTATAAACGCATACTTATTGTGCGCACGGATAGGATCGGAGATGTGCTTTTATCTACACCGGTAATTAAGGTATTAAGAGATTATTATCCCAATGCATATATTGCAATGATGGTAGGCCCTTATGCTAAAGATATTGTGGATGGCAATCCCTATTTGGATGAGGTGATTATTTACGATAAAGACGGTAAGCATAAAAGTTGGCGAAGGTCCATAAAATTTGCCCAAAACTTAAAGAAAAAAAGATTTGATCTCGCCATTATTCTTCATCCCACTAATCGTGTGCATATGGTGACTTTTTTTGCCGGCATACGCCGCAGGATTGGTTACGGCCGAAACTTTAGATTTTTACTTACAGATAGAATAAAACACACCAAACAATTAGGCCAAAAGCACGAATTAGAATACGCCTTGGATTTAGTCAGGTACTTAGGCATTGAGCCAAAAGACAAAACCCTGTTTATGGCTATAAAGCCGGAATCAGAAGCGTGGGTAGAAGAGTTGTTTAAGCAGCAAGGAATAAAAAAGACCGATAGATTACTAGCCATTCATCCGGCCGCAAGTTGTCCTTCCAAGATTTGGCCGAATGAAAGGTTCGCTGACGTAGCTACTAGATTAATCGAAAGATATGGATTCAGGGTTTTGGTGATTGCCGGGCCAAAGGACCTGGCATTGGCCGGGAGTGTAATTAAACATATGCATCATCCCGTGATTAATCTAGCAGGGAGAATCTCAGTCAGCCAATTAGCCAGCGTCCTAAAGAGGTGCAATTTGTTTATCTCTAATGATTCCGGCCCGGTGCATATTGCCGCTGCGCTAGGGACCCCGGTAATTTCTATCTTCGGGAGGAATCAAAAGGGCTTAAGCCCTACGCGTTGGGGTCCCACCGGTAAAAAAGATAAGATTCTGCATAAAGAAGTCGGTTGTATAGAATGCCTGGCGCACAACTGTACCAAAGAATTCGCGTGTCTTAAGGCAATAACCGTTGATGATGTTATAAAGGCAGCAGATTCGATTTTGAAAAGTTAAGAGTTTTGCTGCGAGAACAAGCCAAGACACGTAACAATTTTCAGAGGCCTTAAATACGAAAGCGTACAATTATCTTGACACTACTTGCCTGTAAATATAGTTGATTTAATTGGAATTTATGCTAAAATTATAGATTCGTATGATAAATATAAATAAAATAAAGACATATTCCATAAAGAATAGGCCCAGCAAAATCAAACTTGCATATTTTGCAAAGGCACCTTTGCGCAAGAAGAGTTTCTTGGGTTTCTATGATTCTTTGCCTAATATATTAAAAGCAAACCAGATACGCGCTGTAGTTAATGCTGTGGTAGGAGCTTATAAGAAAAAGAAAGCAGTTATTTTTATGGCGGGTGCGCACGTGATAAAATGCGGACTCAATCCTGTAGTGATTGAGCTGATAAAGAAAAGAGTAATTACCTGTATTGCCTTAAATGGCGCAGGCATAATCCATGATTTTGAAATTGCTTTTGGCGGTGAGACTTCCGAAGATGTAGGAGAAGGTTTAAAAACCGGTGAGTTTGGAATGGTCCGGGAAACCGCGGATTTTATTAATAATGCTGTAAAGGAAGGGGTATCCGGCGGGTCAGGTTTTGGTTATGCTGTGGCAGAAAAAATAGCCGATTCTAAACTGCGCTATAAAAATTTGAGTATTCTTCATAATGCCTATAAAAATAAAATTCCTGTTTGTGTTTATGTAGCTATCGGTGCAGATATTATACACCAGCATCCCTCTTTTGACGCCAGCCTCGCCGGCGAAGGAAGCTTCAGGGATTTTCATTTACTCGTAGAAAATATTTGCGCACTTAATGACGGCGGGGTAGTTTTAAATTTCGGCTCCGCAGTAATATTGCCGGAAGTGTTTTTAAAGGCATTGAATTTAGCGAGAAATTTAGGCTATAAAGTAAAGAATTTCACTACCGCCAATTTCGATATGATTTATCATTACCGGCCTTTGCAAAATGTGGTATCCAGGCCTGTCCAGTCAGGCGGAAGCGGCTATTATATTATCGGCCATCATGAGATAATGCTCCCATTATTAGCACAGGCAATAATAGAGAAAATATGAACCCCGTTAGAAACTAATTTTTCTAATGGGGTTAAAAGGAGGTTTCTAACGGGGTGAAGAATCTCATAAAGATAATCAATAAATTTAATAGAGTCAGGATATTGGTATTGGGAGATGTAATCTTGGATGAATACATCTTGGGCAGCGTGGATAGAATTTCACCCGAAGCGCCGGTGCCGGTGGTTTGGGCAAATAAGCATACTTTTATTCCGGGGGGTGCTGCGAATGTAGCCAATAATATCCGTTCGTTAGACGGCGGTGTATGTTTAGTAGGCGTTATCGGCAGGGATAAGAATGCAAATATTTTATTATCAGAATTAAAGAAAAAAAGAATAACTACTGAGGGTATCTTCACTGATCCCCGAAGGCATACTACGGTCAAGATCCGTATTATTGCCGGGCATCAACAGGTAGTCAGGGTAGATTGGGAACATACGGATTCGTTATCGCAAAAGCTGAACCGGAGAATCATCAAATTCATAAAAACAAATATTGATGATTTTGATGCTATCATTATTGAGGATTATGGGAAAGGCGTGATAAATATGCAATTACTCCAGGACCTTATTGCCATTGCGCACTCTCATAAAAAAATAATCGCTGTCGACCCCAAGGAGGAACATTTTCAGTACTATCGGGGAGCTACTTCTATTACCCCTAACCGCAAAGAATTAGAAAACGCAATCAGAAATTTGCGGATTCAAGATACCACAAATAGATTTCGATTTAATACGGATAAATTATTTACGGATAAAGAAGTAGATTTAGCAGCGGGAGAGATTTTAAAATATTTGGATTTGCAGTCAATTCTGGTTACTTTAGGCGAGCAGGGTATGCGGTTATTCGAGAAAAACAGCCGCATTACGCATATACCGACGGTAGCCCAGGAAGTCTTTGATGTTTCAGGCGCAGGGGATACGGTGATAGCTACTTTTGCCTTGGCGCTTTCTTGCGGCGCTTCCAAACTGGAGGCAGCGCATATCGCTAACTTTGCTGCGGGTATTGTAGTGGGTAAATTAGGCGCAGCTGTAACAACCAGAAAAGAGTTATTAGAGAGGATGAGAAGTGTGTAAGTTTATAAGTGTGTAAGTTTATAAGTAAAGAACTTAAAAACTTTACACTTATACACTTTACCCCGTTAGAAATACTAACTCTAACGGAAAAGATATATTTCTAACGGGGTTTACACTCCGAGCGAAGCGAGGGAAGATGGACGTTATCGGAATAATTCCTGCAAGATATTCCTCAACCAGATTTCAAGGCAAGGTCTTAGCAGATATATTAGGTAAACCCATGATTCAGCATGTCTGGGAACGGGCAAAACAGGCCCTGCTTTTAGAGGATTTAATTATCGCCTGCGATGATGAAAGGGTAGCCAGGGTAGCGCAAGATTTCGGGGCGAAAGTCAGCATGACTGCCAAAGGCCATGTATCAGGCACGGATAGAATCATTGAGGTGGTCAACCCTATAGATGTAAGAATGGTAATCAATATTCAGGCAGATGAGCCGTTAATTCATCCCCGGATGATCGATGCTGTTGCGCAAGCGCTGCTTGATGATAATGCAGTCTCTATGGCTACGATTATGAAGCAGATAGATAATGTAAAGGACCTGAACGATCCTAACGTGGTTAAGGTTGTGATTGATAAGAATAATTTTGTTCTCTATTTTTCACGTTCGCCCATTCCTTGCCATGCTAAGGAATCAGAAATAAAGCTGCCAATTTATTTTAAACATATAGGCTTATACGGTTATACTAAGGATTTTCTTTTTATTTATAAGAATTTACCGGTTTCTTATTTGGAAAGAGTGGAACGCCTGGAGCAGCTCAGGGTCTTGGAAGAAGGTTTTCGCATAAAGGTTATTGAGACAAAATATGACACTATAGGCGTGGATACGCCTGAGGATTTAGAAAAGGTAAAGGAGTATTTAAATAAGTCTTCCGGTTAAGGTTACGGTAACGAAGCCCGTATCGTTTAAGGGTTAAGGCAACGTAAAAATAAAAACCGAAAGACGTAAGGCGAAATACGAAACGGACATCGTAACCCTAACCGAATAACGTAACCAATAAAGATGACGAGAGAGATTAAAATCGGCGATATTAAAGTGGGAGCAAACAATCCTTTAATTTTAATTGCCGGTCCGTGCGTGATTGAGTCAGAAAAGCATTGTTTAGATACAGCCAAAAAAATAAAAGATATTGCGCAAGAATCAGATATCCCTTTTATATTTAAATCCAGTTTTGATAAAGCGAATAGGTTATCCATAGATTCTTATCGCGGGCCGGGTTTTAAAAGGGGCCTTGAGATTCTTGCTAAAGTAAAACAAAAGCTCAAAGTTCCCGTATTAAGTGACATACATTGTCAGAGCGAAATTAAAGAAGCTGCAAAGATTCTGGATATAATTCAAATCCCTGCCTTTTTATGCCGTCAGACAGATATCGTGGTAAATGCAGCTAAGACGGGTAAAATAATAAATATTAAGAAAGGCCAATTCTTAGCGCCCTGGGATATTTTACCTATAATTAAAAAGATCGAATCTACGGGTAATAAATCTATTTTGATTACCGAGCGCGGCGCCTGTTTTGGTTATAATAACCTAGTTTCTGATTTTAGAAGTTTAGCTATTATGCGGCAATTCGGTTACCCGGTTATTTATGATGCCACGCATAGTGTTCAGCTGCCCGGCGGTAAGGGCGGCTGTTCCGGTGGACAGCGGGAGTTTGTTCCCGGCCTTTCCCGCGCTGCGGTTGCTTTTGGTTGCGATGGTTTGTTTTTAGAAGCGCATCCCGATCCCGATAATGCACCTTGCGACGGCCCGAATATGATTGACTTAAAAGAATTACAAAAAGTCCTGAAACAGATTAAAAGAATAGAGGCAGCGTTATGAACCCCGCCCTTCCTAAATCCCGCCCTTGCGTGCAAGAGCGGGATAAAGGGCTGGGGTATAGATAAGAAAGGAAGAGCGGGGTGAAGATAAATATCCTTAAGCGCGCCAGGGAAGTTTTAGATATTGAAGCAGAAGCGATTAGAACCCTGAAGCCTCGCCTGGGTAATAGTTTTAAAGAAGCTGTAGATTTGATATTAAAAACCAAGGGCAGGGTAGTGGTCAGCGGTATGGGTAAAACCGGTATCATTGCGCGAAAACTATCCGCCACTCTATCCTCTACCGGCACGCCCAGTTTATTTTTACATTTATCCGAGGCAGCGCACGGAGATTTAGGAAGAGTCACCAGCGATGATACGGTAATTATCATTTCTAATAGCGGCTCAACCGAAGAAATAAAACAGTTGTTGCCTTTCCTGAAAAAGATCGGGGCAAAAATTGTTGCCTTAACCGGCAAAGTCAAATCTATTTTGGCTAAATACAGCGATGTGGTCCTGGATGTTTCCGTAAGAAAAGAGGCCTGTCCCTTGGGATTGGTTCCTACTGCTTCCACGACCGCGACTTTAGCGATGGCAGATGCTTTGGCAGTCTGCCTTCTTGAGCTAAAGGGTTTTAAAGAGAAAGATTTTGCCTTTTATCATCCGGGCGGCATGTTGGGTAAACAACTGCTTTTGAAAGTAGAGGATATTATGCGCACAGGTAAAGCTAATCCTGTGGTTGGAGAAGAAAAAACCGTTTCCAGTGTTTTGCTTAAGATTACCCAGGCGCGTGCGGGCGCTGCTACCATTGTAGATAAAAAAGGTAAATTAGCGGGGATTTTTACTGACGGAGATTTACGCCGGCATTTGGGGACCGATAAAAATTTGCCTAAATTAAAAATTAAAGAAGTAATGACCAGAAATCCCTTAGCGATTACTGCGGGTAAATTAGCCGCTGAGGCTATGCACATCCTGCAGAAAAAAAAGATTGACGAGATGCCGGTGGTAGATAAGAATCGTCGCCCCATCGGACTTTTGGATGTGCAGGACCTTTTAAAAGCAGGTTTAGTATAAGTGAAAGATTTATATGGATATTAAAGAAGAATTAATAGAGAAAGCCAAAAAGATTAAAATATTGCTGCTTGATGTGGACGGTGTTTTAACGGACGGAAGGATCATTTATGATTCTTTAGGCCGTGATATGAAGTTTTTTGATGTGCATGACGGATTGGGTGTTTATGCCTTAAAGAAGGCAGGAATAAAAACCATACTGATTACTGCCAAAGGCTCCCGGGCAATAAAGCCGCGTGCCCGGGACATGCAGGTTGAGGCAGTCTTCGAAAATATCTCACCTAAGACATCTGTCTTAGAAAAAATCTTAAAGAAATACAAGGTTAATACTGAAGAGGTGTGTTTTGTGGCTGATGATTTAGTGGATTTATGTCTGATGAGGAGAGTAGGTTTTCCCATTGCAGTATTTAATGCTGTGCCCCAGATAAAGCAGGCGGCAACTTACATTACCATAAAAGCCGGCGGACGCGGCGCAGTGCGCGAGGTAGCAGAATTAATTCTTAAGGCACAAGGTAAATGGGATGGGCTTGTAGGATTATATGATACCTAAAAGAAAAGTTTACAGTTTACAATGTTTAGCAGTTTACAGTTTATTATTTTTCCTGACGCTATACGCTATACGCTATACGCTATACGCTGTGTGTTATGCCCAAGGCCAGAACGCGCAGGAATCAGATCAACAGATTATGGATTTTTCGTTAGCTAGCTTTGGTGAAAAAGGCAAGAAGGCATGGGATCTTTCGGGAAAATCCGCGGATATATTCCAAGATGTAATAAAACTTAAAGATGTAATCGGCAATCTCTATGGTAAAGAAGAAGATGTCAAACTTACTGCTGACAAGGGAGATTTTGATAAAACGCAGGGCAAGATACACCTTGAAGATAATGTGATAATTACCACATCAACCGGAGCTAAGTTAACCACGGATTCTTTAGATTGGGACAGAAAGAACCAGCTTGTTACTACCAAAGATGCGGTTAATATAGAAAGAGGCAATATGGTTACTACGGCAAGCGGTGCGCACGGTGAGCCCGATTTGAAAAAGGTCAGCCTCCAGAAAGACGTTACCGTAAATATTAACCCCGTTGCCGATGAAAAGAGCCAAGAGCCCGCTGTCAAGAAAAAGATTGTGATTACCTGCGATGGGCCGCTGCAGATAGATTATGAAAAAAATGTTGCTACCTTTAATAATAATGTCAAAGTGGATACCCAGGATGCTTTAATTGACAGCGATATAATGGATGTCTATTTTGGCAAGTCGACCAAAGATGCCTCTGGTTTAAAAAAGGCAGACTCGGATGTGGGTAGTGCTTTGGGTGGTAGCACTATGGGTAGTAAAATAGATAAGATTATTGCGCGGGGCAATGTTAAAATTACGCGAGGAGAGAATGTCTCCTATAGTGATGAGGCAACTTACAATGCTTTGGATAAAAAGATTATCCTTTCGGGTAAACCCAAATTGATTATATATTCCGGGGAGGACATAAATGCATCTTTTGGAAATTAAAGGTTTATCCAAATCTTATGATGGCAGAGAAGTGGTAAAAGGCGTGGACCTTTCTGTTAAACGCGGTGAAATAGTGGGGCTCCTGGGCCCGAATGGCGCAGGTAAGACCACCACATTCTATATGGTTGTTGGCGTCATTGCGCCTAATGCCGGCTCTATTATATTCGATAATTATGATATAACTTCTCTACCCATCCATGCACGCGCACGTTTTGGCATAGGTTATCTTTCTCAGGAGCCGTCTGTTTTTAGAAAACTGACCGTTGAAGAAAATATTATGGCTATCTTAGAGACGTTACCTATAAATAGAGCGGAAAGAAAACACAGGTTAGAGAGTTTACTTGAGGAATTAAATATCGCCCGCCTTGCCAAAAACAGGGCCTATACATTATCGGGCGGTGAAAGAAGGCGTTTGGAGATTACCCGCGCATTAGTCACTAATCCTTCTTTTATACTTTTAGACGAACCCTTTTCCGGTATCGACCCTATTGTAGTGAATGAAGCGCAGGAAATTATTAAAGAATTAAGGGATAGAGGCCTGGGTATTTTACTTACCGACCATAATGTCAGAGAGGCGCTATCCATAACAGACAGGGCTTATTTAATCGCTGACGGGAGAATCCTTATTTCCGGAACAGCTGATGACCTCATTAATAATCCCCAGGCGCGAGAAATATATTTGGGTGAAAAGTTCAGGATGTAAGCGAGGACATAAGTTATGGAGCTTTATATTAATAATAAGAATAATAATGTAAGTGTAAGCGACATAACTTATCCGTCCGAACTTATCCCGACGAATGTGTAAAAATTTTATTCTAAAATTTTTACACATTATATGAGTCGGGATCCCTGTAGCTAAGCACTTCGTAGATTTCTTCGAAATCTACTCGTAGCTGCGGGATTAATTCGCACTTATAACTTACTCACACTTTTAGTGTTCGTAAGTTATGTGCTCATTTATGAAAACGGAAGTTAAAAAATTAGATACCAGTAAAAGAGAAATTAGCATTGAAGTAAGCGGCGATATCGTCAAAAATAAATTCGAAGATGTTTTTAATCAAATTTCAAAAGAGGCGAAGATCCCGGGTTTCAGGCCCGGCCATGCTCCGCGCGATATTTTGGAGAAAAAATATTCCTCTCATGCGCAGGAACTTGTAATGAAGGAGTTAATACCCCAGTTATATAATCAAGCAATTGATAAAGAAGGGCTTGAGGTTTTAGAATTACCAAGTATATCTGATGTAAAATTAGACAGAACAACCCTCTCCTTTAAGGCCCGGGTAGAGATAAGTCCTGAGATTCCGGTTAAGAATTATAAAGGCATTAAGGTGACTTATAAAAAGATTGAAGTGAGCCCTGAGGCGATAAAACGCAATATCGATTCTCTAAAAGAAGCAAGAAAAATAGACCCCGTTAGAAACACCGAATCTATAGGAGAGGAAAACAAGGTTTCTAACGGGGTAGATGTTGTAGACGATAATTTTGCCAGGAGCTTAGGCTATCCGAATCTTACCGAATTAGAGAAAGCAATGGAAAAACAGATTTATATTCAGGAAGAAAACCTGCAAAGGCAAAAAATAGAAAAGGAAATCATAGGCACTATTACCGCAGGCCTGGATTTTAAATTGCCGCAATCCCTGGTTAACCGGCAATTACAGGATTTAGTAAGGCAGGCTAAATTAGACCTGGCGTTAAAAGGCCTTTCGCGCGAGAAGATCGAAGAACAACAAAATTCATTAGTTCAACAGTTAGAGCCTGAAGCTAAAGCTCAGGTTAAGGTCTATTTGGTAATGGCAGCGATTGCCAAGAAAGAGAATATTCCCATAGATGACCATATGCCTCATAAGGCGATGGAGTTTTTATTAAGAGAAGCGGATTGGGCAGAATCGGCTTAAAAGGTTACGGTAAAGAAGCCCGTATCGGTAAACGGTTAAGGTAACGTAAAAAAAATAAAAGACGAAAAACGTAACCGATGGACGAAACGGGTATCGTAACCATAACCGTATAACGTAACCCAACTTATTAACTAAGTAAAATTACAATACGGAGGTGAATAATGAGTGTTAAGATGCAGACACTAGTACCTATGGTTATTGAGCAGACATCACGCGGTTATGAGCGGGCCTATGATATCTACTCAAGGCTGTTAAAGGACCGCATTGTCTTTATCGGCACTCCCATCGATGATAATGTAGCAAACTTAATCATTGCCCAGATGCTATTTTTACAGATGGAGGATGCGAATAAAGAGATAAATGTTTATATTAATTCACCGGGTGGTTCAGTAACCGCAGGCCTGGCAATATACGATACCATGCAGTTTATAAAGCCCGATGTAGCTACTTATTGTGTGGGCCAGGCAACCAGTATGGGGGCGCTGCTTTTGTGCGCGGGCACAAAGGGTAAGCGTTTTACTTTACCAAATTCGCGGATTATGATTCATCAACCCTGGGGAGGCATTCAGGGAGCAGCCGAGGATATTTCTCGGCATGCCAAAGAAATTTTAAAATTGCGTGACCGGATAAATGAAATTTTTTCTCTGCATACGAAGCAGCCATTGGATAAGATTCAAAAGGATACAGACCGCGATTACTTTATGTCCGCCGAAGAAGCAAAAGAATACGGGCTTGTAGATGAAGTGATTGCGGTTAAAAAGAAATAATTAGGTTCCTCAATCTTAAAATTACGGAGGTTTTTTATGCGTAAGAATTATTTATTGACCCCAGGCCCCACACCTTTACCGCCGCAGGTCTGCGAAGCCATGGCGCGGCCAATTATTCATCATCGCACTCCCCAATTTCAAGCAGTATTAAAAGAAGCTACAGAAGGCCTAAAGTATGTCTATCAAACTAAAGGCGACGTCTTTATATTAGCCTCTTCCGGCACGGGTGCAATGGAGGCAGCTGTGGTAAATTTATTGTCAGGCGGCGATACAGCCATAACTATCCAGGGCGGTAAATTCGGCGAGAGATGGACGGAGATTTGTAAAAGTTATGGTATAAATACTGAAATTATTGATGTGGAATGGGGAAAAGCCGTTTTGCCTGGCGAAATAGAAAGAAGGCTCAAGGCAAACCCTAAGATAAAAGCAGTCTTTACAACGTTGTGCGAAACTTCCACCGGCGTAGTCAATGATATTGCGGCCATTGGCAAGGTAGTAAAGGATACCTTTGCAGCGTTAGTGGTAGATGCGATAAGCGGATTAGGAGCAATTGATTTACAAACTGATGCCTGGTTTTGTGATGTGGTGGTTTCGGGTTCGCAAAAAGGCCTGATGTTACCTCCGGGACTAGGTTTTATTTCTGTGAGCCAAAAAGCCTGGAAGTTAATAGAAGGTTCTCGCTGTCCTAAATATTATTTTGATTTAAAAGTTGCAAAAAAGGCGCTTGATAAAACCGATACGCCATTTACACCTGTAATAACTTTAATTATTGCCCTCTGTGAATCTCTAAAAATGATAAAGCAGGACGGCCTGGATAATATTTTCTTGCGCCATAAAAAAATGGCGGATGCCACGCGGGCTGCAATGAAGGCAATAGGACTAGATTTATTTGCATCCACCGTAGCTTCTGATGTAGTGACAGCAGTAAAGGTGCCGCAAGGTATAGATGGAGAAAAAATGGTCAAGACCATGCGCGATACTTATGGTGTAATCATTGCCGGCGGCCAGGCAGAATTGAAAGGCAAAGTATTTAGAATCGCCCATATGGGCTTTATTGAAGAGTTTGATATTATTGTAGGTATTTCTTGTTTAGAAAAAGTTTTGGCGCAGATGGGTTATAAGTTTAAATTGGGCGCGGGCGTTAAGGCAGCAGAAGAAGTGTTTTTAAAAGGTTAAGGCTAAGGTTGAGGTTAAGAATAACCTAAACCTAAACCTAAACCTAAACCTAAACCTTGACCTCAGCCTCATTCTTTTAGGAGGGTTTAATGATTAAAATCTTAGTCAGCGATCCGTTATCCGAAGAAGGCCTGAAGATACTTAAGGACGTCAAAGAATTCCAGGTTGAGGTTAAGGTTGGACTAAAACCCGAAATGCTAAAAGAGGAAATTAAAGATTACGATGCGCTTATTGTAAGAAGTGCCACTAAGGTGACCAAAGATATAATTGAGCAAGCTGGAAAATTAAAAGTAATCGGCCGGGCAGGCGTAGGCTTAGATAATGTAGACTTAGAGGCAGCCACACAAAAAGGCATAATTGTCATGAATACGCCTCAAGGAAATACTATTTCTACAGCAGAACACACTATGAGTATGATTTTGGCGCTTTCCAGAAACATCCCCCAAGCCAATGCTTCTACAAAAAAGGGAGAATGGAAACGCTCTAAATTTATGGGTGTTGAACTTTATAATAAGGCATTAGGCATTATAGGATTAGGCAGAATAGGTACAGAGGTAGCCAAACGGGCTTTATCCTTCGGGATGAAGGTCCTGGCATTCGACCCGTTTTTATCGCGTGAAGTTGCGGAGAGCCTGGGCGTAAAAGTAGCCGAATTAAAAGATTTACTTGGGAGCTGCGATTATATTACCGTGCATACGCCGCTTAGCGAAGAAACAAAACATATGCTCTCCACTAAAGAATTCGGCCTAATGAAGACCGGTGTGCGCATAATTAATTGCGCCCGCGGCGGTATAATCGATGAAGCAGCATTATTAAATGCGATTAAAGAAGGTAAAGTTAGTGGCGCCGCCATAGATGTGTTTGAGAAAGAACCGCTACTACCTGATAGTGAACTACTCAAGTTAGATAATGTTATTACAACTCCCCATTTAGGCGCATCTACTAAGGAAGCGCAGGTTAATGTCGCCATTGAAGTCGCAGAAATTGTCCGTGATGCGCTCTTAGGCAAAGGTATACGCAATGCCGCAAACTATCCTTGTATAGAAGCGGAAGTTTGTAAATTCTTGGAGCCGTATATAAATTTAAGCGAGAAATTAGGAATCTTTTCCAGCCAATTAGTCGAAGGAAGATTCCAGGAACTAAATATAAATTACAGCGGCGATATTATACAATATGATTTAAGCCCGCTTACCATGTCTTTGGTTAAAGGAATACTTTCACCTATATTAAAAGAGACTGTAAACTTTATTAATGCTGTAAGCCTTGCCAAAGAAAGAGGCATAAAGATTAAGGAGGCAAAAACTTCTGAAGAGGAAGAATTTGTTAACTTGATTCAATTGGAGATAAAGACAGACAAAGGGACAAGAGTAATCGGCGGCACCCTCTCTGCTAATAAACAGCCGCGCATTGTGAAGGTCGATGACTATTACGTGGAAGTTTCACCATCAGGCGAGTTGATTTTGATACAAAACTGGGATAGGCCGGGGATTATTGGTAACCTGGGCACACTCCTGGGTAAACACAATATCAATATTGCAGCCATGACCTTTGGCCGTGAAAAACCCGGCGGAAGAGCTATTACTATATTGAACGTGGATAGTCCTGTATCATCTGAAATTCTGGATAAGATAAAGAAAACTGAAAATATTTTAGCAGTGAAAATAATAAGGCTATAATGATAAGAAAAACTTTTTTTATATTATTTCTTCTACTACCTACTACCTACTACCTACTACCTACTAATGTAAGTGCCCAGGAAATCACTATACTATACACCGGTGAGACGCATGCCATGCTTTATCCCTGTAATTGTCCTAAAGAGCCAGACGGAGGTGTTGCTCGCCGAGCCACTTTGATTAAACAGTTAAGACAAAAGAACCCTAATACTTTGGTTTTGGATTCAGGCGGGTTTTTTGCCGGCGGCCTTCAGGATGAATATACCCAGAATACTGCATTGGATATGCAGCGCGCCTGCGTAAATCTCAAGGCAATGGAATCAATGAAATATGATGCCTTGACAATCGGAGACGATGAATTTAATTTTGGTAGAGATTTTTTAGAGGAAAATATTACGAAGACAAATCTGGCCTTTCTCTCTTGCAATATTTCTGACACAGCCAAATTGCCGGGATTGTTTAGGCCTTATATTATAAAAGAAGTCTCAGGCATTAAAATCGGCATAATTGGAGTGACTACTCTTTTAGCTGTGCAAAAGGCAAGCGGATTTAAATTTATAGAGCCGAGATTAAGGGTTAAGCAGGCTGTGTCAGAATTAAAGAAAAATAATGTAAATATTATCGTCCTCTTAAGCCATCTGGGTGAAAGCGAAGATTTAAATTTAATAAAGGACTTCGAAGGTATAGATATCCTTATCGTAGGACATAGCCGGGAGAAAAAAGAACCTTTCACTAAAATGGGCCGCACTTTAATCTTAAGGCCTGCCTGGCAGGGCCGCAGGCTCGGTAAGCTAACTTTAACTGTAGAAGATAATCAAATAGCAGATTATAAAGTAGAAGATTTAGGCCTTTCCGATAAAATAACCAATGACCCTGATATACTTTCTATTCTACCGCGTTGTTTTTCTGATAATAATTGTAAACAGGAAGGCCTGATAGGTATATGCCAGGACCCCGGCACACTAAAATCTCAGTGCATATTTGTTAAAGCATCTAAAGTCCCACTTTTGATTATTACCACGAAGCTCTGTAGTGTATGCAATACCGAAGGAGTGGTGAAGTATTTAAAGACATTATTCCCTGGTTTAGTTACCTCTTACCTATATTATCCTCAAGCCCCCACTACTAAGCTAATCAACGATTTTGGGATTAAGGCTCTGCCGGTTTTTCTTTTAGGAAAAGAATCAGAGCGAGAGAAGGGGTTTGATAAGTTAAAAGAAAATCTAGAGATGAAGGGTAATTTTTATATGGTAAAGCCTCAATTCAGCGGCATTGCTTATTTTCTGGAAAGAAAAAATATAAAAGGAAGGTTAGATTTATTTATAAGTTTATACGATAAGAATACCTCTGCTTTATTGGATATGCTCAAAGAATTTAATCCTATAGTCCACTTTTTAGCCGTCGAGAAAGCCAAGGATAATTTCGCAGCGAAGGACGGAAACCTTGAGGTTGAAGAATACCTGCGCAGCGTGTGTGTCCAAAAATATTATCCTGCAAATTTCTGGGATTATATTAGCTGCCGGGGGGAATTTATAAACACTTCATGGTGGCAGGATTGCTTAAATAAATTGGATACAAACAAAATAATGGTATGTGCGCAGGGTGAGGAAGGTAAAGAACTTTTAAGAGAAAATATAAATCTGAATAAGGAGTTACAGATTATATCCGGGCCTGCTTATCTTTTGGATAATCAGGAGATATTTGGTTCGCAAGGCGTGCCCAAAAAGGAAGAATTTAAAAAGATAATAAAGAGGTGAAAAATGACTCATAAACCCAAGATATACATTATTGATGTCACTAACCGCGATGGGGTTCAGACTTCCAGGATTTGTCTTTCTAAATTAGAGAAAACAATGATAAATTTGTATTTGAATGAGATGGGTGTATTCCAGTCGGAATTTGGTTTTCCCGTTACTCGCCATGATACAAATTACTTAAATGCTAATTTAGAGTTAGCCAAGATTGAGGTGCTTTCTCCTATCCGGTTAGGAGGGTGGTTGAGAGCAACCAGGGATGATGTGAAGACTGCTTTTAAGCTTGTGCCGGGAATAAAGCACGTGAATTTATCTATTTCGACTTCCGACCAGATGATTATCCATAAATTTAAGGGAAAGTTGGATCATGCGTCGGTGATAAAAGAGATGATTGAGGCAGTCAAAGATGCGCGCAAATCAGGAGCTGAATCTATAGGCGTAAATGCAGAGGATGCTTCGCGTACCCGGATGGATTATCTCATCGAATTTTCCCGGGCAGCTAAAGAGACAGGCGCAGACAGGATCCGTTATTGTGATACATTGGGATACGATACGCCCTTTACGATTTATGAGCGCATAAAACGGATTTCCGAGGAAGTCAGGATTCCCATTGAGATTCATTGCCATAATGATTTGGGACTGGTGGTAGCAAACTCTATTGCCGGAGCAAAAGCAGCCTGCGACAGCGGCCTGGACGCTTACATTAATACCTGTGTTAATGGCATGGGTGAGCGGGCAGGCAATGCGGATCTAATCTCTGTAATTCTCGCTATAAAATATGGTAGCGGTATGCAGGATTATCCTCTTGATGAGCGGATAGATCTAAAGATGGCCTGGAAGATTTGTAAATATGCCTCTTATGCCTTTGGCGTGCCCATACCTATAAATCAACCCGGCGTGGGCTCAAATGCCTTTGCCCATGAGTCAGGCATCCATGCGGACGGGGCTTTAAAGGACCGGCGTAATTATGAACTTTATGATTTCGAGGAATTAGGCCGGGGTGAGCCCGAGATGATTGAAACCGGACGCAAGATTACCGCGGGTGAATATTCAGGAATCAAGGGTTTTAGAAACGTCTATGAAAAATTAGAAGTTGTTTTTCGCGATGACCAGGAAGCGATTCAGATTTTGGAATTAGTGCGTTATGCCAATGTGCATAATCAAAAGCCGCTCGTGGACGATGAATTAAAATTTATTGCTAAGCATCCGGATATTGCCCGCAAGATTTTTACCATGACACCATGAATCACATTGCTAAACTGCTAAACTGCTAAACTGTTTAACAATGTAACAATGTAACAATGAATACGATAATAGTAGGCACGCAGTGGGGAGATGAAGGTAAAGGTAAGATTATTGATATCTTATCTAAACAAGTAAATTATATTGTCCGTTATCAAGGCGGTAGTAATGCAGGGCACACCGTTGTCACGGACGGCAAAGTTTACATCTTTCATCTTATACCTTCAGGTATTTTGCATAAAGATAAGATTTGCTGTATAGGTAACGGCGTAGTAGTTGACCCTCAAGCGCTAATAAAGGAAATTAAAGATTTAGCGAAAGCCGGTATCCATATTGGCCGGCGCTTAAAAATTTCATCCCTCGCCCATGTAATTTTACCTTATCATAAAATCCTGGACCAATTACGCGAAACAAGAAGGGCAAATAAAATAGGGACAACCGGAAGAGGCATCGGCCCTTGCTATGCGGACAAAATCAATCGCTGCGGCATAAGGATGGCCGATCTTTTAAGCCCGGGTGTTTTTAAAGAAAAATTAAAGGATAATTTAAAAGAAAAGAACGAAATTTTTAAGAAGGTTTATCAGCAGGCGGGATTTAACTTTAGCTCAATTTACAAAGATTATTTAAATTACGGTAAGTTCCTTTCTAAATACATATGCAATATTGCTTTATTATTAAATAATGCAACCCTTGATAAAAAAGACATTCTTTTTGAAGGTGCTCAGGGAACGTTCTTGGATATTGATTTCGGGTCCTATCCGTTTGTTACTTCTTCTTCAGCAACCGCAGGTGGGGCCTGCATTGGCACAGGCGTATCGCCGGTAAAAATAGATAAGGTAGTGGGCGTAGCAAAGGCTTATACCACAAGAGTAGGAGAAGGGCCTTTCCCTGCCGAATTTCCACCTTCTTTCGCAAAATTGATTCGGGAAAAAGGAAGCGAATTTGGCGCCACTACCGGCAGGCCGCGCAGATGTGGTTGGTTTGACAGTGTAATGGTAAAAGAAGCAATTTTATTAAATAGTATATCAGAATTGGCAATAATGAAATTAGATGTCTTGGATGGCCTTAAGACTATAAAAATATGTATTGCCTACAAATATAAAGGAAAATTATTCCAAGAATTTCCCGATGATTTAGAAGCGGGAAAGTTTGCCTTGCCTGTATATAAAGAAATGCCTGGCTGGGAGAGTACGATAAATAAGGTAAGGCGTTATCAAGATTTGCCTTTGAATGCCAAAAGATATATATCAAGACTACAGGATATTCTGAATACCAAGATTTCTATGGTCTCAGTGGGTTCATCCCGGCAAGACACTATATTTATATAAATGAAGCCACAACTTATGGAAGTTCTTAAGAACGACATAAGTTGTAAGGTTGAACTTACCCACACACCCAGCCAGCATAAATAGATGGCTATGGTTTTTCTGAGTGTGGGGTTAAATTCGCAGAGATAACTTACTCACACTTTTGGTGTTCGTAAGTTATTGAGCTCATTTAAAACCTCTTGACTAAACTCATTGACTATGTTATATTTAAGTTCCATTCTTAGAAAGAGAAAAATAGCCTTCATTTATATAATAGGCTGTCACGAAACTCGTGCCAGCCTATGATTACACAGATTTTAGAAGTAGATTACACAGATAATACCGACGATGCTTTTAATCTGTGTAATCGTTTTTTTAATCGGTGTAATCAAGGGCGGCACTTTTGTGACGCCCTATTATATCTAAAAACGAGGAGGTAAGTGATGAAGAGCAAATTATTCAAAACCGGACTGATAATATTTTTGAGTATTACTCTTGCGGGATGCACATTTATCTTTCAGAAAGGAAGACGTTCGGATGTGCAAAAGATCGAAGATTTGTCCCGGCAATTGGATGAATTGGATCAGGCAAAGAAGCTTCTTGAAAACGCGCTTAGCAAGGAAATTGAAAATAGGCAGGTAAAATTAGAGATGATGGAAAAAGGCCTGGTTATTACGGTAGTGGGTGATGTCTTATTTGATTCGGGTAAAGCCAAGGTAAGGCCGGAAAGTTTTCCTATATTGGATAAGGTTGCCGCCGTCTTAACAGAGAATGTACCTCAGTTAAATGTAGGTATAGAAGGCCATACTGATAATCTGCCTATTAAATTTTCAGGCTGGAAATCGAATTGGGAATTGTCCACTGCCCGCGCCCTAAGCGTCCTGCATTATCTGGTTGAAGAAAAAAATATTTCTCCTGAGCGCGTATCAGCCATTGGTTATGGCGAATACACGCCGGTTGCTTCTAACATTACTAAAGAAGGCCGTCAGCTGAACCGCCGCGTTGAAATTGTGATTTTGCCTCAATTTACCAAAACAAAAGAAACAAAAGAAACAAAAGAAACCGGCCTTAAGGAACCGGCAGAGAATTTAAAATAAACCCCGTTAGAAAGGATAGGGTAAAAAAGGCCCGTCCTTTCTACAAAAAATTGTGGGTTTTCTAACGGGGTAAATATTTTTCGTTTTAAAAATCTTATATAATTTTAATAATCGGGGGTGCTATGGAGGAAAATATAAAAAACAGGGTCATTTTAATATTAGCCATATTAACCATAATATTTCTTATGGGAGTAATTCGTTCCTGTGACACGGCAAAAAAACTTAAAATGACTTTAATTGAACTGGATAAAGAAAAAGCCGTAAGCTGGGATTCGGAACAGAAAATGAATGAACTTAAAAAAGAAAAAGCGGCCCTGGCAAAGGAATTAGAAGACACCAAAGCTGAAAATGAAGCTACCAAAAAGTCTTTACTGCAGGAACAGTTAGTAAGCCAGAGTTTAAAAGATGAATTGCAGAAGGTAACTAAACTTAAAGAGACATTAGAAGGAGATTTGAAAGACGCCTTAGTTAAAGAGAAAGCTAAACCCCGTTAGAAATTTTGACCTGTTTCTATTAGCATTGGGTATTTCTAACGGGGTAAATCTGCGAAATAAGGAGGCGATTTATGGCTATATTACGTAAGATAAAAGAAAAATTAAAAAAGATAATGCAACGAAAGAAAAAAAGAGAAATAGTTAAAGGCTTACCGAGAAAAATAAAAGGTAAAGAGATTCCTGCGGCAGAAAAAAAAGAAATTTTTGGCCAACAGGAGACGGCAATAGAGAAGACAAAGTTCTATGGAGTTGAAGCTCCCAGGATGCCGCGCGCGATGCCGCAAGAGTTGCCCGAACAATATGGTCAGGATAAGATTGTATTGCAGGTGCGCGACCCACGGTGGATACATGCTTATTGGGAGACAAGCGGTCAGACTTACGAAAGATTAAAGAATGAACTTAGAGATGAATTTTATAGAACAAAACGGCTACTCCGTGTATATGATGTAAGCCAGATTATATTCGATGGCAAGAATGCCCATCGCTTTTTTGATATTCAGATAAATGAAGGCGCCAATAACTGGTATATTGATACTGCTGGCGCGGGCAGGTCCTGGTGCGTAGATTTAGGGCTGTTGTTATCCGATGGTAGATTTATAATGATAGCGCGTTCAAATAGAGTATGCACACCTATCGAAGGCCCATCGTGGATTACTGATGAGGAATGGATGATCCCGGAAGATATGTTTGCCCGGCTTTATGGTATGGGTTTTGGGCTGGGCAGGAGTTCACCGGTGGGAAAAGCCTGGCAGGAGAGGATAAAAAGAGAACTTTTCTCAGGGGTTCTTGCTTCTCCAGGGATTTCTTCTGTAGCAAGCCCGGTCAAAAAGATTCCCGGGGAAAGAAAATTTTGGTTGATGGTAAACACTGAATTGATTGTTTACGGCGCAACTGAACCTGATGCAAAGGTATACGTTCAGGATAAACAGATAAATCTAAGACACGATGGAACTTTTACGATGCGTTTTGCCCTTCCCAATGGCAAACAAGTCATTCCCGTTAAAGCGATATCCTCTGACAACAAAGAAGAACGCACGATTACTCCGATAGTAACCAAAGAGACCAAATAAATTTGTTATAGCGTTAAGCAGCCGGCGTAACAATTCGATAACGCAATAACACACGTGGGGGAAATTTTATGTATAAAGGTTATCTGTGTCTGATTTTGCACGGTCACCTTCCATATGTGCGGCATCCTGAACATGAAGATTTCTTGGAAGAAGATTGGCTCTACGAAGCTATAACCGAGACTTACATTCCCTTAATTTTAACTCTGGAGAGTTTATCAAACGATAATATCGATTTTCGCCTGACTGTGTCTTTAAGCCCTACGCTAATATCCATGCTTACCGACGGACTCCTACAGGATAGATACCTGCGGCATATAAATAAACTGATTGAGTTGGGGCACAAAGAAGTAGAGAGGACGCGTTGGCAGCCGGAATTCCAGCATCTGGCAGTAATGTATCTAAATAATTTTTGTAAAGCGCGCGATACCTTCCAGCGGTTTAATCGCAACCTCATTACCCCTTTTAAAGACCTGCAGGATTCGGGTAAGCTTGAGATTATTACCTGTGGTGCAACTCACGGCTTTTTTCCTTTAATGGATACCTGTAGAGAGTCTGTCAGGGCACAGGTTAAAGTTGCGGTCAGCCACTATGAGGCTGTATTCGGCAGAAAACCAAAAGGAATATGGCTCCCTGAATGCGGATATCATCCTGGCCACGATGAAATTTTAAAAGAGGCGGGCTTGCGTTATTTTTTTACTGACGCTCACGGAGTATTACATGGCTCGCCCAGGCCAAAATACGGATGTTTCGCACCGGTTTATTGCCGGGGAACAGGAGTGGCCTGTTTTGGCCGTGACTTAGAATCGTCTAAACAGGTTTGGTCATCTATTGACGGTTATCCCGGAGACTATCTTTACCGGGAGTTCTATCGGGATATCGGTTTTGATTTAGATTATGAATACATAAGGCCTTATATCCATCCTGACGGCGTAAGAATCAATACAGGGATAAAGTATTTTCGTATTACGGGCAGCGATAACAAAGAACCTTATAACCCTCATCTTGCGCGGGAGAAAGCCGCCCAGCATGCTGGTAATTTTATGTTTAACCGCGAAAAACAAATTGATTATCTTTATGGCTTTATGCGCAAGAATCCTATTATTGTTTCTCCGTATGATGCTGAATTGTTTGGCCATTGGTGGTACGAGGGCCCTCTGTGGCTGGAGTTTTTTATACGCAAAGTAATCTTTGACCAGAAAACTATCCGTCTTATTACTCCTACTGAATATCTATTGGAGAATCCGCGCAATCAGGTAATTACCCCTTCTTTATCCAGTTGGGGTTGGAAGGGCTATAGCGAAATGTGGTTGCAAGGGCCGAATGACTGGATTTATCGGCACCTGCACACTGCATCTGGCAGGATGACAGAGTTGGTAAAAAGTTTTCCTCATACAGACGGTCTTTTAAAAAGGGCGTTGAAGCAGGCATTGCGGGAATTGCTTCTTGCCCAGAGTTCGGATTGGGCATTTATTATGGGCACAGGCACACATACCTCTTATGCCACCCGCCGCACCAAAGAGCATCTCTTAAGATTCACGCGCCTATACGAAGACATAAAAGCAAATTCTATAGATGAAAATTGGCTCTCTGATATTGAATATAAGGATAATATATTTCCCGATATAGATTATAGGGTACATCAGTGAATTAAGGTTAAGGCTAAGGCTGAGGTTGAGGAATAAAATTTATATTTCTTAACCTAAACCTTAACCTTTGTGATTGAGCTAATATGTTAGACAAGAATAATATTCCTAAACATGTCGCCATAATTATGGACGGTAATGGCCGCTGGGCAAAGGAGCGGGGCCTGCCGCGAAGCGCCGGCCACCACGCAGGCATTGCTCGGGTGAAAGAGGTTATAAAGGCGGCATCAGATTTAGGAATTAAAGTGGTGACACTTTTTACTTTTTCTACTGAGAATTGGTCCAGGGCAAAAAGAGAAATAAATCTGCTTATGCACGCATTAAATAATTTTTTAGACCGTCAAATTAACGAATTAGATAAAAATAATATCAGACTTATGGTTATAGGCCAAGACAGTCCCATACCGCAATACCTTCTCGCTAAGATTAAAAAGGCGAAAGAGAAGACCAAAGATAATACCGGCCTGATTTTTGTTCTGGCTTTGAATTATGGTTCAAGACAGGAGATAGTAGATGCAGTAAAGAAATTTACCAATGCAGTTATTAAAGATGAAGCTAATTTAGAAGGCTTAGATATGGAAAATTTCAGTAATTATCTTTACACCGCAGGTTTGCCTGACCCGGACCTTTTAATCCGTACCAGCGGCGAGATGCGTATAAGCAATTTTTTACTCTGGCAGCTTTCTTATGCAGAACTCTATTTCCCTAGAAAATATTGGCCTGATTTTGGAAAGGAAGATTTGGAAAAAGCGATAGAAATTTACCAAAGGAGGGAACGTAGATTCGGTAAGTCCCGTTAGAAACTATAGGGCAACCTGTAAAAAGAAAGAGGTTTCTAACGGGATAAAGTAGAGAGGACAGATGCTAATAAAGAGGATAATTAGTTCAATTATACTTCTTTGTATTCTGGCCATAACTATACCCATTGATTGGCTCTTTGGAATACTCGTAACCGCCTTTACCATTGTTGGGCTTTATGAGTTTTTTACGATGCTGGAGAACAAAGGGATAAATATATATAAATATTTCGGCATTGCAATGGGAGTTATAATTCCGCTTTCTATAGTATTCCGTTTTGAGCTAACGAGAAACTGGGAACTTCTTTTTATCGTCTTAGCATTATTATTTTTAATCATTATGCAGTTCAGGCGCCGGGAAAATTCCGGCGTTATTGTAGACATCTCCACAACTATATTCGGCCTTCTTTATATTTCCTGGTTCTTAAGTTTTTTAATCAAGATAAGATATCTTAGCGGCGGGATTGGCCTTATTCTTGCAGTAATATTTATTACAAAATTAGGCGATATCGGCGCTTATTTTATCGGTACGCGTTTTGGCAAAACTCCCTTGATACCGCGTATCAGCCCCAAGAAAACTGTAGAAGGAGCGGTGGGCGGGTTAATATTTAGCGTGTTAGGCGCATTCATCAGCAGGCCGTTTTTTTCCCTCGCCTTTTCGCCGCTGGCGGAATCCGCCGTAGGCGTGATTGGCGGGATCCCGCCGGGGCGGGAAAATGTAGCCTATTTGCACCTTATGTTTATGGGTATCTCTTTAGGTATTTTGGCGCAATTAGGCGACCTTTCCGAATCACTTATGAAACGCGACTGCCAGGTAAAGGATTCAGGACGCATACTTCCGGGTATGGGAGGAGCTTTGGATTTTATCGATAGTTTGCTTTTTACTGCTCCGGCATTTTATTTTTATATGAGTATTATTTTAAGATAAGTGAGGACATCCCGCCGTTGGCGGGATAAGTCCGAACTATTCCTTGCGTAAACGCTCGTAAATTTTGGCGCTTCGCGCCTAAAATTTACTTCGCACGCTTCGGGATTAATTCGCGCGCATAACTTACGTCGCACTTCGTGCCCCGTAAGTTATGCGCTCATTAAAAATGAAACGCATTGCCATATTAGGTTCAACAGGCTCTATAGGCCAAAATACTTTGGAAGTAATCAGGAATTTCCCGGATAAATTTTGCGCCGTAGGATTAAGCACGAATTCAAATGTCGATCTTTTATATCAACAGATAAAAGAGTTTTATCCGGAATTTGTTTGCGTGAAAGATGAATCTGTTGCCGCAAAATTAGATTTTAAGTTGAAATCCAAGGGTATCAAGCTTTTTATCGGAGAAGCCGGTTTAGAAGAAATGGTTCAGGATAAGCGGATAGATAAAGTTGTTCTGGCGATAAGTGGCGCAAGCGCGCTTCCGGCTTTATTAAAGGCTATAGAGAGCGGTAAGGATATCGCTTTAGCTAATAAAGAGGCTTTTGTGATAGCAGGCCCTATAATCATGAAGAAGGCAACACAAAAGAAAATAAAAATTATACCTATAGACAGCGAGCAGTCCGCAATATGGCAATGCCTGAAGAATGAGGATAAGGATAAAATAAAAAATATTTACCTTACTGCTTCAGGAGGCCCTTTTAGGCAAGCAACCAAATTAGACTTAAAAAATATTTCCGTGCATGATGCGCTAAGGCATCCGAGATGGAAAATGGGGCCGAAAATCAGCGTTGACTCGGCTAATCTAATGAATAAGGGGCTTGAAGTATTGGAGACAATGTATTTGTTTGATATAGAGCCCCAGAGAATAAAAGTCCTTATACATCCGCAATCCATAATTCATTCTATGGTTGAATTTGAAGATGGGATAATCCTGGCGCAATTGTCCGTTACAGATATGCGCATACCCATACAGTATGCGCTCACTTATCCGCAAAGGCTGGCGAACTCGCTTGCCGGCATAGATTTTTGCGAACTAAGAAAGCTCGACTTTCAGGAGCCGGATTTCCGGAAATTTCCTTGCCTAGGATTAGCTTATCGGGTGGCAGATGAACAGGGAACCCTGCCTGCTGTCCTAAACGCCGCCAATGAAGTCAGCGTAGATGAATTCTTAAAAAATCGATTAGGTTTTATTTCTATACCTAAAGTTATTGAAAGAGTTTTGGATAGACACCGTAATAGTATTAAGCCCGGGTTGGATGATATTCTGGAGGCAGATAACTGGGCAAGAAGAGAGGCCTATAAGGTTATTGATAAGTTAAATTAATAATATGATTGTTTCCTTTATATTCTTATTAATTTTAGGTCTATTAATAACTATTCATGAATTCGGGCATTTTATCGTTGCTAAAAGAATAGGCGTGAGAGTTGAAAAATTTTCTTTTGGTTTTGGTAAACGGATACTGAGTAAGAAAAAAAATGGCACTGAATATAGCATAAGTTTAATACCTTTAGGTGGTTATGTAAAACTTGCGGGCGATAGCCTGGAAGACTTTAAAAACAATCCCGATGAATACCTGAGCAAGAAACCATCCCAGCGCGTCCAAATAATATTTTGTGGGCCGTTATTAAACTACATATTGGGATTTTTGTGTTTCTGGCTGATATTCTTTATCGGTTATCCTACGCTTACTACGAAAGTAGGCGGATTAATAGAGGGTTTTGGCGCAAAAAATGCAGGCATACAGGTAGACGATAAGATTATAGCCGTAGACGGCAAAAAGGTGTATTTCTGGGAAGATTTGCAGATGGCTATTCAGGCTAAAAAGACAGCCACGAAAGTTTTGGTTTCAGTTTTTCGGGATAATAAAGAATACACAATAGAGGTTAATATAAAAGAAAAGCAATTAGACGATGCATTGGGTCAGAAGCGCAATGTGGGTTTAATCGGCATAACGCCCAAAGATGAAATTGTAAAGGTAAAACACGGCTTTCTGGAATCCTTTATTTTAGGCATAACGAAAACATTGGATTTTACAATCCTGACCTATAAGGCGCTCTGGCGAATGGTTACGGGTAAATTATCTATGCGCGAATCTATAACCGGGCCTTTGGGCATTTTCTATATTACATCTAAGGCAGCGAGCGCGGGGTTGGTTTCCGTTTTGCATCTGGTGGCGGTATTAAGCGTGAGCTTATGTATTTTTAATCTTCTGCCTTTGCCGGTATTAGACGGAGGTCACATCGTATTATTGGCTATTGAGAAAATAAGGGGAAAGCAGTTAAGTGTCAAGGTAGAACGTGTTATTACACAGATAGGTTTTACGCTTCTTGTATCATTGGCCATATTTGCAACTTATAATGACCTATTAAGAATTTTCTCAGATAAGTTACCCAAGTTCTTAAAATAATGTGTCAAGGTATCAATGTGAGGTCTCTGAAAAAACCTCTAAAACTATGTCAGAGACCTCTGATTACAAAGATTATAAAAGATTACAGAGATTTTTCTCGACGGAAACTAATCACTGTAATCTATGTTTTAATCGCTGTAATCAGAGAGCTCTGTATATTTTTAGACTTTTCCAGAGCTCTCAATGTGTCAGAGTGTCAAAGAAAAAACTTTGATACCTTGATACCCTGACACTTTGATACTAAAGAAATATGATATTAAGGCGTAAAACAAAAATAATAAAAATTGGGAATATTTTTATTGGCGGCGGTAATCCCATTGTTATTCAGTCTATGACTAAGACTGAAACTAGCGATACCGAAAAGACAATAAGGCAGATAAAAGAATTGGAGAGTAGGGCTTGCGAAATTGTGCGGTTAGCTGTGAAAGATAGCTATGATGCAAAAGCATTGAGAATAATTAAACGCAGAGTCAGCGTTCCTTTAGTTGCGGATATACATTTTGATTGGCGCTTGGCCCTAGAAGCTATAGATGGCGGTGCGGATAAAATAAGGTTAAATCCCGGCAATATCTACAAGCAAGAGCAAATTCGCGAGATAGCCAAGGCAGCAAAAATTAACCATATTCCCATCAGGGTAGGAGTAAACTCAGGGTCACTGAGAAGTCAGGCGTCAGGCGTCAGGCGTCAGGCGTCCCTGGTAGACAGAATGGTAAAAAGCGCTTTGGATTACATAAAGATTTTGGAAAAATTAGGGTTCTACGACATTGTTGTTTCTCTCAAAAGCTCAGATATTTTCGATACCATAGAGGCATACCGCCGGATGACGAGATTTTGCGATTATCCTTTTCACTTAGGCGTAACGGCAACCGGTTCGCCGTATTCGGGCGTAATAAAGTCTGCTGTCGCCTTAAGTATTTTGCTATTAGAAGGCATTGGTGATACAATAAGGGTATCGCTTACAGATAAACCCCAAGCCGAAGTTAAGGCAGCAAAGTCAATTCTAGAAACTATTGGGGCACGCTGTTTTGGCCCGGAAATTATCAGTTGTCCTACTTGTGGCCGCTGCGCAGTGGATTTAGTAAAATTGGTTAAGGAATTTGAAAATAAACTAAATACTGTTAACTGTAAACTGTTAACTGTAAACTCGCAACCCTTAAGGGTTGCGATAATGGGTTGCGTAGTTAATGGCCCGGGAGAGGCAAAGGAAGCAGATTTGGGGGTTGCCTTCGGCAGAAAAGAAGGATTATTATTTAAGAAAGGCAGGGCTGTAAGAAAGATTGCTTTTGATGGATGCGTGGATGCGTTATTGGATGAGATATCAAAGTGCGTAAGTTTATAACACGACTTTGTTAAAAATGCATTTTTCCTCAGACAGTCAAAGGATAAAGTTTTCTTAACTTATTGCTAAACAATGACTTATCTTTTTAATAATAGTAAAATAAGGTCAAAAATTAATAATAGTAAAATAAGGTCAAAAATTAACATAGTAGTGTTTGTAAGTGTGTAAGTTTGTAAGTAGAAAACTTAAAAACTTTACACTTATACACTTTACACTTCCGAACAAAGTGAGGCGGAATGCTTTGGTCAAAAGATTTTATACCTACTATAAAAGAGACACCGCAGGAAGCAGAATCTCTTAGCCACCAATTGATGTTACGCGCTGGGCTTGTGCGCATGCTTATAGCAGGAGTATATTCATATTTGCCTTTGGGATTAAAGGTATTGAATAATATCCAGAAAATAATACGCGAGGAAATGAATTCCTGCGGGGCCTGCGAATTATTGCTTCCGGCATTACAGCCGCAGGAGCTATGGATAAAGTCTGGCCGCGATAAAGATATCGGAGATGTCATGATTAAGTTTGTCGACCGAAAGGGGCGAAATGTATGCCTTGGGCCGACACACGAAGAAGTAATTACAGACTTAGTAAAAAATCACATTGCGTCTTATAAACAATTACCTTTAATCCTCTATCAGATACAGACAAAATTCCGCGATGAAATCCGGCCGCGTTTTGGGTTAATCCGGGCGTGTGAATTTATTATGAAAGACGCATACAGTTTTGATGCGCACGAATCCGGATTGGATAAAAACTACAAAGCAATGTCAAATGCTTATAAAAGGATATTCAAAAGATGCGGATTAAAGATTTTGACCACCGAGGCAGACCCGGGCGTAATGGGCGGCAATGTCTCACATGAATTTATGGCTCCTGCGCAAGACGGCGAAGATTTGATTTTCGTATGCCCAAAATGTAAGTCTGCCCAACAGTTTAAGGAAGCAAGCGGCCAGAGTTGCCCTAAATGCAATGCCACATTAGAGAAAATAAATACTATTGAATTAGGGCATATCTTCAAATTAGGCACAAAATACAGTTCGCTATTAGGTGCAAATTTTACCGATGCCAGGGCTGAGCAAAAACCCATAATTATGGGCTGTTACGGAATAGGCGTCTCGCGGTTGGTCTCCGCGATAATTGCACAAAATCACGATAAAGACGGCATTGTCTGGCCGAAAGAAATAAGCCCGTACCAGGTGATTGTCTTACCATTAGATACAACAGATAGAAGGATTATGCGTAAAGCCAAGCAGGTAGATAAGGAATTAGAGCAAGGCGGCATTGAAGTGCTTTTTGATGACCGCTCCGTGAGCGCCGGAGTAAAATTTAAAGATGCAGACCTTCTGGGAATATCGCTGCAGGTTATTATCGGCCGGGAATCGCTTAAGAAAAACACTTTAGAATTAAAAATACGCCGTAGTCAAAAGAAGATTGTTAAAACAAAGAGAGTAATTTTGGGGGAGATAAAGAGGTATGTCAATGGATAGACAGGCAATTATCGGTGAATTAAAGAATATTATCTCTGGCTACCTTAAAATTCAAAGACTGGATTTGGTGGATATTATCTACAGGCATGAAGGAAGGGATCTAATTTTAAGGATTCTGGTAGAAAGGCCCGAGGGCGGCATAACTTTGGATGAATGCGCCGGGCTTAATGCCCAGATAGCCAACCTATTAGATGAGAAAGATATATTACAAACAAGGTATATTCTGGAAGTCGCCTCTCCGGGTTTGGATCGGCCGCTTAAGACAAAGAATGATTTTTCACACTGTATCAACAGAAGAGTGAGATGTTTTCTTAATGAAGCCATAAATGGTAAGATCGAGCTTGAGGGGCTGATATGTAAAGTAGGGAATGATTCGGTATATATTGAGGGCAATAATGAACTCATAGAGATACCGTTAACAAAGATTAACAAGGCAAAACAGATAATAGGGTAGTATCGTGCCTTGTAACTTAAATAAGGATTGCATTGATTACACAGATTTCAAAAGCAGATTACACAGATTACCGACCTAAAATTTATCTGTGAAATCTAATCCTTAATCTGTGAAATCA
>Ga0210017_1000407_pt1 | contig 35784 bp, 30 predicted proteins | sample CryGeyCG2014_020_FD_183966 | JGI IMG/M metagenome (GOLD analysis project Ga0210017, IMG submission 183966) | Groundwater microbial communities from aquifer - Crystal Geyser CG08_land_8/20/14_0.20 (SPAdes) (version 2) | ecosystem: Environmental > Aquatic > Deep subsurface > Groundwater | place... | reverse complement strand
TATCGTCTTATACAACAGGCAGTTAATGTTAATCCGGTTCATAGTAAAGACCTTATTTCGTAATTTTATTACATTCTTAAGACCATACGCCCGTCAAGTGCATAGGCAGGTAAAATTATTGAGATTAAAGAGCGTGAAGCAAAGCGAGTAAAAATAGTGCTTGATGAAATTAACCAGAAAGAGAAGACAATTATTTTTTGTGCAACACAGGACCATGCTCTTGCAGTGCGGGATTTAATTAACCAGTATAAAGAAAGCTCTGAGCCAAATTATTGTGTGCGTGTGACGGCCAATGAGGGAGCACGGGGCGACCAGTTTTTACGGGATTTTCAGGATAACGAAAAAACAATTCCGACGGTTTTGACGACTTCTCAAAAACTTTCAACCGGAGTGGATGCGCGAAACATCCGCAATATAGTTTTTATGCGCCCGGTAAATTCCATGATTGAATTCAAACAAATCATCGGGCGAGGAACCCGGCTTTTTGATGGAAAGGAATATTTCACTATTTATGATTTTGTAGATGCATATAAGCATTTTTCGGACCCGGAATGGGATGGAGAGCCGATAGATGAGACAACGGAAAAACCTGAAGAACTAAGTGCTTCTAAGAAAACGAGAGAACCAAAGACAATATACGATCCAACCAAAGAACCAAAGAAAAAATTAAAAATAAAGTTGCGTGACGGTAAGGAGCGGGAAATTCAGCATATGATTTCCACATCGTTTTGGAGTGCGGCTGGAAAGCCCATTTCAGTAGAGGAATTTTTGCAGAATATGTTTGGTAGATTACCAGAGTTTTTCAAAAGTGAAGAAGAACTGCGAAGGATTTGGTCAAATCCAATCACAAGAAAAACATTTTTAGAAAAAATTGCCGGGCTCGGGTATGGCAAAGATGAATTGGAAACATTGCAGAAAATGATAGATGCCGAGGACAGCGATTTGTTTGATGTGCTGGCATATGTTTCTTTCGCTATAAAGCCGATTACAAGAGCAGAGAGAGTAACCGAATCAAAGCATGCTATTTTAGACGGATTAGATGAAAAACAACAAGAGTTTTTAGAATTTGTGCTTGCAAAATATATTGAAAAAGGGGTAGAAGAACTTGACGAGGAAAAACTGCCAAAACTGCTTAATTTGAAATATCACGCCATTGCTGATGCAGAAGAAATACTCGGCGGAGTTGAGAAAATTCGCTCAACTTTTTTTGACTTTCAAAAGAATTTATATGCAATACATCAATAGAAATTAAAAAAATGATTTTGGTATGAGAATACCAAATAACGCGAATAATGGACAAATAACGGGTAACGGGAACGGTTGTAGTTGCTCAATAATTAGGTAACTTTTGAGACTAAATAATTGCCATTAAAAGATGTCATTCTGAACGAAGTGAAGAATCTAAAAACACTCAATAATAGAGATTTTTCGCTACGCTCAAAATGACAAAGACCAGAGTTTTTAGTAAAATCAAAAGAGTTACCTATTTAGTGAGCATTAACAACGGTTCTGGTTTATGGGTAAAAAGTTTTAAAGGGTTGAGGTAATTATGAAAATTGATTATTCCGAGCGGCTGAAAAAACTTCCGCCGTATCTTTTTGCGGAAATTGACAGAAAGAAAAAAGCGGCTATTGAGAGGGGCGTGGACATTATTTCTCTGGGTGTGGGCGACCCGGATTTGCCGACTCCGAAACATATCGTAGATGCGATGAAAATCGCGGTTGAAAAACCGAAGCATCACCAGTATCCGTTCGGTGCGGGCTTGCTCGATTTCAGAAAGGCGGTTTCCGATTGGTACAAAATGCGGTTCAACGTCGATCTGAATCCTCAAAATGAAATCCATTCTTTAATCGGCTCAAAAGAGGGCATCGGACATATTCATCTTGCGTTTATAAATCCGGGCGATATTGTCCTTGTTCCCGAACCGGGCTATCCGGTCTATAACTGCGGAACCATTTTTTCCGACGGAATGCCGTATTTTTTACCTTTAATCGAAAAAAATAATTTTCTGCCTGATTTGGAAAAAATTCCGGAAAAGATTGCGAAAAGAGCAAAAATTTTATTCATAAATTATCCCAATAACCCGACATCTGCAACTGCAACTTTGGAATTTTATGAAAGAGTTGTAAGGTTTGCAGAAAAATATAATATCATTGTTTGCAGCGATCTGGCATATTCGGAGATTTATTTTGACGGTAAAAAGCCGCCGAGTTTTTTGGAAGTAGAAGGCGCAAAAAATGTCGGTGTTGAATTCCACTCGCTTTCAAAAACATACCAGATGACTGGTTGGCGTCTGGGTTGGGCTTGCGGGAATTCGGAAATAATTGCCGGGTTGTCAGAAGTTAAAGACAATTACGATTCCGGCGTTTTCGGCGCCGTTCAGGAAGCGGGAGCTGTTGCGTTAACATCGTCTCAAAATTGCGTTGAAGAAATGCGGAAAGTATATCAAAACAGAAGAGATATTTTTACCGGTGAACTAAATAAAATCGGCTGGTCTGTGAAAAAACCGGAAGCAACATTTTATGTCTGGGCAAAAGTGCCGAAGGGCTACACATCCGCGGATACCGTCACTAAACTTCTTGACGAGGCGGGAATTATCTGCACGCCCGGAAACGGCTTGGGGCCCTCCGGCGAAGGATATGTTAGGTTTGCTTTAACAGTTTCAGAAACCCGTCTCAAACAAGCGGTTGAAAAAATTTCTAAAATAAAATGGTAAGTAAATTAAAGCCACAGAGACCCGGAGAACGCAGAGTTTTTAATTCTGTTTTTTCTCTGTGTCCACTGCGACTCTGTGGCAAAAATTATCTTGGAGGCGATATGACGACAGCAGTTCTAAACAGAGTAATTATTCGTGATGAAAAAATTGAGAAAGTAATTTGGGTTTCATTTTTTGTATTGGCAACGGCTTTCGGCGCTTATGTGAGAATCCCGCTTCCTTTTACGCCGGTGCCGTTAACACTGCAGACATTTTTCGTGCTTTTAAGCGGCGCTTATCTCGGTAAAAAACTCGGCGGGCTATCGCAATTTTTGTATTTTTTGCTCGGCGGGCTCGGACTTCCGCTCTTTACAAGTGTCGGTGCTTTGTGGGGACCGACAGGCGGTTATATTGTCGGCTTTATTTTTGCAAGTTGGCTTGCGGGGTTTCTGATTGAAAAAAAATTGAAAGTTTTTTATGCTTTGATGCTCGATGATTTTATTCTGCTTTCGTTCGGGGCGCTCAACCTTTCTTTTTTTGTAGGCGGAATTAGAAACGCAGTAATTTTAGGTGTGATTCCGTTTATCGTCGGTGATTTATTAAAAATTTTTGCCGCAGTTTCTGTTTTGAAAATTTTAAAAAAATATAACCACAGATGAACGCGGATGAACACAGATAAATGTCATTCTGAGGCGAAGCCGAAGAATCTCGGTGTTAAAGACGAGACCCTTCGTTTCACTCAGGGTGACACGGAGTTTACCCCGATGTATTTCGGGGTGTTATCTGCGAAAATCTGTGTGTATCCGTGATTTCAATATTTATACGAACTGCCGCCGATGAATTCACGCACCAGCGAATTTTTCGGCACCAACGCCTCGTCAAATTCAACGAACTCGCTCAAAAGTTTCTGAACCCTTTTCGCTCTCATATATGCGTCAATTTTTTTCGGGTCGTCTTCATAAACTTTAAGAATTTCCGGAAATTGATTTAACATTTTTTTTCTGTGAAGAGGGAGTTCGTAAGGCATTGCACCGTTGAAGACATAATCAACTTTATTGATAAAAGGCACGATGAATTTCATTTCAGCCCGTCTTACATAATGCCAGTGTCCGACGGTGCGCATGGGATTGTATGCACGGTGCCAACTGTCCCTGACCATCCGCCGCAGCATCCTTAAATCCGACCATCTCACAAATTCTCCGTCTTTATCCCTTATCTGGCAGATTGCCTCAATGTAAAATTTGAACTTCATATTGTGCGGTATGCTTTTCGTCATTTCGTCGTAAAGTCCGTGCAGAGAATCAATCAAAAGTATCTGATTTTTTTCAAGTTTGAATTCGCTTCTGCCCAAAAATCTTTTGCCCGTCTTGAAATCGTAATAAGGCATTTTAACGGTCTTACCTTTCAGTAAATCAAACAAGTGCTGGTTAATTAGAGGTAAATCCAGCGCCTGAGGGGTTTCAAAATTGTAATCGCCGTATTCGTCTTTCGGATGTTCTTCAAGGTCCTTAAAATAATTATCAAGATTGAGAAGCACGAAACTGATTTTTTCTTTTGAAAGAACCTCGCTGATTTTTGTGGTCGTCGTTGTCTTTCCGCTTGAAGAAGGCCCGGCAACTATTACCAAACGAATTTTATCCCTATTTTCAATTATCCGTTTTGCCACTTTGTTGATTTCTTCGTCATAAAGCGTCTCCGCGTCCTCTATCAGTTTTCCGATGGTGCCGTTTTTGACCCGCTCGTTTAATTTTTCGACGGTGTCGCAGTTGTGGTCAACATTCCATGCGAAGTATTTCCAGAGTATTTTATAAGGGATGTTGTCCTGAACGACTATTTTTTCGTCTTTACCTTCGCGGACCCGTTTGTGTTCTGCCCGGTATAAAATATACGCTTTTGCCGTCGTAAAATGCCCGTTTTCACTGAGCACCCTTTCGGTTAAATCCTGAATTTCTTCAACTGACGGAATAACATCCGGCGTGTAGAGTTGGTTCATCATAGCTACGACTTTGTTCGCGAGTGCGTCTGCTATGTCCCTGTCGGAGCCGCCCACTTCAACGGCTGCGCGGAAAATAGCGTCGGTGATTTTATCCTTGTTGAAAGCGACAATCCTTCCGTCCCGCTTGATGACTTTATTCAACTTAAAACTTATTATTTCTTTTTCGGGAAACAGCCCGGTTGTTTCTGCCATAGTAATTAAATTATATAAAAAAGTTTAAAAATGTCAAGTAAAACCTATTCAACTACTTTCGTCCCTAAAGGGATTTCCTTCGGTCACAACTACGAAACTACGAAAGTAGTTGATTTTTTAGTTTTTTTTATGTAAAATATATCCATTATGAAAAACTTAAAAAGGTTGCTGATTGTTTTATCTGTCGGGTTGGGTGTTGCAGGGTATTTTTTGTATGTTGAATTAACGACGACAAGTATTACAATTTATCATACCAACGATGTCCACGGGCATATAGAAACAAGTGCAGTGCTGTCAAATTTTCTTAAATCACAGAAAAAACCGTTTGTTCTTTTGGATGCCGGAGATATTTTTCAGGGTACTCCCGAGGGCGATTTGACCAACGGAGAGGTTGTCGTAAAAGTTATGAACGAACTGGGTTATGATGCTATGACTCTCGGCAATCACGAGTTTGACAAGGGACAAAAACAGTTAAAAAAACTTATAGAGATGGCGAATTTTTCAGTTCTCGGCGCTAATGTCGTTGATAAAAGAACAAAGCGGATTGTCCCGTGGCTTGAGCCCTATTACATAAAAGAAATTGACGGCATAAAAATCGGCGTGCTCGGATTGCTCACCTCTGCAATGCCGTATCTTACAATGCCGGAAGTCCGCAAAGGTCTTGAATTTCAAAGAGAAACGGATGTCGCAAAAAAATACATTCCGGAATTGAAACAAAAAGTAGATATTGTTGTGGCGTTGACGCATATCGGGCTTTCAAAAGATTCGGAAGACGATGTTTTTTTGGCAAAAAATACCGACGGTATAGATATTATCATCGGCGGGCACACCCATAATTTTTTAGAAAAACCGCTCAATGTTAAAAATACTATGCTCGTTCAGGCGGGCTGTTACGGAAAATGCGTCGGGAAAATCACGCTTAAAATAAGAAACAAAAAAATTATCGGTAAAAAGTACGAACTAATTTCAATTAACAAAAAAAAATTCGGCGAGGATGAAGAACTCAAAAAAATCATAGAAAATCTCACGAAAGATATTTCGGCGAAAATGGAAAGTGTCGTCGGTTCGTCGGCGCAGAAACTTTCTCATTCGGCAACGGATAAAAACGGCGAAATCCCTCTCGGAAACTGGCAGGCGGATCTGTTCAGAAAAATCACCAATTCCGATATTGCTTTCCAGAATGCCGGCGGAATCCGCGCCGACCTGCCCGAAGGTAAAATCACACTGCGGCATATCTACGAACTTGCGCCATTCGGCAATACTATTTTTACGATGAAACTTACCGGTGCGCAGTTAAAAGAAATTTTAGAAAAATCGGTTTCCGGAAAATTCGGGATGCTGCAGGTTTCGGGATTGAAATTCAAATACGATAGAAACAAAAAAGAAAACGAACGGGTCGTTAAAATTACCGTCGGCAATAAACCGCTCAATCCGAAAAGATATTACAAAGTTGCGACCAATTCATTCGTTGCCAAAGGCGGCGATGATTTCAACATATTCAAACAGGGTAAAGAAATCGTAGATACGGGAATTATAGACCGAGACGCCCAACTGTTATTTGTAAAAAAATACTCTCCGCTCAAAGCGCAGTTAGAAAGTAGAATGAAAAACATAACTGCGGAAAAATGAAATCAGTCATAAAAGCCCTCAATAACGCCTATCTGACCGCGCTGAAAATCCCGCTTGAAAATAAATTTGCAATTTTGTCAGATGAGCATTTCGGCGACGGAAACCCGCAAAGCGACGATTTTTTAGTCAACCGCGATATCTATACTTTGGCGTTGAACCGTTATTTTGAAAATGGTTTTACCCTTATAGAAATCGGCGATGTTGAAGAACTCTGGGAATGCGATTTTGAGAAAATAATTTCCGTGTATCCCGTTCTTTACGAAATTGAAAGAAAGTTTTTTGATGATGGTCGGCTCTACCGCATTTTTGGCAATCACGATATTTTTTGGAAAAACGAAAAATTTCTCAAAAAGTTTCTGCCGGATTATACCGTTTATGAATCAATCCTTTTAGGCGGCAAAATTTTTATCACGCACGGGCATCAGGGTGAGTTTATTTCCGATAAATTCTGGAAACTCTCAAGATGGATTGTGAGGAACTTATGGAAAAATTTACAGAGACAATTGCATATCCCGTCAAATGATGTTGTGAAAAATTATAAAATCCGCGACAGAAAGGAACAACTCCTTTACAATTGGGCGAAAAGTAAAAAGTTGCTGACGATTTTCGGACATACACATCGTGCATTTTTTGAATCACTTTCCAAAATAGACCGCCTTCGTCTGAAACTCAAAGAAAAATCCCTTTCCGATGACGAAAGAAGAGCAATAGAAAACCAAATTAATCAATCACTAAGAGACAACAGAAACGGTGAAAGCGAGACAATTCTTGAAGAAACGCCGGCGCCCTGTTATTTCAACGACGGCTGTTGCTGTTACAAAAACGGAATCACAGCGATTGAGATAGAAAGTGGAATTATCCGTCTGGTAAAGTGGCAAAGTAACGGGCTCGTTCCGACAATTTTTGAAGAAGCGGAACTGAACCCCCTGCTTGAAAGGATTAGCACCGCGTCAGAGGCATAAAAAGCACTTGACAAAGTTTTTTTAATTTTGTATGATTGGAACAGATATGAAAAATAATTTTCTTGAAGCACAGGCAAGTATAAACACCTTGCCACAGATGGACACAGAAAAAACACAGAAAGATTCTGTGAAATTCTGTGAAATTCTGTGGCTACGCAGTTTTCTTGGCGTACAGGCAAGTATAAACACCTTGCCACAGATGGACACAGAAAAAACACAGAAAGATTCTGTGAAATTCTGTGAAATTCTGTGGCTACGCAGTTTTCTTGATGAAGTCATGTTGAGTCCCGCAAAAAGCGGGATAAACTCCCTATTTTTATTTGTCTCAAAAAATTATTTGTAGCGGCGGATGTCAATCCGTTTTTTTAATTTTGACAGGATTAACAGGATTTTACATTTTTAATTGCTGTAACAGGGGGTGATGAAAAAATGGCGTTAACAGAAACGACGAAGCGTGAGTTTGCAAAGAGAACGCTGGATATTCTTAACTCAAACGCGGATGCATTGAAAAAAGCCGGTGTGGATAGCAGTGTTAAATCAGGCGAGTTAAAGCAACTTATTGACGATGCATTTTCGGCTGAAGAGAAACAACTTGCCGCGCAGACACAGTCCAAAAAAGCAACCGAGGCATCGCAGAATGCGACAACTGAAGCATACAAAAAAGCATCCGCTGTAATTGAACTGCTCGTAGGCAGTTTAGGTAAAGAGGATGCATTATCTAAACGGTTAAGAAATCTGCGTGATGAAATTGCAAATGAAGCGCTACGAGGCAAAAGCGAAGCAACCTGATTCTCTGTCGCCGTCCTTTCCGGCGCAATGGAACGGACTATATTCTTCATAGAATCAATTCTCTGCTTGAGGGAATGAAGTGTGTGCTGTGAAGAATAATACTGCGGCGGTTATGCCCGGAGTTACGGCGGTATGGAATTATATCCGTTCCGAACAGAATACACTTTAAGCAATAAGGAAGCCGGTTGCGGAGATATGGAATTCGGTCGGTTAGACAGATTTACCGTCGGAAAGCGGTTCCGAAACAAGGAATAATTTTTAAGGTTTTCTCTGCGTTCTCAGTGCTCTCTGCGGTGAATAAGAATACATTATTTATGAACCGCGGAGACGCAGAGATAAAAAGAGAGGAAGTCAAGGAATAATTTTTAAGGTTTTCTCTGCGTTCTCAGTGCTCTCTGCGGTGAATAAGAATACATTATTGTTTCGATGAATAATTATTTTCTAAAAAAAGCAAACAATACGCCGACAATAGCCCAAAACTGCCCGAAAATGAAGATGAACATCCACTTGATGAGTTCCGTTTTTGTCTCGGCAAGCCGTTTCTCAAATTTTTCTTCAACAAGATAAATACGCAACCCTAAAGGGTTGCCCTACATAAATCTAAAAAGCGGCTTGTTAAAAACAGTCCGCTTTTTTGTTTGCTATTTTTTATTTTTTTGATAGAATAGACAATATGAATAAAAAAATTGCAATAGTTACGTCGGGCGGCGACGCGCCGGGAATGAATGCCTGTATAAGGGCGGTTGTCCGCCGTGCGGAATCTTGCGGATTTGAAGTTGTCGGCGTGATGAACGGCTATCAAGGGCTTATAGATGAGACCCTTATTAAAATGGATGCCCGAACGGTCAGCGGAATAATTCAGCACGGCGGCACAATTCTAAAAAGTTCCCGTTGTGCGGAAATCAGAACTCCGGCCGGCTTATCAAAAGCGGTAAGAACACTCAAAAAAAATAAAATTGATTTTCTTGTTGTCATCGGTGGCGACGGTTCAATCAAAGCGGCTGAAAGAATTTCAAAATATAATATCTCTGTTGTTTGCATTCCCGCGAGCATTGACAATGATGTTTTCGGCACGGATGAAACAATCGGTTTTGATACCGCGATAGATACAGCAGTTGATGCGATTGACAAAATCCGCGATACCGCAACCAGTTTTGACAGGGTGTTTATTGTTGAAGTGATGGGAAGGGAGCACGGATTTCTCGCAGCGGAAATCGGACTGGCATCGGGTGCGGAATTTGTTCTGGTTCCGGAAATAAAATATGAAATGAACAAAATCGTAGATGAACTTAAAAAAGACCAAAAAAAGAAAAAAACATCGGCGGTCATCGTTTTTGCGGAGGGTTGCGGCGATGCTAAAAAAGTTGCAAAACAAATTTTAACACTCACCGGAATTGATGTAAAAGTGAGCAATCTTGGATATATTCAGAGGGGCGGAAATCCGTCGGCAAGAAGCAGGAATCTTGCAAGCCGCTTCGGAAGCGCGGCGGTTGATTTAATTTCAACCGGCTGCAAAAACAGAGTTGTTGTTTTACAGAAAAACGAAATAAAATCGCTGCCCATACAAAAAGTAATTTCCGGCAAAAAGAAAATAGATACCAAAACATTAAAACTCGTGGAAAAACTTGCCGTGTAAAAAGGCAATTAAGAATTGAAAATTGAAAATTAAATATTAAAATCCATAATTCTTAACTCTTACTAACAAGAGCGGAATATACTTTACATGGAAGATGGTGTCATGCTGAACTTGATTCAGCATCTATAGACCCTGAAACGAGTTCAGGGTGACAGACGAAGTACTTTACGGATGTAAAGTATTTTATGCTCCCCTTAGTAATTCTTAATTTGTAATCGGTTTTATTATATTGACGCTGTTGAAAAATCTCAACAGTGTCACCCAAAAACCGTCTCCTGAACTTGTTTCAGGATTATTTCGGGGTCTCAACGCTCGTCGGTGAATGAGATGCTGAAACGATACTGAAACAAGTTCAGCACAGGGTTTAGCATGACAAATGTGGGGTTTTTCAACGGTATTAATATGATAAAAATCAACACACCCTTAACCGAAGATGTATTAAAAAAACTTAAAGCCGGCGACGATGTTCTGTTGTGCGGAACTATTTTCACTGCCCGCGATGAAGCGCATAAGCGGCTTTTGGAGTTGCTCCGCCGCAACAAAAGATTGCCGTTTGATATAAAAGGTGCAGTGATTTACTACACGGGTCCCACCCCGACAAAACCCGGACAAATTATAGGAAGTTGCGGGCCAACCTCATCTTTCAGAATGGATAAATACACGCCGGAATTATTGAAACGCGGACTTAAAGTCACCATCGGTAAAGGTAGGCGTTCAAAAGAGGTTGTAGCGGCGCTCAAAAAATATAAAGCGGTTTATTTCGCGGCCACCGGCGGAATTGGTGCTTTAATTTCTAAATGCGTGAAAAAATCGGAGATTATTGCTTTTGCCGATTTGGGTTGCGAGGCGGTTTATAAATTGGATGTTAAAAATTTCCCGCTTGTCGTCATCAACGATATCTACGGCAATGATTTATATCAAAAAATAATTGACAAATCACTCCAAATTTAATAAAATTAAAAAAGACGGAACAAACACGGAAAGTTCCGCGTCAGTTCTGTGTATAGGTTTCGCGTCAGTTCCGTGTAATGAGCGTAGCGATTATCGGAGGCAAAAATGGCGAAGTTTAATCCCTGGGAAATGGCGTGTCAGCAGTTGGATACAGTTGCGGAAAAAATCAACCTGGATAAAAACATTCATACAAAATTGCGTCATTGCAAACGCGCACTTATCGTCTCAATTCCGATAAGAATGGATGACGGCACGGTCAGGGTTTTTGAGGGATACCGTGTTCAGCATAATTTGGAAAGAGGCCCCGCAAAAGGCGGCATCAGATACCATCCTGATGTCACTCTTGACGAGGTAAAGGCGCTTGCGATGTGGATGACATGGAAGTGCGCAGTCGTCGGAATTCCCTACGGCGGTTCAAAAGGCGGTGTCGTCTGCGACCCGACCAAGATGTCGTTATACGAAATTGAAAAGCTCACCCGCAGATACACATCGGAAATTTCAATAATTATCGGTCCGGAAAAAGATATTCCCGCGCCGGATGTCAACACAAACCCGCAGGTTATGGCGTGGATTATGGACACATATTCTATGACTGCCGGATATTCCGTGCCCGGTGTTGTAACGGGAAAACCGATAGATATCGGCGGAAGCGAGGGGCGGCTTACCGCAACCGGCCGCGGTGTAATGTTCGTTATAAATGAGGCGTTGAAATACAAAAAAATAAAACCGACCGACTGCACCGTTGCTATTCAGGGTTTTGGAAATGTAGGAAGTTCCACCGCCCAATTTTTGAATGAACTTGGCTGTAAAATTATCGGCATCACCGATGTTTCAGGCGGATTATTCAACAAAAAGGGGATAGATATTCCGAAACTTTTGGAGTATGTCAAAAAAAATCCGAAGAAGACGATTGAAGGTTTTGCAGGCGCCGATTTCGTAGCGGGTTTTAAATCCGCCAACGAGGAACTTTTTCAGATGGATGTTGATATTTTAGCACCCTGCGCTTTAGAAAATCAGATAACGAAAGAAAACGCGCCGAAAATAAAGGCGAAAATAATCGCCGAGGGTGCGAACGGTCCGACGACACCCGAAGCGGATGAAATTTTTCACAAAAACGGAGTGATGGTTTTGCCGGATATTCTTACAAATGCCGGGGGTGTAACCGTTTCATATTTTGAGTGGGTTCAGGATTTACAGTCGCATTTCTGGGAATTGGAAGGCATTGAGAGGGAACTCAAACGGATTATGACGAAAAGTTTTAAGGATGTTCTTGCAATCGCGGAAAGGGAAAAAGTTGATATGCGGCTTGCTGCGTATATTTTGGCTGTAAGCCGGGTTGCCACCGCCGTAAAGTTGCGCGGCGTTTATCCGTAAATAGTCGTCCCTAAAGGGACTCCTTCCGGTCGCTCGGGAACAAATATCCCCACGGGAATTTCCTGCGGTCACTTCGGTCGGTTCTGTTGGTGTAATAGCACTCCAAGGGCGTGCAACTACATCAAGTTAGGATTTGCAACTTACTAAGGGGAGCATAAAATACTTTACATCCGTAAAGTACTTCGTCTGTCACCCTGAACTCGTTTCAGGGTCTATAGATGCTGAATCAAGTTCAGCATGACACCATCTTCCATGTAAAGTATATTCCGCTCTTGTTAGTAAAACCCACGGAAGGCACGGAATTACACGGAAATTATAAAACAAATCTTTTTATCCGTGTTATCCGTGTTCTCCGTGGCTAACTTTGAAATTCCTATACATAAATATAAATGTGAATTCAGATAAAATCATCATTAAAGGCGCGAGGCAGCATAACCTTAAAAATATAAATCTTGAAATTCCGAGGAACAAACTGGTAGTAATAACAGGGCTATCGGGAAGCGGGAAATCGTCGCTTGCTTTTGACACTATTTATGCCGAAGGGCAAAGACGGTATGTAGAATCGCTTTCCGCTTATGCCCGGCAATTTTTGGAGCAGATGGAAAAGCCGGATGTTGATTACATTTCCGGTTTGTCGCCCGCAATTGCAATCCAGCAAAAAGCGGTTTCCCGGAATCCCCGCTCCACCGTCGGAACTGTCACCGAAATTTACGATTACCTGCGGCTTCTTTTTGCCCGTGTAGGTATTCCGCACTGTCCAAAATGCGGGAGAGAAATAAAACCGCAGTCGGCCCAGCAGATTGTTTCCGAACTGATGAAACTTCCGGTCGGCGCAAAAATAATTATTTTATCGCCGGTTATTCAGGGACGAAAAGGCGAATATTACGAACTTTTCAGAAACATTTTACAAAAGGGTTTTATCAGGGCAAAAATTGACGGTAAAATCTTTGAACTTGAAAATCCGCCGAAATTAGAAAAATACAAAAGGCATGATATTTCAGTCGTTGTTGACCGCCTGGAAATTTCGCCGTCGGCAAAATCGCGGTTAGCGGAGTCAGTAGAGTCGGCTCTCAAACTTTCAAACGGAATTGTAGTTGCCCAATTTATTGGGCTTGATAAATCAAGCAACTACACGCAGGAACTGACCTTCTCCGAGCACCATTCTTGCACAAATTGTGGTATAAGTATTCCGGAAATTTCGCCGAGGTTTTTTTCGTTTAACGCTCCTTACGGCGCGTGTTCGGAATGTGATGGGCTTGGTAAAAAAATAGAGGTTGACGAAGGACTTGTTGTACCGGACAAAAATCTGTCCGTCTATGACGGTGCGATTCTTCCTTGGTCAAAACCAATCACGACAAAAAGGCACCGCTGGTCGGGTGCTTGGTCAAATTATTATTTTTCGCTTTTGAGCGGCGTTGCCCGCCGTCACAATTTTTCGCTTGAGACACCTTTTAAGAAACTTTCGCGGGAAAATCAAAAATATATTTTATACGGCGACAATGAATTTGAAGGTGTTATAGGAAATCTTGAAAGAAGATATAAAGAAACGGAGTCGGAATATGTCCGCGAAGAAATTTTCACAAAATTCATGCGTTCAAAAATATGCGAAAAATGCCGCGGAGAGCGTCTCAAAGACGAAGCGCTCGCGGTTACCTTCGGAGGAAAAAATATTTCGGAAATTACCGGAATGTCTATAAAAGATGCGCTTGATTTTTTTAAAAACGTTAAACTTACCGAAACCGAGAAATTTATATCAAAAGAAATAGCAAAAGAGATCACTGCACGGCTTTCATTTTTGGAAAATGTAGGGCTTGACTACATCACATTGGCGAGGGAGTCATCAACACTTGCCGGCGGCGAGGCGCAGAGGATACAGTTGGCGACTCAAATCGGCTCCGGGCTCGTCGGTGTTTTGTATGTTTTGGATGAGCCGACCATCGGGCTTCACCAGAGGGATAACAGGCGGCTTTTGAACACGCTTTCAAATTTAAAAAATCTTGGTAATACCTTAATTGTGGTTGAACACGACGAAGAAACTATCCGCTGCGCAGATTATATTATTGATTTGGGTCCAGGTGCGGGAAAAAACGGGGGTGAGATTGTTTTCGCCGGCAAAGTTGAGGATTTGCTCAAAAATGAAAAGTCATTGACGGCAAAATACTTAAACGGCGCCCTTACAATTCCCATTCCTCATAAATGTAGCCCCCGAATTCATTCGGGGATGAGTCCCGCATCACAGTGCGGGATAAACTCCGCGAATAGGGAAATTAAAAAATTTCTGGAAATAAAAGGCGCTTCACAGTTCAATCTGAAAAATATAGATGTCCGAATTCCTCTGGGAAATTTTACGGCAATAACCGGCGTTTCTGGGAGCGGAAAATCAACTCTTATCCATGAAATTTTATACAAAGCGCTGACGCATAAAATTTACAAGTCAAAAGAAATTCCGGGAATTCACAGAGATATTTTGGGTTGGCAGAACATTGACAAAGTTATCATTGTGGACCAATCGCCGATAGGAAGAACACCGCGGAGCAACCCGGCGACATACACCGGCGTCTATACGCATATAAGGGATTTATTCAGCAAACTTCCTTTATCAAAAATGAGGGGCTATACGCCGGGCAGATTTTCTTTCAATGTGAAAGGCGGGCGGTGCGAGGCGTGCGGCGGAGACGGGACGAAAAAAATAGAGATGCAGTTTTTGCCGGATGTTTATGTAAAATGCGATGTGTGTAAAGGCGACAGATTCAACGAGGAAACACTTTCGGTAAAATATAAAAACAAAAATATCTCGGAAGTCCTGGATATGAGCGTTTCAGAATCGCTGAAATTTTTTGAAAATATTCCGCAGATAAAAAAAACTCTGCTTACACTTTACGATGTCGGATTGGGATACATGAAATTAGGTCAGTCGGCGACAACGCTTTCCGGCGGCGAGGCGCAGAGGGTAAAACTGGCCTCGGAACTCACAAAAAGGGCGACAGGAAAGACGGTTTATATTTTGGATGAGCCGACAACCGGGCTTCATTTTGCGGATATTCATAAACTTTTGGAGGTTTTGCATCGCCTCGTTGATGCGGGCAATACGGTTATTGTTATTGAGCACAATTTGGATGTGATAAAAACCGCCGACTGGCTCGTTGATTTGGGTCCCGACGGCGGAGACAAGGGCGGCGAGGTTGTGTTTCAAGGAAAAATTGACGACATTTTTGGTATTGAAAATTCACATACAGCAAAATATCTGAAAAACAAGTTAGCTTCCGACGACAAACAATGCAAATTCTGAAAAAATTAAAATTGAAAAATTAGAATTGATTGACATTTGTTTAAATTTTTTGTATTATCAAACAATATCATAAAGAATTTATATTTTTTATGTTGATTTTTTTTGCGTGAAAGGGGAAAATATAAAAATGTCCACACCACTTGAAAAATGGGTTGAAAAACAGGCGGAACTTGCAAAGCCGAAAAAAATCTATTGGTTTGACGGTTCCGAAAAAGAGACAAGAAAAATCGTTGAAATCGGGATGCGGGAAGAAAAAATCAACGGTTACCCGGTATTTACCGAGTTAAATCAGAAAACATGGCCCAATGCCTACTATCACAGAAGCCATCCGACAGATGTTGCAAGAACCGAGCAGTTAACTTTTGTGTGTCATCCCGACAAAGAAACAGCAGGACCTAACAACAACTGGATGCACCCTGACGAAGCGAAGAGAAAACTTACAAAACTTTCCGACGGTTGTATGAAAGGAAAAACGATGTATGTTCTTCCGTATATGATGGGACATCCTGATTTCCCTTATTCAAAAGCATGCGTTGAAATAACGGATCTCAGTTATGTCGCAGTAAGTATGGCAATAATGACACGGTTGGGGAGCGATGTTATCAAAAAAATAGGCAATTCCGAAAACTTTGTAAAAGGGTTTCACTCCGTCGGTGACTTTGACCCGAAGAAGCGGTTCGTCATGCATTTTCCGGATGAGAATCTGGTGTGGAGCATCGGTTCCGGTTACGGAGGGAATGCACTTTTAGGAAAGAAATGTGTTGCTTTGCGGTTGGCTTCCTGCCTTGGACTTAAAGAGGGTTGGCTTGCCGAACATATGTCGATAATTGGGGTAGAGGATTCGCAGGGGAAAATTACATATATTGCAGCGGCGTTTCCGTCTGCCTGTGGAAAAACAAATCTCGCGATGTTGCAGTCGGCACTTCCCGGCTACAAAGTGTGGACTGTTGGAGACGATATAGCATGGATGAATATAGGTCCGGACGGGCGGCTCTGGGCGATAAATCCTGAAACCGGATATTTCGGCGTCGCACCCGGAACAGCACTTAATACAAATCCGAATATTATTAAAACGCTTAAAGCGGGAAAATTTTTTCCGACACTTTTTACGAATACCGGTCTTGATTTGGATAAAAACGAACCGTGGTGGGAAGGGCTTGACGGCGATGTGCCGGAAAATATAATTGATTGGCAGGGAAATAAATGGACGCCGGAAAGCGGAACGAAAGCGGCGCATCCGAATTCAAGGTTTACCGTCTCAATTTATAATTCGGCTACACTTTCTAAAGAGTTTGACAATCCCAAAGGCGTTCCTATATCCGCGATAATTTTCGGCGGGAAAAGGTCGCAACTTGTACCTCTTGTCGTTGAAAGTTTCAACTGGCCCAATGGTGTGTTTTTAGGTGCAAGAATGGGTTCCGAAACCACCGCAGCGGCAATTCATAAAGAGGGTCAACTCCGTCGCGATCCGATGGCTATGCTTCCTTTCTGCGGGTACAATATGGGCGATTATTTCAGGCACTGGCTTGATGTAGGTAAGAAGTTAAAAAATCCGCCGAAGATATTTTCCGTCAACTGGTTTAGAACCGATGAAAACGGTTCCTTTATCTGGCCCGGTTTCGGAGATAATATCAGGGTTTTGAAATGGATTATTGACCGTGTTAATAACAAAGTGAAAGCGGTTTCCACGCCCGTAGGTCTTGTGCCGGATTTGGATGACATGGATATAAGCGGACTGAGCATACCAAGGAAAAATTTAGAAAAACTATTTGAGGTAAAAATCGCCGATTGGAAAGATGAACTGGAAGATGCGGGAAAATTTTTCAAGCAGTTCGGTAAAAAATTTCCTGCGGAATTGGAAAACGAACTTACAAAACTTAATTCAGATGCGCGGGGTTGACAAAATCCAAAAAATTATTTATAATAACTTACAGGAAAAATTTTTATTTTGGAGGTGTTTTATGAGAAACGCGGAACAGACGCAGAACATAACGCGGAACAGACGCGGAACAAGGATGGGGTTTTTAATTTTTAATCATGTCATGCTGAATTTATTTCAGCATCTCTTTAGATCCCGAAACAAGTTCGGGGTGACACTTTTCGTGTCATTTTTAATTTTTAATTGTCTTTTTACCGGCTGCGCCAAGAAAAAAATTGTGAGGCCGCCGGAGCCGGTTACTACGATTGAAAAACAGACAGAAGAGCCGTCTTTAAGAGGGAAAGAGTATAAAAATGTTCCTCAACTTGCAACCGTTTATTTTGATTATGACAATGCAACTTTACGTCCCGATGCAAGAAACATACTTGCCAAAAATGCGTCTTGGCTTAAAGATAATTCTGATGTGGAAATTATTGTTGAAGGACATTGCGATGAAAGAGGAACAACGGATTACAATATTGCATTGGGCGACCGGCGCGCAAAATCGGTGAGAAGTTATCTGATGAAACTCGGCATAAAAGGGAACCGTATGGCGACAATTTCATATGGCGAGGAAAGACCGGTTGACTCAGGTCATGACGAAGCGGCCTGGTCAAAAAACCGGCGTGCAGATATGCTCGGTAGAATTCCGGAAAACGTCCCAAAAGAAATTCTGAATGACAAAGTAATAAAGAAAAAAAATCCAAAAAAATAATTTATGGATTTAAAAAATTCTTTACCACTTACGACTTTCTACTTACTACTTACTGTTATTCTTTCCGGTTGCGTTGCGACGCAGAAAGATGTTGTAAATCTTCAGTCCGACATAGTAAAACTCCAAAATCAACTTTCTGAAATGCAGAAAAATCAGGCGGACTTATCCGTTCAGATGGAAGACCTCAACGCCAATATAAAAACATTAAATTCAAAAATAGAGGAAACCAACGAGCGATTTGTGATTTTTGGCCAGAAGTTAGAAGACACGAATGTTGACTTTACAAATAAACTTTCGCTGTTATCCGAAAAAGTTACAAAAAAAATAGATGAAACAAAGCCGACTCCGACCCAGATTTACGGCGCGGCATATACCGATTATACGATGAGAAATTACGATTTAGCAGTCGGAGGATTTCAGGAATATATTCAGCAATATCCGAACGGGACTCTTGTTTCAAATGCACAGTTCTGGATAGGCGTCTGTTTTTATAAGAAAGGTGATTATAAAAAAGCGGTGGAAAATTTCGATAAATTTATCGCTTCATATCCGAAATCGGAAAAAATACCGTCGGCAAAATTGAAAAAGGCAAATTCGTTTCTGAAACTTAAAAAAGAGTCACAAGCGATTGCATTGTTTGAAGACATTGTTAAAAATTATCCGAAAACCTCCGAAGCCAGACAGTCGGAAAAATATCTTGCCCCTCTCAAAAAATCTCAATGACGGACATAAAACTCGGTTTTATTATTTCCATATCAGTTCATTTTTTGTTTTTTTTGTTTTTGTCGCTCGGTTCCAAATCATCATCAAAAATATATTATATTCCTATACAGGTAATCGGTTCAAGTTATGGTAGCAGTGGTGCAGGAGGTTTAGGCGGAACCGGTGGCGAGAGCGGGAGTGCTCCATCCGGCGGGATTTCCGCGGAAAAAATATCGGAGACGAAAAAAACAGGAGATGTTGTAAAACCCGGCGATATTGTGGCAGGGAAAGTTGTTTCAAAAAAATCAAAACTGGACAAAAAAGATATTCTGAAGTGGGAGAAAGAAACAGGAACAGGAAAAGGAAAAGGTAAAGGTACGGGTTTTGGCAGCGGCACGGGCAATGGATTCGGCAGCGGCACTGGGACAGGTTGGGGAAGCGGTACAGGCAGTGGTGCAGGATACGGCACGGGTGTAGGCGTTGATGCCGGCAATTTTCCGTATATAGGGTATGTCAACATTTTAAGGAACAAAGTTGCGCAGAATTGGAATCCGGAGCCGTATCCGTCCAGCAGCCCGAAAAAAGTTCTGGTATATTTTAAGATATTAAAAGACGGCGTTGTTGCAAATCTGACGGTAAAAGAATCCGCCGGCGTTTCTTTTATAGACAGGTCAGCCATCAGAGCGATTATGAATTCTGCGCCGTTTCCCCCGTTACCTGCCGGTTATGCCGACGATTATTTAGGCGTTTATTTTATGTTTGAACTTTCAGGAAGTTAAAAGCAATGAAAAATTACAAATTAAAAATTAAAAGTTGTTTTTTAATGCTATTCAACTACTTTCGTAGTTGCGAAAGTACGCAAGTAGTTTTAGATTTAACGTCTGAAATTGTCAAAAAGAAAACAGTAATTTTTAGGTTTTTTTTCATTTTACATTTTACATTTTACATTTTTAATTGCCTCTATTGTGCCGATATTTTTTTACAACTTAAATCGGGCGGTCGGAAAACAAACATTTTTATTTATCCTACGGACAATTCAAGACACTCCGCTGATATTCAGAAAATTGTTTCAGAAGACCTTGTTTATTCCGGAATTTTTAATTTGATTTCTCTGCCGCCGGATCAATTATTCGCGAAAAAACTTGATTTTAACAAAACCGACCGTGATATCGCCGTCGCAAACGGAATAGATACCATAGTGAAATTTGAAATAAAAACAAGCAAAAACAAAATTATACTTTCCGGATATTGCTGGGATGTTGTTTCTGCTAAAAAAATATTCGACAAGGACTATAAATATGCCGACTATGAAACAAGAAAAGTTGCCCATAATTTTTCAGAGGATATAATAAAATCGCTTACCGGACAAAAGATAAGTTTTTCTTCCAAAATTGCATTTTCAAACACTATGTCGGGCAGCAAAGAAATATGGTGCGTTGATTACGACGGCAAAAATCTCACACGGATTACCTATAATAATTCAATTTCCGTTTTGCCCAAGTTCTCTTCCGACGGTAAATATATTTATTACACTACATACAAAGAAGGTAATCCTGATATATTCAGATATGATTTTGAGAAAAACAGGTCTGTCCCTTTTATCACATTTCAGGGGCTAAACATTACCGGTTCTGCATCCTGCGACGGCAAGTATTTTATAGCCACTCTTTCAAAAGACGGCGACCCGGAACTTTATCTCTTTACGGCGGAAGGTAAAATTATAAGGCGGCTTACATATTCAAGGGGAGTAGACACTGCCGCATCTTTTTCACCCAACTCAAATGAATTTGTTTTTGTTTCAGACAGAGGCGGTAATCCGCAGTTGTATATTATGGATATAGAAGGCACAAATTTGAGAAAAATTACATACAGCGGATATAATGATTCACCCTGTTGGTCGCCCGTCGGCGGTGCAATTGCATTCACAAAAAGAAACGGTGCGATTTTTGATATTTATGTTATGGATGTAAGCACAAACAAGGAATATCAGCTAACAAAAAATTCCGGCTCAAACGAAAACCCCGCATTTTCTACCGACGGCAGACGCATAATTTTTTCTTCCAACAGGACCGGTAAGTATGAACTTTTCAGTATGTTTGCCGACGGCAGCAAACAAAAACCGGTTGGTTCCATTGCAAAGGAATCTACAAACCCCGTCTGGTCTCAGTAAAAGGCAGAATTGAGAATTGAAAATTGGAATTGACATTTTTCCAATTTTTGATATAATTTCTTTATATGAAAAAAATCTTATTTTTAACTTTTAACTTTTTACTTGTAACTTCTCTATTTTCCCTTTCATACCTTGAAGAGACATATAATACGGGCGTTAAACAGTTTCAGGATGGTAATTATAAATCTGCCGTTGACTCTTTTGATGCCGTAATTTCTACCGCTACGAAGAAAAACAGAGATTTTCTGAAAAAGGCATATCTTTATCGGGCTGATTCCATGTCGGAACTTTTGCAACTTGACGACGCACTTAAAGAATATGTTAAGATAACAGAAAAATTTCCCAATACAAACGAATCTTTGCGTGCTCGTCTTGGAATCGGACTTATTTATTATAAAAAAAACAATTATGAAAAAGCCAGAGAATATCTTTTGAATTTTGTAAAGCGGTTTCCCGGCACAAAAATAACCGACGACGCACAATACTGGGTCGGTATGCTTCACTTCAAAAACAAAAATTTTAAAAAAGCCACCGTTTCTTTTAACGCGCTTGTCCGGAATTATCCGAAATCCGATTATGCCGCCGACGGATGGCTTCGACTCGGCGACAGTTATTTCAATCTAAAAAAATACAAGCAGGCAAAAAATTTATACAGAAAGGTTTTAGCAAAATATCCTGCATCCCCGCAGGCGGAATTTGCGCTTTACTCCGTCGGCCGCGTATATGAAACGGAAGGTGCGGTTTTTGATGCTATTTCCGTGTATGTTCAGTTTGCCGAAAAATATCCGACCTCCCAACTCTCGCCGGAAATTACCTATCAAGTCGCCGAATATTTTTACAAAAAAAAGGACTATGACAAAGCCGCAAGATATTTTGAACAAATTGCATCCAATTTTCCCGAGCATAATCTTGCGGAAGATGCGAATTTCATCCGCTCTAAAATTTACTACAAAACCGGTCAGCCGGCCGCCGCTATAAATTCATTTCAAAAATTTGTTGAAGAATATCCGTTGTCAAAAAATTATGCCGAGGCGATGCTTTATATCGGGAATTGTTATCTTGACTCATCCGATTACAAGAAGGCGATTGAAAATTATAATATAGGACTTAAACTTGAGACATCGGATTCTGAAATTTTTGCGATGATGAAATATAACAGCGGCGTTGCTTGTGAAAAAATAGGTAATACGCTTGAGGCGGAGAAATGCTACAGCGAGATACTTTACAGATATCCGAAATCGCTTGCTGCCGCTGAAATGTATCTCAGGCGGGGCAGCGAATTTGAAAGGAGCGGCGATTATTTCGCCGCTATCGAGAATTATGAACTTGCCGCAACTCTTTCTAAAAATAAAGGAATCGGCAATGCCGAGAGCATTAACGGATTGTTAAGCACAAGTGACGAGAATTTGGGCGCCGTTGCGCAGAAAAAAGCAGCGGATTGTTATTTCATGCAGAAAAAATACAAGGAAGCGGCGCGGGAATATCTGAAAGTGGTTTATCTTTTCAGCGATTCACAATATGTGCCGGAATCCCATTATATGTCTGCCCGCGCATCGGAAGAAATAGGATTTATCAAAGACGCAAAACAAAATTATGAAATTGTGAAAAAAAGATATAGTGATACCCAGTGGGCTAAAAAAGCAACCGAAAGATTGCAGGAATTAAACAAAAAATGAAATAGGACGCAGATAATATCGGATAAACGCAGATAAAGAATTATCTGTGTAATCACCGTTAAAAATCCGCGTAATCTGCGTTAAAAAAAATGAAAAAAAATATTCTGATTAAAAATGCAAAACTTATTGTCACGATGGACAATAAGAGAACAAAAATTGCGGGCGGTAATATTTTCATAGAGAATAATGAAATAAAATTCGTCGGTAAGAATCTGCCTTCTGCCTTCCGCGCGCTGTCCTCTTCCTGCACTGTTATTGACGCTTCAAAATGCGTCGTGCTTCCGGGATTCGTCAATACTCACCATCACTTGTACCAGACGCTTTACAGAAATATACGGGAAGTCCAGGATGCCGAACTTTTTGACTGGTTAAAATATCTCTATACCGTCTGGAAAAATATCACTCCGGATGCCGTTTATACATCGGCGCTCGTCGGTTTGGGCGAACTGTTGCAGACGGGTTGCACCACATCAACCGACCAGTTTTATATTTTCCCGAAAAATCAGCCGAAGGATCTTTTAGATTTTGAGATAAAAGCCGCCGAAGAAATCGGGATTAGATTTCATCCTACCCGCGGTTCAATGTCGCGAGGTCAGTCAAAAGGCGGTCTTCCGCCGGACGATGTGGTTCAGACGGAAAACGAGATAATGAAGGACTCCGAACGGGTAATACAAAAATATCACAATCCCGAAAAATTTTCGATGTGCCGACTCGCTCTGTCTCCCTGCTCGCCGTTTTCGGTTACGACTGAGTTATTAAAAGAGACGGTGAATTTTGCACGCAGGAAAAAAATAAAATGCCACACGCACATCGCCGAAACGCTTGATGAGGAAAAATTTTGCCTGGAAGAACACAACTTAAAACCGCTTGCTTATATGGAAAAAGTCGGCTGGCTGGGAGACGATATCTGGTTTGCTCATTGCATCCACCTTAATGACGATGAAATAGCGCTGCTGGGGAAAACAAAAACCGGCGTTGCGCACTGTCCCGTTTCAAATCTGCGGTTGGGAAGCGGTATTGCGCCGGTAAGAAAGATGCTTGAAAACGGAGTCCCCGTTTCCCTTGCGGTAGACGGTTCCGCATCAAACGATTCCTCAAATATGCTTCGGGAATTAAAAACATGTCTTTTGGTCCATCGTCTAAAATCGGGCGTAAAATCAATGCCTGCCGAAGATGTTTTATGGCTCGCAACCCGCGGCGGTGCTCAAGTTTTAGGACGGGATGACATCGGCTCGCTCGAGGCGGGTAAGGCAGCGGATATTGTTTTATTTGATGTTGAAAAAATCGGTTATGCCGGCGGTATTCATGATGTTCTCGCATCCTTGCTTTTTTGCGGCGATTCGGATATTGTTGATACGACCATCGTCAACGGTAAAATTGTTGTAAAAGATGGAAAACTTGTAAATGTTGACGAGCAAAAACTTTACGAAAAGACAAACAGAATTGCAAAAAAAATGGTTTATAGTGATTGTCATTCTGAGCGCAGCGAAGAATCTCAAAACCGAGATGCTTCGCCTGATGGCTCAGCATGACATCCAAGGGGCAATTAATAATTTGGAGGTGTTTATGAAAAAGTTTTTATCTGTGTTTATCTGTGTCAATCTGTGGCTTGTTGGTTTGTGTTTTGCCGAAGTGAAAAAAGATGCCACAACCAAAGCGTCGCCTACATATCAAGCAAAAAAATCTACGGTGTCTGCAACCGAGGTCAAAAAATCAACGGAAACCGCGAATCCCGAAAAATCGCCGGCACCTGTTAAAACCGCAAAACCGAAAATTGATAAAAGGACAAATGTCCAGAAATTAAAAGATGCGAATTGGCTCGTTAGAAGAAACGCCGCAATTTCTCTCGGAACCGAAAAAAATAAAAATGCAGTATTACCTTTAATCGGTTTGCTTAAAGACGAAAACACAGAGGTTCGCCGGTGTGCCGCAGTTTCACTCGGTGAAATCGGCGATAAACAGGCAGTTCCTCATTTGATCAAATCGCTTAACGATGCCGACGGCGGAATGATTATTGACAGTGCGAATTCAATCGCAAAATTTAAGGATGTCTCTTCTATTCCCTCGTTGAAAAAACTTCTTACCGACGGCCGTCCCGTTATAAGAATTACTGCGCTAAAATCGCTGATGGTTTTTTCCGATCAACCTGATGTGCAGGCGATTATAGTTGAGCGTCTTAACGATGAAGCCGAAGGCGTCCGGCTTACCGCAATTCAATCGGTGTCATCTATGAAACTTAAGTCCGCCGTTGGAAATTTAATAAAAAATCTTAGTGATGTTAACCCGACGGTACGAGCCGAATCTGCGAAAGCGCTCGGAGAGTTAGGGGATAAATCGGCAATTGAGCCGCTTAAAAAAGCGGCCGCGGTTGAAGATGAAAATACGGAAGTTATAGAGGCAGCTAAACAGGCAATAGAAAAATTAGAAAGCAAAAAAAATGAAAAGGCAATTAAGAATTGAAAATTGAAAATTAAGAATTGTGGATTTTGACATTTTAATTCTTAACTCTTAATTCTCAATTTGTAATTGCTGTTATTGGGGGGCTGTATGGATTTATTAATTCAAAATGCCAAGTTGCGCGGTCGTGAAGGTTTAACGGAGATAGCCATCACCGGCAGCAAGATTGAAAAAATTTCTAAAAAATGCAGCGGTAAAGCAAAGACAACTATTGATGCGCAAGGTCATCTTGTCACCGAGTCATATTGCAATGCCCATCTTCATTTATGCAAGGTCTGGACGCTGCAGATGATGGATGAAAAAGCGCTGAAGGATTATCACGGCAGTGATATGGGTAAAGCGATGACGGCGATTGAACTTGCGGCGCGCGTGAAGGAGAATTACGACGAGAAATGGATTATAAAAAATGTCCGAAAGGCGGTTGAACTTGCGGCGCGATATGGCAATCTTCACATAAGGGCTTTTGTTGATGTTGATACAAAAGCGCGTTTAGAGGGGATTAAAGCGGTAATTAAAGCGAGGGAAGAATACAAAAAAATTGTTGATATTCAAGTCGTTGCATTCCCGCAGGACGGCGTTGTCAGAGAGCCGGGCGCCGAGAAACTTATAATTCAGGCGATGGATATGGGCGCCGATATTGTCGGCGGTATCCCTTGGATTGAATACACGGAAGAAGATGAAAGAATTCATATTCAGAAAATGGTTGCAATTGCCAAAAAATATAATAAAGATGTCTCAATGCTCGTTGACGATGCCGGTGATGCGACGCTCAAAACACTTGAAATGCTTGCTACTGAAACGATAAAAGTCGGTTGGCATGGACGGGTTCTTGCCCAGCATGCGCGTGCGATGTGTCTGTATCCGAAACCGTATTTCCAAAAAGTTGCAGCACTGCTTAAAAAAGCGAAAATGGGCGTTGTCATCGACCCGCATACTGGCCCGCTTCATGCACGGGTGAGAGAACTTCTTGAAGAAGGTGTTCTGGTTTGTCTCGGGCAGGACGATATTTCGGATGCCTACTATCCCTACGGTCGCAACAACATGCTTGAAATTGCGTTCCTTGCGTCTCATCTTTTATGGATGACAACCGCGACGGAAATGGAAACGCTTTATGATATGATTACCGTGAATGCCGCCAAAGCGATGAATATAAAAAATTTCGGACTCAAAGAGGGAAATTATGCGAATCTTGTTATTTTGGATGTCAATAATATTGTTGATGCCCTGCGTTATCACGAAGCGCCGAGATATGTAATAAGTCGCGGAAAAATAATAGCGGAAAATATCACAACAAACAAAATATGGATAACACCTTAATTTGACATTTTACATTTTTAATTGCCGTTACGGTAAGAATGCCACTTGTAGATTAGGATTAAGTGATAGACATCAAGATAAGCACTTCGTGCACTTTTTAGCCACGGAGTCATCCCGATATTCATCGGGACAGGCGCCGGTCACGGAGTGACATTACCCGGAATATCAAATGATTAAATGTGTCTTGTTTTGCCATATTTTCTTTTATATGCTCAAACTTGGCGTATCCGGTTTTTTCTATTCTGACGGAAAAATACATTCTGTCCGCAAAATTTAATACCCACCAAAAATATTCCTTGATTTTTAACTCTCCAAAAGATATAATAACATCGTGAAAAAATACGAGTATCATCTCATCTGTAATCACAGGGCCAAGAAGTGTGAATATAAACAGTTTGAGAGATACAGATTTTACTGCACGAACTACATGGAAAAGATTAAATGTGATAATGCGGTATCTGAAAAAACTTGACAAAAGAGAAATATTTTTGTAAAATCGAAAAATTGATGGAGGATTGTTCTCTGAAAGATGGCTATTTATAATGATACTTTTAAATACCAAAGGATGCCATTAGATATTAAATGCGAAAAATTGATTTTTACCGTCTAAAAGGCATAGAAAAACATAAATAAGAGAGCAATTTTTAAGGGAGTCGGATTTACAGTCACATTTGGGGAGTAGCCAAGCGGTAAGGCAACGGCCTTTGGAGCCGTCATCCGAAGGTTCGAATCCTTCCTCCCCAGGAAAACAACGCGGATGTCCGCAGATATAAAGGCGCAGATGACCGCAGATTATCAGCGGCAATCAGCGTTCAGTTGGTGTCAAATCAGCGGTAATCAGTATATGAAAAACATGATCGCTATAATTCTTGCTGCAGGTGAAGGCACGAGGTTTAAGTCGGAAACGCCGAAAGTTCTTCATGAAATTTTCGGCAAGACGATAATTGAGAGGGTTGCCGGAATAGTAAGTGGTTTTGACAAAAAAATTATCGTTGTAGGGCATAAATCGGAACTTGTTAAAAAAAGTATAAGTGATAAAAATATGATTTTTGTGAAACAGGTAAAGCAACTCGGCAGCGGCGATGCGGTTGTGCAGACGGAAAAAATCTTAAAAAATTTTACAGGTGATTTGGTCATACTTTCCGGCGATGTTCCGTTTCTTAAAAAAGAAACCGTCGACAAATTACTGTCGGTTCACAAAAAAGAAAAAGCCGCAGCGTCTGTGCTTACCTGCGAGATGGAAAATCCGTCGCATTATGGAAGAATTATAAGAAATAGAAACGGAACGGTTAAGGCGATTGTTGAGTCAAAAGATGCCGCAGATGTTATCAAAAAAATAAAGGAAATAAATTCCGGCATTTATGTCTTTTCGTCAAAAGAACTTTTTTCGGCACTGCACAAAGTGAAAAACAACAATTCAAAAAGCGAGTATTATCTGACGGATGTAATATCAATTTTGAACAGTGAAAACAAAAAAGTTATTGCATATAAAACCGATGACTTCAAAGAAATTATGGGCATAAATAACCGTTCCGAACTTGCCCAAGCAGAGAATTATATCAGAGAAAAGATTCTTGAAAATTTGATGATTTCCGGCGTTACGATTGTAAATCCCGGCACCGTTTATATTGAAGAAACGGTTGAAATTGAAAAAGATGTGACGATAATGCCTTCAACGATTATCAAAGGCAAAACGAAAATAAAAAGCGGGTGTGTGCTCGGTCCTTTCAGTTATATTGACTCTTCCACCGTCGGAAAAAATGTTGAAATAAGGGCATCTTTCGTCTATGGGGCTGAAATTGCAGATGATGTCAAAATAGGCCCGTTTTCTCACATAAGAAAGGAAACAAAAATCGGCAGGTATGCCCGCATCGGTAATTTCTCGGAAATTAAAAAATCGGTCATCGGCGAAAACACGAAGGTTTCCCATCTTTCATATATCGGCGATTCACAACTCGGGAAAAATATAAATATCGGTGCGGGCACTATTACCTGCAATTACGACGGTAAAAAGAAACACAAAACGGAAATCGGCGATTACACTTTTGTCGGAAGCAATACTAATTTAATCGCTCCCATTAAAATAGGGAAAGGGGCTTTGATTGCCGCAGGGTCAACTATTACTCACGACGTGCCCGATAATAAACTGGCAATTGCCCGCGAGAGACAGGTAATAAAAAAGTTAAAAGTTAAAGGTTAAAAAAGTAGTCAATAGGGAGGAGCCAGTGATATTTGGTAAATTAAAAATTTTCAGCGGTTCGGCAAATCGTTATTTGTCAAAAGAGGTCTGCGGTTTTCTTAAAGTTCAGATGGGCGCTTTGGAAACGGGTCGTTTTCCCGACGGTGAAGTTAATATTAAAATAACGGAAAACATCCGCGGCTGCGATACCTTTGTTATTCAGCCGACATCGTCTCCCGCCAATGAAAACCTGATGGAACTCCTCATAATTATTGATGCTCTTCGTCGTGCTTCCGCCGGAAGGATTACAGCCGTCATCCCGTATTACGGATATTCCCGACAGGACAGAAAAGCCGAGCCCAGGGTGCCGATAACCGCTAAACTTGTTGCAAATTTGATAACGGTCGCCGGTGCGAACAGGGTGCTTACACTTGATTTGCACGCCGGACAAATTCAGGGATTTTTTGATATTCCCGTTGACCATCTGTTTGTTCGTCCCGTGCTTGTTGATTATTTTAAGCGGAAAAAACTCTCAAATCTTATCGTCGTGTCGCCGGATGCCGGTGGTGTGGAAAGAGCCCGTTCATTTGCCAAGCGAATGAGAGTCGGACTTGCCATAATAGATAAAAGAAGAATCTCACCCGACGAAGCGGCAGTTATGAATATCATAGGAAATGTAAAAGGCAAAAACATTATAATTGTTGACGATATAATTGATACGGCCGGCACGCTTGTCAAAGCCGTTGAGGCATTAAAAAAAAGCGGCGCAGCCGATATTTATGCTACCGCCGCCCATGGAATTTTTGCCGGCAGCGCATATGAAAAAATAGAAAAGTCATCCGTAAAAGAAGTAGTTGTCACCAATTCCATATCCGGCGGCAAATCACGGTTAAAAAAGATAAAGGTTTTGTCCGTCGGCAAACTTTTAGCGGATGCGATATTAAGAATTCACGACGAAAAATCAGTGTCTGAATTATTTGAGTAAAAAATCGCGGAACAGACGCGGAACAATAACACGGAACAGAAGCGGAACAGTGCCGAGTTAGTTCTGTGTCCCGCTTTAGCGGGCTTCTGTGTTTGTTCCGTGTAAGGAGCGTAGCGATTATGGAAAAGTTCACATTGGATTCACAAGAGAGGAAACCGGCGTCAAAAAGCGAGATGAAGAAGTTGAGAGCGTCCGGAAAAATCCCCGCGATTTTATATGGCGATATGGCGAATATGTCTCTTACGATTGATGCCGTCAAATTTACAACACTGCTTAAAATGGCGGGCCGCAATGTTATGATTTCACTTCGCATGCCCGATAAAACCTCAAAAACGGTTCTTATAAAGGATATTCAAAAAAATGTTATTTCCCGCGAACTTTCCCATATTGATTTTTATTCTGTCAGTATGAAAAAGAAAATTGATATTTCAATTCCTGTCGTGCTCGTCGGAGAAGCGCCGGGGGTTAAATCCGGCGGCGTTCTTTCCCACATAGTCCGGGAATTGAAAGTGAAATGTCTCCCGGCGGACATTCCGGAAAAAATTACGGTTGACATTTCAGCCCTTGAAATAGGCAATACGGTTCTTGTAAAGGATTTAGTCGTGCCTAAAAATGTTGAAATTATAGTTGCGCCCGAGCAGATAGTCGCTAACATTGTATCTCCGACAATTCTTGAGGAAGTTGTTCCCGCTGTAACTGAAGCGATAGCAGAACCTGAGGTTATCGGCAAGGGTAAGAAGGAAGAAGTTGAAGAGGGTGCGGAGGCGGCTCCGGCGGCTGCTCCGTCTGCGGTCGGCAGACCGGCTGCCAAAAAGGAAGACGCTACGCTAAAACCGAAAGAGGAAAAAAAGTAAAAAAACAAGCCACAGAATCACACAGAAAAAACACAGAAATCGTAGATTCAGTGAAATTCTGTGTTCATCTGTGGCTAAAAAAAATGAAATTTATTATCGGTCTGGGTAATCCCGGAAAAAAATATTCTTCTACGAGGCACAATGTAGGTTTTGCAGTGCTTGATAATTTTACGGAAGATAAATCATTAGAGTGGCGGGAATATAAAGACTGTGCATTGGTGTCCGTTTGCGATGATTTTATTCTTGTAAAATCCATGTTGTTTATGAACAGAAGCGGTTATGCGATAATGCCTTTGATAAAAAAATATAATCCCGATTATGAGGATATTATTGTTGTTTGCGACGATATGGATATTTCTTTCGGCACACTTAGGGTAAGAAAAGGCGGTTCTTCCGGCGGGCATAACGGTGTGGAATCAATAATTGAAACGCTCGGCACAAATGAGTTCTGCCGTATCAGAATAGGCATCGGGCGTCCCCCGTCTAATGTTGATGCCGTTGATTTTGTCCTTTCAAAATTTACTCAGGAAGAGGCGCTCAAAATGAAGTCGGTGATTTCACGCGCTTCCGATGCCGTTTCCGTTTTTATTGACAGCGGTCTTCAAAAGGCAATGAATCTGTTCAATAAACGCGAAACTATTTTATAGCATCGGGATTTCAAAAGTAACCACGGATTTCACGAATTACACTAACATATGGAAGATAAAAATGCTGCACCGGTAAAAGAGATTAAAGTTTCATCGGATGCCGTTTGTCCGTCCTGCGGGAAATTCGTAGGTCCTTACGAGAAATGTCCCTATTGCCAGGCGGATTTACATAAAAGATTGTCGTTGAAACTTGTCAAGCGTCTTTCCGTTATCGGTTCTATCGTCGGGTTGATGATGTTGTGGTATGCCTCAAAGATGCATGAAATACCGGTTGTGAAAATTTCTTCAATTACCGAGAGGATGAACAATGCCCTTGTGGAAGTTGACGGTTCAATAGTTGCCGCCCGTTTTGATGAAACAAAAAATAATTTCAGTTATACCGTCGCCGATGGAACCGGTAAAATGAAACTGAACGGGTTTAATGCCCTCAATAATTTTAAGGACGTATTCGGCGACAATCTGCCGCAGGAAGGCGATAAGATACGGGCAGTCGGACAACTCAATATCAGCGAGAAATTCGGCGTATCAATGTTTATTAAAAATCCCAAACGCATAGCGGTAACTGAAAAATATATTGTGACCGAGAAAAAAATAAAGGACATAACCGCAAATGACGCCAAAAAATCTTTCCTCTTTAATGTAACGATTGAAGATGTTGAAAGAGAATTTTCCGTAGGAAAGAGCGTGTCGGTCAGCGACGGTTCTGACAGTATTTCTCTTACCGTTTTTAATTCGGATTTTGAAAAAATAACAGATACTGCCACAAAAGAGAATTTGCTGGTGCCCGGCGCAGAATATCTCATGGTAGCCACCGTTGACAGTTACCGCGGCGCCCTACAGTTGAAATTAAAAAACCCGGAAAATCCAAAAAATCTGAAATGCATTAAAACCGGCTCCGCCGGCTCCGGCCTGCAGTTTAGCGAGGATAAAACTCCGGCTAAAAAAAGGACACCGAAAAAAAGAATAGAATATAAGGAAGAAGACGCGATAACAATTGAGGGAGAAGATTCTTCCGGCAAAAGTACATCCGACGACAAATCAAAAGATGACGATAACGGTTTCATAATAAAGGAGGAAAAATAATATGCATCTGTTTTTAACGGTGCTCAGTTATACCCTTATCGGAACCGCCGTCGGGTCAATAGTATCCTTCTTTCCGTCGCTTCACATTTATAATGTCGCCGGCCTCGCCATTTTGATATGGGGATCTCTACAAAATGTTCTGCCGGAAATGGGGATGGTTCCTTTTTTCACTTCTTTAATCGTGGCGTTTGCATTCGTGAACAGCATTCCTATGACGATGCTGAGCGCGGCTGACGAGTCGGCTTCCGCGGTTATTTTGCCCGGCACGAAAAACTTACTTTTGGGAAAAGGTTATGAAACAGTTATAATATCGGGTATCGGCGGACTTATAGGAATTATTCTGCTTGTCGCAGGCACGCCTTTTTTTTACTATATTATGCCATATATCAATAATATCACGAGACCGAACCTCGCGTGGATTCTTCTGACGGTGATTATGTATATGATATTCAGCGAATGGCCGAAAGGCGCCGGTTACGGAAAAACTGTTTGGCAGAAATTTCGCGGAGCGTGGTCCAATCTTTTTGCGGGAATTGCGGCGTGGGGATTGTCCGGCATCCTCGGGCTTTTTATTATAAATCACAGTATTATCACTCACCAGATGGCATTCCAAAATATTATGCCGGTTTTTATCGGATTGTTTGCCGTGCCTTCAATCATACAGAACCTGCTTTTATCGTTTGAAATACCGGAGCAATATATTCCCAAAAAATCAATAGACCTTGATTTCAAGACGGTAGTCCAGTCAACTTACTCAGGCGGTCTTGCGGGTATGTTATGCAGTTATATACCTTTGATAACGATGGGTATCGGAAGCATTATGGCGGGCGCTGCAACCGCATTGCGCGGTGACAAGGTGTTTATTTTAGGCGGCGGGGTGGCGAAGTTGCTTTATTATGTGGGCTCGTTTTTGTTTCTTTTTGTGATAACTCCGATATCGCCTTTCGGATTTTCAAAAGGCGGGCTGAATATAATTATTAAACCGTATTTTTATCCGATGGAAAACGATTATTTTTTGATTCTGTCGTGCATCGTTTTGTCGGGTTTCCTGTCATTTTTGCTTCTGATGGAACTTGCAAAATTATCGGTAGTATTATTAAAAAAAGTTAATTTCAAACAAATGTATCTGTTTATGCTGATTCTGGTTACTGCGTTTATTTATTTTCTTACGGGATGGAACGGGATTTTTGTGATGGCTGTTTCAACATGCATAGGAACGATTCCTGTTTTTTACCATTGCCGTAGAAGTAATCTTATGGGTGTCTTGCTGATTCCGATAACCCTTAATATGGCAGGTTACGGAGATGCCGTGGCGGATTTTCTCCATCTTGTGCATATGTAAAAATTGCGGTCTCGGGCAGTGATATCATTTCGTCAATTGACGAAATGGGAAAGTGAGGGTTTGTCTCCGTCGGATGATGAGCAAGAATAGTTAATCATTTAGTTAAATGAGAAAATGAGAAATCAATGCGGTTGGATTTATCGTCGGGCTTCCATTTCTAAAGACGCCCAATAAAACTTGTCCCCTTTAGGGGATTGAGCAACTACAAGTGTAGCAGACAATTATCAAAGTGTAGCGGACAATTATTAAAGTTCAGCATTGAGTTTCGGAAGTTCAGCAAACAGTTCTCAAAGTTCAGCATTCAATTCTGGGAGTTCAGCGAACAGTTCTGAAAGTTGAGCAAACGATTCTCAAGGTTGAGCGTTCAGTTCTCAAAGTTCAGCATTCAATTCTGAAACTTGAGCGTCAAGAAAACTGCGTAGCCACAGAATTTCACAGAATCTTTCTGTGTTTTTTCTGTGTCCATCTGTGGCAAGGTGTTTATACTTTCCTATACGTTAAAAAATAGAAGTCGATTCCGTATTTTATGAAAGGCATTACGCATTTTATGTCGGGTTTGGCGGTGGCGACATTTTTCCAGAAAGCGGTGCATATGGCGGCCCGCGGCGGAAACGAGGACGCCCAATCCTCTTTTATTCTTGTGCTTGGAGCGGTCTACGGCATAATGCCCGACACTCTTGATTTTAAGTTCGGGCAGTTTTTTTCTCTGGCTGATTACGACATTGACTGCGACGCCAACAATCCTGACCCTCAGAAGATGGCTGAGCAGATAGGCAAAGCGATGGAAGAGGCGTTTTCAAAAAATAAAACAGTAAAGGTTCAACTCTACCCGATGCAGTTGGGTGCGGATTTATGGCGGCAGTATGTTATAAAATTTGACGGTGAAGCAAACGAAATAGTTATTGTGATTAACGAAATTGTTTCCACATCCCAGGTCTCGTTTCTCGGCACCGAGCCCAAAGAAAATAGAGTCGGAAGATATAAATTAAAAGTCGGAAAAATGCTGGAGACCCACGGCCGTCCGTCGGCAGTTGATATTATGAGCGGTCCCCAGTTCGGATTTAAGCGAGAAGGCGAAAATATTCTTGTTGAATTCTTGCCGTGGCACAGAACCTGGAGTCACAGTTATGTGTTGGGTTTGTTACTGTCGCTGCCGGTTGTTTTGCTCACTTATCTGTTTCACTTAAAATACTGGTATCTTTACGGTATCATTTCGTTTCTGGGTTTTGCGATTCACATCACCGAAGACCTTACCGGGCACATGGGCGGCTCGCTTTTATGGCCGTTTATTCAAAAAAGGTATAACGGTTTCTGTCTCGCCCGCGCCGGCGACCCCAGGGTAAATTTTTCCGTAATATTTCTTGCCGTGACAGTTATATTATTCAATCTGGACAGATTCACGGTCAATGTGATACATCTAAAATGGTATGGGTATTATTCTATATTTTTTCTCGTGCCTTTTATAATATATCTTTTTTTTGCCGCTCATTTTGATATAAAGTTACAGCAAAAAGAAGGGGTAGCGTCCGCCGAGGATGTATTAAAAAAATATAATATTTCCGGTCAGAATGCGGTGGACGAAATAAAAGAAGAAGAAGATACGGTGGAGTGATGATTGGGATAAATGGGAAAAGATGCCGGAGGCAAAGAGCAAAAAGCAAAGAATGATACCGTTGCATCTGCGAATGAGAAACAGGAATCATTCAAGTCGCAACTCCACGAGCAGACAAATACTGTCAACAGCGATATGCGGGATGCATATGTTACTGCGAGCGGTAACCTTGATGCGATGGCTGGTGTATTGAGTAAGGACAGTGAGGCATCAAAGGTTCTGCGTCGGCTCAGAAGTAAAGTGAGACAGGCGAACAGGCAGCAGTCGGCTTCGCAATAGAATGCGTAGCAGGGAATGATTTTTTAGCCGTATTCATTTTGTTGTCAATTATTTTCTGTCAAGAACGCGTTTCATTCCCGCGAGAATATGTTCCATTCCTGCGGGAATGCTCCCGTTCCGACGGGAACGGAGTTAATTCCACAGGAATGCGATGCGTTCCGACAGGAATGGGTTATATTCCGGCGGGAATGTGGTTCATTCCTGTGAGAATGGAGTTCATTCATCCGGGAATGCTGCCGTTCCGACGGGAATGTGTTCCATTCCGCAGGAATATTCATAATTCCCGCGAGAATGAGTAACGTTCATACAGGAATGTGACATTCTCAAACTGTCAT
>Ga0210017_1000404_pt1 | contig 35829 bp, 29 predicted proteins | sample CryGeyCG2014_020_FD_183966 | JGI IMG/M metagenome (GOLD analysis project Ga0210017, IMG submission 183966) | Groundwater microbial communities from aquifer - Crystal Geyser CG08_land_8/20/14_0.20 (SPAdes) (version 2) | ecosystem: Environmental > Aquatic > Deep subsurface > Groundwater | place... | reverse complement strand
TGCCACGGGCAGGGTGATAAGACATGCTTTATCGCCTTACCTGCGGTAGAGAACACAAATTTTAATAAATCTTTAACTCTGAAGGGACAATTGTTCTACTGTCTGATGCTATTATGTAATTAACGATTTGTTTCCAGTTTATGTCTAAAAAGAAAATTATTATTTTAGTTATTTGTTTGATAATTTTAGGATTATTTTATTATTTTTTGACAGAGATAAAAAATGATTGTGGCAAACGCAGTTCATCTATAGACAAGTGTTTGAAAAATCCATTTTGTAGGACAGAAGAAAAGTGTGGTAGCGCATGTGATACAAACAATGATTCAAATATGGGGTGTATTGATATGGTTATATGCCAAGATATTTGTGTTCCAGTTTGGTCATTAAGATAATAATAAACTTTTTGGCGTAATAATTCCTAATTCAAGAAAATATTCCGCTCTATTAAGAAAATTCAGAAAATATTTTATTTATTTGGATGGTTTAAAAAATAAATTAAATCTTAACCCCGCCGCTTGAGGCGGGGAACCTTTGGCGGGGGTGTGGGGGTTAAGACCCCCACACATTGCCACGAAGTGGCAACAGATATGTTATAGTGTGTATATGAGTAAAATCAAATCATCAGCACACACACGATATAATATCCGTTATCATTTCGTTTGGATTATAAAATACAGAAAAGACTTATTGTTGCGTAAAAATTTAGCCAAAACCACGAAGGAATTGATAGTCGAAATTTGTGAGAGATACGCTTTTGAGCTAGATACCATGGCAACTGATGGCAACCATGCGCATGTTTTTCTTGGAGCACCACCAAGGTATTCACCATCAAAGATTGTAGAGATCATTAAGACTATTTCAGCCAAGCTGATATTTCGCGCTCATCCTGAAGTTAAACAAGAACTGTGGGGCGGTGAATTCTGGGGAGACTGGTATTATGTCAGAACGGTTGGGCAAGAAGTTACCGAAACAGTGATTCGAGAATACATCAATAACCAAGGCAAAGAATCGTTTCACAAAGATTATCAACAACTCACCCTGTGGCAAGCGGCCCCTTTTCAAACCCCGCCGCTTGAGGCGGGGTAATTGATTTTAAGTTGAAAACTAGCTTAATTTTTGCAAAAATATTTCTTCGGCCATTTTTGGATCAGCTTTGCCTCTTGATTCTTTCATAGTTCGGCCAATAAAAAATTTGATCAGAGTCTGTTTGCCTGCTTGAAATTCTTTAACTTGTCGCGGGTTGTCTCTGATTACTTTATCAACAATCGGTTCAAGATCAGCAACATTTTCAAGTAAGTATAGTCCTTCATCTTCTAAGATATCACTCGGATCGCCGCCTGTCTTCAACATAATATTCAAAAGATTTTGCGCTGTTTTCGCGTTAACCCTGCTTTTGTAGATAAGTGTAATAAATTCAGCAAAATTTTCTGGTGATATTTTGCTGCTGGTAATTATTAATTTTTGCGCAATTAATAAACCGCCTAATTTATTGATCAGCCAGTTAGCAGTGAGTTTACTCAATTTTTTTTTATGCTTCTGCCAAGCCACGTCTTCGTCAAACTCCATTTCATCAAGATCCACGAGCCATACGCGCAATTCAGACATAACGTTTTCTGCAAAATCGGCTAAATCGGGATTCGCAATTAAGATCCTCGCATCACTCTTTAAAAAAGCGTATTGCTTTTCAAACCTTTCAATTTTCGCTCGCGGAAATTCAACGGATTCTTTCTTTATTTTATTTATATAGGCTTGGTCAAATTTTATAGGCTCAAGATCCGGTTCCGGAAAATAACGATAATCATGCGCTTCCTCTTTGCTTCTTTGGACGATTGTTTTTTGCTCTTTTTCATGCCAACCCCTTGTTTCACTAATTATCTTTTTTCCGGCAGAAAGCAGTTTGGATTGCCGCAGAATCTCATACTCAATTGATCTTTCAACCGATTTAAAGGAATTTAAATTTTTTATTTCTACCTTAGCCCCCAATTTTGACGTTGTTGTTATTTGTGTTTTTGGAGCAAGGCTAATATTGACCTCGCACCTCATTTGACTTTTTTCCATGGCAGCGTCTGAAATCTTTAGAGATTTAAAAATTTGCTGTAATTCTTGACAAAACTCTTTAGCTTCATAAGCAGTGTGCAAATCAGGCTTTGTTACCAATTCCATCAAAGGAATGCCGGAACGGTTAAAATCAATTAGAGAATATTTTTGGCCAGATGGATGGATGCTTCTCGCAGTGTCTTCTTCAAGATGTATTCTCGTAATACCAACAGTTGTATTGTTCTCTCCACGTCTATGGTTTTCAATTTCAAGTTTTCCATTTTTACACAATGGTTCATCATATTGAGATATCTGATAACCTTTTGGCAAATCTGGATAAAAATAATTTTTCCGATCAAACTTAGATTTTTTGGCAAGAGTACAATTGAGCGCTAAACCAGCTTTGACAGCCATTTTAACGGCTTCATTGTTGATAACGGGCAAACTACCGGGTTGTCCGGTGCAGACTGGACAAATCGCAGTATTTGGCTTAATTTCTTCCAGGCCGATTTTCCACGAATTATTTTCACATCCGCAAAACATTTTGGAGCGGGTTTTAAGCTGAACATGGATTTCTAGGCCTATAGTTGGGAGATACGCGTTATTTTTCATAATATTATCTTATCATATTTGTGAAAATAGAAAAAGACAGGAATTTAAATTTTTTAACTTTGTTAATGATTTTTTATTTTAAATTTTTAATTATTTTATCAGTTATTTTCTCTTTTGACAATAATTTGCCGTTAGTAAAACATTCAATTCTTTTCCAATATTTAAATGTTTTGCAAGCTTCTCTGTATGCTCTGCGAGCGTTTTTCAAATATTCTATATTTTTTTCATGTCCGTCTTTTTTTTTGCCCGTTTTGCGTTGTAATTCAAAAGCCATTTTTTCAGGCACATCTAAAAAAAATACCTTATCAGGTCTTGGATTTTTAAAAATTTTATAATCCAAATCATAAAGCCAAAAAAGTATGTCTAATCTTTTTTTCTTGTGTTTTACTTTGCAGGCTTGGTGTCCGAAATTTGATTCAGCATATCTATCAAGAACAACCCAATAACCCACATTTAGCCAAGCATTTATTTTTTCTTTTGCTTCAAATCTGTCGCACGCATAAAGCACTGACGCAAGGCGATAATCAAGCTTTATCGCCGGGCCAAATGCGTTGTCCAGATACTCATCAACCAGATTGCCGAAAACAGCTTGATGATGACGCGGAAAGTGGATAGTTTTTACTTTTTTACCAATTGTTTTTAAGTGTTTAATCAAAAGACCAGCCTGTGTTGTTTTGCCAGATCCGTCAATTCCTTCTAATACTATAAATTTTCCGTTCATAGAAAATAAATTCCAATATATATATAATACTATTACCTACAAATAGGGCGACTAAAAAACGCAGGCGCTGAATGAATCAAAAATTATTTTATCCTATACCTTATCTGCAATACATTGGTATCCATCTGGATATATTCAATAAATTCAAGTTTGAGATCAACATCAGCTCCCTTGAAAAGAGACAACCCTTCGCCAAAAACACGAGGCTCAACAGTCAACCAAATCTCATTAATCAAATTTTCCTTTAAAAATAGGCCATTAATAGTTGAGCCGCCAGCTAAAATAACAGTATTAAATCCCCTTCCATCCAATTGTTTTAAAAGCTCTTTTGGTTGAGTATTTGTAAATTCTAATTTATTTGGGATATTTTTTTGTACATCGGGTTCTAGGTCCATAATCACGTTTAGTCTTTCTGGCAATGGCTTGCCGATTGTATTATAAGTAGTGCGTCCCATTATGATAACGCCTGCTTTTTTTGTTTCTTCAACAAAAATTCGCTTGTCAGCTTTAGAAGTCCAAGTCGCTGGTTGGTCTGTATATTTTGCTATTTTGCCATCAAGCGTGATGGCCATCATTAAAATGACTTTCATACTGCTATATCAAATTTAATGCTAGGATAGCTTTGGTAACCAATTAATTTTGTATCATCGGCGGTCCAGTCAAAAATAGAAGCGAATCTTTCTGTTTCAATCCTTGGCAATTCATATTTATGCGGATCGCGTGACAATTGATCTTTCAGGCCGGTAATATGATTCAGATAAATATGCGTGTCGGCCAAAAATCCAGTCAATATGCCATCTGCAAACCCAGCTTCCTTTGCTAATAAATGCAGGAGAGTGGCATAGCTTGCGATATTGAACGGCAGACCAAGAGCCACATCTACTGATCTCTGATTCCAAAATAAATTTAATTTGTTATTAATCACTGTAACTTGAAAAGCATAGTGGCAATAAGGCGGAATGGCTTTGTCTATATCAAGCGGATTCCAAGCTAGCACTAACATTTGCCGGCTCCATGGCTGTGTTTTTAAATCGTTAACCATTTTTTTTAACTGATCTATCCCCTGTCCAATATAATTAGTCTTATAGTCTTTGTATTGCGCGCCAAAATGCCGCCACTCCCAGCCGTAAATAGCTCCAAGGTCGCGCTCTATAAACATTTTCTTTTTAGTTGCTCTGTCATGTGCGTATTTGACCTTCAAAGGCGTGCACCATTCATCCCAAATATGATTATTTCTGTCTTGCAGCCAATGTTTGTCAGTTATGCCATTAATAAAAAATTCCAGTTCGGTTTTAATTAAATGATAAGGCACCTTTTTTGTGGTCAAAAGCGGGAAACCATTGGACATATCATGTTGAAACATCATTCCTGGAACCGCAAGAGTGCCAGTACCAGTGCGATCTTGTTTTTTACAACCTTTGGATAAAACATTTTTGACAATGTCAAAATATTGTCGCATAAAAAATTATCAATTATCAGTTTGCAGTTGGCAACGGTTATTTATTCAATAATTTTGTTTAAAATATTATCAACTTGATGCAAAGTTTCTTCTATGCAGGACGAATTATCAATTATGAGATCAGCCTGGTCGATAACTTTATCAAGCTGTTGTTCCTTTTCGCCGCCAGACCTTTCTCTTTCTTCTTGGGCCTTAAATTCTTCGAAAGTTACTGCGTCTTCCGTTCGGCCGCGCTTTGCATTTCTTCTGTAGCGCATTTCAATTGGAGCAGTAACTGCAATCATTATCAATCCGCCAAGTCTTTTTAAATAATTTAACTCGTGTAAATTACGAATGCTCACCAAAACAAATTTTTTTGAAATTGAGTTCTCAATTTTTTTTAATGCTCTTTTGGCCATAATGTCTATGCCATGCTCTGCACGCATTTGATTGCCAACTAAAATCAAATTATCACGATTCATATAAATATTTTTTTTCGCGCATTCATCTCTAATGCAATCAGATAGGGAACTATAAACAAATCCATGTTTGACAAGATAATTAGCTACTGTATCTTTTCCGGCGCCAGTCAATCCAGTAATGCCAATAATTATTTTTTTAACCATAATTTTAATATTTAATCTGATAATTTACGTATCTAACCAAAATAATGCGATTATTTCTATTCGGCACAAACAAATGATGAAAGACAATGTTTTTTCTCTTTCATATTTTTGTTTATTTAGTCAATAAAATCTGGGAGTGATAACCCAGATTTTATAAAATTAATTATGATTTTATCATAGGACATTTTACTTAATAAGCAATGATGATTTATTGGCCGTAAAAGCAATTCACAACTAAAAATCAAAACTTTATGGCTTAATTTCAACTTTTATAGCTGGTCCCATAGAACTCGTCAAATAAATCGCCCTGATAAATTCACCTTTTGAAGTTGCCGGTTTGGCTCTAGAAACAGCTTCTAAAAGTTCAAAATAATTTTCCTTGAGCTGTGTATCCTGCCATGAGGCTTTGCCAATAATTTGATGCAGATTTGCTGTATCATCATTTTTAAAATTAACTTTGCCTTTTCTAATTTCTGCTATTGTTTTTAGTATATCTTTATCTAAAACAACCGTACCCGCTTTAGGAGACGGCATTAAGCCTTTGGGCCCCAATATTTTGGCGATGCCTGATAAATTTTTCATCATTGAGGGAGTGGAAATGGCGATGTCAAAAGTTATTTTGCCGGTCGTTTTAATTTCTTTGATTAAATTTTCATTGCCAACGATATCAGCTCCAGACTGTTGCAAACTTTTTTCGTCAGCGGAAAAAACAGCGATTTTTTTAGTCTTACCGGTACCATGAGGCAAAACAACAAAACTGCGGACAGACTGTTCCCCTTTTTTGGGATCTATGCCAAGGCGCATATGCACTTCAATAGCAGCGTCAAACTTGGTATTGGATGTTGCTTTCACGAGACTGATGGCCTCATCAATTTTATATATTTTTTTCCTGTCTATTTTAGCGGCTAGGGATTGGTATCTCTTTGAACGACTCATATTTTTATTGTGTGCTAGGCTGAAGCATATTCTGGGGCCTACGCGTGGTGCAAATGACTCATGACTGGTGAGTCTCCCACAAAAATAATTTATAATGCGTTTGGTACGTCTACACTGTTCCCGTTGAAACTTTTTAATCAAGGTGCGGGGAACAGCTACGCTGTTCCCGTTGAAACTTTTTAATCAAGGTGCGGGGAACAGCTACGCTGTTCCCGTTGAAACTTTTTAATCAAAAAGTTTCAACTACTCTACTAATATTCCCATCTGTCTGGCTGTGCCTTCAATAATTTTCATAGCTGCTTTGACATCATTGGCGTTAAGGTCTTGCATTTTAATTTCAGCGATTTCTTTGATCTGTGCTTTAGTTACCTTGCCTACTTTTTCAGAATGCGGTTTGCCCGAACCCTTTTTAATTTTAGCGGCCTTTTTTAAAAGCTCGACTGCGGGTGGAGTTTTCAAAACAAAGCTAAACGACCTATCTTCATAAACAGTGATGACCACAGGTACAATATCACCCATTTTGTCTTTGGTAGCATCATTAAATTTCATACAAAATTCCTGGATAGCGACTCCATGCTGGCCAAGGGCAGGACCGACTGGAGGAGCGGGATTGGCTTGGCCTCCTTTAATTTGCAACTTTATGATTGCTTTTATTGCTTTTGGCATAAATCAAATTGATTAAAATTAAAAATAAGCCTATATTTTTTTAACTTGCAGAAAATCAAGCTCAACCGGCGTTTCTCTTCCAAACATTTGAACCAGAACTTTTATTTTTCCCCTAGATTCATCCACGGCTTCTACTTTGCCATCCATATCTTTAAAGGGCCCGTCCGTGATTTTAACTGGAGTGTCAACTGAAACATTAATTTTGTATGTTGGCTCTTCCACGCCCATTCTTTTCTGTAATTTTTTTACTTCCTCGTTGTCTATCGGGATTGGCAAAGTGCCGGATCCGATAAAACCTGTAACGTTCGGGGTATTGCGCACAACATACCATGAAGCATCGTCAACAATCATTTCAACCATAACATAGCCTGGAAAAATTCTTTCCTTGACTATGTGGCGTTTGCCGCCTTTTATTTTTATTTTATTTTCCATTGGCACCAGCACCTGAAAAATTTTGTCCCGCATATCCATTGATTCAATGCGTTGTTCAAGGTTTCTTTTGACGTTCTCTTCATAACCAGAATATGTATGCAACACATACCACATTTTTTGGCCTTGGTGCAATATTTGTCTAGGCATGAATTGGGATTTTTAATTTTTAAACATAAGGTTTGAACGCGTAATCAGTTTTTTGAGCGTTCAAATTTAAAAATTCAGATCAAAAACTCTATAAAATAATTTCAAGCGTTTTGTTTAGTGCATAATCAATTATACCAAGAAAAACCGCGAGAGCAAGTGAAAAACCGATGACTAAGGCCGTATGATTGATGATTTGCTTTTTTGTCGGCCAAACTACTTTTTTCAATTCAGTTTTTGAATCTTTAATGTATTGGATTAATTTATTCATATTATTATTTTAAAAAGACCTTTGCTTTGGTCTTCTATACTGACAAAATAGTAGCATAGAATTTGATTTTTGGCAACTTTGGCTAAAATTACTGATTTTTACACATCTAAATTTTTAACATCTTTGGCGTGGGTCTGAATAAATTTTTTGCGTGGAGCAACTTCAGAACCCATAAGCATCTCAAAAACCTCGTCAGCTGTTGAAGCTTCTTCAATATTAACTCGCCACATACTCCTTTGCGCAGGATCCATGGTCGTTTCCCATAATTGATCTGGGTTCATTTCTCCAAGCCCTTTATAGCGCTGAATATTCACACCAGCCACTTTCTCTCCAATACCTCTTTCTTCTGCCATTTCTCCATTGTCGGCTAATTCAATTTTTTTAGGATCAATTTTCGCGCCGATCATTTTTTCTATCAGCCTATTCTTTTCTTCGTCGCTGTATACCCAGTGTATTTCTTTGCCTTTTTGTAGTTTGTAAAGTGGTGGCTGGGCGATATAAATATAACCACTACGGATCAATTCCGGAAAATAACGATAAAAAAACGTTAAGAGCAACGTTCTAATGTGCGCACCATCAACATCGGCATCTGTCATAATGATGATTTTATGATAACGTAGCTTTGATATGTCAAACTGTTCACCGATATTTGTGCCAAGGGCGATAATAAGGGCTTTTATTTCACTATTCACAAGCATTTTGTCTAAACGCGCGCGTTCAACATTTAAAATTTTACCTCGCAATGGCAAAATCGCTTGCGTCGCGCGATCGCGGCCTTGTTTAGCTGATCCGCCGGCAGAATCTCCCTCTACAATATATAGTTCCGTTTTTTCAGCGTTGCGCGAAGAACAATCAGCAAGTTTGCCTGGCAATGTCAAACCGTCTAAAACGCCTTTGCGAAGAATGGACTCGCGCACATGCCTAGCCGCACGACGCGCTTGCGACGACAAAAAACATTTGCCGATGATGGTCTCTGCGTCGCGCGGATTTTCTTCAAGAAAAATCTCAAGGCCTTCCGTAAAAACAGTTTCAACCGCGGTTCTTACTTCCGGATTCCCTAGTTTGGCCTTTGTCTGGCCTTCAAATTGCGGCTCCGCGACTTTTACGGAAATAACGGCAGTTATGCCTTCGCGCGTATCTTCACCCGAGAGATTTTCGTCTTTCTCTTTAAGCAGTCCCCTGTTTCTGGCATAGCTGTTTAAAACTCTTGTCAGCGCGCTTCTAAAACCAATGACGTGCATACCGCCATCCGGGTTAATTATATTATTTGCAAAAGCATAAAAACATTCTTTGTATTCATCAACATATTGAAATGCTATTTCAACTTGGACAGCGCCGTGCTTTGGAGCGTCTTCTTTATTATCCAGTTTAATTGTTCTATCAATATAAAAAATATTTTCATGTTTTGGAATATTATTATGATTTAAATGGCTCACATAAGATTTAATGCCACCCTCAAAATAAAACTCGTATGAGGTGAAATTGCCTTTAGTACGCTCATCAAAAATTTGAATTTTAATGCCTTTTGTCAAATAAGCTTGTTGGCGAAGATGATTGAGAATTGTTTCAAAATTGAATTCAAGCGTTTCAAAAATAGACGCATCCGGCTGGAAAGTAATGATAGTGCCAGTTTTTTTAGTAACTCCTACTGGACGTACTTTTTTTTGCGGTTTGCCTTTTGCATATTCCTGCAACCAAATTTTCCCATCGCGATAAATCTCCGCTTTCATATAGACTGACAGGGCATTGACTACGGAAACGCCAACGCCATGCAAACCGCCAGAAACTTTATAACCGCCTTGGCCGAATTTTCCGCCTGCGTGCAGTTTGGTCATAACAACTTCTAGGGCTGAAACTCCAACTTGCTTATGTTTGTCAACTGGAATACCACGACCATTATCCGTGACTTCCACCATATTGTCCGGCAAAAGAGTAATTCTTATTTCAGTGGCATAACCCGCCATAGCCTCGTCAATGCCATTATCAATCACTTCCCAAAGCATATGGTGCAATCCAGTCAAGCCGGTAGAACCAATATACATACCAGGTCGTTTACGTACAGGATCAAGGCCTTCAAGCACGGTAATTTGGGCTGCTTTATACTCACCTTCGCTAGATGCTATTTTTTGTTTGACGTTTAACCTATCCGCGACTTTTTCCTTTGAAATTGTCTTCTTCTTTAACATAAGATTGACCTAATTTAGAATTTAACAAAATTTTTACTTATAAATTTTTTAATTATTTTCTCAGATTGGCCGCAAATTTTTTTTGAAGTTTTTCTATTATTTTACTTTCAATATCAACAACCTCTTTATCGGTCAATGTTTTTTCATTTGAATGATATTTTATTCTGAAAGCAAGACTTTTTTTGCCATTTATTAAATCATAAACACTTAAAAATTGAAAATGCTCTATGAGCGCATCAAATCCCTCAATTTCATTTAATATATCCCGCCATTTGATCGTATAATTCAGTTCAAACGCGAGATCTCTTTCAACGCATGGATATTCAGATATTGGACTGTATTTTTTTTCAGACAACAGAGTTTCTCGTGATGATATTAATTTATTAAAATCAATTTCAAAAAAAGCAATTTTTTTCTTCCTAAAACCAAACTTTTCATAATATCCATCTTTTAACTCTCCAAGCCAGCCGATTTTTTCCTGGCCACATAAAATCACCAGACTTTTATGCCTGTTAATTGATATTAATTCGTTTTCTCTAAAATCATTTGTCTTGAATTTAAAATCCGCTATTCCTTCAACAATTCCTTTAATTTCTAAAAATGGGTCTGCTTTTGTAACTACTGCTCCTGAAAGCATTTTCGGCTGTTGCGGTAGTTTATCATCGCCGGCAAACTTTTCGTATCCAGATAAATAGACGCGCGCCAATTCAAATAGCTTGAAACTGGATGAAAATCTTAAATTATCTTCGACGTTTTTAATCAGACCGGATAATAAACTTGTTTTTAAAAATTTATTGTCTTCCGCTGACGGGTGCGCTATTTCAATATGTTTTTCGTCATTAATTCCAAGACTATCTAAAATTTTTTTGCTGGCCCAAGGATAATTAAAAACTTCAGACATACCGCAACCGACGCTCAAGTAATTTTTTATCTTTATCTCAAAATCATATTGCGGCTGATGTTTTGCCTCTGTTAATTCAATTAATTCATGCGTTTTGGCCAAATTATCATAGCCATAAATTCGCGCCACTTCTTCAACTATATCTTCTTCTATTAAAATATCTCCGGTTGAACGCCACCATGGAACCCCTATAAACAATTTTGAAGTTTTAAGTTTGAATTTTGAATTATTTAAATTCTTTATGCTAACCTTGAAACCCAATTTACTTAAAATAGAAACTATTTCTTTTTCCGATATTTTTTTACCAATACGATTTTGAATAAATTTTGTGGTGGTTTCAACGGTAATTGGTTTTAAATCTGAATTTTTATTCTCAATTATTACAGAAGAAATTTTTGCCCCATGACAAACTTCTAGGATCAACTGCAAAGCGCGCCGCATGCCAATTTCCGCCAAATGAGGATGCAATCCTTTTTCCCACCTATTAGATCCCTCGGTTTTCAATCCATGCTTGAGACCCATGCGCCGAATGGTTAAAGCGTCGAAATTAGCCGCTTCTAGAATTATACTTTTTGTCTTTTGCGTGACACCGCTCAAAAGCCCCCCTTTTAAGCCGGCCAAGGATTGCGCTCTATGAAAATCGGCTACCACTAAATCGCTTTCATCCAATTTCCTTTCAACTTCATCTAAAGTTATCATACTCTCTCCTTTTCCAGCCCGGCGCACCACAATACCGTCCATTTTGTCTTTATCAAAAGCGTGCAAGGGCTCGCCGATTTCAAACATTACGTAATTAGTGATGTCAACGATATTATTTATTGGTTTTTGGCCAAGACTGATGAGAACGTTTTTAAGCCATGCCGGAGATTCTTTTATTTCAAGATCATCAACAACACAGCCAAAATACACCGGACATAAAATGTAATCTTCTATACTCACTTTTAACTGTGAGCTCTGGATTTTCAATTTTGTATGTACATCAGACCGTGCATCGTTAAGCGCAGATTGATTGTATAATTTTGGTTCTCGCAATTTTAAATTAAAAATAGCAGCAATTTCTCTTGCAATTCCCCAGTGGCTCCAAAGATCCGGGCGATTTGTGATTGACTTGTTATCAATCATAAAAATAACGTCATTTAAGCCTAGGGCATCAGAAATATCCGCTCCGACGGTCAAATTCAAATCAGACAAATCCATGATTTCCATATCAGCATGGGGAAACGTTTCATAAAGACCGATTTCATTAGCCGCGCAAATCATACCTGCTGATTTTTCACCGCGGATTTCAGTTTTTTTAAGTTCTACAAAACCGTCTTTCCCATGCCAGCGAATTTGAGCGCCAGGCAAAGCCACGGCTGTTATCATTCCTTCTCGCAGATTAATACCGCCGCACACCACTCTGAATTTCTTTTCTCCGACAAGAACATCCGCCAATTTTAATTTGTCGGCATTAGGATGTTTTAAAATATTTTCAACCTTAGCGGTATAAATATTTTTTAAATACCCTGACTTATCAATAATTTTTTCAACTTCAACGGTGCTTTTGGTCAATTCTGAACCTACATCTTTTGGAGAGATATTTTTTGGGATTTCTATAAAATTTTTTAAAATGTTAAAACTAATTAGCATAAAAATTATTTTTATTCTTGCTCAGAAAGAATGAGCAATACACCTAATTTATTCATTAGGATAAATTTCACCTAGAATTGTCTCAAAAATCTTAAATCTCCTGAATGCATAAGGCGTATATCGTCAATGCCATATTTCATCATCACCAGCCTGTCTAAGCCGATATTGATATAAAATCCCTGCCATTTTTTAGGATCAATATTGCCGGCTTTGAAAACATTTGGATGCGGCGGGCCGCCAGGCATCATTTCCACCCAGCCATCTCCGCACACAGAACATCCATTGCCGCCGCAATTCAAACATTGCATATCAATCTCAAAGCCAGGTTCAACAAAAGGGAAAAAACCGGGCCGCATGCGGATTTTAACTTTTTTGCCAAAAACTCTTTCCAAAATCGTATCAACCAAAATTTTTCCGCCGGCTAAAGAAATTCTGTCATTGACAATCAGGGCTTCGTATTGGTAGAAACATCTTTCATGTCCGGCATCCGTAGCTTCATTGCGAAAAGCCCGTCCAGGATACACAAATCTGAATGGCGGTTTATGAGTTTGCATATAGCGCACGCTGCCGCCTGTCAAATGCGGACGCAAACACAACTTGTTTTTCCCGACATTTTTTTCAGCGCCCGCTATCCAGTAAGTATCCATTATTTCTCTCGCCGGATGATCCTCTGGAAAATTCAATTTATCAAAAGCATACGCCTCGCTTGTAATTTCCGGCCCTTCATATATTTCAAATCCCAAAAACTTAAAAGCGTCATTTAAATCGTTTTTGACACGCGTAATAGGATGCAATGTTCCAATTTTTTGATTTTCACCTGGCAAAGTCGGATCGTAGTCTGAATTTTGGATGGCAAATTTTGAATTTTGAAGAATATCGTCTTTTATTTTATCATACAGTATTTGCGCTTCATTTTTAACATCGTTTAAAAGTTTGCCAATAACTGGTTTTTGTTCCATAGCAATGGTCTTGACATCTTTGATTAATCTGGAAAATTCACCGGATTTGCGTGAAAAATATTTATTATAAACAATCTCAAGCTGATTAATCGTTTGAGTTCTTTTAAGTTCATTGACAATATTCTTTTTGATTTTTTGCAATCTATCTTTCATGGTCTCCAATTTTATTTGCCATTATTAGCGCGTTCAGAATGGAAATTTATAAAAAAAAATTCTATTGCCGTTAAAAGCCCAACCAACAAAAGCGTATTCCACCAAACAAGTAATTTTTGCGACTGAAGAAAAAGCGAACTATTGAGCAATATGGAAAAGAAAAAACCTTGCCGAAAAGCTGCTTTGACTTGGGCATAGGCGAAGTCTTGTTTTATAAATATATACCTGACCACAAAGCCTATTAAAGAAAAAATACCCCAGAGCGTTAAAAACAGAGATGCATAGAAAAGAATAAAACCCAATGTATCTGTATTTTCTGGATTAACAAAAAATATGACTTCAAGCCATGCAATTAAACAAAAAAACGTGGCCAAAATCATTGAAATTAAATACTTTCTAAGTGTCATGGGGGATATCTATTAACTACGTTTAGTCTAGCAGTTTTTGGCTGTACGCGCAAGTAAAAAAAGTCGTTAAATTATTAGATTAGACTAAATCAGAAGCCTTAATCTTTTCACAATTTCACCTTGAAACTTACGATTGACTTTATCAATGAGTTCTAATTCATGCAGTTTTATTTCTTGAGAAATGATAGGAGATAAACTAGCGATTGTCAAGACACTATTATTAAGATACATTGCTTGCGCCTTATGAACGATTTTTTCGCCAAAGACAGCAAACATAATTTTATCAAACTCCTCACACACCAAACTAGCGGTAATTCTTTCAGCCAAAGGCGAATCCCGAAATTTTTTGTTCAATATGCTATTGATTGGGGTGAAAAACATAATGTGATGATCGCAAAACTGAAAATTTCATTTGAAATTATAAAATTCTGTGATCGCAGATATATTTAAAATCGCAATATTCGCAGACAAACTTTGACTGTTTAGGCTCAAAGTTGCGAGATTCAATTCCATCAATAATTTCAGAAATTTTTCTTATCTGTTTAGCAAGTTCTTTTTCAGTTCCCAAAAAAGAAACCTGCTGATTATCATTTAAATAATAAAAAGTAAGCTTTGAGATTTTTTCATCAAAAATTTCTTTGCCCGCGATTTGATAAATTAAAAGCTGATCCTTTTCCTGGTTTTCCTTGACCGACCCCGTCTTATAATCTATTATTTCCAGTGTTCCATCAGACAACTCATCAATTCTATCTATAGTACCCTTGATTGAATGTCCGTTTATCTTAAAATTAAACCCTTTTTCTAAAAATTTAATTACCGGCAAATGACTAACTGCTCTAGCATAAAAAGTTTTCAAAATTTGCTTGCCTTTTTTAAAATATTCATTTTTTTGTTTCTCACTTTCATACCAGTCATCTATCCATGACTTTGCATACATAGTTTGCAATTGCTTTAGCGATGGCAATTCATTTTTTGCCCTGTTACTAAATAAATCATTCTGCCGCGCATGCTTACTATCAACTAGGCATTGCATAAATTTTTGCAAAGTTGAGTGCATGGTTTTGCCAAACGAAAATCTGGCATTGCCAATCGTTGGCACCTTAAAAACATGCGCATACTTATACTGCAGTGGACATGATTCATAAGCTTTCAACTGTGTGAAAGAAAAATACGCCGGCATTTTGTCTTTTTCTTCTTGGCTTTTCTTCACATCTGCAACTTGATTTGCCTTGATCGCATACGCTTGCTTTGTATTACCCTGCGGTTGCGTTTTATCAAAACCGATTTCTGAAAGAAAACGGGACATTTTTTTCTTCCTGGCTCCGCCGTAATCAAGAGAGGAGGTTAAAAAAAGAGTTTGCTTGGCGCGAGTCATCGCCACATAAAAAAGCCTTCTTTCTTCTTGCAAATGTACATCGCCTGTTGGGACAATTTCTTTAATCAAAGCGTCTGGTATGGAAATCGGTTCATGTCTTTCAGTTGTTGGAAAACGCTTATCAACTAAATTGACTATGAAAACATGTCTAAATTCAAGACCTTTCGCGCTATGGATTGTCATTATCTTTACTGCTTCCGGACCATCGTCAGAATCAATCTCAAGGGCGCCAGTATCACCTGCTTCCATTTCCATTTCAATTTGTTGCAAAAAATTTTTGACAGATTTGTCAGTAAAATTTTTTTCAAATTCTTGAATTATTTTGTAGAAACTATTGATATATTTCAAGCTGTCGCGCGATTGTTTATTGTCATTTTTCGTTAAATATTTTTCCCAGCCGGAATTAATCATAAAATTTAGCAACACTTGGCTCGCGTTTTTTTCTTTTGCCAAAGAAGTTCCGGCGTCAATTAATTTTAAAATTTTACTGATTTGTGCATAACTGGCGGCATCAAATTTTAGTTCAAAAGGAGATTTTTTCAGCGCTGAATATAGAGAGCAGGCTTTCTTGCGCGCCAAATAATTTAATCCGGAAATTGTATTGTTGTCAAGATTGAAAATCGGCCAATTCAAAATACGGAAAACAGCGCGCGATTCATGATAATCGTCAATGGCTTTCAAAAATGCAATAATGTCCATAATGATCGGCTTACTGTATAGTCCTCTTGCTGAAAGATACATATATGGAACTGATGCATTTTCAAAACCCGCCATAAAACCATCAGCCATTGCATTGGTGCGGATCAAAACGGCAAAATCATTCCAAACGGATTGACTATCATTGTTCTTAATATCTATTATTTTATTAATAACAGCTTCAATCTCATCTGTTTCGCTTTTAAGATGCAGATGATGAATTTCGCCTTTTTCTTTCAAATTTGATTTTAGATTTTTAGAAAGTTTACCAGACTTGTCTTGCGCCTCAAGGCGCTCCGGATTGTTCAATTGAATAAAACCATACGTTAGATCAAGAATATTTTGTGCAGTGCGATAGTTCTCAATCAAAGAAATTTGCTCGCATTCAGGATAGTCTTTTTTAAATTGCAAAGCATTATTGTATGATGCTCCGCGCCACATATATATTGATTGGTCATCATCTAACACAACAGTAATATTGGCCATAGTGCCTGCCAAAAGCTTGATCAACTGATATTGCGCATAATTCGTATCCTGAAACTCATCAACTAAAATATACTTAAACTTATTCTGATAATGCTTTAAAATATTTAGTCTTTCTCTAAAAAGTTTCAAAGCATAGTTTATAAGATCGCCAAAATCCAATGAATCATTGTCCAACAGAAGCTGTTGATATGTATGAAAAGCTTTGGCGATTTCTTCAAGGCGTTTGATCTCCAAAATGTCCTTATTGCTATTTTTCGCGTTTCCTCCGGATGATTCCATTGAATCAAGGCCGGCTTTTAGATCTCCAGTATAATGGATGTAATCAGAAGGAGAAATATTTTCATCTTTACAGCGGGAAAAATGATTCAGAAGAGCATGAATGAATTTTGTCGGGTTGCCGATCGGCTGATAATAATCTAGGTCAAACTTACCCATATTCTGCCGGATGAGCATCCACTGCTGTGTTGTATTTAATATTTTAAATTCATACGGTAAACCAATATCAATGGCGTTCAGTTTCAAAACACGCTCGGCAAACGCGTGAAAAGTCATTATCCATAAATCCAGATATCCGATTGGCAAGATACGGTCAACCCTTTCCTCCATTTCCCCAGCCGCTTTATCAGTAAATGTTAATGCAAGAATTTCATCCGGCCGTGCCAAGCTATTTTCAATCAACCAGACTATTCTTTGCGTAATAACTGTTGTTTTCCCAGTACCGGCTCCGGCCACGATTAAAAGAGGACCAGTTTTATGCGTAACTGCCTTTTTCTGCTGCATATTCAAATGAGAAAATATATCGTTTTCAGACATATAATTTAATTTTACCACTTAAAAAAAATTTTACAAAAAAATCATATCTTATATACAATTAAAATGTGCCATAAATATTGTAAATAGTATAACAATTAAGATTAAAAATATGCGAAGGTAAATCCATTCAAACCCAAATACAGTCATTCATGTTGGTAAAAACTCAAAAATGAAGTCGAGCCAATACAAACTGATAGCTCTGTAGCAATGATGCCCAGACGCAACACAAAACCCCGCTGAAAAAATCAGCGGGGTTTTCAAATCTGCTTTACTTCCGAATATTATTTACCTGATAACTTCCTGACATTCACAAAGTCTTAGAACCATCTCTAGGGCAACGATTAATATAGTCGCTAACAAAGGAACAGTCCACCACAGATTACGTTTCTGCGGGGACATCTTTACTACAACTACATAATAAAAACCCAAGCTAAGAACGTAGAACAGAATGATTAAAAACCACGCCCACCATGGCCAATGCGCGCAAACAAAGTAGGTCGCTAATACTGACAGAGTGATAAGAATCGGCAAAAATGGGACGTGTTTCTTTTCCGCGTTCTTCAAAAGCATTTGATAAAACACTAAACTCAAGTAATAAACTGCCAATACAATAAGCAGAATTAACAAAGGATTGAACTTGCAGACAAACATCAAAATCAGGAATATGATTGTCAAAATCAAGAAAACCGGCAAAACCCAATTGAAGTTACCTTTGAGAATATGATATTCTCCAGCTCGCGCTTCATTTTCTGCACCCAAATCTTCGTTTCTAGTTTCCCCTTCAATAATATCTTCTTTGCTGGCATAATACCAAAAAACGAAAAGGCCAAGCAAATGAAGCAAAACGACCAGAAGCCAAATATACCACGCGCATCCAGCGCAAACATTATCTATGGCGCAAGTTTCGCAGACTACGCCTTTTTCAACCACTGGAGGAATAACAGTCGCTGCTGGAGCAACAATAACCTCAAGGGGCTTGGCCGGCGTTACTGGCTCTTTCGTCGGAGGTGTTGGAGGAATTGGTGGCGTTGGAGGAATTGGTGGCGTTGGAGGTAAAAGAATATCAAAAATATCTTCAGTTCCGTCTGTGTTCTTGTCTGCTTGATCACTCTCATATCCAATGACGGTTTTTACATTATCACCTTGAGCTAATGCTTCAATAACAATATTGACTGTGAATTTATTATCAACTCCCAATGCCGCAATTGGCCAACTTATTCTTGCTGATGAAGAATCATGCGTATAGCCAGAAGTATTGGCTGAAATAAATTTCACATAATCTTCCGGTAAATCAATAATCAAGGTGCCATTGGTCAAAATAATATTGCCAATATTGGTGACAGTTATTATTTCAGTGTATTGATTGCCAATATTTTTTAAGAGTGGATATTGATAAGTGATGGAAGCGCGTGGGTTTGGCGTAAATCCACCACCACCGCCACCGCCTCCTCCACCGCCACTTTTGCGGATGGTAGTTGAGGCCGCGTCGTCATCACTTAAACTGCCGCTCTCAATATGCGCATTATTAACAACCTGATCACCATCACTCATGCCGGTTGAAGCATGCAAAACAACTTCAAACCCACCATGATTATCGGCACTATTGGTAGCGTCAATATCACCCAGGTGCCAAGTTAATACACCGCCATTTTCAGTATAACCACTGGTGGCTGATACAAAACTTACATTACCCGGTAGTGTATCAGTTACTATTACATCAGTCGCTGTCATATTGCCAGTTACCGACCAATTAATAGTATAGGTAAAATCGTGGCCGGCATTTACTTCGCTGGGGCCAGATTTATTAACCGATAAGTTGTAATAATCTTCACCGGGAATCACTATAGTAGTATTTGCAGAAGCCGTATCAGATACTACACCGCTTACGATCTCTACATTGTTTTCTAAAATAGTTCCTTCGGCTAATCCGCTATCCGAGGCAACAAATAGATTGATTGAACCATTATTACCAGCATCTTGGTTACCCAAATTCCAAGTTACACTATGTGTTCCTGAATCATATGTACCTGTTCCACTATCATGCGAGTAAGTAACGCCTGCCGGTAAAGTATCGGTAACCACAACATTTGGTGCGGTTGATCCGCCATCTGAAGCCCAATTTATGGTGTAGAGAATTTCGTCTCCGGCCTGAACTTCAAGAGTGGCCTCTTTTGTAACAGAAACATTATATATTAAATGCGGGTCAACAACTTCCTCTGATGATTCACTATGATCTCCTGAGGTAATAACAGCTGTATTAAACACTTCGTTGCCAACCTCAGGTACTCTCGTAATAGTAACCACAAGAGTCAAAGTGCCAGCATCATCCGGAGTAACATCGCCAAGAGTCCAGGTAACAGTGCGCGAGACAGTGTCATACACGCCACTGTTGTCGGCTGAGACAAATGTGGTTTCAACTGGAATTTCATCGGTGACTACCACGTTTTCGGCAAGAGTGTTGCCGGTGACTGTCCAGTCGATGGTGTAAGTAATATCTTCACCCACAAAATAATCAAATTTATCGGCTGACTTTAAGATACCTAAATCAAAATAAGAAGTTTCTGTAATTACTGTTGTTACTTCAGACTGGCTTTCTTTATCTCCGCTAATAATATCTACATTATTAACCAATTCAGTTCCTGCTTCCAAGGTTGGTTGTGATTGAGCAGTAACGGTAATTACACCGCTAGTGCCTGGATTTACATTACCCAGTTGCCACACATAAGTGTAAACAGTAAATTCATTACCAATGACCGTCATTACATTATCATACGCAGGGACAGACGAGGTAATTTCCAAACCTTCCGGTAAATAATCAAAAATCTGTACATTTGGCGCCGTGACATTTCCGGTAACTTCCCATGAAATGGTGTAGGTAATTTCATCTCCTGCGTTGGCTTCTTCCGGTCCGCTTTTTTCAATTGATACGTCGTAATCACCCGTATCAACCACGACTGTGGATTGATCAGACTGTTGTCCGGAGGCAATTACCGCTGTATTAGATACCTCATACCCGGAAACGGGCAAAGTGTCCAAATGAACCACAAGAATCAACGTGCCAGAGTCATCTGGGGTGACATCGCCAAGACTCCAAGTAACTGTTCTTGATACGCTGTCGTAAACCCCGCCGTTATCAGCAGAAACAAAAGTGGTTTCAACCGGAATTTCATCTGTTACAATCACGTTTTCCGCCAATATGTTGCCGCTGACAGACCAATCAATGGTATATGTAATATCTTCGCCTACAAGATAGTTTTGACTGTCTGAGGTTTTGGTAATGCCCAAGTCAAAGTAAGGAGCTTCAGTTACTACGGTAGAAGCGCAATCAGTATCAGTTTTGCTTCCTGATGTAATTGCCGCGCTATTGCAGAATCCAACGCCTACTTCCAAATCGGATTTTAAAGTAACTGTGACATCCATGCTTCCGCTTCTAGTGTCTTGCACTGCCAAGTTGCCTAAATGCCAGGTAACGGTATGAGCCACGCTGTCATATATCCCGGAAGGATCCGAGGAAACATATTCAACTTCAGATGGCAAGCTGTCTGTAACCACAACATTTGGCGCCGTGACATTTCCGGTAACTTCCCATGAAATGGTGTAGGTAATTTCATCTCCTGCGTTGGCTTCTTCCGGTCCGCTTTTTTCAATTGATACGTCGTAATCACCCGTATCAACCACGACTGTGGATTGATCAGACTGTTGTCCGGAGGCAATTACCGCTGTATTAGATACCTCATACCCGGAAACGGGCAAAGTGTCCAAATGAACCACAAGAATCAACGTGCCAGAGTCATCTGGGGTGACATCGCCAAGACTCCAAGTAACTGTTCTTGATACGCTGTCGTAAACCCCGCCGTTATCAGCAGAAACAAAAGTGGTTTCAACCGGAATTTCATCTGTTACAATCACGTTTTCCGCCAATATGTTGCCGCTGACAGACCAATCAATGGTATATGTAATATCTTCGCCTACAAGATAGTTTTGACTGTCTGAGGTTTTGGTAATTGACAGATTGAAATATGATTCCTCAACTATGATTGTATTTGCGCAATCACTGTATATTTTATTCCCACTCTGTATAATACCTGAATTATAAATCTCAGTGCCAACTTCTAAATCACTATCCAAAACAGCCACTATAGTTACAATGCCTTGTCTAATATCTTGAGGAGAAATATCGCCTAAGCTCCATGCAACTGTTTTTGTCATAGCATCATATATACCACCATTATCAGCTGACATAAACTCAACTCCTTCAGGCAGAGTATCGGTAATTGTTACGTCAGGAGCAATTCCATTACCAGTAATTTCCCAATTCAAAGTATAGGTAATTTGCTCGCCCGCCAAAGCTTGGGCTGGGGCAAATTTTTCAATGTTTACCCAATAATTTTGGGCTTCCACTATTTTAGTATCATCATCTGACTCCTGGCCAGACGTAATGACCACATAATTAGTCACCTCAAAACCAGAAATAGGTAAACTGCCCAAATTAACCGCTAAAGTCAAAACGCCAAAATCATCTGGAACTATATCGCCTAAATTCCATGTTACCGTTCTAGTTGGGCCATCGTATAATCCGCCATTATCTGCTGATACAAAAGACACCTCATCAGGCAAAAAATCAACCAGAGTTACATTAGGAGCAGTAATATTACCAGTTACCGACCAATTAACCGTATAGGTAATATTCTCTGAAACTAAATATGCTTCTTTGTTAGATTCTTTGTTAACACCGATATTAAAGTATGGATCTTCGGGAATATCAATCGCTGTGTCTTCCTGCGTACAGACCGGATCGTGACGGTTAGCGTCTATGCATACGTTATTGTATAAAATCTCCTCATCGCTTACCTGCCCGCTAACTGTTACCGTTATCTCAATTGTATGAGGACCATCAAGTTTTAAATTGCCTATATCCCAAGTATTGTCGCCGGTACTTGGCATAGGGTTAGCGCTTAAAAATGATGTTTTGGGGCTGTATGTTTCCGTGACAATAGTATTAGCACAAACCGCATTGCCGATATTTTCGTATTCAATTATATAAGTTATTTGCTCTCCCGGATTTACGGGGTCAGGATTATCTGTTTTTACAATGCGCATAACGCATTCAGCATCAACAGAATTTTCCCAAAAAGCATCCGCATTGCTTGTTTCATTTGAACTCAATGTTGCTTCATTGCGAATAATATTACTCTCATAAATATTCTGCGTATCAACCATTACCGTCAGAGATACAGTACCAGAATCACCGGCGTTTTTATCGCCTAAATTCCATGTAACAGTATCATTGACGTAAATTCCGCCGTCTGAAGCTGAAACAAAAGTAGTTTTATTTGGGAGGTCATCAACAAGCGTTAAGCCTGTAACTCCTGCTTCTCTTACTTCCCATTCAAGTGAATAGGTAATATTTTGGCCCGGAACGACTGGACCGTTTGGCCCGGTTTTAGTCAGATAAATTTCTGGATCTGCATCGCCTCCGCCTCCTGACACACATAAAGACCTAAGCCTAACGCTCTCTGTCTGGTGGTCAACCGGTTGGTTAAGCTGACTATCTGATTTAATAAGAGAAACATGATTCATGTAAATCTCGTTTTGACCGGAATTCAAGTAAAGCTGTCCAGCCGGTTCTTCTTGACAAACCGCATTCGCGGTTCCAGAATCCTCAACTACATAAAAGCTAGAGCCGTCGCCAGACTGCCATGCGGCATCGACTGTCAAAAAATAGCTTTCATTCAACTGGCCATCGCCTGAATCAAATAAAGTAACGGTATTCATGCCATATAATCCGGCACTGGGTACGGTTACTGTAGCGGCTTTAATAGTGGATCTGCAGTCACCTGATGTTTTCAATCTATGGCAAACAGCGATATCGCCAGATTCCATTTGAACGTTGACACCAGAACCGTTACCGCCACAGCTTCCAGGACAATCTATTTCAACTGCCCGCGCAGGCAACATTGCCAAAACTGACAAGATAACGAGAAAAAACATGGTTTGGATGACTTTCCAAGAAATCTTAGAAAGTTGTATCATATAAAATTTTTCCTATAGTATTACTAATAATTAAAAAATAAGAAATAAAAAAACGACCTGATTCTTTATTTCTAAGAGCATTTTTGGTTTCAATTTTTTATTTTCGTGGAAGAGGAGAAAACAGCGACAAAGTAGTTTTATCTCTTCAAAAAGCGTTAAATCTCTCTATTAAAATTAAACGCATATTAATTTTAATAGAGTAAATCATGCCAAGCTGACGAAGCTTAAATTCAGCAGAATAAAAGTCATGTTAAATATCTATAAAAAGTTATTTAACGAAGATAAGTTCCATTAAATTCACCTTTTTGAATTAATGGAATGAAAAATTAAAATTGAGTAATCAAACTTAAAAATATCAAGAGATTTTTAAAAAAATTAAAAAATTTACGTAAATCCTTAATGAAATATAGTATGATATTTGTTTTAGGATATTTTTGTTTGTTTTGGCTAGATTTTTATTTTATTTTTATTTTAACTGACATAAAATATCATTTTTTTGGGATATAAATGTCAGCTATATAAAATTTTTTTGGCTAACTTCAAACAAAAAATAATTTTATTTCAAAATTTCTGTTTATTATTTTTTTAAAAATAAACATCTGAATGATGTTAGCATATTTTTTAATGTTTGTCAATACTTTTCAATATTTTAAACTAACTATATATTTTAACAACACGTCGTTGATTTTGAAAAATAAAAAATTGTGGATAACTATTTATTTCTACGAAGGACAAAAATTTACCAAAAATCATAAAATGTCCAGGCCAGCCTGGACATTTTATTAAAAACCAAAAAATTATTGATACGTTTTATATTTATAATTTGCTATATTTCAGGAGCTCTATTTATTTGAACGATTAAATCCGGCCCTAAAATAATTTCATCTCTTCTTTTAATTTTTTCATCTAAAAATAGTTTGGCAAGCTGGTCTTCAACTCTGTCTTGAATAACACGGCGCAATGGCCTAGCACCCATTGTCGGCTCAAAACCAAGCTCTGCTAATTTATAAATCGCGGATTCCGTAATTTTAAATTTGACGCCTTTCTCTTCCAGTCTTTGCGCAAGCTGATTTAAAAATAGCTTAGCGATCTGTCTGACATGTTCCGTTGCTAGCGGATGAAAAACAACGATACCATCAAAACGATTCAAAAATTCAGGCCGGAATTTATCTTTTAAATAAATACCTATCAGCCCATCACGAATTTTTTCCATGCTTGCCCCATCACGCACTTCCTGTTGGATAAAATCGGCGCCTGCGTTTGATGTGGCGATGATGATAGAATTTGTAAAGTCAATTGTTTTACCAATCGCATCGGTCAGCCGGCCGTCATCAAAAACCTGCAAAAAAATATTAAGAATATCAAAACTGGCTTTTTCTATCTCGTCAAGCAGAACGAGCGAAAAAGGATTTTTGCGCACTGCTTCAGTCAGATACCCTACCCGCGCTGTGTCAGCCGAGCCGATGAGTTTTGTCATGGCATCGTTTGATTGATATTCGGACATATCAAGTCTAATCATATTTTTTTCTTCCCCAAAATATGTTTCAGCAAGAGTTTTAGCAACTTCTGTTTTGCCGACTCCAGTTGGTCCGAGGAAAAGAAACGATGCAATCGGCCTATTTTTTGAACGCAACTCTGTCCTGGCGCGACGCAAAGCCGAAGCAACAAGACTGATGGCGTTATCTTGACCAATAACACGCTCATGCATTTTTTGTTCAAGATTTAATAGTTTGCCTCTTTCATCTTTAGCGATTTTCGCCGCTGGAATATTTGTTCTCACGGAAATAATACTGGCAACATCATCAGAATTTACAATTGCTTTTTCGCCCTTGCTCTGTTTTACATTCAGTGCGACCTCTTCCAAAACTCCAATGGCTTTTTCGGGCTGATATTCATCGTGCAGATAACGGCCTGAAAGCGTGGCAATTTGTTCTATTGACTGATATGAAAAATATATTTTATGTAGAGCTTCAAGACGCAATGCTTTGGCTTCCAATATCCTGATTGTTTCATCTTGCGTTGGCTCATTGATAATAATTTTACGTAAAGTTTTTACTAGACTTGAATTCTCTATATATTTCTGATAATCATCAATGGTTGTTGTTGCTAAAATCAAAAAATTACTTCTCATAATTTGTTCGGCTAAAACTTCCGCCATATCCATTGACCGGCCAGAATCTCCTTTGAGACCGACCAAATGATGAATATCTTCAATGAAAAGAATAATATTTTTAGCCCGCGCGATTTCATTGATAATAACAATGATTCTCGCCTCTAAATCACCTTCTTTTGAAGCTCCTGCTACCAGGCTTGAGGCTGATAATGAAACCAGTCTTTTGTCTTTCATTTCTTTAGGTACGTCTTCTTCCACCATCAACTCGGCTATGGCTTCAATAATAGTCCTTTTGCCTATGCCTGGCTGGCCTACTAAAATGGCACCTGCTTTGGCTGTCGCAAGGGCCATAAAAATTTCTTCTTTTTCTTTTTGTCTATTGACGCACAGATCGTAAACCCCGGCTCTTGCCATCAAGGTCATATCTTCCGAAATTTGATTTAAATTTGGAGTGGCAACGGCTGTATATGCGCGATTCATCGCGTTCTTCGGCTTAAAATTCGCCCGATAGCGCAGTCTGTGCCACTCTTCCATAAGTTTACTATAAAAATCAACCCATTCAACAACATGGGCTATTTCTTTGTCGGTAATTAAGAGATCATAGAGAATTTCTTTAACAATATCTTCTTCGCTGGCAAGGGCGAAAATAATGTCGGTTGCCCTAACTTTTTTCTTTTTACCAGCATACGCCCGATAATACGCCTTGAGCAAATTTTTTTTTGTAATTGGAGAAATCCGCGTTTTGCCAGCGACCGCTATTGAATGCAAAGCCCTTTTTATTTTTTCAGCCATCTTTTGGTAATCAACGCCAAGGCGCGAAAATATCAGATTTACGTTTGAATTTGCCAGACTGGAAGCGAAGAGGTGAATATCAGCAACCAGCGCGTGATTTAGTTTGTCAGCCATAAGCCAGGCATCAGCGACTATTTTTTGACTTGGCGCGTCGAATCTTCTGAAAATATCAACCTTTTTGTATTTTTTTATATTATTCCAATCAAACCGTTTTTGAGGTGGACAGCTTGTGGAAAAAATCTGCTTTTTTTCCACTAAATATTTGATCTTTGACTCGCGACTGATCCTATAAACCAGATACATATCTGAAAAAAGAGAAATCCAAAAAACAAGAGTATATTCACTGCGCGCTACCATAAACTCGTTTATGCGCAAATTGATTCCTCCAAAATCAAACAGCGCCTTAACAATGCAAAATAAGCCAGCGACGCCAAAAAGAAAAAAAGCCAAATTGATAAAAACTCTGATTTTTTGAGCTTGTTTTTCTTGAACTATCCTTAGCCGAGAATATTTTTTGCCCCAGAAAAATATTTTATTATTCAGTAACAGTATCGTGCCATAACCAGAGCAATTCTTGCATTTTTGATTGCCAACCAATCCCTCGCCGGCGCATGAAGAACAAATATTGATATTGGCGGATTGATTATCTGGCATAAGTTTAGACTATGAAAAAATTAAATAAAATCAATGCGATTGAAAAAATTATCCAGCATAAAGGCTTTTCCGAAAAAATCACGTGAATACTTTATTTGAAACTAAAGTGTCTTAGGATCATATAAACGACAATGATCGGGCCAATAATCCAAATAAACAGCATTGCCAGAACAAAAGATGTCCAGAAAAAAAACCATAACAAACGCCAAAATAAAACTACTATTCTCACGATAAGACTGATCAGCCCCCCGACAAAGGACCTATCGCCATACATTGGAGTGAACAGATTCTTCAGCCAAATATTTAGTCCGAGCGAAAGCCATGTTTTTTTTATCTGGACAGCGCAAAAAACAAAGCAGTCTTTCAAGCCGATGGTATACCACCAAATAGGCCAATAGACAAAATCGCCAATAATATCAATGACGATGAATTTTATGCCGGTAGTGATGACATTCATAATTTTATTTTATCACACAATAAGATAAATCATAAATTTTTCACCAAACGTAATCTGGCTTTTTATTCTCACACTCGCTGACTAGCCGTGAAGATTTTCACGGTTAGTTTTTTTATAGCTGAAAACCAGTGCCGCCGCCAAAGTGAGCATCACAACAATCAAAAACGCCAAAGCGATCACTTTATTTTTGCTTTGCAGAAAAAGCGAGGAACTGCCAAACACCAAAGTCAAAAAATATAAAAATAAAACAGCGCTTCTGTGCGAAAAACCCGCTTTGAGTAAACGAAAATGAAGATGTTTGTTGTCTCCTGCGAAAGGACTCTTTTTTTCTTTAAAAACTCTTCTAAATATTACCCAAACAACGTCAAGGATAGGAATACCCATAATCAGTAATGCCGTAGCAATTTTGCCTCCAGATATTATTGATAGTACCCCGAGCATAAAACCAATAAAGACAGAGCCAGATTCACCCAAAAATATTTTGGCCGGATGCCAGTTGTAGCGCAAAAACCCAAGTAAACTGCCTGTAAGAATAAGACACATTATGGAAGTGCCGCTTTGGGCAACATCCCAAAAAAGACTTACAATAAATAAAATAACAGCTCCAATGGCGCCAATGCCTGAAACCAAGCCGTCTAAACCATCAAGAAATTTGGTGGTATACATCATGCCCAAAAGCCAAAAAAAACTAAAAACAGGCCCGAGCCAATCTGAAAAATAGAACAGAGCTCGGCCGTATGGGCCAGTACCAGAAATAAATGGATTGGTAACATATTTTATGGCAATTCCCAAAGCGACTGCTAAAGTCCCTGCCAATAAAGGACCAAAAAATGATTTGGTGTGAATATTATATTTGTCGTCTAAAAATCCAATGAGAATAATAGCCAGTCCGCCAAAAATTATGGCCAAAATTTGATTGGCAGTAATGCGGCCGTCAGTTAAGAAGCCAAATCCCCAAGCGACAAGAAGTGTTGTTAAAAATGATAAATAGACGGCTAATCCGCCTAAAAGCGGAATCGGCTTTTCCTGAATTTTTCTGCCCACGTTAAGTTCAGGTTGATCAATAATATTATTTTTCAGCGCGAATTGCCTTATTTTGGGAGTCAAAAAAACTGACAAGACAAAGCTAGTTGCAAAAAACAAAATATATAGTATGTTAAAATTAACAAACATATGAAAAAAAAGCTAACAATAAAAATTAGCTTTTTTGTTGAATTCTGAATAATTTTTTACTGTTTTGGATTAAAATTTGCGTTGTTTCATTAAAAGTCATTTGCTTGATTTCCGCCACTCTTTTGGCTATATACTCCACATAGCTCGGCTCATTGCGCTCTCCCCTGCGCGGATCAGGCGCCAAGTAAGGACAATCAGTTTCCACTAATATTTTATTTAAAGGAATATTCTTTACAACTTCTCGCAACGCATCCGCATTTTTGCCAAATGTGATTATGCCAGTAAAGCCAATATAAAATCCAAGATCAATAAATTTTAAGGCAGTTTCTGTATCAGCGGTAAAACAGTGCTTAACGCCCCTAATCTGTCCGCGGTAACCGTTGAGTACATCAAGTAAATCATTATCAGCGCATAATGGTTGATCCTTTGTGCCTCTTGAATGCAGAATAACCGGCAAATCGTTCGCGCGGGCGAATTCCAATTGTTTGATAAATTCCCGTCGCTGGATTTTTTTGGCTTCTTTCCGCTCAATTTTTCCAGACAGGTGGTAATAATCAAAACCAATCTCTCCCACAGCGACTACTTTTTTTGAAAAATCAATCAATGCCTGATATTTTTTATCATCAAATTTTTCTTTTTTGGCGTTAAAGCTGTCTTCTTCTTCAACAGCGAAGTCAAACAAATGAATAGGGTGCAGGCCGACAGCCGCATAAACGCCCTTACCATATGCGCAGGCGATCTTTACGGCTCTGTCTGATGTTTTAAATTGCGAACCCACATTAATCATCCAGATGCCATTGTCTAAAGCGCGGCGAATGACTTCGTCACTATCACTTTTATAGGCATTAAAATTTACATGCGCGTGAGTGTCAATCAGAAACATAAATTTTTGATAAGATTTGCCAGCAAAGAATATTCCTGGGCACTAAATTACTAAATACCATACTCACTTAAAACTCCTTGCATCTTCCTGACAACTTCGGGAAAAAGAGGCATGATTAAATTGGCTATCCTTGCCAAGATCGGCACTAAACGCGAATTTTCCAGATATGGCGCGATAAAACCGGCAAAAGGAAATTTATCAATCAAAATTATGATTGTCCCTAGTATTAAAAGCCCAATAAGGAAACCGAGAACAGCCCCGCCCATATGATTGATAGTTTTTAAGAAAGGTATAAAAGAAATAAAATTAAAAATTGAATCAAGCAAATAAACCAGCAAAGCAATGGCTCCGTTAACAGCCGCAAAGATGACAAAAAAACTAATCACCTTCGCGAGATTATCATATTGGCCGAAAGCCTGCATGACAAGATGCGCTAGGCGTTCAAAATATTGACCGGCAACGACGATGCCGACAATAAAGCCGATAAGACCGCCCAATGTTTTGATTAAGCCGGCATGATAGCTTGAAGCAATAGCCGAGAAAAGAGCGATTATCAAAATAATGTCAACAAGCAGAGTCATACGGAGAAAATTTAATTTATAAAGTGTGTTAATTTAAAAACTCAATTATATCCTAGGAAATAAAATTTCTGCTTTTTTTATGTTCGGCTTGAATAGATTTGAAATAATTTTTTCAGCCGTGCATGGTAAAAATGGCTGAAGCAAATCAGCGACATCCAAAATTTTTTGCGCCACAGGCTCTAAGATCGTTTTTATGGCACTTTGGTCTTTTATTTTCCATGGTTGTGTTTTGGTGATAATATTATCACAAGTTCTCAATTCTTCCCATAAAATACTTAAAGCCGCGTTAAATTCATATCCATTCATCTTTTCTTCAACTTTATCAATTAATTTTCGGTTGATTCCTTTTTTAACAAAAATATCAAGACTATTTTTATCTGCTAAAGCGGTAATGCGCGCGAAAAGATTGCCAAGTCCGTTGGCAAGACATGCCATATATTTTTGCTCGAATTTTTCGCGAGTAAAATCGCTATCTTCAAATGGAGTTATTTCAGAAAGCAAATAATAACGAACAGCGTCTGTCCCATATTTTTCAGTATATTCAAAAGGGTCAACTACATTACCAAAAGATTTGCTCATTTTTTGGCCTGCGGAAGTTATAAATCCATGGATAAGAATTTGTTTTGACGGTGGTAAACCCGCAGACATCAGCATTGCTTGCCACATCGCTGTTTGCTGGCGCAAGTTGTCTTTGCCTGCTACTTGCACGGCAGGCCACCACTTTTTAAAATTGTCTTCGTCATTCGGCCAACCAAGACATGAAACATAATTTATCAATGCGTCAAACCAAACATACATTACCTGCTCTTTATCTCCGGGAACAGGAACTCCCCATGGCATTTTCTTTTTTAAACGCGAAATACTGAAGTCTTCAAATCCTCTTTCGGCAAATTTTTTAATTTCATTCAATCTTAAATCGGGTACTATAAAATCCTTCTTTTTATAAAGATTGAGCAGTTTACCCCGATAAGCAGAAAAACGAAAAAAATAATTTTCTTCGTCAATTATTTCCAAAACTAAATTTGGATGCAACGGACATTTACCAGCGACAAGATCAGATTCTATTTTTTCAAGCTCACAACCAACGCAATATTTTACTTGATAATTCTTTTTGTAGATATCGCCATTATCAGCACATCTTTGCCAAAACTTTTGAGCTGCTAATAAATGATTGCTGTCTGTGGTGCGAATAAAATTGTCATAGCTCAAATTTAAAGCTTCTTTAAGATCATCAAATTGAGCCGCGTATTCATCACAGTATGTTTGCGGATCTTTTCCTTCCTCTAGAGCTTTTTTATAGATTTTTAAGCCATGCTCATCGGTGCCTGTATTAAAAAAAACTTTATTGCCCTTGAGACGATTAAAACGCGCGATTACGTCAGCCTGGACTATTTCCAATGCAAAGCCCATATGAGGCTTGGCATTAACATATGGCAAAGTTGTAGTAATATAAAAATTATTTGGCATGCTTGATCACTTTATTTTGAAGCATAAAAAAATAGAGAAACTTATACTCTAATTTTACAAAAATTAAACTATTTCGTCAATTTTTTTATTATGTTGGTCAAACTCGCACTATCCCCGGCTTCAAATAAATAGCCATTTACTCCGTCTTCCACAAACTCTGGAATGCCGCCTAAATTTGAAGCAATAACAGGAACCTTAGCCTCAAGACTTTCAAATATTGCTGTTGGCGCATTTTCATAGCAAAGCGATGGAACAACGCAATAATCCGACAGATTAAGCAATTCCCGCGTTTTTCCCATAGATTGCCAATTCTCAAAGCTGATAGCGGAATTTTTCTTCGCCAGTGTTTTGGCTTCGTTAAACAGCGTGCCGCTACTGACAACCAATAATCTGCAATTAGCAATACCCAATTGAGAAAAAATTTTTATTAAAAATAAAATACCTTTGTGCTGTTCCGCGCGCCCTGTATAAATAAAATTTATTTTGCCTGGACTTTTCAGTTTTTTACCAATCAGAAGATTTTCTTTATGTATGACAAAATTGCTGACTATTTTTTTTTCGCTTTGTGGAAAAAAATTCCTTTGCTCATAAAAATTTTTCAGCCAAACAGAAGGAAAATGAACTTCCGCAGGCGAATTAAACAGAAAACGGCAGATGGCTTCATAAATCTTGCGCAAGAAAAAACGGTTTTCAAAACTTTCTTCTTTATTTTTAAGTAAAAGTCCTGTTGGATATGCTAAGACAACATCATGCATAACTTGAATATGCTTAATCGCTAATTTTTTCAGCAATCTTGGCAACAAATAACCAATACCTGTCAAATTATGCGCGTAAACAATGTTCGGCTTCTCTTCCTCCAGTATTTTTTTTATCCGGTAATAAGAACAAAAATTAAAAACATCAATAATCCGCCAGATAATGCGGACTGGATATCCATACTTCTCAATGAAATATATTGAAAAAAAATTCCACGGATAAAAACGATAAACAGACACGTTATTTTCCTCCAATTTTTTTATATTAGGAGGCAAAAATCTCGTGAACGGCCTGGTAGTAACCACAAAAACCTGATGACCCTGCAAAACTAATTGCTTAACCTGATTTTCCGCAACAATTTCCGCCCCGCCGCGATTATATGGCGGATATAAATTATTTATAACGCATATTTTCATTGGTGTTATCGTAACACAATTAAACTATCACAAAAAAATTCGCGAAGCTGATGAGAATTGCATGCGAATCTATTTTCTTTTCAAATAATCGCAAGCTGACAAAGCGGCCTTGACGCCATCACCTGCTGAAATATTATTTTGCTTATATACCGAATCAGTAACATCGCCTGCCGCGTAAATTCCTAACTTGGACGTGGCTGAAGTTTTATGATCAACGATTATTTCGCCAAGATGATTGAGCTTGACCAAATTGTTGGTAATATCAATATTTGGTATTGAGCCTATTTCAACAAAAATACCTTGAACGGACAAATCTTTGTCTATGTTTTTCTTTGTATCAGTATATACAAGCTTTTCAACAAAAATTCCGCCACGGACTTCCTTGGCAATAGCGTTATTGATCACACCTTTGAAATTTGGAGCTTTTTTGATTTTTTCAAAAGAAACTGCGTCGCCTCTTATTGTTTCGCTTCTGTTCAAAATATGAATTTCTTTCGCATAATTGATCAGATCTTTGACAGCTTCAAGACTCGCATTGCCGGAACCAATAACAACAACTTGCTTGCCCTTGAAAAGTGGAGCGTCGCAAGTGGAGCAATAAGCTATGCCCTTGCCAGCATATTCTTTTTCGCCAGGAATATTAAGCCTCCTCCTTCTCGAGCCAATACAAATAATTACTGTGCGTGTTTCATATTCAGATTTGTCTGTTTCTACTATGAAATTTCCATCTTTTTCTTTAATTTTTCTAGCTCGTTCAGGACTTTTTATTTCTATATTTTTTTGTGCGCGCAAATGGATTTCAAGGTTCTTAGCCAGCAAAAAACCTGATATTTTTGGTACGCCAATCCAATTCTCTATTTCATGAGAAACAACAGACTGCCCGCTAAAATTTTCGGCAATAAAAAGAGTATCCATTTTTTTTCTTGCGGCATAAATACCGGCCGCAACGCCAGCAGGACCGCCGCCAATGATGATTATATCATACATATTTTTTTGTCTAAGCTAGCACAAACGATGGCCTTTTCTTCTCAAGCGTTTTGTTTTTTTGGCAAGTTCTTTGCCCTTTTTTGTATTCTTTTTTGCATGCTTCGTGCGTGCTTTCGCAGCGCTGTTTTGTCCCATATAGTTACATTAATTAATTACAAATATAAAAAGAACATTTTAATTGCCGCATCATATCTTATTTGAATAATAATTTATAAGATTCACTGCCAGTGAAGTAAAAAGGGTTAAAAAAATAGAATTGAAACTTGTCCACATTTTATTATCTTAGTATATCATTAATACTTAAAATTTTAAAATCAATTAATCAATTAAATACTGTGAAATAACCATTTTCGCTAATTAATATTTTATTATCCTGTTTGTGGCGGATGTCTTGCTAAGCGAATGCCACGTCATACCATATCTCAAATCCCCCGCAAGAATGATCTTCGGCTATTCGATTCTTCTCTATAAATTTTTTAGGTTGTGCATTTTTTTATGTTATGGTATTCTCTAAACAGCAATTAATTATATTAATACTATATGACTGAAAAAATTAGTAGGGATGAATATTATTTAAATATTGCTAAAACAGTTGCTCAAAAGAGCACTTGTCTTTGTATTGCCTTTGGTTGCGTAATAATCAAAGATGACCAAATTATTGCGACTGGATATGTAGGCGCGCCTAGAAAAACTAAAGATTGTATTGATTTAGGATTTTGTATAAGGAGAAAAAATAATGTCGCATCAGGAACCGGATACGAAATGTGCAGGTCGGTTCATGCGGAGATGAACGCAATAATTAACGCTGGAAGAGCAGGCGTGTCTTTTTTAAACGGAGATATGTATTTATATACATCCCAAAAAACAAAGGAGGGACTTATACCAATTAAATCCTATCCTTGTTTGTTGTGTAAAAAGATGATTATCAACGCGGGAATTAAAAAATTTATAGGGAATAATCCAGATAACAGTATATCGGTCTATAATATTTCCGACTGGGTGGAAGAATGGCAAGATTTGGATGATATAACGCAAGACAAAAATAAATATAAATGCGATTACAATAATAATAAAACCAAAAAGACCAAATCACCAATTGTGTCGGCTATGCCGAGTTGCATCACTGGCAGGAGTGGAAGGAATTGAACCCTCGTCCCTGGTTTTGGAGACCAGTGTTCTGCCACTGAACTACACTCCCATCAAAAATATAAAATAAAATATTTAATGGAATTGTCCCGCCATTCGCGAAGAACGGTGTCGGAGACCGACGTTATACCACTGAACTAATCTCCGTTATTTATTCCATGGCTTGCTAGGATATTTGCGGATCAAATATTTATACCTTGTCATACTTTCACCAGTTGACTCATCAAATAACGGCGTACCGCCAGCATATAGGGTATCTAGCGAATCACCATATTCATTCAACTTATTATCAATAATCCACTTTTCAATGCGCGCACTCTCTGAAATATCATTCAACTTGTTTTTTGTTTTATTGTATAGCTGTATATGCTTAGGCGCGAGAGAATCATCAAAAATTATGGCTTGCGGCCAGAAAGCAATGATCAAAGCAACCACAAAAATGGCTATGACAATAATAATCGCCAAATATGAAATTCCGTGCTGGTTCATAGTTTAAGTTTTTTAAAAAAATTAAACTCATACAGAAAGCCACTCTACTATTATTTAGTCTCTTTGTGCAATGTATGTTTTTTACAGAATTTGCAATATTTTTTTAGTTCTAGCCTTTCTTTGTGTATTTTCTTATTTTTCTGAGAATAGTAATTAATCCGTTTGCACACCGTGCATTCAAATTTAATTAGTCTCTCTTTGTATTTTGTTGCCATAATTTTGTCTTAAATTTTAAACTTCATAAAATATATACTTTGTCGGGGATGGAGTATATTTACGATTTCGCTCGAACCTACTTTATCAAAAATTCATAGAAATTTTGGCGTCGGTGGCTGCGGCGAGGAAAAGGGGTTAGGGGAAAAGGAATCGCCGCAGCCACCTCCTCTTTTCGCTC
>Ga0210017_1000399_pt1 | contig 35946 bp, 35 predicted proteins | sample CryGeyCG2014_020_FD_183966 | JGI IMG/M metagenome (GOLD analysis project Ga0210017, IMG submission 183966) | Groundwater microbial communities from aquifer - Crystal Geyser CG08_land_8/20/14_0.20 (SPAdes) (version 2) | ecosystem: Environmental > Aquatic > Deep subsurface > Groundwater | place... | reverse complement strand
CTCGTGCCAGCCTATGATTACACAGATTTTAGAAGTAGATTACACAGATAATACCGACGATGCTTTTAATCTGTGTAATCGTTTTTTTAATCGGTGTAATCAAGGGCGGCACTTTTGTGACGCCCTAGAAGAATCCTTTCTAAGGGGGCGAAAGCTGGTTCTGTGAATTAATGACGGCCCAAATTTCTTTAACGCCATCCGGTGTTCTTTTGTGGGATAGCCTTTATGTCTTAAAAACCCGTATTGCGGATATATCTTATCGTATAAAGACATAATCCTGTCTCTGATTACCTTTGCCAAAATGGAAGCGCAGGCAATACTTTTAGATTTGGAGTCGCCTTTTATAATATTGGTAAAAGGTAAACCGATATCCAGTTTTATATTCCCGTCCACAATGATATGGATATGCCTCCTGTGTTTGGGTTCCAATTTATCAATGAGCCCCGCTATTGCCTGCTCCATTGCCATACGCGTTGCAACTTGGATATTTAGGCGGTCAATTACACTTTCATTTATTATGCCGATGCCGAATACGGACTTATTAATAATCTCTCCAAAAGCATGTTCTCTCTGGGAAGAAGACAATTTCTTAGAATCATCTATACGATTTTTAAAGCGGACTGTCTTTAAGCTAACTGCTGCTGCGGCTACCGGGCCAGCCAAAGGCCCTCGTCCAACCTCATCTACGCCGATAATCAAACTACAGCCTTTTCTCTTAAGCTTTCTTTCGTAATAAAGCACCTTGCAACCACTGAAGCACTGAAATATAACTCTGTTCTAAAATCTCTTCACAGAAAGACTGAGTTTATTTCTCAATGTCTCAATAAAACGTATCCTTAACTTTTATTCAGTGTTTCAGTGCTCTCAATTTTGGTAGCCCGTTTTCCGATTTTACCCCTTAAATAATAAAGCTTTGCTCTTTTTACCTTACCCGAACGGATAACCTCGATACGCTCAATACTTGGCGAATATACAGAAAAAACACGCTCAATTCCTTCACCGTAAGAAACCTTTCTGACTGTGAAGTTTCCTCTTATCCCGCTTCCTTTCTTGGCAATAACTATGCCCTCAAAGGGGTGTAGGCGCACTTTGTCCGCCTCAGGGATTTTAACCATCACCTTTACTGTATCGCCCACATTAAATTTGGGAAGTTCTTTTTTGGTATACTCTTGTTCAATAAGTTTTAGCTTATCCATCTTCCTCGCTCCTTTGTCGCTCAGAGTGTAAACCCCGTTAGAAATATATCTTCTCCGTTAGAGTTAGTATTTCTAACGGGGTAAAGTGTTTAAGTGTAAAGTTTTTAAGTCTTTTACTTACAAACTTACACATTCAAAAGATCCGGCCTTTTCTTTTTGGTTATTTTCATGGCTTGGCTCTTTCTCCATTCTGCGATTTTTTTATGATTACCCGATAAAAGAATTGCCGGCGCTTTCATTTTACGATAATTGGCAGGCCTTGTATACTGGGGATACTCCAATAGATTACCTGCAAATGATTCAAAGTTCAAGGAATTTTTATCACCTAATACGCCGGGTATAAGCCGCACCAGGCAATCCACTAAAACCATTGCCGGAAGCTCTCCGCCGGTTAAAACATAATCGCCGATAGAAACCTCTTCATCTACTAAGTATTGCCTGACTCTTTCATCTATCCCTTCGTAATGGCCGCAGATTAAAATTAGATGTTTATATTTTGCTAATCTTTTGGCAACATTTTGACTTAACCTTTCTCCTTGAGGACATAATAGAATGACGCCTGACGCCTGACGCCTGACGCCTGACTTTATATTCTCTACTGCCCTGAATATAGGTTCTGGCCGCATTACCATACCGGAACCGCCGCCAAAAGGACGGCCATCAACTTTTTTGTGTTTATCCGTAGAGTAATCTCTCAGATTATGGATATAGATTTTGACTTTGCCTTTATTCTGCGCCCGCTTAACGATGGATTCATTCAATACAGGCGCGAACATTTTGGGAAATATGGTGATGATATCAATGCGCATCATAAATTATGTATCACACTGTCAGTGTGTCAAAGTGTCAAAGAAAAACTTTGATACCTTGATACTTTGATACTATGACACTTTTAAGATAAAACTGAACTTTTATATTTACTCAGAAATTCTTTCTTGAAGTCTAAGAATCTATCCTGACGGATCGCTTCTCTAATATTGTGCATTAATTCTAAATAGAAGTGGATATTATGCAGCGATACCAATCTTAAACCCAAGATTTCGTCTGTATTAAATAAATGGCGCAGGTATGCGCGGCTAAAATTTTTACAAGTATAACAATTACATTTTTTATCTAAGGGTGAAAAATCTTCTATATAAGGAGAATTTCTTATGGTCAATTTTCCAACGCTCGTAAACGCAGTTCCATTCCTGCCGTAACGCGTAGGAACTACGCAATCAAACATATCAATGCCTAATTCCACTGCATTAATTATATCTTCCGGCAGACCCACGCCCATAAGATAATGAGGTTTATCTTGCGATAAGAATCCTAAAGAAAAATTTACAATATTATAGCTTAAGTTTTTGGGTTCGCCAACTGAAACTCCGCCAATAGCATAGCCGTCAAATCCTATCTCTGTCAATTGCTCGCTGCAGGATTGACGCAAGTCTTCATAAGTTGCGCCTTGGACTATACCAAAAAGCAGCGAATGATTATTATGAACTCCTTTCGAACGCCCTGCCCAATCTATCGTCCTTTTCATTGCCACAGTGGCATGGTCATAACTACAAGGATAATGCACGCAAACATCTAAAGGCATAATTATATCTGAGCCAAAATCTTTCTGAATCTGGATAACATCCTCCGGAGCTAAGAAATGCTTCCGGCCGTCTATGTGAGACTGAAATTCGACACCCTCGTCATTAACTTTTCTTAAAAGCGCAAGGCTGAATATCTGATAACCGCCGCTATCTGTCAGTATAGGGCCTGGCCACGATATAAAGTTATGCAAGCCTCCTGCCTTTCTGATTACTTCCATACCGGGACGCAAAAAAAGATGATAGGCATTAGACAGAATAATTGAAGCGCCGCTTTCCTTTAATTCCTGTGGCGAGAGGGTCTTTACCGTCCCCTGGGTTCCTACCGGCATAAAACAGGGAGTATCAATTTCTCCGTGAGCTGTAATTAATTTACCCAGGCGCGCCTTGCTATTTTTATCTTTATGGATTAATTTAAACATAAGTGAGTGCACAATTTACGGAACACAAGTGAACGTAAATTGTATGCACGAACTTACCCCGGCGAATATGCCAAAATTATCAAAGAGAATTTTGGCATAGCTTATGAGCCGGGATTAATTGATACATTTATCCCTTGCGTAAACATCCCAAAAATCTCTGCGATATTTTTGGGATACGCTTCGGGATAAATTCGCAGACGCCTACGGCTACAACTTACGTCGTTACCACAACTAAATTGATTACTCCGTAAGTTGTCTGCTCATTTAAACAATCAACATTGCATCGCCATAGCTGTAAAATCTGTATTTTCTATCTATGGCTTCCTGATATGCCTTTTTAATCAATTTTTCTCCTGCAAAAGCACAGGCTAACATAAATAGGGTTGTGCGGGGCAGGTGAAAATTAGTGAGCAGGCAATCAGTCATCTTGAATTTATATCCGGGATAGATAAATAAATCGGTATATCCTTCTTTAAGTCCTGAGGCATAAGTTTCTAAGGCGCGGCAGGCAGTTGTGCCCACGGCAAATATACGTGCCTTCTTCAAACGGGCTTGATTTATGCTATTTTCCGCCTCTTCGCGCACCTGAAAATATTCCTTTTCCATCTTATGCTCGGTAATATCTTCGCTTTTGACGGGCTTAAATGTGGAGTAACTGATATGCAAGGTAATATAAGCAATATTTACGCCGCGTGATTTAATCTCTGCAATTAATTCTTCGGTGAAATGCAATCCTGCTGTCGGCGAAGCAATAGAACCTAATTCTTGGGCATATACTGTCTGGTAATAAACACTATCTAAGTCTTCGGAATCCCTCTTTATGTAGGGCGGCAGGGGCATAACACCTAAATTATAAATTGTTTCTTTATCTAAAGCTTTAAAAGTAATTTCATTTTTAGCAGTCACTTCACCGTAGATTTTACCGCCATTAAACCCCGTTAGAGACATCTTATTTTTTTTCTGTCTATCCCTAGTCGCTAACGGGGTAAATATTATTCTCTCTTTGAGCTTTACACGGCTAGGTTTAATTAACGCATCAAAGGTTAAGCCAGATTTTGCCTTAAGAAGCAAAAGCTCGGCCTTGCCCCCGGTTACCCTGGAGCCGATTAATCGGCTGGGCAAGACTTCGGTATTATTTAATACCAGGAGGTCGGCTGGCTGAAAATAATCTATTATATTTTTGAAAAGGTAATGTTCTATCGTGCTATTTTTACGGTCTAAAACTAAAAGCCGAGCTGTGTCTCTTTCTTTTAAAGGATATTGCGCTATTAATTCTTTAGGTAATGTATAATCAAAATCTGATAATTTCACTTAACAATTAGGAATTGAAGAAATCTGGGTTCCTGGATAATAATATCCGAGAATCTGCTTGTAGGTGTAGCCTTGTTTTGCCATAAAATAAGCGCCCCACTGGCAAAGGCCTACGCCATGGCCCCAGCCAAAACCTTCAAACACTATATCGTGGTCAATTACTTTTACCTGAAAATTTGTGCTTTTAATTACATTGGGGCCGAGCGTATTTCTAAAATCCTTGGCTGAAATTTTCATATCTTTTTTATCGTCCACTATTTTTAGGTCTGTAATACGGTTAGATTTGTCCCTGCCCAGTATCAAGATATCTTTTATATTCTCTATTCTTAAGCCGCCCTTTGCCAATGCATCTTTGACTTCTTCCTGCGATAAAACATTGTGCCATTTAAAATGCGGGGAATCCTGGCAAAAATTACAAACGACTCCCTTAAGGGGGGGTATATCTATATTCCAAAGCAAAACAGCATCATCCGTATGACCGCCGCATGTAGCATGATAAAAGGCAGGAAAAATCTTTCCCTGGTAAGTAAGAACTAGACCTGCCGTCTCATCCACTACTTTATTTATCCGGTAACGTTCAGCAGCCCTTCCCCCATATAACTGAGAATATACATCGCTGGTTAAATCAAAATCTTTTTGAGCATTTTCCTGCATTTTATAAAACGCGAATGTGCGAAATACTATTACCTGCGCCTTTAATGAATCGATCGGCCAGTAATGCGATGTCTCTCTCACAGATATTCCTTTGACGTAATCCTCTAAGTCAATATAATTAATCACTGACAGTTTCGTATTATCTTTTATGAGTTGGACATCTCCCCTGAATACACGGCCATTAATAATAATAGACTCGGCGTAATACGGTTTAATAAAAAGTTTATTTGTGTTACATCTTATATTTCCCAGCAATAATCCTTGGCTATATACCGTAACAGTTGTATTCAGGTTTTTACCGCGGTTTAAAACCTTATTGCTTGTTGAGTCAATGATTTCGTAAGAGCCCTTTATCTTAAGCCTCAAATAAGAAACATCCTGAAAAATAGCTACCCGGATATAACGCGGCGCTTGGGCAAAAGAATGGTGCTGAGTTATGAGTGCTGAGTTATGAGTTAAAAATAAAAAAACGATTAAACTTATAACCCATAACTTATAACTTATAATTTTTTTTAACGGCGAGACCATAGCCAAAATATTAGAGAAAGGATAATACTGATTAATATTGAAGTCATAATCGGAAAATAAAAAGTAAAATTTTTCTTTTGAATATATATATCTCCTGGTAGCTTACCTATAAAAGGTATCTTATTCGTAAAATTCAATAATACGCCTATGCCTATTAAAATAACCCCAAAAATAATTAACGTTTTGGCGATTGCCTGCATCGTTGCTTGTAAGGGACTCTCCCCGAAGGGAACTGTCCCTGACACATTGTTATTTCTTACTGTACCTCTCTATTTCTGAATATATACATCCGCAATACTTCTGGCAATATATACCTTTAGCCTTTGCTTCCTCATGCGCTTTTCTAAATCCCGGACGAAAATCTTCATAATAAAACTCTATTTCTTCGGCGTTGGCAATGTCACTACCTATCTTCTTTAATAGTTCCTGATCCTGATAAGGGCTGACTAATAAAGTGGTAGAAAAATGACTAAATCCTTTTTCTTTCGCAATCTTAGCCGTTAGTTTTAGCCGTAGAGACCAACAGGCAAGACATCTGCCGTTTTTTTCTTTAAGATTTACTGCCTGAAAGAATTCGGCAGGGTTGTATTCCGGATAAATGACCTCAATATTATTCAACTTAATAAAATTTTCTACTGCCTGCCTCCTGTTTTGATATTCCGCAAAGGGATGGATATTCGGATTATAAAAAAGCCCTCTAACCTCAAACCCCTTCTCTTTTAATCTCTCTAGAGGATATATTAAACACGGCGCACAGCAGGTATGCAGTAATAATTTCATAATATTTACTCGGTTTTACGGGTCCTGTCTTGGCTTGCTTCTCGCAGCACCGCTTGATTTTCCCCACCGAGGAAAATCTCAGCTTTTGAGTTTCTGCTCGCTCGCCCTCGCTATCGCTCGGGCACCTTGGCCGCTCGCATAAACTACATGCTGCTTAAATCAAGCCAAGCCACCCGTACCCGTACCCGTAAAAATTTAAATAGAACCGTCCCCTATTGTGTGTAGTCCCCTTGGTTTGCTTCGGATTAGCTTTCTGCGGGGACAGTCCCTAAAAGAGTTCGTCTTGTTTTTCGTATTTGATACCGAAATGCTCGAAGGCTAATTTTGTGGCAACTCGACCGCGCGAGGTGCGTTTTATATATCCGGCTTTGAGTAAATACGGCTCTATAGTATCTGCGATAGTGTCAACTTCTTCGTTAAGGCTGGCAGCAAGGGATTCTATGCCTACCGGCCCGCCGCCAAAAGATTCCAGCATCAATTTTAAAACCTTGCGGTCTATCTCATCAAGGCCTGCTTTATCGATACGCAACTCATCCAAGGTTTTTTCTGCAACCTCAAGATTTACTTTATCTATTCTAGATACCTGCGCGTAATCTCTAATGCGGCGCAATAATCTATTGGCAATACGCGGAGTCCCCCGAGCACGCCGGGCAATCTCCAAAGCTGCTTCTTCGTCTATATTCATACCTAAAATTTTTGCAGAATGTTTTATAATCCTGGATAAATCCTCTATGAGATAAAAATCCAGATGATAAAATATACCAAACCTCCCCCGCAATGGCGCGGCTAATAAACCTGTCCTCGTAGTAGCGCCCACCAAGGTAAAAGGTTTAAGATTAAATTTTATGGTCCTGGCATATTGGCCCTTGTCAATCACAAAATCAATCTGAAAGCTCTCCATTGCCGGATAAAGAAATTCTTCCACTACCTTAGAAAGCCGGTGAATTTCATCAATAAAAAGTATATCGCCACTTTCCAGATTAGTTAATATGCCGATAAGGTCGCCTGCGCGCTCAATAGCCGGCCCGGAAGTAGCTGTTATCTTTGTGCCCATTTCATGGGCAATAATATGGGCTAAACTGGTCTTGCCTAATCCGGGCGGGCCGCTTAAAAGAATATGTTCAAGCGGTTCTTTTCTCTGCTTAGTAGCAGTTATGCAAACCTTGAGATTATCCGTTATCTCTTTTTGCCCCACAAACTCTGTGAGCCTGCGCGGCCTTAAAGAGATATTTAAAACAACGTCTTCTTCGGTTTCTCCAACCTTATCAATGGCTTTAGTACCTTCAAATAGCTTATGTCTTGTTTCTTCTGTCATAAGGTATGATATTTTCCTTATTCCTGATAATCTCTATTTCCTGAAATAACCCTTTTTGCCGTGCAATAATCTCTTTCAGCTTAATTAATTCTAATATGGCTAAAAAGGTAACGACTATCTCGAGCTTATTTTTTGCTTTGGTAAATAACTCAGAAAGGCGTAAGGTTGTTAAGGCAAGTAGCATATGTAAAATATCGTGGACTTTTTCTTCAACGGTAAATTCATCTTTAATGACCTCGTAGAATAATTCCTTAGGAACGCCTTCTAATGCCTGAGAAAATGCAGTAATTAAATCAAAGAGGCTTGCCTCAAAATATACTTGATTGTCTTCGGGGATCTCTTGTGCGAGTGATTTTGGCCGTTTAAATACATCGCGTTGATCAGTCTCCCTTTCTCTTAGGTTTTGCGCTATCTCTTTAAACTTTTCATATTCTAACAGCCGTTTTACTAATTCTGCCCTGGGGTCTTCCTGCACTTCGGATGTTCCTTGAGACTCTTCCAGCGGCAATAGCATCTTGGATTTAATCTGCATAAGAGTAGCTGCCATTACCAGAAATTCACCGGCGATATTTAAATTAAGCAGCCGCATAATATCCATATACTTAAGGTACTGCTCGGTTACCTCGGCAATAGGGATATCATATATATTTAGATGGTCTTTCTTTACTAAATATAAAAGCAGGTCCAGGGGCCCTTCAAATATCTCTAACTTTATTTTGTAGCTCATTAAATGAGCCCATAACCCCACACCCAGAGTTAATTATTAAATATAATTTCTGGGTGTGAGGGTTGTTTGGACGAATTTAACCCCACACCCAGTTACTACGTAGAGACGCTACTATGTATCTGGGTGTGGGGTGTCCTCACTTTAAATTAAGTAAACCCTTTACCTCGGATAGAGTCTTAGATGCGAAGCAGCCTGCCTGTTTTGAGCCTTGCTCTAATATCTTAAATATTTGTTTTTTATTTTTGAGAAGTTCATTCCTCTTTTTTTGAATAGGTTCTAAAAACTTAATCAGGATTTCGGCTAATTCTTTCTTACAGTCAGTGCAACCAATCTGGGCCTTGCGGCAGAGTTCATCGATTTCTTTCTTTCTCTCAGGCGCAAATACTGCATAGTAACTGTGCACATTACAAGTCTCGGGGTGCCCGGGATCATTGAGCCTGATTCTCAAAGGGTCAGTAAACATACTTTGAACTTTCAGGCGGATATTCTTAGGCTCTTCGGAAACGGCGATAAAATTATTATAACTCTTGCTCATCTTGCGGCCATCAAGCCCTAAAATCCTGGGCGTCTTGGTTAAGAGTGCCACTGGTTCAGGAAAGATATTTTTTTTATAAACCCCGTTAGAAAATTTTGCATCAATGGAAATACTTTTTCTAACGGGGTAAAGGTTGTTAAACCTTCTGGCGATCTCCCTGGTTAACTCTAAATGCGGAAGCTGGTCTTCGCCGACCGGAACGACATGGGCCTTATAAAGCAGAATATCCGCAGCCTGTAAAACCGGGTATCCCAGGAAACCAAAAGTACTTAAATCACGGTTGGTTATCTCGCGCAGTTGTTCTTTATATGTGGGGCAGCGCTCAAGCCAGCCTAAAGGAGTGATAACAGAAAAAATCATATATAATTCAAGGTGTTCTTTCACATGCGATTGAATAAAAATAGTGGATTTACTAGGAGAGATGCCGCAGGCAAGCCAATCAATAACATTATTGATAAGATTTTCTTTTAAATCCTCTGGGCTTGCATATTCCGACATCAGCGCATGCCAGTCTGCAATCATAAAGAAACATTCATATTCATCCTGTAGTTTTACCCAGTTATCTAATGCGCCAACCAGATGCCCTATGTGCAACGGGCCTGTCGGCCGCATCCCGCTCAATAATCGTTTCTTAGTCATTAAAATTGCTCCCTTGCTCTATTGTTATATTGTTCTATTGTTTTATTGTCAAGAAGGTTTAACGATATAGCAGTATAACAATACAACAATTTACGGTTTTATAGTTTGCGCGCTATTTTTTCTATATCGTAAGCCTCGATTATATCGCCTTCTCTGATATCTCCAAAGCCACTCAAAGTTATACCGCAATCAAATCCTTCTTGAACCTCCCTTACATCATCTTTAAAACGCTTTAAAGAGGAGAGTTTTCCCTCAAATATAACCTCGCCATTTCTTACTAAGCTAAGAGAAGCCGTGCGATTAATTTTGCCTTTAGTTACAAAACAACCTGCTACAATTCCTGCGCGCGATAATTTAAAAACCTTCCTTATCTCAACCCTGCCCAAGAAGACCTTTTTTAATTTTGGCTCAAGCATACCTTCTAAAGCTGCCTTTATATCATTAGCTAATTCATAAATAATATTATACTGCCTTATATCTACACCTTCTTTAACGCCTAATTCTTTAGCGCCCGCCTCTACCTCGACATGGAATCCTAATATAAGGGCATCTGAAGCTATAGCCAATATCACATCCGATGTATTTATACTGCTCACGCCTTCATGTATAATATTCCATTTTATTTCTTGAGACTGTAACTTATTTAATGTCTCTTTTATTGCCTCAAGCGAACCCTGCACATCTGCTTTCAGAATCAACCTTAATTCCTTGATTTTGCCTTCTTGTATTTGAGAATGCAAATCTTCCAGGCTAATTCTTTTGACTGCCTTTATCTGTTGCTGTCTTTCATTCTCCTGCCGCTTCAATGCCAACTCTCTTGCCACTTTTTCATCATCAATAACGAAGAACTGTGCTCCTACCCTGGAGATGCCCGATAAACCGGAAACCTCAACCGGAAAAGAAGGGCCAACGCTAGTTACAGATTGACCGCGATCATTATACATCGCCTTGATCTTGCCGTAATATTTATCCGCGATTATTACTTCACCTAAATGTAAGGTACCATTTTGCACAAGTAAGGTTGCTACCGGGCCCCTGCCTTTAGACAACTTTGCCTCTATAACCACGCCGCGAGCTAATCTGTCAGGGTTTGCTTTTAACTCTAACATCTGAGCCTCTAAAATTATCATCTCTAATAAATCATCGATTCCCTGCCCGGTTTTTGCTGATACAGATACAGTAATAGTCTTACCGCCCCAGTCCTCGGCAGCAAGGTTAAGTTTGGCAAGTTGTTTTTTAACCCGATCAATATCAGCCTGAGGTTTATCGATTTTATTTATGGCGACAATTATCGGCACACCGGCAGCACGCGCATGGTCTATGGCTTCCTGGGTCTGAGGCATAATTCCGTCATCTGCAGCAACTACTAAAACAACGATATCGGTAACACCGGCTCCGCGCGCACGCATGGCAGTAAAAGCTTCGTGGCCCGGCGTATCCAAAAAAGTAATCTCGCCGTGCGACAGAAGAACCTTATAAGCACCGATATGCTGAGTAATACCTCCGTATTCGGATTCCGCAACTTTAGTTTTTCGAATGGCATCCAAAAGCGAAGTTTTGCCATGGTCAACATGGCCCATAAAGGTGACTATGGGCGAACGGGGCTGTAAAAGTTCATCCCTATCTTTCTCTTGGTGTATGCGCAAAGCCAATTCTTCCTGGCCAGGCGCCTTTTTTATCTGGTAACCGTATTTCTGGCAGGCTTTCACTACTGCCTGCTCTTCTAAAGTCTGATTTATACCCGCCATTAAGCCCAAACCCATTAAGGTTTTAATTAAAAGGGAGGGTTTCTCTTGTAATTTAATGGCTAAATCTTTTACTATAATCGGCAGATTTAATTCTAATGTCTTCAGTGCTACCGCAGGCTGTTTTACCGGTAATGGTTTCTCTTCTATAGGCGGCTTTTCTACTTTTTTAGGAATTATTTTGATTTCCTCTACTGTGGGAGGCCGGCTTTTCTTAGAGATCGCCTTAAGTTCCTCGACCACAGAAGCCTGGGATGGCAATGGCTTTTGTTCTACAACCGGCTTTTCTTCCTTTTTGATGACTTTCCTGGGGGAGATTATTTTTTCTTTAATTATCTCTCGCGGAATAATTGTGGGTTTAGGTACAGTTGTCAGATGAGGTTTAATCTTTGCTATTTTGCGTGCCTTACGAACAACTTGGTGAGCTGATTTCTTAGGCAACTTAGGTTTTGTTGCCTTGCGCGTTATCTTTTTCTTCTCTGTGCCTGGCGTCTTTTTCTTAAGTTTAGTCTTTTTTTCTTTTATCTTTGCCATGGAATATTATTTTTTTTGGGCCTGTTTTGCCTCACTCAAAATCTTTTTTGCTTTCTTCTCTCCGATACCCTTTATTTTCATCAAATCTTTAATATCAGCCTGCAAAATATCTTTCATAGTCTTAAATCCGGCTTCATGAAGGCTCTGGAGGGTCTTCTCTCCCACGCCGGACAACTGCTCTAATGAGGCTATTTCTTTTTCTTCTTTTTCTATTTTTTCCTCTTTTTCTTTTGGTGCTACACCTGCCGTAGCTTTTGTGCGTATATCCAATTCCCAGCCAATAAGACGAGAAGCAAGCCTGACGTTCTGGCCGTGTTTGCCGATAGCGAGCGACAGCTGGTCGTCGTCCACAATAACTTCTGCCTTAAGATTATCTTTATCTAATTTTATCTCGGATACCTTCGCAGGCGATAGTGCTGCTTTTATATATTCCCTTATATCATCGCTATAGCGCACAATATCGATTTTCTCGCCTTGCAATTCATTCACAATATTCCTGATGCGATTACCGCGCATGCCCACACAGGCGCCCACAGAATCAACCTTTTCGTTTTTGGACCAAACCGCAATCTTGCTGCGCGCTCCCGGCTCTCGCGCTATAGACTTTATCTCAACTATGCCTTCATAAATTTCAGGGATCTCTAAGTCAAATAGTTTCTTGAGCAGATTTGGATGCGTGCGCGAGAGAATTATCTGCGGCCCACGCGTATCTTTCTTTACTTCTACGACATATGTGCAGATACGCTGGCCCTGCCTAAATTCCTCTTTAGGAGACTGTTCGCGCTTCAGGAGAATCCCTTCTGTTTTACCTAAGAGATCAACTATGATATTGCCTTTATCAAACCTATATACCGTGCCGCTTACAATCTCACCCACTTTGCCTTGAAACTCATTAAACACAACATCCTTCTCTGCCTCGCGTATCTTTTGTATAATTACCTGCCTGGCTGTGGAAGCAGCAATGCGGCCAAAGTCTATGGAGGTAATCTCTTCTTTATTTCTAAAGGCCCTGATTTTCCCGGTATTGCGGTCGAGTTCTATTTTTAATTCTTCATCGGGCTTGATATTGAGGGTTCGGCGCGCAGCGCTTACCAGCGCGCTTTCCACAGCCTCGATAAGAACTTCTTTCTTTATTCCTTTTTCTCTTTCCATCTGATCCAATATAGCTAACAATTCTTGACTCATAATAATCTCCGGTCCTTGCGATACTGCTCTGTCAATTAAATAAAGGTATGATTTCACAGATTAAGGATTAGATTTCACAGATAAATTTTAGGTCGGTAATCTGTGTAATCTGCTTTTGAAATCTGTGTAATCAATGCAATCCTTATTTAAGTTACAAGGCACTATATGCCGCGCTTAATGATATATTCACACAAATCCACGACGCGGCAGGAATAGGCCCATTCATTATCATACCAACCCATAATCTTAACCAGTTTGCCATCAATAACCTTGGTTAATTCGGCATCAAAGACACAGGAGTAATTAGAGCCGTAGAAGTCTTTGGAGACCAGGGGTTCAGTAAGATACTGCAGGATGCCCTTAAGATTGTCTCCAGAGGCCTTCTTGAATGCTTTGTTTACGGCCTCTACTGTTGCATCTTTCTCTATTATACAGGTTAAATCGGTGAGAGAAACATCCGGCGTAGGAACGCGGATTGCCAAACCATCTAACTTGCCTTTTAATTCCGGTAAAACTTCGCCTATTGCCTTGGCAGCACCGGTTGAGGTGGGTATTATCGAAACTGCTGCTGCGCGGGCGCGCCGCAAATCCTTATGCGGTAAATCCAAAATCCTCTGGTCGTTAGTATAGGAATGTATAGTAGTCATCAGGCCGCTTTTAATACCGAAATTATCCAATAAGACCTTAGCCATGGGAGCAAGGCAGTTGGTCGTGCAAGAAGCATTGGAAATTATGTTGTGAATTTTGGGGTCGTAGTTTTTCTCATTTACGCCTAGTACCACGGTTATATCCTGCCCCTTTGCCGGAGCTGTAATGATGATTTTCTTTGCCCCGCCGTTTGTAATATGGCCGATGCATTTATCTCTTTCGGTAAATACTCCCGAAGATTCTATTACTACCTCAACACCATAATCCTTCCAAGGAATCTCAGCAGGTGATTTAGCGCTTAATACCTTAAGCGTCTTACCATTCACTATTAAGGCATCTTCTCGAGCTTCCACTGTCGCATCTAAAGTGCCAAAATTAGAATCGTATTTTAGTAGATGGGAGAGTGTTTTTGTGCCTACAGGTAAATCGTTTACCGCCACAAAATCCAGCTCTTTGGTTTGCTTCGCTAATGCAGCGCGATATACGAGCCTGCCAATCCTGCCAAAACCATTAATGCCAACCTTGACTGCCATTTTTGTTCCTCCCTTGCAACCACTGAGACACTGAAAGATGCCTCTAATAGTTATGTTATTGAAACACTGAGCCTTTTAAAGAACAACACGTTTTATATCAAGCTTATTCTTAGCAAAATTTAATATCAGGCCAACTTTTTTGCTCATCGTTTTAAGGTAAGATAACATCTGAGATATATGAATTTCATTTATCTCTGACACGGCTTTCAGTTCTACAACTATTTTATCTTCTATTAAGAAATCTATTCTTTGGTCACCAAGTAAAATATTATCATATCTTACCTTTATTATCTTCTGTTTCTCAAAATCTATCTTATTTTTGATTAATTCGTGATTTAACGCTTTCTCGTAAATTCTTTCAATAAACCCAGGACCTAATTCCTTATGTATTTTAATTGCTAAATTAATTATTCTACTTGTAGACGCACTATATAAATATTTGTTATCAACACTCATTAATTCAGTGTTTCATCATTTACTTCTCAGCGCCTCATTCTTTCTTCAGTGCTTCAGTGGTTGCAACCGCTGAGACACACTGAATAATCTTCTTTAAGACCTCCTCACTGAAACACTGAGTTACTTCTCAGCGCCTCATTCTTTCTTCAGTGCTTCAGTGGTTGCATCCCTCAAATATTTTGCCGCCAATTCCGGCGGCGTAGGGACAACGTAGAAACCCGAACCCCACTCAAAACCGGCAACGCGGGTTAATTTTGGCATTAATTCAATATGCCAGTGATAGTATTCTATGCCGTCATTATTAGTCACCGGCGCAGAATGTATAATAAAATTATACGCCGGGCTGGCAAATACATTTTTTATTCTAGTTAAGGTATCTTTTAATATTGCTGCTAAATCCGGTATCTCTGCGGTAGGCATATGATAAAAATAACTATTGTGCTCTTTGGGGATTATCCAAATCTCAAAAGGAAAACGGGAAACAAACGGGCAAAAAGCCAGAAAATATTTATTCTCTAAGAGGATTCTTTCTTTATCCTGCATTTCCTGTTTTATTACATCGCAAAATATGCAACGCTCGCGATATTCGAAATAATCCTGCGAGCCCTTGAGTTCTTCCATCACATTCTTAGGTACCATAGGTAGGGCAATAATCTGGGTATGCGGATGTTCTAAGGAAGCGCCGGCTGAGGGGCCATAATTCTTAAAAAGCAGTATATATTTAAAGCGTTTATCCTTGATAAGATCGAGAGCCCGGCGGCAAGACATAGAAATAATCTGCTCTATTTCCGGATTTAACAAATCCGGTATATCTTTATTGTGATATGGGGTATCGATAATCACCTCGTGAGCGCCTATTCCGTTAGACATATCATAGATACCCAAACCTCTTCTATCCAAGCCTCCTTCAATTTGCAGCGCAGGAAATTTATTAGGCACAACGCGGACCTGCCAGCCTGGAGTATTAGGCTGTGTGGAAGGATCGCGAAAAGCCTCTATCTCAGGCGGAGTTAATCCTTCATTACCAGGGCAAAAAGGACAAGTTCCGCCTCGCCAGGTATGCGGCTCATGTTCAAAATCTTCCGGCTTAGAGGGATGGTCAGTATCTACTATAACCCATCTTCCGCCGATTGGATCCCTTCTTAATTCAGACAACTTCGCTCCTTTCGTCGCTTCGGAGTGTATAAGTGTTAAGTGTAAAGTATTTTTAAGTTTTGCTCCTACACACTTAAAAACTTACACACTTACACACTTATCCTATACATCTACTTCACGTAAGAACTTGGCTGCATCTTCAGGCAGCAAAGGACAGATATAAAAACCCGTACCCCACTCAAAACCGGCAACGCGGGTTAAACGTGGCGTAATCTCAATATGCCAGTGATAATCGTTTTCGATGCTCTTCCAATAACCTACTTTTGGGCGCCGGAAAGGCGCGGTATGTAAAATATAATTGTAAGGCGGGTCATTTAAGCCCTTTTTTAACTTCATAAGAATCTTTTTCAAAATCCTGCCCAGGTCAAGGCGCATCGACATCTCCAGATTAATAAAATCGCTGGAATGTTTCTTAGGTAAAATCCAGACTTCAAAAGGAAATCTTGAGGCAAATGGAGTAATGGCAATAAAACCGTCGATATCAAGGATAAGCCTATCTTTCGATTCTAATTCCTGTTTTATTAAATCACAGAACACGCATCTCTCGTGATAATCATAATACTGCCGTGCGCCTACCAGCTCTTCTTTTACGCGTTTGAGATTAACAGGAGTGGCGATTAACTGAGACCTTGAATGTCTAACCCTACCGCCACCGGCTATCCAGCTGTAATTTTTAAACACTAAAACGTATTTAAAACGCTTATCTTTCTCCAGGTCCACCATTCTATCTATATAACAGGTTATGACTTTTGACACTTGTTCTGCGCTTAAATCTGCCATATTACCTATATGCTGGTTAGTCTCAATAACAATCTCATGTGCGCCGATACCGCTCATCATGTCGTATAAACCCTTTCCTCGGCGGTCCAGGTCTCCCTCTATTTCTAAAAATGGCGAGATACTTGGCACTACCCTTAATTCCCAACCCGGACTATTTGGTGGTGTATGAGTTGGCCTTAAGGCATATATTTCTGGTGGAGTGTGAGACTCGCTTCCTTCGCAGAAAGGACAGGGCTTCTCAACATAAGCCTCTTGGGGTTGGCCGCTGAATTGGTCTGGCCGTTTTGCGCGCTCAGTAGCAATGATTACCCATCTACCTATAATCGGGTCTTTTCTTAATTCCGGCATATCTGGTTCTATGGTTCTAGAGTCCTATAGTTCGTTAGTTCACGGGCTAAATAATATTGCAACATTATATCATGGCGAACTAGAACTGCAACTATTTTTTTAATAAGCCAGACAACTTACGGAACGCAAGTGACGTAAGTTGTAGTCCCGACGATTCGTCGGGACGTCTGCGAATTAACCCCGCACCTTTTATTTATTCAAATATTTTGGTATTTTTTGAATACCTAAAAAGGTGCGGGGTAGCCCAGTCTATCTCCTGCGCTAATCTTATGGCCGGAGATGAATTCTTCTGCCTTCATCCTTCTTTTACCTTCTATTTGTAATTCTTCAATGATAATATTACCCTTCCCTGTGGATACAACTATTCCTTCTTTGGAGGCTTCCAGGATTTCTCCGGGATTAGAACTTGCGAACTTGCGAACTTGCGAACTAACTCTTGCTTTATATATCTTTAATAATTTACCCTTATAATAAGTAAATGCACCCGGCCAGCTAATGCAGCCCCTGATAAGGTTGTAAATATCCCAAGCGGGTTTATTCCAGTCAATTCGCCCATCTTCTTTTTTAAGTTTAGGCGCAAAACCTATATTATCTTCATCCTGAGGCATTAAATTATAATCATTCTCCTCAAGAGACGAAAGAACAGCTAAAACCAACTGCGCAGCCATTCCTGATAATTTCCCTTCTAATGTAATTGCTGTATCATCATTGCTAACCTCTATCTCCTTTTGTAAGATTATGGGGCCAGCGTCCATCTCTTTGGCCATCTTTATAGCAGTAATCCCCGTCGTCTTTTCTCCTTTAATGAGCGCCCAGTTTATAGGGGCTGCGCCGCGATACTTAGGCAGAAGCGAAGCATGGACATTTACAGAAAATATCTTGGGGATATTTAAAATCCCGGAAGATAATATCTGGCCGTAAGCAATAACTACAAATAAGTCTGGCCTCAAGTCTTCCAATAAACTTATAGCTTGCGATGTATTAATTCGTTCGGGTTGATAAATTTTTAGATTAGACTCTTCAGCAACCATCTTAATTGCCGTACCACCCAAAGAAAGCCCCCGCCCCTTCTTTCTATCCGCCTGTGTCACTACGCAACTAATTTTATGCCCGCTGGTTTTTAAGGCTTTTAACGACGGAACTGCAAAAGGTGAGCTGCCGAAGAATACAATATTCATCTACTTATTTTACAGTCTGGTTACGTAATTCGGTTAGGGTAATGCTGCCCGTTTCGTAGTTAGGTTAGGGTTACGTCTTTTTTAGACGATAGACGTAACCGATAAACGATACGGGCTTCGTAACCGTAACCTTAACCGACTAAACAGGGCCTATGTCAATCGTTACTATTATACCTGAATGCGAGAATTTTTTTAAGTGTAATTTCAAGAATCTGACTATTTTTAATGGAGAACTGGCTTTAATCAATATCTGCCAATAGAAATTACCGCGTAATTTCTCCGGCTGGCCGGGATTAAGCGAAACAACCGTTATGGTTTTATTGCTTTCCCCGTATTTATTCAACCTATCAAATAATGCGTTACTTGCCTCTTTAACGCTGTTCTCTTTTTTTCCCCGCAATTTTACCAAGCACAAATGCCGGTAAGGCGGAAACTTCAATTGCTTTCTTTGCTTTAATTCTTCATCGTAAAACATACTAATGTCTTTGTTTTCTAACGCGCGGAAACAATAATGTTTGGGTAAATTAGTCTGAATTATTACTTTTTCTTTAGTCAGCGCAAGCAGCCCAACCAATAAACCAAATGCCTTCTCGGTTGAGCGAAAATCAATACGATTTAAGGAATTATCTATAGATAGGATGCCGATAAGATCAAAGTTATAATCTGTCCTTTTAATTATCGATGCGCTAGATATAAATATATCCGCATCCTCAATATCCCAATCCTGCAGATTATCTAATCTGCTGATTCTTGCCTGTGGAAAAATCCTAGATAATTCACTTTCTATCTTTTCTGTGCCTGTTCCCAGGTATCGTATGTAAGCAGAATTACAACTCGGGCAAATCCGGGGTGGGGGCATTTTAAAATTACAGTAACGGCAATTTAGTATATTATCTTTAAAATAAAATACTAAATTAATATTACAGCGCGGGCACTTTAAAACTGTGCCGCAATTACGGCAGGAGGCAAAAGTGGCAAAACCGCGCCGATTTAGAAATAAAAGTATTTTACCTTTGGTATCTAAGGCCTGAGTAATACAATCCTGTAAATACTTGGATAAAATTATATCTCTTTGTTTAAAGTAACGTTGCTCCTGCCGCATATCAATAATTTTTATCACAGGGTAATCTCTAATTCTAGGTAAAAGCTTATATTTGATTTTTCCTTTTTTGGCTAAATAAAAACTTTCCAAAGACGGCGAGGCGCTGCCCAATATCAGTTTTGCTTTCTCAATTGCTATTCGCATAAATGCAACTTCCCTGGCATGATAATGCGGGACCCGGTCCTGCTTATAAACAGCGTCCTGCTCTTCGTCTATAATTACGAGGCCCAGATTACTAACCGGCGCAAAGATGCCGGAGCGCGTGCCGATTACAATATTAAATTTAGACTCTTTCACTTTTTGCCATTCCTCTAATTCTTTGGGCTGCTTTCTATATAAAATCACAGGCGAAATTCCTAAGTTTGTAGCGACAGCTTCTTTTGCTTTTAAAACCGATTTGATATCGGGCAATAAAACTATTGCTGATTTATTATTACTTATGGTTTGCTTTATCTGGCTTAGATAAATATCCCACCTTGCACTTTTATTTAAGTCATGGATTAAATTCGCCTCCTGGTTATCTTTATGCTTAAGAGCCTTGCGTTCTTCTATATTATTTGTTATTTTTTTACCTTTTCTTAAACCTTCCGGCAAAGCTGTCTCAATTGCCTCTCCCCAGGAACAACCATAGTAATCGGATAGCTTTTTAGTAAGTAAAAGCATATTTTTATCTAATACGGGCGAATTATCGATTATTTCTAATATGGGTTTAACATGTTCGATATTTGTCGTTCCGGTAACTTTCACCACATAACCCAATTTCCTTTTGTCGCGGAATTGAATCCATACCCGCACACCCTCTTTTATCCTTTTATGAAGGGGCGAAGGCGCACTATAGTCAAATGGGCCCTCAACAGGTAGCCCTAAAACTACCTTGGCATATAACATTACATAGCTCCTTTAGGGCAAATGGCCTTTTTAATTCCCTAATTTTCTCTTTCATACTTTCCAATTTCTCAGGATGGTTTCTAAAATCTAAGACTGTATCTTTGAGCGAAGCAACGTCTTTTAAATTTAGCCCTATTGATTTTTTGGCCAGAATTTTCGCATTCTCTGTTTCCTGGCCGGGAATGGCGGTGATAAAAATAGGTAACAGGCCCATAGCTAAACTTTCAGAGATAGTCAGGCCTCCGGGCTTGGTAATAATTATATCCGAAACAGCCATTAGCTCCTGCATATTATCGATGAATCCAAAGACCCTCACTTTTGGGTAATTTTTCTTCTTTAAACTTTCATATAATATTTTATTATGGGCCGAGACAACCAAAATTTGAACCTCCTTATATAACGAATCCACGATTTCTTCAATCTTACCTATTCCGGAAGAACCGGTACTAATTAATATCGTAAATTTATTTGGCTCGAGAGCAAATTTTTTACATAAAATATCCCTTTCATATTGCTTTAAGAATTTTGAATCTATGGGTATACCAAAATCTTTTATCTTATTCTCTCCAATTCCTTCAAGGATTAGTTGCTCCTTGCTAGAATCCGAAGCTACGATGTACATATCAGTACCGCCTAATATCCAAAAGGGATGGATACCGAAATCCGTAATCACGCTCACGAGTTTAGACTTGAGTTTCTGAATTCTTTTAAGGTATGTTGCAATCTCTAACGGAAAAAAGTGGGTTGAGATAATAAAATCTGGCTCCTCTTGAATTAAAAACTCAGAGAAATCCTTTGTATTTAGCCGATTTATAATAGAAATCAAAATGCCAGTGATGGGCCTAAAGGCTTTAATAGAGGTTAGCCAAAAACCAAAATGCCATAACCAGAGGGCATGATTTACTAAAAATAGATAGCCGCAGCTATAAAGATTCCTAAAAATAAAATTAGTTTTTTGTAAGGCATCTATTATTTTTAAATCGCGGGTAGAGCAATTTTCCTTAAAATAATTGTATAAAGCCTGCGCTGCCCGACGGTGTCCTGTGCCTGCAGAGGCATAAGCAATGATTATTTTCATTTAAAACAAGAACTTTAAAAAACCTATTTTTATGACGGGTCTCCAGCTATAAATCTTTAGAGACCCTGAGGATCAAATCAACTGCACCAGATATATCCTTTGCAGTGTAGTCGGGAAGGATAGCCCACTTATCTTTATTATTCGGCTTCTCTTTTCCAGAAAAAACAAGGATGGTTTTCAGGCCCGCCGCTCTTCCGGTTTCTATATCTTGGATTGTGTCTCCGATAAAATAGCTCTGATTCAATTCCGGCTCCAAGCCTTTATTTTTAAGTTTGTTCACTGCCATATCAATGAGGCCGGTTTTGGGTTTTCTGCAGGAACAGTTGTCTGCCTGGCGGTGGGTACAATAATAGACTCCTGCAATATCAATCTTATAGCCATTTAATTCTTTGAGCATATTTTGAGTAATTAAATCGAGTTTTTCTTGAGAATAGATACCCTTGGAAACACCGGCTTGGTTAGAGATGATAATAATTTTAAATCCTCTATCATTTAGCCTCTTCAGGCTGGATTTTACTTTTGGCAAAAAAAGAAATTCGCTCCAGGACTTCACATAATCTGAATCTCCGGGATATTCATTTATTACCCCATCCCTATCTAAAAAAATTACTTTCATTAAGTTTGCCCGAACTTAATTCGCGCAGGTGGCTTATCCCCGTAGCTAACCACTTCGTAGATTTCTTCGAAATCTACTCGTAGCTGCGGGGATTAATTCGGCCAGATAACTTATGTCGGCTTTGCCTCCATAAGTTATGGCCTCATTAAAAATAACTTTCATTGGTTTTGACCCAATCGAGTAACTTCTTTATGCCTTCCGAAACTGTGGTCTTGGCCTTCCAGTTAAGGGCCTTTTCTAATTTTGATGTATCTGAAATATAAACCTTCTGGTCAGACGGCCGCCAGTCTGCAAAGTTTACTTTCGGCACCTTGCCTGTCAATATCTCTAATTCATCCAGAAATTCTAAAAGAGAAACGGTATTATTCGGGCCGCCCCCAATATTAAAGAGCCCTCTTTCCAACTTGCTGTTTAAAAATAAGTTAAACGCATCTACAAGGTCATCAACATAAAGCATATCGCGCACCTGTTTACCGTTACCGTAAATTGTAATCGGCCGGTTAAAAAGTGTGGCAATAATAAACCAGGCCACCCAACCCTGGTCCTCAAAACCAAATTGCCGCGTACCATAGATGCATGACATACGGAATACCCCTGTCTTCATTCCATAGATATAAGCGTATTCTTGAGCGTAGAGATCTCCTGTCATCTTTGAGACTCCATAAGGCGTATGCCCGGTTAAATCTGTGCACATTTCCTCAGACACTCCTTTGACACCATCATAAATATATCTTTTATCTAATTCTTCTAATGGAATCTTATCTACATTCTCACCATAGACCTTGTTGGTTGAGGTGTAAATAAAAATAGTTTCTTTTGATTTTTTGCGCGCTGCCTCTAAAACATTAAGGGTCCCGAATGCATTGATGCTAAAATCCTCTTTGGGCATACGCACGCTGGAGGGAACGCCGGGTTGGCCTGCGGTATGAATTATTACATCCACACCCTTTCCTATTGCCTTAACTACATCTTTATCATTACGCACATCGCCTTTAATTCGCTCGATGTTCTTAAATTTCTTTAAATAATTCCAATTGTATTCTACCGATGCTTTATCATAACCAAAAATCTGCGAACGCATCAGGTTATCTAAAACAATAATTTTATTTTTAGGGTTATCCAACGCGAAAAATTCAGCGCTGTGGCTGCCTACAAGCCCTGCACCTCCGGTGACAAGTATCCTCATATCATCTCCTCTCTCTTTTTTAACGTTAATTCACGGTATTTTAAATAACTAATCAATTGGTATAAACCAGCATAAAAGGCGACCACAAATCCTATAAAACCGTCTTTATAGCCTTTTCTTCCTATATATGTCCGGATGAATCTATCAATTGTACGCCAGATAAACCTGTATAAATGCATGGGTTTATTCTGCTGGAACCACTTTTGGGCTTCGCGCGTAGTCTGGTTATTCAATTTATACAAAAAGTCTTCTATATTCTGATAAGAATAGTGTATGATATCGGATTTTAAATGCCCGCAGGGCTCATCCATAAAGGCACGCGGATGCACCCCTACCTCTTCATAAAGGAATTTATCTTGCCTGAAAAGCTTCAATTGCGGGCTGGGATACCAACCGCCGTATCTAACCCAGTAATCACCGATAAAGTTTCTCCTGGGTATAGTCAAACCATTATATTGCGTGTGCTTGGTGAGCACAGCCTTAATTTCTTCTTTTAGCTCCTCGGTAACTACCTCATCAGCATCTAAACTTAAAACCCATAAATTCTTGGCTTGGGCATAGGCAAAATTTCTCTGCCTGCCCTCGATATCCATCTTTCTGATTATTATCCTGTCGCTATATCTGCTGGCGATATCAACTGTCCTATCAGTGCTCTCATCATCCACTACTACTATCTCATTTGCCCATCCGGCAACGGACTCAAGGCACCTTTGGATGTTCTTTTCTTCATTTTTAGTGAGCACAACAACAGATAAATTCACCCCACCCTTCCTTCCCTATATTGTTCCCCACCCTTTTATCCCGCTCTTGCAGGCAAGGGCGGGATTTATGAAAGGCGGGGTAAATCATTGCAAAAACTCTCCTATGGAATTAATAATGCAGTCCAATTCTTGCCTGGTTAAATCCGGATACACAGGTATTGCTAATGTCTGAGCAGCTGCCTTTTCAGATTCAGGAAAATCTCCTTTTCTGTAATTTAGATATTTAAAACATTTTTGAAGATGCAACGGAACAGGATAATAAACACGCGCATCTATCCCTTTACTTCTCAAATGCTCGATTAATTTTCTGCTCGAAGAATTTAGCCGCAGGACGTATTGGTGATAAATATGAGTGGTATATTCGCGAACAAATGGCGTTTTGATATTCAGGCCTTTAAGCCGCTGATTAAAATATCGGGCGTTCTTCTGCCTCATTTCATTCCATGAGTTGAGATATTTTAGTTTTACCTTCAAGACAGCAGCTTGAATAGCGCCCATCCGATTGTTATATCCCAATACTAAATGGTAATACTTATCTTTATTCCCCTGATTTCTTAGGACCCTAAGCCTATCTGCAGTAATTTTACTGTTGGTAAGCGCCATACCGGCATCACCAAACGCGCCCAGATTCTTGCCAGGAAAAAAACTCACCGCACCGCAATCACCCATTGTCCCGGCTTTTTTACCTTTATATTCTGCTCCGAAAGCCTGCGCTGTGTCCTCAACCACTTTTAAGTGGTAAATTCTAGCTATTTTTAAAATATTATCCATATCCGCACACTGGCCATAAAGATGCACGGGTACAATTGCCTTAATTTTCCTTCTAGAATCTTTTTTAAGAACCTTTTCTATGCTCTCAACAGATATATTATACGTTTCAGGTTCAATATCTGCAAATACAGGGATTGCTCCCATGCTTGCTATAGCTCCGGCTGTGGCGTAATACGTAAAGGCAGGACATATTACCTTATCACCGCATTTAATACCTAAAGCAAGTAATGCTAATTTGATGGCATCTGTGCCGCTAGAAACTCCCACAGCATATTTTATATTACAGTATTTTTGAACTTCATTTTCGAAATCCGCTACCTCCTCACCTAAAATGAAATTCGTATTATCGATTACGCGCCTAATAGCAGAATCTAATTCCTGACGTATCGGAGCAATTTGTTTCTTAAGGTCCAATATGGGTATCTTATTCATAATAAATGTCCTTTTTAAAATGATTTCACAGATTCAAACGCTGATTGCACAGATTTTCCGGCTAAATCTTTAATCTGTGTAATCTGATTTTTAATCCGTGAAATCATAAGATAAGTTTTATGCTATGTCTTTATAATAATTTAGCAACTGCATTCAATGCTGAATCGATATCTATTGTTTCCAGACACTCCCTGTTTCTCTTACAACTTAATAAATGAAAATTAACATAACAGGGGCTACATTCCAGATTTTTCTTTAAAACAATATGGCGTTTTTCATCAAAAGGATAAGGGCCGTATACTTTTGGGCCAACAGGACCGAAGAAAGAGACGGTCTTCTTGCCCAATGCAACCGCAATATGCAAAGGCCCTCCGTCATTGGTAATCAGGATATGCAAATCATTTATAACCGCGCTTAACTCTTCTAAGCTCGTCCTGCCACTTAAGTCTATTGGCTTGTTATGCATACTATTTATTATTATATCAGCAATGGGTTTTTCTGATTCATCGCCTAAAATGATTATCTTTGCCTTAAAATCATTAATTATTCTATCTGCCAGTTGTCCAAATCTTATCGCGGGCCATTGTTTTAAGTGAGCATCGCAACCCCAGCTCGCACCTGCGCCGGGAGCTATCCCGATAATTAAACCCCGCCCCTGTGTGCAGGGGCGGGGTAAATCTTTATCACTGATACCATATTCTGCAAGGATATCCTTGCTCTTTCTTTTACAACTTTGCGATATAACTAATTCTAAATTATAGCTTTTTGGTTTTATACCAATCGGCTTCAGCAAATCTAAATAATATTCCACTACGTGTTTATCGCTATAACCATTTATATCTATTTTATCTGTAAGGAATCTTCCCCGATTTTTATAATTAAAACCAATGCGTTTCTTAATCCCGATGATTTTGGCTATTAAACTATAGCGATGGTCTAAGGAAAAATCAAGCAAAGTATCAAATCTTTCTTTTTTTATCTTACATACTAAATTTATAGATTTATAGATACCCTGCCATATTGATTTATGATAAACCTTCTTGAGGTCGCCTCTGGATAAAGCAAATATCTTATTTATATTTGGATTATCTTTGAGAATATCCTTTACCCGCTCATTGCACCAATAACCAATAACACTATTGGGCTGGCTATCTTTTATAGCTCTAATTACAGGGGTAGTAAACAAGGCATCGCCAATGCCGAATGGATTAACGATAAGAAACTTTCTCAAATCTCATCCTTATAATTCTTTTGTTTTAATAATCCAACTGTCTTTTTAACATCCTGGCTTCTATCTCGACGGCAAACCAAAAGCGCGTCTTCTGTATCTACTATAATAATATTATTTAACCCCAGCGTTGTTATTAATCGTTTATCCGACCAGACCAAAGTATTTTTGCTTCCTATATCTATAAATTTTCCTCGGAAAATATTACCGTTTTTATCTTTTTTGGCAATCTCGCCTATTGCTTCCCAGCTGCCTAAATCTATCCAGCCGCAATCTGCGGGCAACAACGCCATTTTATTGGTTTTTTCCATTATCGCATAATCTATGGATATAGAAGGAAATTTATGCCACAATCGGTTAAAATCTTTTTTATTTTTAATCTGCATTACGGTGTTATAAATACGAGGCATAAACTTCTTAATCTCTTCTAATATTACATCCGGCCTAAAAATGAAAATTCCGCTATTCCAATAATATCTTTTATCTTGGATAAATTTTTTTGCCCGGGTTAAATTCGGTTTCTCAATGAACCTATCAATCTCATATGCGTGTGACGTGTGACGTGTGACGTGTGACTTTATTTTAATATAACCATAGCCTGTTTCCGGCCTACTGGGAGGAATCCCTAATGAAACAATATAGCCGCATCTTGCGATTTCTATTCCTTTGCTTAATAATTTCAAGAATCTATTCTGATGTTTAATAAAGTGGTCGCTGGGTAATACTACTAAACAAGAGTCGGCATCTAAGTTACTAATATTCTTAGATAATACAGCTATAGGCGCAAACGTATTTTTACTCTGCGGCTCTAATAAGATATTGCCGGAAGGTATATTTAATTTCTTTAAGCATTTTTTTATTTTTTGCTCGTAAATCCTGCTGGTAGCTATATAAATGTTCTCTTTTTTAATTAACGGTGTTATCCTGTCTATAGTCTCCTCTAACATGGATTTAGTTGAACAAACATTCAGAAACTGTTTTGGTTCTAACTCTCTACTTAAAGGCCAAAAGCGCGTTCCTGTGCCGCCGGCTAAAATAATGGCATAGGTCATCTCCTTATCCTTCCCAAGGACAGTCCTTTAACTTAGAAAGGACTGTCCTTATTAGTTTTTAATATGAGCTGAATTTTCTCAACGACTTCTGATACAGTAATATCCGTTAAATTGCTTTTTTCTATTACCATACTACCTTTGCTTCGCGGTCTCCATCTTAGAGGACTCTTTCCGGGGATATCGTTTCTAAAAATCGCCAAAACTTTCGCACCTACCGCGCAGGCAAGATGCACAGGGCCGCTATCTCCGGAAATAAGCACCTTACATTTCTTTAAAAGCGCTGCCAACTGTATTAAAGTTGTTTTTCCAGTTAAATTAATTAAATTTCCTTCTATATCCCCGAAAAAATCCATACTCTTAGTTAGCTCGTCTTTTCCGCCGACTATAACTACTGGGATACCTTGCTCCCTAATTAATCTCCCGGCTAATTCACGGAATCTCTCGTACGGCCACTGTTTTACAGGATCACTTGTCCAAGGATGCAAAGCTACTAAATTATTGTAATTTTTTAAATTAAAATCTCTTGATAAATCGTCAATTTCTCTGTCATCTATTGATAAGCATAGTGTCTTGTCTTGCGTACCTGCGCCTATTAAAGACACTAATTCTAAATTATATTCTATTTCATGTCTTAAACCAAGGTGCTTTCTATCTTCTATTTTATGCGTAAGCAAAAATCCCCATTTCCTGTTATAACCCACCCTTATGGGAATACCGGCTAAATAAGTAAAAATATTAAAATCTTTTAATGGATTTAGCATTATGGCAATATCCATCTTCATTTTTCTTAATAAATTAATAAAGTTAACCTTCTCCAACAATGAATGCCTTCCTTGATTCCATTCCATTATCTCATCTATGAAGGAAATATTTTTGGCTAACTCTTTTACAGAAGAATTTACTACAGCAATTAGCCTGGCATTTACAAAGGTTTCTTTTAGTGCGCGAAAGGCCGGTATATTAAGCAAAAATTCGCCGAACCTGTCATTACGCACCACGAGTATATTTTTAATGGCTTTCTTGTTTATTTGCATGGGTAAACCCCGCCCTTTCTAAAAATAAAATTTAGCTTTCAAGGAAGGTCGGGGTAAACTTATTAAGCGCTAATGCTAACCCCATTATATACCAAAATATTATAGCTACCCTTGAGTAATAAAGGCTACTTTCCGTAAGGCCGTTCACCAAAAATGCGAGCAAGCAAGCTGATAAAGAAAGCGAAACTATCTTAAGATAATGATTATCCAATCTTTTATAGATATTCTTACATTCCATAAATAATTTATAAAGCAACCATATAAAGAACCCTAAGCCTATCAAGCCTATCTCTGCTGCCATATGCAGAAAATTATTATGCGCATACATATAATCTTTAGTCACAATATTGCGATACTCTACAGGTTCTCTGTATTTCTTGTAATTTTTCATAAAGGTATTTGCGCCCAATCCTATAAAGGGGTGGTCTTTTATCATATTGAAGGAATTGCGATAAACTGCGAGCCTGTCGTCATTACACATAAATCTAAGCGGGTTATATTCCACATCCTTTGCCCATTTCTTAACCGATTTTGGCAAAAGAAAGGGAGATAATAATGTAAATATAATAAGAAGGCTAATTAAAATCTTGTCTTTACGAGCGACCCCTAAGAAAAAAAGAACTACATAAATAGCCAGCAATGTCGGCCTGGAATAGGTAAGCAGTATACCCACCAAAGCTATAAAACTCAAACCCCACATTACCGCCTTTTTTTTCTGGCTAAAATAATAAAGGCCCAGCCCAAATATAAGAGGCGCAAATGCGCTTAAATAAATACCCAAAATATTTGAGTCCTTAAATGCAGCGGTAGCCCGGACTAAACCTATATTGATAACTGGCGCATAACCCCGGATAAAATCTCTACCTGTCAATACCTGCCATATACTGTCAAAAGATGCCAAAATTATACCTGCGCTGATTGCAAAAACTATCATTTTTATATGCCGGGGATCCCTGACTTCTTCAACCATAACAAAAAATATTAATATGTACCCAATTAACCTGAACGCGCCTCCTTTGAGAGTATCAAAATAATTTATAGAATTAATAAGAGATAAACAAGTTATCAAGAATAAAAGCAATAATGGAATGTTCAGGGGAGTATGCGTAAATAACCGTTCCTTTCTTAATACTTTCTTCGTCAGAAAACTAATAATAAGAGAGCCCATTAATATATTAACGGGAGCCGGGGCAATGGATACAAAAAAAGGAATAAGGATAATCGAGCCGTAAATTATATAATCTAATGACTTAATGATTTTGTCCATATATTAATCAGAGAAACGATATTTAATTATACTTCTTATCGCTCGGATGCCGTCTTTGCATCTTATTTTTTTTCCTTCAGAATAGGCCCTAGGATGATATGATATAGGGATTTCTACTATCTTAAGACCCTTCTTTGCCGCCTTAGCAACTATTTCTGTCTCTATGGTAAAACTCTGCTCCTTAAGATTCAATAAATTAATCGTTTCTCTACGGAATAATTTATAACACGTAAAACAATCATTCAGTTTTAAATCAAATAAAAGATTCAATAAACCTGTTAAAAGCCTATTGCCAAATCTATGTATAAACAAACCGTGGTAACCCTTTTTAAATCTCGCTCCCAGTACAATATCTGCATTATTTTCTTTTAAAGCCTTGATTAATTTTAAATAGTCATTCGGTTCATATTCTAAATCTGCATCCTGAATTATTACAAAATCTCCCTGAGCATGAAATAGGCCTGTTAAGAATGCCGCTCCTTTACCTCTGTTACTGCTATGGTATATAATTTTTAAATTATTATATTTAATATCTCTCAAAATCTTTTCTGTGCCGTCGCAAGAACCGTCATCTACAACGATTATCTCCTTATCAATATCCACAGCATTTATCTTTTCTAAAATCTGCCTTACGGTTTTAACTTCATTATAAACAGGAATAATTACTGAAAGTAATGGCATATCATTTTATTAATCTCTTAAAAATTGCCCAGAGATATAACTTAAGGTAATTGGGCAATAATTTAAGCATACGGAAATTAGATTTTCCTTTGGTTCTCTCTTTCCATACTGTAGGTACCTCAGTCATCTTAAAACCTAAATAATACGCCTTAAGCGGTATCTCCATAGATATTTCAAATCCTTTTGATTTAATATCTATGCTATCTATGACATTTTTTCTATACATCTTAAAGGCATTGGCAATATCATGGGTAGGCAGGCCAAGCAGAAAACACAGCGACCTCCCCACAAAAGAAGAAAAGAAACCCTTTAATTTTGAGCCTCCCAGACGTGCTCCTCCTTTAATATAACGACAGCCACAGGCTATATCATAACCCTCATTTATCTTTTGAAGCATCTCTTTAATGGTGGATAAATCATCGCATAAATCCGCCATCACCGGAACAGCTATATCTGTCGCTACCCTACTAAAACCAGTCTTTAAGGCATTGGCAAATCCTCGGGGGAGTTTGTTTTCCACTAATCTGATATTATTATATTGCCGGGCAAATCCAGTTACGAGTTGAGCTGTCGTATCTATAGAATGGTCGTTGACTACCACTAACTCATGCGGTATTTCTAAAGCCTCCTCTATCTTATTTATAACATCTGTGATATTATCTTCTTCGTTGTATGCAGGAACAATAACGGATAATTTCATCTGATTATTTTATATATATGTATAGTTTCGTTGGTAAAGACAGGGCTAAATTTACCGGGATTGGCTCCTGCCCAGGCATCTTCCAATGGGAATTCAATGTCTTTTGTCTGATGAAGAGAATATACGAATAAATAATCGGTATTCCTGCGGTTGAGATTATCTAACCAGACAGAATAATCAGCATCCGAGCGATAATTTCCTTCTTCCTCTAAATTTCTATGCATACTTAAAAAATCGTAACCCCAGTGATAATGGCTATTAGGGAAATAATGCAATTTCGCCGGTTCTGTTTTATTGACGGAAACATAATAAACATTATTTTTAAAATTAGTGCCGTATAAAGGAAACGACACAGGCTTGCCTATATAAGCAATGTTATTTCTCTGCGTGTTTCTATTTAACCAATCCCAGGCACGCGTAGCATCCGGCCAAAAACCCGAATATTTTACCATACTCGCATATCGGGAGTATTCATTATTTACATAATCTTTCTCTAATAACGCTAAAAGAGGAATAATTAAAAAAATAAAAAGTAAAGGCAAATAAATAAATAAATGTTTTTTTATGAGCCATTTTTGCCCAATATATTTTATGAAAGGCGGTAATAAAAAGAATAACAAAAATGTCAGCATAACCGAAGCGATTAATTCTTGACGCTTGGCCAATTCCGGCAGCGAAGCCAATAAGCATATAGCCACTAATATATTTATAAGGCGCCGCGGCATCCCTAAAATTCCCACGGTATAAAAACCAATAATCATACCGATGCCTAAAAGAGGGTATAAATACCTTGTATTCGGTAAAGGAATAATGTATCGGTAAACAAGATAGATCAAAAAAGGTAATATCAAAAAATATGTTAAAATAAAACCGGGCATCTTCCTTTTCTTTATCAAGGTAACCGGCAATGCTAAGAATATAGATGGTAATATAAATAGTATAGTTTGAACGCCTAAGCCTTCATGAAATAATAACTTGGCTAAACTATAATCCTCAGGTTTAAAGTGCGCCCTGTAAGTACCGATATCAATGACTCCCTTAAAAATGGAAAGGCCAAATAATTTAAAATCCAGAGGATAGAAGGGGTTTCTTGTTTCTATAAAATTCCTTAGGTAAGAGAAACCCCCTAAGGCAATTATAATCAGTATGGAAAATATGAATAAAGAATATTTGTTGCTATGCTTAAAAAACAATAAAACAAAGGGTAAGAATAATAATATACTATAAGGCAGGGCAACTGTCTTTATACCCAAGAATAATCCCAGGCTCATACTATAAAGTAAAAGATTCTTAGGGGAGAATTCCTGATATAAAGAAATTAGATAATTTAGGCATACCAAAAATAGAGATGCCACCATCACATCCACATAAGCGATCTGTAATTGTTTGAAAAAATTAGGGATGAGCAAAAAAAGAATTGCTGCATACAAAGAAAAATCTTTATTGAGTCCGATCTTTTTAGATATGTTATAGGTAGATAGGAATGCCAAAACAAAAAATGGTATCTGGCCCAGGTCCGCTAAAAATACGTTCTTAAAGGGGAAAATAAGCCATAAGAAAAACAAACTTCCATTAATGGGATAATAGGTGGGAGAGAAATCATCGGATATGGTGATAGGATTGCCTAAATTGCCGTGTTTTAACCACTCAACGGGAAAAGTAAAATGATAATTAAGATTATCCCAGCCAAACGGCGGATTAACCAGGTTTATAAGAATTTTGATTGATGCAAATGCTAAAATTATAGCTGCGGCAAATAGTATAATCTTATTACCAAGAAGCTGTGACAGTTGTTCTTTTGAAATCTTACAAGAAACTTCGTTCGCCAACGAAGTTGGCGGACTCAGAACTCTTCCCTGCGAAGTTTCAGTGGTTAGGAAAGTTTTATACTTTCCTACACCAAAACAAAAAGAGGATTCTTTATTCCTGGTTAAAGCCCAGATAACAAAAAGTATTGCCAGGTTAAGCAAGATGACATTCTGTATAAAAACTTTACCCCAAATTCCCAAGAAAAGCTCTGTCAATACGATCTGGGAAAAATAAAGAATAAATAACGACAACAGCGAATCAATGAAGTTGCGGAATCTCAAAATTCTATAATTCAGCAAAAACGCGGACGCGCCAACAATAAGATTCATTAATAAAAAGGTAATCATTTTATGCGTTGCATACTGCGATAAAATCTAATGCTGTATTCAGTTTATCTTTGACGATAATAAAATCATCACAACCTATCCGCTCATAAAATCTTTTAACAGGATTTATATAATCAGGCAAAAAAATTAATAGGCCTATCTTTTTAAGCCTGCGGTAGAAGTTAAGTCTCTTGCCTCTTTTTAAACCAAACATCTCTATTCTGCTAAAATATGTTCCGAGCAATTCTTTAAATTCATTTATAAGGTATTCTTTGACGTGAAATCTATTAAACGGGGTATCGCCGTTTGGAGAGGCATCTAATCTGTTCGGCGTTGAGCATATAAATATACCTTTTTCGGCCAATAAATTTTTTATCTGTTCCAAGAAGGCTTTTGTATCCGGGATGTGCTCTATGACTTGAAATGAACATATGGCATCAAACTTATTGCTAAATGAACTTAAATCTTTTACATCTATTGCATAAAAGTCTAAGTTATCTTTTTGGTATTTATTTTTTGCATAACTGATTATCTCTTTATCGTAATCTATGCCCACAGCTTTCTTAACGAATCCAGCCAGAAAATAACTGCCGTAACCTTCCCCACATCCGACATCCAAGATGTCTTTATTAAATACATAATCTTTAGCGAACCGGTAAGCGCAAAAATGGCGGGCAATCATTAAAGGGGTCTCTTTCTCCAAGAGAATCCTTTCTCCGGTATTGATTATTTCTTTCATCTGACCTCTATAAGTTTTGCACTTAAGAACGCGCCACTGGCAAAGACTCTTATAAGAATTGGGATATTCTCTCTGTCGCGGCAGAATACTATGCTAATCTTAGATTGATGATATGGATTATTTTCCCGTCTTTTAATATCTGCGTCCAAGAATACTAGTTTATATGTTTTTTTATCTATTGATATATCTCTAGATTGCTTTATGCCTTTTACAAGGTAATTTCTCTGGTTAGTATTGATGCCCATTTCTATTTCTTCTACTTTATCAAAATCCATATGCATAGTATTAAATAACAGCGAAAGCGGGTCTTGTGTATGGGGAGGTATCTGACGCCTAATATTATTTAGTGTCATTATGCCGTTTTTCTGGTCATAATAGACTTCCTTGTTTATCACCTTTTCATTAGCCATTACTGCTTTTTGGCTGAACAAGATAGGGTCGTGCGTGTCTATATCAACATAAGAATCTAAAATAGCATGGGCATTATACATTTTTCTGTACCATCTTAAAGAATTCGCCATTACGCTTAAATGATAAACCTGTTGTCCGTTATAGTCTTGTATCTGGCCAATCTTTAAAACGGCATCTGCTACGGGGAGTATCCCAAACACATTAACCCTGTAAATTAATTCTTTAGCTTCGGCATTGGTTTTTCTTGCTAAAGAGGAAATGATTATTTTTGGACTGTTATTGTAGCAAAACAAAAATATAGATGATGATATTATTGCTGCAATGATTATAAGTAATATTTTCCTCATACCGGCTCCATTCTAACCTATTACAATGCGGGTTTGGAACAGGTTTTGTGCTTAAAATAAAGTGTAAATAAAAGGCGCGACCGCGCTACTTTGCGTGAAGAAAATTAAAAGCCCCAACAATAAAAGCATAATAATAATCGGGGCTAACCACCATTTCTTGCGCACGCGCAAAAAATCCCAGAACTCTCTTAATATTGAAAGCTTACCCATTTCATCTCCTTTTAAAATTGCCTTTCATAGTTCAAGGGGCTAAAGCCACTTTTCTCTTTTTTTCTCCAATACGATTCTTTATTCTTATCTATCTTTCTATCTAATAAATCAACCCTGAATAATCTCATTACCAGGCCTATGGGCGTAAAGACTAAATAAAATAGAATAGACAAAATTAGCCGTGTATTAATCCAGCCTAAAATAAATGCTAATCTCATCCAGAGAATATATATTGGTTTTAATAGAGCCGGCAGCATAAAGGCAGAAATAAAAAATATAATTGATATTGAAAATAGGGGTAATAGGTTAGGCTTATGTCGAATAGTTAAAAGCAAAACTACAATAAGAAAACTCACCCCCATAGTTATACCAAATTTCCTTAAATCGTTTTTATCTAAATTGAATTTCTCCATCTTTAATTGATTTCACTGATTAAAAATCCGATTACACAGATTCTAATATATTAAACGCTTAATTTGACAACTATCGTTACCAAAATTAATAAGTAAACCTATGTGGAGACCTGATGCTTTTAAATAAGCAAGCAGCTGCTTCTCAAATACTTTGGGTATAATCCCTGTAATTGATTTAATTTCCACGACTACTTTATCTTCTATTATTATATCTAAACGGAATCTCCCAATTTTTCTATTCTGAAAACAAACATTAAATTCTTTTTCCTCTTCAAATTTTAATCCTATATCTTTTAAAACTATTTTTAAAGCATTTTGATATATCCTCTCATTAAAACCCGGTCCTAACTCGGTATGGATCTTAAAACAACATCCTATTATTTTTTCAGTTAAAGCATCTTTGGTCATTAAATCTGTGAAATCTGTATTTAAATCTGTGCAATCATCTTAATCCAATTCAAAGACTTCCTGCCATTTTATATCTTTCTCAAGTGGTTTTTGTTCTTTCTTATCCAGTAAAAAACAACCCATAATTAAATAATCCATCTGGGTTCTCATAAAACACTTAAAGGCATCTTCCGGGCTACATACAAGCGGTTCTCCTCTTACATTAAAGGAAGTATTTATTATAACTGGACAGCCTGTC
>Ga0210017_1000398_pt1 | contig 35972 bp, 43 predicted proteins | sample CryGeyCG2014_020_FD_183966 | JGI IMG/M metagenome (GOLD analysis project Ga0210017, IMG submission 183966) | Groundwater microbial communities from aquifer - Crystal Geyser CG08_land_8/20/14_0.20 (SPAdes) (version 2) | ecosystem: Environmental > Aquatic > Deep subsurface > Groundwater | place... | reverse complement strand
GCCGCTGCCTGAACAATTCAAACATACTTCGTAGCGAGGGACGGTAATTGTTTTTTCAACACCAGCCGCTGCCTCTTCTAAGGTTATATCTATAGTAATCTCTAAATCTCTGCCTCTACGAGAACGGCCGCCTTGTCTTCCCCTGCCACCAAAAATATCATAGCCCAAATCACTGAATATCTCATCAAAGAGGCCTCCGCCAAAACCAAACTCTCCTAAATCCTGAAATACGCTGCTAAAATCTGCTCCTTTAAAGATATCTTCATAAGCATACCTTTGGTCTATTCCGGCATGGCCGTATTGGTCATAAAGGGCGCGCTTCTGAGAATCGGAGAGCACTGCGTATGCCTCAGAAATATCTTTGAACTTTTCTTCAGCCTCTTTCTTCTGCTCATAAGGCACCCTGTCCGGATGATAGCGTAAAGCTAATTCCCGATAAACCTTCTTTATCTCATCCAGGGTAGCACTCTTTTTAATCCCCAATATTTCGTAATAATCACGCTTAGTAGCCATTTAATGAGCCCACAACTTACGGAATGCAAATGACGTAAGTTGTTCGGGCGAATTAATCCCGATAGCTGCGAGAAAAATTTGGAACAAATTTTGGAAGCGTTTTGCTATCGGGATATATTGAATAATAATATATTACAACTCCGACTCATATACTGTGCAAAAATTTTGTTTCAAAATTTTTGCACATTCGTCGGAGTAAGTTCGCACAAATAAGTTATGTCGTTTAACTGCATAAAAATATACTCCATAACTTATGTGCTCACTTATCTTCCTCTTTGTATTCCGCATCAATAATATCTTCTTTTTTTTCTTTGCCTTTTTCTTTAGGCTCTTCTTCTGGCTTCTCTTTGGCTTCTGTTTTCTGCTGCTGTTGTTGCTTCTGCGCTGCCTGTTTATAAATCTCCTCAGCTAACTTGTGTGAAACCTTGGTCAAATCTTCCGAAGCTCTCTTAATCCTGTCTATATTTTTATCTTTTATGGCTCCCTTAAGGTCATTAAGCCTTGCCTCGATATCGGCGCGCTCAGCCTGGCTTACCTTATCGCCAAAGTCCTTAAGCGATTTTTCCGTGGCATAAACAAGATTGTCAGCCTGATTAACGGCTTCTACTTCTTCTTTTCTCTTTGTGTCTTCAGCGGCGAACTTCTCTGCATCCTTCACCATCTTATCAATTTCTTCCTTAGAGAGTTTCTTCGGCGCGGTAATACGGATGGATTGTTCTTTGCCTGTACCCAAATCCTTAGCAGTAACATGCACAATACCGTTGGCATCAATATCAAAAGAGACTTCAATCTGTGGTACTCCACGCGGCGCAGGTGGTATCCCTACTAAATCAAACCTGCCTAACTCCACATTGCCTTCAGCATCAGCCATCGAGCGCTCTCCTTGGATAACTCGGATAGTCACTGCAGTCTGGTTATCCGCAGCTGTGGAGAAAATCTGGCTTTTTCTCGTGGGTATAGTGGTATTCCTGTCAATCAATTTTGTATTTACCCCACCTAAAGTCTCAATGCCTAAAGATAAAGGCGTAACATCAAGCAACAAGACATCCCTTACCTCGCCTTTAATAATTGCTGCCTGAATGGCCGCACCCAGGGCAACGCATTCCATAGGATCGACTCCGCGTTCTATCTTCTTGCCGAAATAATCCTCGACAAATTTTTGCACGATAGGCATTCTCGTGGGGCCGCCGACCATAATGATTTTATCAACGTCCCTATCGCCGAAACTGGCGCTCTCTTTTGCAAATGCATCCCTGGCATCTTTCAATGCCCTCTCTAAGGGGCCGCGGCATCTTTCGATAATCGGATTCACCAATTCTTCAAGTTTTGCGCGGTTAATGGACATAGTCAAATGTTTTGGGCCGGTGGCATCCGCGGTAATAAAAGGTAAATTGATATCTGTAGTCAGGGTGCTGGAAAGCTCAACCTTTGCTTTTTCTGCTGCCTCACGCAGACGCTGCATTGCCATTTTATCATTACGTAAATCAATGCCTGTTTCGCGCTTGAATTGGTTGGCAATATATTCTATCAATACGTTATCCATGTCGGTACCACCCAGCTGCGTATCGCCGCTGGTTGCCATGACTTTAAAACCGCCCTCTTTCCACATTTCCATAATTGTGACATCAAGCGTCCCGCCGCCAAAGTCAAAAACCAAAATTTTTAATTCCTTGCCCGCCTTTTCCAGTCCGTATGCAAGGCAGGCTGCCGTAGGCTCATTAATTATGCGTAGGACCTTCAGGCCGGCTATTTCTCCTGCATCTTTCGTGGCTGTCCTTTGGTTATCATCAAAATACGCAGGGCAGGTAATTACTGCTTCTTCAACCTTATCGCCAAAATAGGCTTCTGCATCCTGTTTTATCTTCTGCAGGATAAAAGCAGAAATCTGCTGCGGCGTATATTCTTTGCCAAAAACCTTAAATTTAAAATCTGTGCCCATCTTGCGCTTGGCTGCCTGAATCGTGCCTTCGGGATTGATGGCTGCCTGGCGCCTTGCTGGTTCACCAACCAAGCGCTGGCCATCTTTGGTAAAAGCAACGTAAGAAGGAAATGCCTTGCCCGAAGCCACACCCGCACCTTCAGCAGATGGAATTATAACTGGCCTCCCCGCCTCCATTACTGCTGCTGCAGAATTAGATGTCCCTAAATCAATACCGATAACTTTTGCCATTGCCTCCTCCTTCTAGTCGTCAGAGTGTAAAGTGTATAAGTGTAAAGTTTTTAAGTCATTAACTTACAGACTTACACACTTACACACTAACACACTAACTTGTTATTTTATATTTTTTTGGAAACCTTCACCTTTGCTGTTCTGATTACCCTATCATTCAATAAATAACCTTTTTGTAACTCTTCCAAAATTGTATGCTCCGGCACATCAATATTGTCTGCCTGCATAAGCGCTTCATGATAATTCGGGTCGAATAATTTACCTTGTGCCTCAATAGGCTTGATTCCGTACTCCTTTAACATTTCATAAAGATGCGACAGTATCATTTCAACGCCCTTTAAAAATGCCGGCAGATCCTGATGTTTAGATTCAGCCAAAGCCACAGTACGCTCTAAATCATCCAGTATATTTAATAATTCTAATATAATGCCTTCATTGGCAAACTTTACAAAATCCTGTTTTTCTCTATCCAGGCGCTTACGCGTATTGTCAAAATCCGCCTGAAGCCTGAGTAACCTGTCCCAATAAACTTTCGCTTTATCCGCCTCTTCTTTTAATTTCAAAAATTCGGATTCTTTTAAGGAAACAACCTTCTCCTCTTTTTTCTCAACATCCGGCTGTTTTTTATTTTCTTCCCGATTCTGTTTCTGATCCTGCATCTTAAAACCTCAGATACTATTCATTACCTCAGTTAATACATCCGATATATATCCTAATACAGGCATAGTATGTTTATATTCCATGCGCATCGGGCCTAAGACCGCAAGTCTGCCCAAAGATTTATCTTTCAAGCGATAACTCGAAACTACTAAAGAACAACCCTCCATCTCAGCGCAACCTAACTCTTCGCCAATATACACTCTTACTCTGTCAGTAAAATCCCTATTGATAATATTGAGTAAATATTGCTTATCTTCGATAATCTTAATTAAAAGGCGTATTTTTTGGTAATCCTGAAATTCCGGCTGGTTTAAAACAAGGCTTATTCCCTTATAAAAAAATTTACCCTGCCACTGCGGAATTGAAGTTATCCCCGCATAATGCGTAATGGCGGATATAATTTCCGTGGTCCTATCTAATACCTCCTCCACTCGATTGGTTCTTCTCTTATACTCTCTATCAATCCATTCTTTTTCTTCATCTAAAAGTTCGGTTTGTAAGAGCAGAAAATCTACATAGTAGCGATACCCCTTGTTTGTAGGAATCCTTCCTCCAGAAGTATAAAGATGAGTAAGGTAATTAGCCTCCTCTAATTCCGCAAATATATTTCTAATGGTAGCTGGGCTTAAGTCAAAATCTTTGGCAATATCGTCTGAGGCTACGGGTGTTGCCTCTTGAATATATTTATTTATGGCTGCGGCAAGAACTGCCCTTCTTCTGGATTCGTAATCAACCGTTCTTACCATAATCTTTCTCCTTCAATGAGCGCATAACTTACGGAGCACAAAGTGCGACGTAAGTTATTTGCGCGAATTAACCCCCACCGTTTTGTTTCGTTTTGCTTCGTCCCGCGAAATACAGAGCAAAAGCGAAACAAAACGAAACAGTGGGGGTAAATTCAGCCATCAAACTTACGTTCACTTCGTTCCGTAAGTTTGGGCTTCATTTAGCACTCTCACCTTAAGAATGCTAAAATTTAATTTTAGCATAAATTTTTACTTTGTCAAACTTATTCATGAGGTCTCTGAAAAACTCCCAAAAACTACATCAGAGACCTCTGATTTCAGAGATTATAAAAAGATTACACAGATTATTCCGACGACAATAAATCGCTGTAATCTAAATTAATCGCTGTAATCAGAGAGCACTGCCTATTTTTAGATTTTTTCAGTGCTCTCATTTATTAGGCCCTTCCTTATAAGGATAGGAAGGCCTATCCCTTGTGGATTAGATATTCTAATTAAGTTTTTTTATGTCTTTATTATGTAATAATTTCTGCGAAAGGACAGTGGGCAGGTTTAGTTTGATTTTTATGCCTTTCTGAAGGTACTTTATTTCTTCCACTTTACCTTCGCGATAGCATAAATCTACTAAATCCATGCGGGAATGGGGAATCAAAAGCTCAAAGCGTGTCATTCTACTTGCGAAATTTTCCTGGATTTTCTTCAGTAAAGAATCCAAATTCTGTCTTAATTTCGCAGAAATAACTAAAGAATTACGAAAATCTTTTTTTAATTTCTCAAGCCAGGTCTTATCCTCTAATAAATCAATTTTATTCAAAGCAGTAATCATAGGTTTTTGGTCAGCTTGCAATTCTTTCAGGACGCTAAACACAGCTTGATTGTATTCGTATACGCGCGGGTGGCTTATATCTAAAACATGGATTAACAAATCCGCTTCTACAGCTTCTTCGAGTGTAGCTTTAAATGCTTCGATGAGATGGTGAGGAAGATTATGTAAAAATCCTACTGTATCTGAAATGACAATGTGCTCTCCGTCAGGCAAAACAAAACTTTTGTGTATTGGGTCTAAGGTAGTAAATAGGCTATCGGATACGGTTTGGCCGGCATCGGTAAGGGCGTTTAAGAGTGTGGATTTTCCGGCATTAGTATAACCTATTAAAGCTACGGAGGGTATAGCGTTCTCTTTCCTTTTCTTTCTCATCGTCAGACGATGTGCCTTTAAGTGCTTTAAATCATCTTTTAATTTATCAATCCGTTTACTTATACGCCGGCGGTCAACTTCCAACTTCTGTTCTCCCGGCCCCCTTGTCCCTATGCCGCCTCCCAATCGCGAAAGCATTATCCCTTTTCCTACGAGCCTGGGCATAAGATACTGTGATTGCGCCAGTTCTACCTGCGTCTTCCCTTCAGGGCTCCTAGCGTGACGGGCAAATATATCTAAAATTAATTGTGTGCGGTCTATAGTCTTTTTACCGATTACCTCTTCTAAGTTTCGCTGCTGTGTCCCAGATAAATCATGGCTAAAAATAACTGTATCCGCGCCTTGCTCTTGCGATAATAAAGCTATCTCTTGCGTCTTGCCTCTGCCGATAAAGAAATTGGGCGTGGGCTTATCGCAAATACAAGTGATATTATCCACAACTTCTGCGCCGCAGGTATGAATCAATTCCTCTAATTCCTCAGCCACATCTTCAAGCCGCCAGTTATCTTTCTCTGATTTTAATTTTATTGTAACTAATAAAGCTCGTTCCATATTTTAATAGTAATAGGGCCAGGTCCCGACCCAAAGCAAGAAGTGTCCCCTGCAGGGGACACTTCTCCGATTGGGTCAAGAAACGGTCCTTAAATTTTTGAGTTTCCTGAGTATTTTATTCGCAATAGCTGCTGGTTTTTCTTTCTCGCCCACTTCAATCCAATTTATGCGCTTATCTTTTCTAAACCAGGCCAGTTGGCGTTTGGCGTATAGGCGCGTGTTTCTTTTTATCAGGAGCTTTGCCTCTTCCAAATCATATAAACCATCAAGATAACCCTTCAATTCCTTTATGCCTATCGCGTAAGTTGCGGTTTTGCTTAATTTTGATTTTAGAAGCCGCTTGACTTCACCAACCAAACCTTTGCTAAACATTTTTTCAACCCGCTCTTCTATTCTCTGATAAATTTTTTCCCGCGGCATATTCAGGCTAAAAATTTTTATATTATAATCTTGCGAAAGGCCTTTTCTTTGTTTTTGAAGTTTAGAAATTGGCTCACCTGAAGTCTGGAAAACCTCCAAGGCCCGGACAATGCGCCTTGTATCATGCGGGTGAATTTTTGCAGCCGCCTCAAGATCTATGTCTTTCAGCCTATTATATAAATATTCATTACCCAACCCTTCTGCTTGCCTATATAGACGGTTACGGATAACTTTATTTGAGGCATTGCTTTTAAATATCCCATCAATCAGTATTGACATATAAAGCCCGGTTCCGCCTACAATAAGAGGAACCTTGCCGCGTTTTAGGATTTCTTTGAGCTTTCGGGCTGCATCTTTATAATATTTTGAAACATTGTATTCCTTATCCGCAGAAACAGCGCTGATTAAATGATGCCGGACTATTTCTCTTAAAGCAAGCGGTGGTTTTGAAGTGATTATATCCATACCTTTATAAATCTGCATGGAATCGCAAGAAATAATCTCAGCATCAATCTTTTTGGCTATCGCTACAGCAATCTCCGTCTTACCTATGGCAGTGGGACCAACCAGAAAGATTATTCGCGGCTTCATTAAACTTAAGGATAGATTTTTGTGGGATATCCTTCGCTTGAGAGTTTATTTTCTAATTCAACTGCTTCTAAGCGCGAGCTTAATCTACCGACTTTCACTCGATAGGTCTTGCTACCATCCGTTTCTGCTTCTTGCGCGTAGGCATCATATCCCTTGCCGATTAGCTTATTGCACAGGTTCGTAGCATTAGCGGATTTCACAAAAGAACCTACCTGCACCGTATAATAAATATCTGAAAGAGAATACAGGTCTTTATTCAGTTTTACTTCCAAATTAGAAGGAAAATCTTTTTTTAGTTTATCTAAATATTCTCTTGCGGCTTGCGTGTCTCCTTTTTGCAAACCGATTTGACTAAATCGGTAATAAAGCTGGGCTTTCAGTTTGGTGCGGGAGTTAGAGTTGAGGAGCTCCTCATAGTACCTTTGCGCTTTATCATAGTCTCCTCTTAAAAAGTAAGTATCGCCCAGACCTAATTTTGCCTCATCTTTAAAGGTGCTATTTCTAAACTCTTTGAGAATTATTTCAAATATGTCCGAGGCGCGCAAGTAATTGCCGTCCTTTAAATAAGTTAAACCCAAAATATAATACAATTCATCTAAATAAGCAGGATGACCACTGTAATTTGCTAAGGCTTTTTCACCTTCTGATATCGCAGATTTATAATCGCCGCTTAAAAAGCAAATTTTGACCTTATCTATATTTAAGCAGTAACCATTGCCGGCTAACATTACCAATACAATAAACAAGATTATTTTTTTAAACATTTCTTTTTATTTGAAATATCCTTCTGCAAATCTAGGATAATTTTGTGCCTTATCTCTTTTTCTTTTCTATCCACATCGTCAACCAATCTTTCTGCCTCGGTATGAGGACGGGGAGAATACTTAAAGATATATGCGGCATTAAACTTAACCTCTTCTACAAGATTATAGGTTTCCTGAAAATCTTCTTGTGTCTCTGTGGGAAAACCCACAATTATATCTGTCGTCAACACGCCATTTTTTACGATTTTACAATAATTATCCACCAATTCCAAATAAAATTTTGCCGTATAGCTGCGGTTCATCAATTCAAGGATGCGGTCAGAGCCGGACTGGACAGGAAGATGCAGATATTTTTTTAGTTTCTCTAAATCCGCCATTGCCTTAAACAAAGCTAAAGACACATCTCTGGGGTGAGAAGTGATAAAACTAAATTCTTTTAAACCATTTATTTGATTAACTAATTCGAGTAATTTGATAAAGTTAATACTTTCTGCGCCATAGGCGCAAACGTTCTGGCCCAAAAGTGTAACTTTGGTTATCCCTTTGTCAATGGCCATCCTTATTTCGTCCAAAATATCGCTGTGCTTGCGGTGCCTTAGCTGGCCCCTCACATAAGGCACAACGCAATAAGAACAAAAATTGGAACAGCCTTCAGAAATAACCACATAGGCATGCTCTTTGTCTTCATAAAAACCGGTGTGATAAATCTCTTCGGGCCTAATACTTCCATCCGTCTCCCAGATTTTGCGTAGGAAAAATGGGCTGTCCCCGCTTTTTGGGGACTGTCCCTTGACAAATGGGGACTGTCCCCGCTTTTTGGGGACTGTCCCCATTTGTTTGCTGATACCTAACACCTTTTCGATAATCTCCGCTATCTTGTGTATATCGGATGGCCCGACCACAAAACTCACATTGGGAGCTCTTTCAAAAATCTTTTCTTTGTAATTCTGAGCCATACAGCCAATAAGCCCAATTATGGGCTTAGTTCGTAGTTCGTAGTTCGTAGTTCGTAGTTTTTTATCTATGAACTCTGAACTATTAACTATGAACTTTTTATATCTTCCTATTTCTGACCAGACTTTATCCTCCGCATGCTGCCGCACGGAGCAGGTGTTAAACAGAATAACATCTGCATCTTTTGGCTCATCAGTAAATTTGTAGCCCTCCTTTTTAAGGAGACCGCAAATTACCTCAGAATCGCGGACGTTCATCTGGCATCCCAGAGTTCTTATATACACCTTTTTTGTCTTAACTTCTTCCATCACAAAATATTATGATAATTTTTACTCTCTATCAAAGGGTGTCAAAAACTGTAAAACAAAAAATGCTTTTTCGATTTATCTCGTTGTAAGTTAAGGTGTTACAGAAAATCATCCATATCCCTTCTAACATTCGGTTCTTTGCTCAATTTTATGGTATTGCGCCATTTGATAATCTTCTCTATGTCAAAAACTGTAAAAACAGGATACCTTCTACAATCGCGCCAGGGTTTAACCCAGCCTTGCTTTATCCAATAATATAAAGTTTGTCTTGGCACATTAAGTATCTTTGCTGTTTGCGACAGATTATATCCTTTAAGCTTTCTTTTTTCTGCCTTGCGGATGATTCTCTTATCCGGCTCATCTAATATCTGTTCTACTTGCTCTTCGCGTTCTTTCTTTTTGTTGAGTAGCTTCTCTAAGTGCCTTTTGGCTGCTTCGGTTAATATCTCCAAAACCTGTTCGTATCTTAACCATTCTTCACTGCCATAAGGGAAAACCTTAATAATCTTGCCTTTTGCATTACGTACAACCAGATCCTTTTTTTTAAATCATCCATAGGCATCTCCATTTGATTTTTGATATTAGCTAAGTAAAATAATACTACACGCGAAGTTTATTTATTAGACACTGCATAAACAATACCAATGATAACCGGCAATAATAACAAAACCCAGCCTGCGAATCTAATAAAACATCCTGGCGTCTGCCGGACGGGAATAAGTCGCACAAAACCTGTATACCCACCTAACTCATCCCCAAACCATATACAAGCAAGTGGGAAAATAACAAATCCTAAAACACGCAGCCAATCATATAAGTTGCCTATTAAGAAGGTTAAAATTATATAGCTACAAGCAATGATTAAAGAAATAATCCTACTTCTATCCCAATACCAAAAATCACTCATGTTTATTTTCTTGCTTACCCACCGGTAAGATTTCTATTTTTTGTAACGATCCTAATAATTCTTTTGCTTCGATATAATCAGGTTTCAATTGAAGGATCTCTTCGAGAATTTTCTTTGCTGCATTTAAACTAAACTTGCCATTCGTGCTTAGTGTTCTAGCAAGCATATAACCGTATTCTGCTTTCTCGGGCATATAATAATATGCATTGGCAAATGCAAATTGTGCGTTTGCAGGATCGCCATCAGCCAACAATTGTAATCCCCTTTGGTAATATTTTTCTGCATCTCCTTTCTTCGAAATCTTTATTGAAGAAATTATCCTTACTGCATCATCGTAGGAGAAATCCTTTCCTTTCAGAATCAGTACTATATTCCCAATGCCATTATTAAGCTTGTCATAGACAGAACAATCGTATAACCATCTATCTTTATCCTTCCTATATCCATATTTAATAAACCCTTTAACCGTTGATGCCTCGAACCTCTTTATGTGTGAATCGTCTCCATAATGCGGCAGACTAATTTCTCTTAAAATCAATAAAATAATCCCCCAATTATTCGAATAGAGCGCCTCTTCAAATTGATAAGTGTTTTTAAACTGCATAACTTTATATACCCCGCGGGCAACATCTAAGCTAGGTTTATTTTCTACCATTATAAAGCCTTTATCTGTATTTGTAATATCACCGAGAGTTAAAATCCCTGTTTTCTTATCGAATCCTCGCAGAGCAAAATCCTCAGGCACTAAAAAAGACAAATTAAAAATTTCTCTTACACTCAGCCTATCTTCCAAAGATGACCTATCTATTTCCGCCAACTTAATTAACTGAGGCTTTTTTACTAAGAATGGCTGATTTCTTTTTGCAGAATTGAAAAATTTATATTCTAGGACAAAAACTGGAATCGAAAGAGTCATAACCAGCAATAAAATAATCAATGTTGCATACCAACTTTTTAGTTTTAATCCCTCTTCAGCTATCAAGAACTGCTCTTTTATCTTTGGACGCATAAAAAACCATAAAATAAAAGCAATCAATCCTATTTGTATTGCTAATTTTGACGGATCAAAGGCCTGCCACCCAAAAATGAATCCTGAATTAGGCAAGCTGATAATTTTTATAAACTGGTCAGCAATTATCAAATACCACGCCCAGAATCGAAGCTTTAAAACACCTATGCCAATAACGATATAAATGAGACCTCCTATTAAACCGAAAGGGCTTATTATAAGCGGGAAAAATTTGACAAAGGACATATATTCCACGAGCGACACCAGAGAAGAGATTGTTTTAAGTTTCCCATATATTATTAGAGGAAGTAAAATGGTATACAACCCCAATATAATAAAAATAATCCCAAATATCGTTACGCCTATAGTTCGCTTATGCATGGTGCCCCCCCCTTTTTTCTCAGCACTGATTCACAATAACTCCTGCTACCTTTAAAATCCCAATTTCCCTTATGCAACATTACTGCACATTATGCTACATTGCATTGATTTTTATTTTTCGACTAAATTTTATATAACCCCCTTATTCCAAATCACTTAACCCCTTTAAAATGCCTAAAATTATATCACGGTACTTACACCAACGGCCAACCAAAAGTTTTCATGAAAACTTTTGGTTGCCACCCCGAATTCTGGCGAGAAAAATGTCGAGCCGTCTTTTGGCTCGAGATTTTTCCGCCGCCTAGAATTCGGGGCATTTCCTCTATTTTATTTTCTGCCTTCATTTACCAATCGTTCCTTCTGCTCCCTCGTCAATGTCTTAATCCTTTTCTCCTCCAAAAATGCCTTTCTAAAATACCTATACTCCTTAGCCCAAATCAACCTCACAGGTCTTCTGTCTCTGGTATATTTAGCGCCTTTGCCATTATTATGAAGTTTAATCCTTTCCTTTAAATCATTCGTGTAGCCGGTATAATAAGTGCCATCTTGACATTGCATAATATATACATGGAATTTTCCCGATCTCGCGAATTCCTTCATAATTACATTGATTTGCCAGTGCCACATCGAATTCTAGCAAGGAAAATTTCAAGCAGATTTTTTGCGTCTTATATACTACTCTCCATTACCTCTATTCCATATATTAGAAGCATCGCTATTATATTTATCGTGTATTAATTTTATGGCTGCGTAAAAACTTTCTGCCATAATTTCATTAAATCTATGCAAACTCTTCTTCTTAAAAATAGCTCTAAGGGTATCTAATTCTAATTTTGACAACCTCCCGAATTCAAATCCTCCTATCTCGTTGGAAATATGGTAAGGAATCAACCATGCCCTTTCAGCTTTAATCTGCCTATCCATCACAGAAGCTAAGACAAAAGCATGAGGAAAGCTATCTAAATCATTTAACAATCTATCCGCCTCAGCGACTCCTGTAAATTCAATTTTTTTATAAGGCCGATTTAATAATTCATTTCCTCTATCTATTAATTTACTTATTATTTCTTCCATGTATACTCCCTCTTTGACTAGGTGCGAAGCACCGAAAAACATCCCTCATCAAATTTGCCTGGAAATGCTTCGCATTTCCGAGCAAATTTATACGATGAGGACTTCGTTCGCTTCGCTCACTACGCAAAATCGCCCACAAAAAGCTTTTTTCTTGCCTGTCCTGAGCGAAGTTGAAAGACTATCCTCAATCGTAGAGCAGATTTAAACGTTCCCTACCTTATTATTCATATGGTATTTCCATTTCTTTATCTCTGTTTACCATCATAACTCTGTAATCCTTAGCCATTCGTTCTATGTCTTCAGGACTGGCGCTATTAAGAATCTCCATATTGCGCTTTGCTAACTCATAATCAGGTTTAATTTCAAGGGCTTTTTTGAAGCATCTTTCGGCATTAATTCTGTCCATCGAAAGGATATAAGCTATTCCCATATTATGCCAGACAACATGGTTTTGGGAGTGAAGAGAAATATATTCTTTATAAGCCTCTATTGCTTCCTTAGGTTTGTTTTCCACTAATAACTGTCTGCCCCTAGCAAATGCTTCGTTGGCTTTTTGGACAACTTCTTTGCCTGGCGTAAGAGCACTTATATTAATTCTGAATTTCACCCTTTTTTCTGGATTCCTGAGTTTCTGGCGTTCTTCAATAATAACTTCTTCAGGCGTTTTCCCATCAAGTTCCTGGCGTGGTGTTTTTAGCCATTCCTCCATTATTCTTTCAGCCTTCTCTGAAGCCAACTTCTCACTCTTAAATCTTTTCGGATTTACCTTTAACTGAACATAACTCATAGAGGCATTAATAAGAGCGGTTTCGATAGGACCCTTTTCAACGTAACCATTCTGTTCTGAAACAAAGCCATTCCACACATCCATAAAAGCCTGCGTTATTTCTTTAATGTCTAACCCAGGATAAGGTTTTATCTTGGCAATAAGTTCTTTTTGGATATCCTGAAAATCACCTTTATTCAGCGCTTCTTTTCTTATCCTTTGGATTATTTCATTAATATAGTCTTCTTTAAGGCCTCCTTCCTGACAAAAAAGGGTAAAACGTTCGATAGTCGGTAAACTCTCCGGCTTTTTCTGCGCAAAGAATATTTCGTAAATCGTAAGGGGGGTTAGCCTAAAAGGTTTTTTATGTTTTTCAGCATCCATGAAAAACAGTTTGATGAAACGGCTTGCCTCTTGAGGAAAAAAATATCCTGTGCCAGTCAAGATATAATAATCTTTAAAGGGAAGTATCCTCAAGAAACCACACTGGCCTTTTGAAATCTGTCGAGTAAGAGTTGTATCTTTTATACCGTATTCCTTAGTGGTTGCAAGATCGCGGGCTATCATTCCTTTACCCATTCGCAAAGCCCTAATTTCAAAAATGCTAAAAATCCCATCTTTAAATTTTTCGTATATAGCTTTTAAATCCTCGCTGAGTTCGGCTTTTTCAAGAAAATACTGCAAAAGATTTTTAGATAGCGCTTCGCTTTTGTAATCAAAAATATACCAATCAAAAACAAGATTCCGTCTTTCAGTTTCAGACATATTAAGATTTGCAAAAAAGCGTTCTTCATATGCCAAATCTTTTAGAACCTGCGGCATCTTAGAGATAAAATCAGCTACATATGTATAGAATTGCCTCATAATCTCTTTATAATCATATAGATCCATCGGCTGATTATCTCATTTTATCTAATGTAATGTTCATACCTATTGCTTTTTTATTCTGAATATCCAGCCAGACTTCGTCATGCATTGGCTTGTGCTTTTCAAATATAGCATCGTACAGTGTCCACGTATCTATTTTTCTACCTTTCTTATACCTTCCGAAATTAAGTTGCATCGTTGTAAAATTCGAAGAGTTAAATAATTTAATTTTTATCTTGCCAAATCTTATTATTTTCTGCTTCATCTTAATTCTCCTCTGCATTGATTTTAAGAGATTCTAAATCGGTTATTATTCGCCCGTGGAATTCGGGCAGATATTCTAATATCACATTTCCGCTCCATTTATTCTTGATAAGATAACTTACTACCTCTTTGCAAAAACTATCTACAGGCAAATGCTGCAAGTCATTTTTTCTGGCTGAAAGATGAATATTTAAAATGTTTTCTTTGTAGCGTTTTAGCAAATTCCATATCTTTTCATCGTCTCGTATATGTGCGGTGTCAAGCGTCATAGGCAGATTGAATTCAACTGTTTCATCCGGCGTAAACACTCTTCTTTTGCCCTCGAAGGTTTCAATACAAAAAACAATTTCGCCATTATACAAATCGGTAATATATTCTAAATTTCTAAGCGCTTCTTCTTGCACGATTTTATCTTTATTGGCATTGTTAGGATGCAAGGTGATAGTTCTTACGCCAAGCGCCTTTGCAAAATCAGCTATTTCTTTTCCCCATATTTTAAATTTTCCGTCTGTAATTGGCGCCTGGACAGCGTGTATACTCAGCACCGTTACGTTATAGGATTTAATCTTTTCTGCTATCCCTGCCAAATGCCCTCTCACGGGCTCATATATAACCCGGTAATATGGCAAAGCGACTTCAACAGGCACGTTCAGATGCGCGTATCTTTCTTCAACTTGTTCGATCCTATCAAATGATTGTCTAATTCCAAACTTTATCATTTGTATAACAGCTTCGCCACTCTATTAAATCTCTCAAATATGTCCTGCCTTAAATCATCTATATACGGATCCGGCCCGTTTTCTTGTTCTATTAAGATAGGGCCTTGGGAATCTGCGCTACTAAAATATTTACGGATGTTCCGTTTAACGCTCTTGCCCTCCTGTTTATCTTTAATAAGCAACCCTATGTTGTTAACGAGATTTTCTTTTTCTGGACAAAATCTCAACATGTAATACACATAATAAAGATCCTTTTTCAATTTTTCTTTATTCTCCCGTTGGACAAAGGTCAGCAGTTTATGAAATACAAACATTGATTCAGTGGGTATTTGTATTTTATGTTTATTTATCGTTGTTATTATCACAGACTCAAGTAGTATGTTGAAATTTTCGATCTCGTTTACCTTAATCTCCCGGCCCACTAAATCCTGCCTTATATTTTTGGACACTCGAGGATCTGTAATAAACTCAACCTCTGCTTTTATGGTGCCAGTGGCGTCCTTTACAACTGGAACAAACAGAATCAGCCTATCCATTGAAACATGATGTTCTCCATACCCCAACCTTCTAACACAAGAGGCAATAGACTCTTTGCCTTTATAATCTTTACTACTTACTCCAAAATCAATATCTGTTGTAGTAACTGCTAAATTAGGCACGTTTTTCCAGACATATTTAGCGTAAATGTAAGGCACCGATCCGCCTACTAAGACCAAATACGGAAGAAAATCAGCAAGGTCATTAATCACTTTGACAAGAAGCTTCTCGCCAAGATATATATTAGACAAAATTTTTCCCTTCTTCTTTTAGATTTTTTAACAAATATCGGGCATGTTCTCTGCCGCGCTGCGGAAAATTATATAAATCTAAATACAACTGAAGAGATGAGGCAATATTATATCCTTTTATCTTTTTATTATTAAAAAAAGCGCCATTCTTATAATACGGCCTGATCAGATAAAAATTTCCCCCCTTCCTTAGTTCTTTTAAATTCAACGCCTGTCTTAAATCCAACGATACTTCATTGAAATCCTCATCTTTCAAGTAACAATACACAGCTTGTGTGTTCACATAATTAGTAATAAAATTTGCGCCTGTGTGAAGAGTTAACGCGTATCCATTGGCCAGTTTTTTCGCTTCAAAATAATTTTTTAACCGTAAGAGCACGTCCTCATAAGGCGAGTAATAAAGGTAAATTCTATTAAGTTCAAAGCTATAAAATTTAAGCCATTCGTCTAATAAGGCTTTCTTATTAAGCAATATACTGTGCGCCAATCTCCCGGAACGAATCCCTCCAACAAAGCCTTTTCTACGTAATATGGATAATACTGCCGCGGCTCTTGCCCGCCCTACGCCGAACTCTTTCTCAAAGTCTCTGGCTACCCACTTTTTCTCAGGCTGAGACAGCATAGCTCGGATAACTATTGTGGCTTTATCACTAAAGATGGTTCTCATTGTTTCCTCCTGGAAATATGTCTTTTATTAATAAATGTCCACTATTTTATGGACATTCATTTATAGTGGACATTTTATCATACTCGGAGGTTATGTCAAGAGGAATTTTTGAAGTAGTTTTTTGGGAATGATACCATAGATCGTTACCCCCTCCCTTACGAGGGGAAGTTAGAGAAATTGCTTTGTATAACTAAAGAGGTTTTTGAAAAATTAAAGGCGGCTTTGGCTAAATTCGACTTAGGGCAAAAAACGGCATCACCTAAGCCAAAAACACCTTTTCGGCAAAAGCTCTCTAAAAAAGAACCTCTGAGAGGCTCTAGAAACGACGATCTTAAACTGGATAGGGATAAATGTATCGGCTCTTTTGAGCCTTCAAATATTTTCAATATCCAAAGTTCTTCCTTATGGAGATCGCGAAATCTAGAAGCCTGGTTCAAAAAACAGGAATCTTATGAAGATTTAAGATACATCGAGGCATATAAAATAAAAATCTAATGAAAAGAGGCACATACTGATATAATGGAGCCTAGTTTTTGTGAAAGGAGGACTCCTGTATGTGCCCACTGTCATATTACCAGATTATGCGTAATTGTAAAGACAAACGAGCACACCGCTATCAGATGGTGCAGTATGCGTTATCTCACGGCGTTAAGCCAACGGCGAGACTATTTGACACTAGCCCTCCAGTGGTGCGCAAATGGCTTACAAGATTCAAAGAACTGGGCTATCCCGGACTGTCTGATTTATCGCGCAGGCCTCATTATTCACCGCGTTCCACTCCTCAAGATATCAAAGATCGCATCGTTGGACTACAAAAGAAATATCGCCGCTTAGGAGCAGAACAGGTCAAAACTCTTGAAGGTCTAAGCCAGGCACCTAAGACGATCCGCAAGTTCTGGAGAGAAGCCGGCGTAGCAAGCCGACGACGAAAGAAGAAATACATCATCAAACAAAACCTGCGCGAAGTCAAAAAGAAGTTTTACCTATTCCAGCAGTCCTGCGAAGATACCAAGGATTTAACGGATATCCCAGAGTATTGGCCTCAGATGAAACGGCTTAACCTGCCTACAGTCCAATATACCCGCAGAGAAGTAAGCTGCGGTATTCTCTTTTTAGGATTTGCCAATGAGCTCTCGCTTATACACGCTACGCTCTTTGCAGCCTATATTAATCATCAGATGGCAAAATATAAGGCAATGCCAGATGATCCAGCATACTGTCAGACCGATAACGGCGTTGAATTCTGCGGCTCCTGGAATGCCAAAGAGCCTTCGGCATATACGCGCACAGTAGAATCATTGCCCGGCCAAACGCATACCACGATATTCCCCGGAGCGCATAGGATGCAGGCCGATGTGGAGACAGTGCACGGCCTTATGGAGACAGAGTTTTATGAAATAGAGACATTTGCTGATAGAGCAGATTTTATAAGCAAGGCTAATACTTATCAACTGTTCTTTAACCTCGAAAGGCCCAATACTTACAAAGAACATAAGACGCCCTAGCAGTTAGCTCAGGAGAAAAAGCCTGATTTGGATAAGCGATTGCTAATGACCGCTTCTGTTGACCTTGATCAACTGCTTAATACTTATACTTCTCTTTTGGCTCAAGGGGGTAAGAATCTATTGACCAATCCCTAAACAGGCCTAATGGAAGCCTGTTATTGAAATAATTATATATGCGCTCAACTTTGATTATAACCGCGGTTCACCTTTCGCTGGATTTCAAGAATGCAATAATATTTTCTTTAATTTTATCTCTGATCTTCCTAAATATTTTGAGCTTCTCTTCTTCTGTTCCTGCGGCTTCAGCAGGATCTTCAAGGCTCCAATGGATTTTTTCATACTTTCCCGGGAATATAGGACAAGTTTGCTTAGCATTATCACAGACAGTAATCACATAGTTGAATTTTTGCCCGATAAATTCCATGGCGGATTTCGATTTATGCCCAGATATGTCAATGCCAACTTCTGCCATAGCTCTGATTGCCAAAGGATTAACTTGTGTGAGCTTTATACCTGCGCTGTAAACCTCAAATTTATCCCCTGCCATATGGCACAGAAACCCTTCTGTCATCTGACTTCGTGCAGAATTTCCAGTGCATAAAAATAAGACTTTGTCCTTTTTCATTTTTATCCACAGCAACCTGGAGTTGGATTTGGTCCGCAACCATTACTTATGTCGGATCCCCCGCCTTTAGAAAAGGTAAAAAAATTTCCTAAGATTTGGACTGTCTTATTGCTACTGCAACCCGGACACTTTACTTTCAATCCCTTTTCTTTTTCAGATATACTTATCTTTATTTCAAATTTATTTTCACAACTCTGACAAAAGTATTCATAGATAGGCATAAAATCACCTCCTTTACCCCGTTAGAAATCTTATTTTCTCTCCCCGTATATTCGGTATTTCTAACGGGGTTTACAGTTTGCTCTTTATGGCTGTAACTGTTTCGCTAATTTCAGATTTCCCCATACAAGCAACGTCATCACCTACAGTGATTACCGGAATTGCCTGAGGCCCAAATGTGCGAAAGAGCTTAAACACTTTAGGATTTTCTTGAAGGTTTTTCATCTTCTGGACATCACATATTTCTACCTCAAGTCCAAGTTTCTCTATGGCATTTTTTAATTCTATAACCTCTTGTTCGCTCTGTCCAATTGGGCCACAACAACTTGATTTAGGGCCGCAAGGAAATTGTTGTTCCAAGGTAAAAATCTTCGCTACTTTATTGTTCTTGTTCATTTTCCCCACCTCCTTATAGCAAATTGAATATGTATCCAGCAATCACACAACCGACAAAACTTAATCCTACATAAAGCCATAAAAGCCTCGGTTTAAATACTGCTGAAAGCATCATTATGGAAGGAAGGCTTAAACCTGGACCACCGAGTAAATAAGAGAGGGTTGCTCCGGGCCCCATTCCTTTTTCTATCAATGCCAAAGCGGTGGGAACTTCAACATAGGTGCAGACATAAGCCAATACTGCAATAACTGAAGATATCAATACAGAATTAAGGGCTTTGCCGCCAACAAAATTGACAATTACACTAGTAGGAATCAAAACCCTGATTGCACCAGCAATAATCACTGCCAAGACAAGATAATAATTCAAAGCAAAGAATAACTGCCAGGACGTTTTCCATAACTGAACTAACTTTCCCCTAAAATTCAGCTCGGCATAGCCTTTGGGCAGGACAAAACAACTGCTTTGGTGTTTAGAATCGCCTCTTTCTATTAGTTTCCATTTCCCATCTTTAGCTTGCTCAATTACTCCTATTTCATCGAGCTCATCAATCTCTGCCTTATGTTCTAATCCAATGTCTTCTAAGGTTAAGCCTTCTGGCTTTGTGACTAATTTCATGGCTAAGGAATAGGCGAATTTCTGTAACTCAGGTGAGAGATTCGGCTGAACATGGAGTTTAACAAAATGCCTTAGGCCTTTCCTCTTTTTCTGCCAATAGGATACAATGAGACCCGTAGCCATGGCAATACCATATACCGATATCACTCTGGCAATAGCCATCTTCTTACCTAAAAGCCCGGCAGTCATAAAAACTGTAGGGATATTAAGCACCGGTGCTGAAATCAAAAAAGCAAGTGTGGGGCCTAAAGGCACTCCTGCCTCAACCATACCTGCTAATACCGGTACTATACCACATGAACAAATAGGTATAACCGCACCAGCTGTTGTAGCCATAAAATTTGCACCCACTCCTCCGTAGCCCATTTTATATTTTACTTTTTCCCAAGAGACAAAGACCACTAGCCCTGCGGCAATAAACATACCGATAATCCAGTATGGCATAAGTTCTACTAATAATGCCGCGCCTTTAATTACAATGTACCAAATGACTAAAGGAATATTCCAGCTAACAGGCGTATCGATGTCTTTAACTCGTGCATCCAAACCTGTAACGCCTTTTTCCTGTAAAATCCCTGCTTTAAACATTGCTGACCAAGATAAATTGTGAGCTGCTACATACCAAATCGCTAAGATATAAAGTAAAACGACAGCGATAAAATAAAACCATTCTTTTTTGCCTAGTTTAGCTTCAGCCATAACAATTCCCCCTAAAATGGTGGTTTACAATGCGACTCCTTGCTTCTCTTGACAGGCTTGTAGATATAATCTTGCAAGAACTTGTAAGCGGCATCTTTATCCTTATCAAGAATGATCTCATCGAGCTCTAAGATTTGCCTTTGGTCCAATATTATTGTTATTTTTTCTTCGGACATTCTACTCACCTTCTTATACTAGTTAATTTTTCTAAGGGTTTACCTACACATTTCTTCATATTGACAATATCATTTTTGAATAAATCATGTTTTTTGATAAAGTATTCTTTAAAATATTTTTGGATGATTTTTTCTAATTCATTCTTGGGCTTACATAGTGAATAAAATATCCATAGCCCTTTACGCCTGTCTTGAACTAACCCCGCATTTTTAAGCACCGTCAGGTGGCGGGACACCTTTGCCTGAGATAACTCTAAAGCCCATTCAAGTTGACAGACACAAAGTTCCCTTTCTATCAATAAGGCCATTATGCGCAACCGCGTTTCATCCGACAGTGCCTTAAATAAGTTTAATTCTTCTTTCATGGAGCGTCTCCCTTATATAACTATAATCGATTACACATATATTATAAACTATTTAAACTTTCTGTCAACTGTTTTTACTAATTCTGGTTAACCAAGAGTGGGTCTTAGAACCTTGGTAGGATTTTTTCTCGTGGATAAGCTGCTTTATCCTATTTAAGCTATAACGTAATGCAACATCTCTTCACATTATGCAAGATCGTCTTCTGCTTCTACGGCTAATTTAGCGGTCTTGAAATTTATCTTTGCCGATTTCACGCCTTTAATCTTTAATATTGCCTTCTCGATACTTGTCGAGCAATCCGGGCAATCCATGCCCTTAATATTGAATTCGTATACTTTAGATGAATTTTTCTTTGCCATTTGTCGTTCCACTTTACAGTTTATTATCTAAATATAAATTATTCAGCTTCTCGGAGTAACTCTTAAAAACCACAGAGGCTATACAAGGACTGCAACCAAGACACTCTTTATTGCCTTTGGAAATATTTTCCTTGATTTTTTCTATCTCTTTTTTGATTGATGTGAGTTTTCCTTTACCTTTGGGGTCGGATATTTGGCCAATCTTTTCGCTTAATTCATTTGCCTCCAAGTGGAGTACTTTAAAGGCATCAGAAAAACAGATACAGTTTTCTACATTAGGAATTTTAAGGCATTTCCTCATTGCCTTAAGGCAGTTCTCCAATCTTTCAATCTCTCTATCCATCCTGTTTCTCCCTCAATTTATCCGTCAGCCTGTAAATAATCGGCTCTTCGGGAAATGGCCCATTGTCATAAAGCAGGTATTTTCTCCCCTCAATTTCAAAAAGAGTCTCTTTTTCCTGATAGCAGGACCACACTGCCTTTTCCAAAACATCCATGCCAGATATCCCGCTCAAATCAACCAGTTGAATCTGCTTTCTTAATCTTTCTACAGCATCCTTAGGAATATTCTTCAAGATTGCAGTAGGCGCTTTTGTGTTTATGATGTACCCTTTCTCATCCATCCCATTCCTAAATAATGCCTTTAGAGCATCCGCTGTGAAATGCCCCGATTCACTACCAAACAATAAAAGATAGCGTACGTTCGGATTCGAGATTAGATTTACTATCAGCTTTTCAATTCCTATGTTAGCTGTTTGCAAGGTGCCGCTGATTGCGGCCCCTTTTTCCACACCTGCCCTCACAAGCTCTTCAATTTCCCAGGGTATTTTGTCTTGCGGCGTGACTAAAATTATAACAACTGCCACAGGCGAAAAGGGATTGCCTGTCAGATACCTTCCCTTTTCAATCGGCCAGTCATAAGTTAATTTAAATTTCTTCATTTTTTTCTGCCTTGCAGGGCTTTCCATTACAACAACCCTCAGGGGATTTCCTATTAAGCCAGATATAGCCTATACCAATAAAGATTATTGTCATTATTAATAAAACCAATTTAGGAATTTTTAAATTTGACAAACCAATCAGATTCAGATACACAATTAGCATCGGGGAGCCGCAACATCCAAAGAGAAAACATGAAAGCCATAAAACAACAGCCAGCAACCCGCCACCCGCTGCCGCTTTTAAAGCACTTCTTCTGTTTTGTTTGTATTTCAAAAATGCAAATACAATAAATGCAAATGACAGGCCATATGAAATGCCCAAAAAATATTCCTTGTCTTCAATATACTTTGAAAACCATCCAACGCCACCGCAATTACCCTCACTGATTTTAAAATACAGCAGGTGCAGTATAGAAACGATGAGAAATGCAGTTAAAAGAATTGTTATTTTTTTAATTTTGTTCTTCATCTTTACAATTATCCTTTCCCGACATGTCTTATTCCCTCTTCAATCAGCTTTATGATGTGCTTGTCAGCAAGCGAATAGAAAACCATCCTGCCATCATTCCTGTATTTTACAAATCTCAGACCGCGTAATATGCGCAGCTGATGCGACACTGCGGAAAGGCTCGAGCCTAACACATGCGAGATATCACAGACACATAATTCACCATCTTTTAAAGCCAAAATAATCTTAATGCGCGTATTATCAGAGATGGCGTCAAACACTTCAGTCAGGTTATTTAGTTTTTCATGGAGCGGCATTGCTTTTTTTATCCCATTAACCTTAGCCTTATTGAAACAGATCATCTTGCAGGTGTCCTTTGTATTAGCTTGCCTTGACATATGCTCTCCTCATAATGCTTGAATAGTTATTCAATTATAATAATATAATATTTAAATTTTTCTGTCAAGAGAATTTTCAGGAGTTAGTCTTGAATTATGCTTTTAAGAAAAGACGTGTGTCAGTAGATTAAATAAGGGTCTTGGGGAGCAAGTTTTGGTTATTCTAAATAGAATTGGCTCGTTCTCTCGGTTTCTTTCATACTAATACACTTAATCTCTCCAAAATCGCCACTACATTACTTAACATTGCTTCACATTATGCAACATTAGAAATAGTTTGCAAGCAATGGAAATTTTCCGCAACTTCTTTACTCTAAATCACTTAACCCCTTTAATATGCCTAAAATCATATCGCGGTACTTGCACCAATGACCAAACAGGGATCCTCATATCTAATAAGATTTCTGACAAAAATAAAAACCTAGGCACCTTTAAGGCGCCTAGGTTAATATACCCTATTATTCCCCTTTAGATTACCGCTTTTTTGAAAGCGCCCTTGACAAATTTGAGGTATTCAAGACTATCCTTATCCCCCACAAAAAATCCTCCGTCATAAAGATTAACATTGCGCTCCTGCCTCATCTTATTGCCAAGCACAAGAACATCTTCATCCTTAAGCAGCTGGCTCAGTTTCTCCAAAATTTTAACATGATGGCCGGTTACACTTCTTACCTTGCGTCCTTTTTTAGCGATGAGCGCGATACCTAATTTTATGAGAGCATCGTAACTGAATTTAAAAATAACATCAGTAATATTCGATTCTTCAGCTATTCTAAGGTCGTGCAGGGCAGAATTCAAGAATTGGTTAATTTGTTTTTCTTTAAATGCCAGCTTTTGAAAGTATTGACTCTCAAAATTGATCATACAAGCCTTATAATTTTAGTTTTAAAGATGTTGTTTATAAAATAGTCTTTATTTTTCTTCTTTGCCTGGAATTCCTTTGGGCTTAAATTTGTTACATTGAATTCCCTACCTGTATCCTTCTGCAATTTAGCTATAACTCTCTGCAATTCCAAAATTGAATGTGTTCCAATAGCCAAAAGATCGATATCGCTTGAAGAATCCATCTTGTTGCTTGCGTATGAGCCAAATAGATAAGCTTCCTTAAGTCCTTTGATATTACCTGTCATATCTTTGAGCCTTTTTTCTATGCCATGGGTCCTTAGGAAAATCTGGCGGTAGTGTTCCAAAACGGGGTTATCTTTTGCAAGAAAAAAATATCTTTGTTTTCCGCGAAATTCGCTTTTAAAAAGGCCTTCTTTCTCTAATTCTTTGAGTTTGGTTTCCGTATTTTTAGGGTCAAGATCTAAAATCCTTGCCAGCTCATTAATGTAGACTTGAGCATCCGGATTAAGAAAATAGTAATCCAGTAATTTTATCGCCACTTTTGAACGTAAGGATATCATCTTTTCACCATGTTTATGGTAATAAATTACCATAAACCACTATTTTGTCAAGCAAAATCGCCTTCGGCGAAGCTTCTGGCGATTTTGCGCAGACCCCGATGAGTATGCGGAAATTATCGTAGAGAATTTCCGCATATCTTACGAGTCGGGGTAAATATAATTTCCTATAGTATCAAGTAGATGTCAACTATAAATTTAGTTTCTAAAATTATGGAAATGGACTGAATAACGCTGTTTTCCTCTATATTGCTTAACATTGCTTCACATTATGCAACATTAGAAATAGTTTGCAAGCAATGGAAATTTTCCGCAACTTCTTTACTCTAAATCACTTAACCCCTTTAATATGCCTAAAATCATATCGCGGTACTTGCACCAACGGCCAGCCGAAAGTGCTAATATAGATACACTTACAAACTTCAAACCCTCAAACGCACTCAAAAAATTAACCCCCTATCTTATTAAATATGATAGGGGGTTAATTTAGATTTTATTACCGATATTACTTCTTTGATTTTAAACTTTCAATCAGGTCGGAAATAAACTTTGCAGCCAGGTCGCGGCATCCCAGGCCAAATGCTAAAGCCAAAGCTAACCCAATGCTTCCCAATATAATAGCAAGGGTTATTTCTGTCATCTTAATAGCGACACCCAACTGTTCTAAAGCCATAATTACCACAAAGATTAAAATTACTGCTTCGACAATCTTGCCTAAAAGCTTTACCTGGGAAAGACCCGCATTATTAGCTGCAGTCTTAACTATATTGCTTAATAGTGTGGCCACAAACATACCCAATATCAAAATGAATATCGCGGCAATGATATTAGGCACATAAAGAACTATCCTGTTCAGGAGGTCAGCAGCAACTGTAAGGCCTATGGCATTGATAGCAACCACAAAAGTAATCAAAAGCGTTAACCAATAGCATATTACGCCGATTAGCTCAGAGAGAGAATAGCTAATACCCCCTTTTGCCAATACGTTATCCAAATCAATGCGGTCGGATAGCTGGTCAAGTTTTATTGTCCTTAAGAGTTTTGCGACCAGCGTTTTGATGATTTTGGCAATAATCCAGCCGATGACAAGAATAACAACCACCAAAAGTACATTGATTAAGAATTGGCTAATCTGAGAGACAACTGTCTTGGCTGGTTCTAATAAGACTACCTGCCAATTACTCATCTTTCACCTCCTTTGGTTTTCTGGTTTATTTTATATAACTTTATCATAATTATTGAGTTATGTCAAGCAGAAGTTTCCATTAATGCTTCTGCTTGATTCTATGGCAATTGAGCCACAGAATCTAAGCGGCAATGCCTGCCTGCCACCGCCTCCGGCGCGGCGGGGTTCCGCCAAAGGCGGCGACCGGCAGGCAGGTGCCAAAGAATCTAAAAGTTAAGGGCCATGCCGTCGTAAGCAGCCACGACTTCAATACCTAACTTTTGGGATAATTCAAGCGCCTGAATTTGGGGCTTTGCCCGTAGCATGGTCATGCCAAAGTGGGTCAATATTGCCTTTTTGGGCTTAATATCTCTTATCAAGCTTTCAGCATCCAAAAGACAGAGATGGTCTACTTCCGGTCGAGGCTCAAAGAAAACTACATATATAATTAATATATCTGTCTTATAAAAATTTACGAGTTCCTTAAAATATTTAGTGTCAGTGAGCAAAGATATGCTTGTATTCTTGATATTAAATTTTAAACCAAAAGTCAATACAGGGTGAATGTGCCTCATAGATGTCTGGAATTCAAAATTATCTACGTTGTATGTTTTATTAGCTTCTAATACCTCTATTTTTTCTACTAATCCTCTTGCGTGTTTTAATATTACAGGGTCTTCGTTTATGGCATCTTCCGGGCAGAACAATATACCTCTTTTTTTAAAACCGCCTTCGGTCATTGCCTCAATCATCACATTAATATCATTTGCGTGGTCGAGATGGCGGTGGGTAAGTATAACGGCATCTAATTTGGTAGGGTCCAATTTAGGCCTACTGGCTGCGCAACGCACTAGGCTGCCCGGCCCGGGATCAATCAATACGTTCCTACCTTTATGCGAAACCCAAAGTCCGCCTGAAGAGCGTAGTTGTTTTATCATGACAAAGCGGGCGCCGGCTGTGCCTAAGAATTTTATAAAATTTTCCTGTCTATTTACCATACGATCAGGGATAGCTTGGCAGTGTTTTAGGGTCAGTCCCCTTCGGGGACAGACCCTTCATCCGTCGGAAACAGTCCCTTATTTTTTTAGCCATAGTGCTTTTAATTCCTGATTTATCTTACTAATCTGGCTGAAATTTAACTCTGGTTTTATCAGGTCTTCTTTTTCTCTTTGCGGCTTCTCTTCGGGATTGACCCCGCCCCTGCGCGCAGGAGCGGGGTTGATAAATTCTTCTACGCCGATTGAACTGGCACCGATAGATTTTATGAAGAATTTTATCTCTCTATCATCAGAAACTACCACAATATTTTTGGGGTTCTTTGAGGCCTCAACCATCCTCTTTATCCTTGTATCTGCTGTCTCTTCTTTAGAAAACACGATATTGATATCGGCTTCGTCTAATTTTTGAACTGATACCTTAGGATAACCGTCAAAGACTACAGTGATTTTGCTCTTGGACTTTTTCCCCAATCTTTGGTTCTCGATAAATTCCAGGAGGGCTCTTTGGGGGTCTTTTACCCCGTTAGAAATCTTGTTTTCTACTCCAAGAATTCTGGTATTTCTAACGGGGTTTATTTTTTTACGAATTGGGCTGAACGCGTTGTGGTTTATAGTATTGTATGCGTCGATGATGTATAGTAAGGACATAAATGAGGCCTCCGAGGCTTGCGTATACGAAAATAAAGAATGTATTTAAGATAGCCATCGCAACAGCGGCATTGTCAACGACACCTGCTTGAACAAAAAATATTTTGGTTATGTTTTCCCTTAATCCTACGCCACCTATGGAGATAGGTAATAAAGTAATGGCGCCTATAATAGGTAAATAGATAAAGAAATAAATGATATTTATTTTTATGCCCAAAGATAGGGCGGTAATATAAAAAGTCAGGGGAGCGATAACCTGTATTAGAACAGACAATATCAGGTTATTCACAATTATCTTTTTATGGTGCCTGAAAATATGCATCTCCTGGTGCAGGTTCTTTATGGCCTCCCTGATTCTGCCTGCCCTCGGTGATTGCAAGATTTGATTTATTTTGGAATAGACAAAACTATTGAATAACACCAATAAGGCAGCAATTAATATTCCCGTAATAATAGCTATAGCTAATAAAACGCTTTTATGGTGAATTAACTTCCAGCCGAATAGCAATGATAATAAGGCGACGATTACCAAACCCACATATCCGCTCAACCTGTCCAATAATACAGTAGCTACCACTTCTTTGGGCCTTTTTGTGTAGGTAGATAAATCTATGCTGCGTACCAGGTCTCCTCCGATAGTGGAGGGCAGTAAAGCATTAAAAAACACGCCTCCAGAAAATGAAATAGTTACTCTCTTTAAACTAAGATGAATCTTAGCGCCTTTTAATAACATATCCCAGCGAAAAAGACAGAGAATATAGGCAGAGAAATAAATAACTAGGGCAAGAACCAAAAGGCCTTTATCTGCATTCTTTATGCTTTTTAACACTTCCTGCGTATCTACGTGCTGAAATTTAAATAAAAAGAATAATAAAATAATGCTTATGCCGATTCTTAATACTAAGGGTATTATTTTCTTAAACATCGCCGCTATGTATCGTTTACCCCGCTCTTGCACGCAAGGGCGGGGTTTAGCTCTTTTCCAGTCAATTTCCTGTATGCTTCCATATATTTCCGGGTGGTCTTTTCAATAATTTCTTCTGGTAGTTTTGGCGCCGGCGGTATCTTATTCCAGCCTAAACTCTCCAGATAATCGCGGACAAACTGTTTATCAAAACTTGGCTGAGGCTCACCACGCCTGTATTGGTCAGCCGGCCAGAAACGTGACGAATCAGGGGTAAGCACCTCATCAATCAAGATAATTTCATTATCATATACACCAAATTCAAATTTTGTATCTGCGATAATAATTCCATGCGTCAGCGCATAGCCACTGGCTTTTTTATAAATATCTATGCTTACTTTTCTTATTTTTTGGGCAGTATCCTTTCCTACCAATCCTTCCACATATTTCTGGTCCACATTCAAATCATGCCCTGTATCCGCCTTGGTTGAAGGAGTAAATAAAATTTCAGGTAACTTATCCGATTCTAAAAGGCCGGCGGGTAACTTTATTGTGCAGACCGATTGTTTTTCCTGATATTCCTTCCAGCCTGAACCCGAAAGGTATCCTCTTACTACACACTCCAAGGCAAGCGGCCTGGTTTTTTTTACCAGCATTGAGCGGCCTAAAAGTTCGGTTTTATATTTTTGTAATTCTTTGGGGTAATTATTTATATCGGATGCGATAAGGTGATGGGGCGTGATATCTTTAATAAAATCAAACCAAAAGCAGGATAAATTCGTTAAAACTCTCCCTTTGTAAGGTATGCCGGAAGGCAGGACTACATCAAAGCAGGAAATTCTATCCGTGGAAACAATGAGCAATTTATCGCCTAAATCGTAAACATCTCTTACCTTTCCGCGTTTGTGGAGTTTTAAATCTTTAAAATCCGTAGATATTAAGACTCTATCGTTCATAATCAACTTAAAAACTTAAGGACCGTTTCTTTCTCTAAACAAGGACCGTTTCTCACCCCAAAGCAAGAACTGTCCCCAAGTAGGGACACTTCTCCGATTAGGCCAAGAAACGGTTCCCGATTGGAGCGGGACCTGTCCCTCATTCTACTCCTCCAAGCGATTTTTTAAGTCTTCGTATTCCTGCCATAACTCCTGCGGTAAATCTTTTTTGAATTGTTTAAAGAATGCCTTTATGCCTTTTAATTCCTCAAGCCATTCTTTTTTATCTATGACAAGAAGCTTTTCCAAAGTACCCGACGGTAATTCCAGGCCAGTCATATCTATATCAGAGGCACGCGGGATATAACCAACAGGGGTCTTGACTACTGCTTCTGCTTTATTGTTGCAACGGTCGAGTATCCATTCTAAGACTCTGAGGTTCTCACCAAAACCCGGCCAGAGAAATTTACCTTGCACATCGGTCCTAAACCAATTTACGTGGAAAATTTGAGGTCGCTTAACCATTCTTTTGCCCATATCTAACCAATACCTGAAATAATCTGCCATATTGTAACCGCAGAAAGGAAGCATGGCCATGGGGTCCCTGCGCACCTGGCCTATCTTGCCCACCTGCGCTGCGGTTAACTCCGAAGCCATTGTAGCACCAACAAATACACCGTGTTGCCAACTAAAGGATTCATAGACCAGGGGTGCCAGATGCGCCCTGCGCCCGCCAAAAACAATAGCAGAGATAGGCACGCCGTGATGTTGCTCTAACCGAAATGATGCCGAAGGACAATTGGTAATAGGAGCAGTAAAGCGGCTGTTAGGATGTGCCCCTAAAATAGGCTTACCGTGAGCATCCACCTCACCCGGTTCCCAGGGTTGGCCTCGCCAATCAATGCCCCGGGACGGCACTTCGCCATCAGCTCCTTCCCACCATACAGTACCGTCGGGCTTCAGGAGAACATTAGTGTATATTGTATTCTTTTTAATGGTCTCAACTATATTAGGGTTGGTTTTAGAATTTGTTCCCGGTGCAACCCCAAAAAAACCTGACTCAGGATTAATTGCCCAAAGGGTGCCGTCAGAATCAATGCGCATCCAGGCAATATCATCGCCTACTGTCCAGATACGGTAACCCTTCCTCTTCAGCCCCTCAGGAGGAATTAACATCGCCAGATTAGTCTTGCCACAGGCACTGGGAAATGCAGCTGCAATATATTTGATGTGGCCGTTTGGCTCCTCAACCCCCATAATCAGCATATGCTCTGCGAGCCAATGTTCTCTTCTGGCTAAAAAACTGGCAATGCGCAGTGACAGGCATTTTTTTCCCAAAAGCACGTTACCGCCATAGCCAGAACCAACGCTCCAGATGGTATTGTCTTGAGGAAAATGTAATATCAGCCTTTTGTTTATATCAAGCTGGGCTTTAGAATGAAGGCATTTTGTAAACTCACCATCTCCTTCTAATTGCCTTAAGACCGCCTCGCCGGCCCTGGCCACAATTAACATATTCAGCGCAACATAGCGGGAATCAGTTAATTGTACTCCGATTTTGCTGAACGCAGACCCCACCGGCCCCATAGAAAAAGGAATGACATACATGGTCCTGCCTTTCATCGCACCTTTAAAGATCGCTTTTGCCTTTCTATAGGCTAACCCGGGCGACATCCAATTATTAGTGGGACCTGCCTCGTGTTTTCGCTTAGTACAAATAAAAGTAAGGTGTTCTGTGCGGGCTACGTCATCAATGCTGGTACGATGTAAAAAACAATCTGGAAGCTTCTCTTGGTTTAAAGGGATAAGTTCTCCCCCGGTTATGGCCTCTTCTTCCAACTTCTTTTTCTGCTGGCTTGAGCCGTCTATCCAGACTATTTTCACCGGCTCACACATCCGGGCCATCTTATTAACCCAGGCGATCAATTTTTTATGATGCGTAGGAAATTTAATCATTCTATCTACTCTTGTTTGCTAAATATTTATATGCAGAATCTGCTGCCACTGCACCGTCGCCACAGGCAGTGATAACCTGATACAGAGTCTTACTGCGGCAGTCTCCACAGGCAAAAATGCCCTCCTGGGAAGTAGCTAAATCCTGTCCGGTAATTATAAAACCTGCCTCATCCAGCTTTAATTTATCTTTCAGGAAAACTGTATCCGGAATAAAACCAACATAAATAAAAATACCGTCACATGGAATAATCTTCTCCTGGGAAGTATTTAAATCTTTTATTTTCATGGCCTCGACTTTACCCGAGCCGATTATTTCTGTAATCACGCTGCTTAAGGTAAAATTTATCTTTTTGTTTTCTTTTAGTTTTTCCTGCAGAATCGGCGATGCGCGTAGCTGGTCTCTGCGGTGAATTATATTCACAGATTTGGCAAAGCGAGTTAAATAAAGCGCCTCCTCTGCCATTGCATTGCCTCCGCCTACTATTACCACAAATTTGTCCCTGTATAAAGGCCCGTCGCAGGTAGCGCAATAAGAAACCCCCCTGCCGGTTAATTTATCTTCTCCCGGCACTCCTAATTTTCGCGGATGCGCTCCTGTGGCAATAATTATGGCATCAGCCAAATGTGTTGCCGCATTAGTCTTCACTGATTTCAACTTACAGTCAATCTCCAATACTTCCTCTAATGCAATGTTTACTCCTAACTTCCTGATTTGTCCCTCCATACGTTTAATTAAATCTGCAGTATGTATACCGTCCACAAAACCGGGAAAATTCTCAATAACTTCAGTCATTAATATCTTACCACCCACTCCTATTTTCTCTAAAACCAGTGTTTTCAAACGGGACCTGCCTGCGTAAAGTGCAGCGGTTAAACCTGCTGGCCCTGCTCCGACTATGAGCAAATCATACATATTCAAGCTCACCAAGCACCTCTTCTGCCTGATAGGAACTACGTACCTTAGGCCCGGATAATACTACCTTGAATCCTAACCTGAGCCCTATGCGTCGATATCGCTGGAATTGTTCAATACTAATAAATTCTTTAACCGGATAATGTCTATCCGAAGGCGCCAGATACTGGCCTAATGTCAGTATATCGCACTGACTGCATCTTAAATCTTCCATAGTATATATAATTTCATCTTCTCTCTCACCCACGCCCAAAATAAGAGAAGACTTGGTAATTAAAAGAGGGTTGATTTCTTTTGACTTCTTTAACATATCTAATGATGTCTGGTAATTAGCTTTGGGTCTTAAGGTTTTATATAGCCGTCTGACTGTTTCAATATTATGGGCTAATATAGAGGGTTTGGCATCGATTACGGTTTTAAGACTGGCAATATTGCCTGAAAAATCAGGTATCAATACCTCTATCTTGATATTTTTATCTATATTGCGAATTAATTCTATAGTTTTAGCAAACTGTGCTGCGCCACCGTCGTCAAGATCATCCCGACTGACTGAAGTGATTACCACAAATTTAAGATTAAATATCTTAACTATTTGACTAATTCTATATGGCTCATTTTGATCGACAGTCAGGGGCGGTTCTTGAGACAATCTTAAATTGTCCCTCGATTTTTTAATGGAGTTTACCCCACAAAATCTGCAATTTCTTGTGCAGGTGTTCCCTAAAATCATAAAGGTAAATTTTAGATTCTTGAAACAGAAACTTAAATTAGGGCATTTTGCCTGGCAACAGACAGTATTGATATTGAATTCAGAAAGCAGCTGCTTCCTGCCCCGCACTGTGGCATCGGGAATTTCCTGTTTAAACCATATAGGTAATCTATTTTTCACCCTATCTAACCTCTATCCACCTACGCGGTGGAATTTTGGTTGTTATTTATGTATCCTAATAAAATTACTGATGGAGCGGTCATAGGTCCTTTCCGCATCAGATGAAAAGAAACAAGCAGGGATTTGACCGTTTTTGCGATGATAAAGGATACACTCGCAACAGATACCTTTTCTCAAACAGGGCTCATAACTACAGTTGCAATTTGCAAGATTTTCTTTCTGATTCGGGCAATCCTTCATACCTCACCTTATTTTTCAGTTCTCTTAATTTCTTTTTTATCTTTAATTTCCCAAGTAGTGACGCATAATCAATGATGAGCTTGCCATTTAAATGGTCGAGCTCATGCTGAAAAACAGAGGCGAGCAACCCTTCTGCTTCTATAGTGACAGGCTTAAAATTCTCATCTTTTGCTTCAACTACAACTTTTTTGGCACGTTTAACTTTTATGCAAACGCCGGGGAGACTAAGGCAGCCTTCCTCCATAATTTGATGACCCTCTTTTTCTATAATCTTAGGATTTATCAATTTGTAAAGGCCTTGGCCGATATCAACAACGAGCATCGATTCATTGACACCCACCTGAGGTGCAGCCAAGCCAATCCCTGAGTTAGCATACATTAATTGAGCCATTTCGCTCAAAATATCACGATGTGCAGGAGTTACCTGTTTAACAGGTTTTGTTTTTTTTCTCAATGCCGGATCGCCGAATAATCTAATCTTTAACCCCGCACCTTCTTCTTTATTCATCTCTTAGTTTATTCCTTATCCACCCAAACACCCTATAATGAACCATTAGAAGGTGCGGGGTTAATGCGGTTTCTTCCATTAACAGTAATGACCTTGGGTTTTATCTTCTTTGCATCCTTATCATCCAGAATAGCATAAGAAACAATAATCACCTCGTCACCTACATAGGCACCCCGCGCTGCTGGCCCGTTAAGGCAGATTACTCCGGAATTCCTCTTGCCACTAATGGCATAGGTTTCCAGACGCAACCCATTATTAAGATTCAATACCTCTACCTTCTCGCCCTCTATAATATCTGCTGCCTTCATCAGTGTTTCATCAATGGTTATACTCCCTGTGTAATAAAGATTTGCCTCTGTAACATGCGCACGGTGAATCTTGGATTTTAAAAGTGTCCTGAACATTTTATCTCCCCTCACTTCAGGGACAATTCATATTTTTGGCCTGTCCCTATTTATTTAATGCCTTTGCTAACTCCGCTCCAAATTCTCTGGCAGCAGAAGGCCCGTTTGCGGTAATAATATTTCCGTCTTTTTCTACGGGACGGGCCGTATAATCTGCTCCGTTAATCTCCAGTTGCCCCGCCTCAGAAGACCAAACAGTGGCGCGTTTCCCCTTTAAGATTCCTGACCTGGCTAATGTTACTGGCGCAATACAAATGGCAGCTACAATCCGATTTGTATTTACAGCCTCCTGAGCCAATTTATGCGCTACTGGGTCATCCCAGTATTGACTGGCTCCTGCTCCACCCACAAATACTATTGCCTCAAAATCCTTTATCTCTATATCAGTGATTAAAAGGTTAGGTTTGACTTTTGTGCCGAGTACACCTTTTACTTGATTAAAGGTGGTGGAGGCGATTTTCACTTCTATACCGTTTCTTTCTAAAATTTCCTTGGGTTCTAAAAGTTCTTCATCCCTAAAAGCATCTTGGGCAATAACCATCACTACTTTTTTCATAACCCTCACCCCCTCTTGGGCGTAACCGGTAACTGGTAACTGGTAAATCGTAAATAACAAGGAGATTAAAATTAATACGATTCTTCTCATTTTAATCTCGTTTTACTAATTTATATGTCTGGCGTGCGATCATCAATTCTTCATCCGTAGGAATAACTAAAATTTTAGGCTTTTTCTTTAAGTGGGAAAATATACCTTTTAGTATTTCATTTCTAATTCTTGTTTGGTTTTCACCGATGCCTCCTGTAAATATTAAGGCATCGCAACCAGCCATAATCGCAGTGTAGGCGCCGATATATTTTTTTATGCGATAGATAAAAATATCAACGGCTAATTTTGCGCGTTTATTCCTAAGCCTAGCCTTACTTTCTAATATCCGCATATCATTACTTATCCCGGAAATTCCTTTTAGGCCGCTGGCTTTATTCAAGATGCTATCTATTTCAAAAATATCGAGTCTTTTCTTGTGCATAATGTAAGTAACCAAGGCAGGGTCAATATCTCCGCAACGCGTTCCCATAATTAATCCCTCTAAGGGAGTAAAACCCATACTGGTATCAATGGACCTGCCCTTCTCTACCGCCGCAATACTACAGCCATTGCCCAGATGGCAGGTAATGATTTTTAATTTACTCATCTGTTTATTCAGGCGCCGCGCTGCTTCAGAAGCTACGTATTGGTGACTGGTGCCGTGGAAACCATATTTTCTTACGCCAAATCTTTTGTAATATTCATAAGGTAGTCCATAGATGTAAGCGTAATCAGGCAATGTCTGATGAAATGCCGTATCGAATACCGCAATTTGTCTTATGCCGGGCAATAATTTTTTACACGCCAAGATGCCTGCTAAATTCGCCGGATTATGCAAAGGGGCGAGCGAGCAGCATTGCCTTATCTTACGAATCACTGACGCGTTAATTAATATTGGTTTTTTAAATTTCTCTGCGCCGTGCACAACGCGATGCCCTACAGCGTCGACGTGTTTAATCTTTCCTAAAACTATCTTAAGGCCCATATAATGATCCTTTATCTTAGAATCTTTTTCTCCTATATGTTCAATGATACCTTTGGCAATATTATGTTCTCCAGGCATGATAAAAAGTTTATATTTTATGGAGGAGCTTCCGCTATTAATAACCAAAATCTTCATGTTAGTTTATAGTCACGCTCGCCTTGCTCGCTTTAGTTCATAGCACTACTATGTTAATTTTTGACCTTATTTTACTATTATTAAAAAGATAAGTCATTGTTTAGCAATAAGTTAAGAAAACTTTATCCTTTGACTGTCTGAGGAAAAATGCATTTTGTAGAGTAGAATAGTGGCGCCCTTGACACGAAATATCGAAGGTTTCCACCGTCCCCTCATCAAACCGTGCGTGAGGTT
>Ga0210017_1000396_pt1 | contig 35999 bp, 37 predicted proteins | sample CryGeyCG2014_020_FD_183966 | JGI IMG/M metagenome (GOLD analysis project Ga0210017, IMG submission 183966) | Groundwater microbial communities from aquifer - Crystal Geyser CG08_land_8/20/14_0.20 (SPAdes) (version 2) | ecosystem: Environmental > Aquatic > Deep subsurface > Groundwater | place... | reverse complement strand
TAGGTCGGCCATTACGATCTTGTGAATCGTCAAAATATCCTTGAGGGTTAAATCCTTTATGACTTTTTCGTTAATAAAATTCAAAGCTTTTAAAATGTTGTAAACCTCGACCTTTTTTTGACTTTCAGACGGGGCATTTTGAATATTGTCCATAGTAAATTCATTCCCCTCAATTCTTGCCGAAAACAGCGAGCTTTTTAAGGTAGAACGCCTTTTAATATTGTTTTCGATTTCTAAGGGGATTGAAATGGAATCAATAATTTGCTTGCTGGCCTCGATAGAAGATAAGAGCTGGGAAATTTCCGGAGTTAAAATATATTTAGGCGGAATAAGCATAAAACCACGTTACTATATATTGCCTAATATTACCAGATATTACCAGAAGTTGCCTAAAGTTGCTTCGAACAATTTAACAATGTGCTATCATATCTTATGATGCTTCTTACCGAAGCGGACTTAGACAAGCTGATTGCCGAAAAGCAGGTGAATCTTCCCTCAATCACTGTTGGAAAACAAATTATAATTTATTTGGTGAGTTTTTTTCTTCCTCCGTTTGGCTTGGGGTGGGGATTCAAATACATAAGATTTCACGATGAAAAAGTTAAAAAAGTTGGCCTGATTGCCATTATTCTAACCATTGTTTCCATAATTTTAACCATCTGGATTTCAAAAAGTTTTATGAATAGTTATTCCAAAACAATAAATTCTATTAATGGGGGAATGGGAATAGAGAATTTGGGGTATTAGAAATAAGCTTCCTCAATATCGCGGATTGTAGCGATTAAGCCTTGGTCTATTTGATATTCCGTTGGTGGAAACGGACACTCTTTCTCCGCTCATATTTTTATTATATACCACCGAAGCAAAACCCGGATTCTATAACCAAAACTGTCTTGCTGCTCAACCGTCTAACTTATACTAAAGAGCTGAAAGTGGTAAAATTGTTTTGTGTCATTTATTTTTCTAGACGAGAGTGGAGATTTAGGATTTAACCCTCAAAAACAATCTTCTAAATATTTGAGTGCTACTGATTCTTCTATAATGGCTATATGTTTAAATAAAAGTAGAGTTCACACAAAGCTTCAAGACGAAAAGCATGTTTTATACAACTATGTTACAAATATTCTATTAGACAGAATTCTTTCTAAAAAACTAATTAGTGGTAACGAAAAAATATTATTAATCGTATCTAAGAGAGAAACCAATAGGTTTTTGAACGATAATTTTACTTTTTACCTTAAAAATCAAGCAAAATTAAACCATAATATTTTAATTGACGTTGCTATCAAAACTCCAGCAGAAGAAAAGGCTCTCCAGGTTGTAGATTTTGTAAGTTGGTCCTTATTTAAAAAGTATGAAAGCCAAAACACCGAGTATTATGGAATATTTAAAAAATTAGTTGTAGAAGAAAATATGTTATTCCCCTTAAAATGACAAAACCTTATGCGTTGTTTAAGAGGAACCATCCGGAACCCCGCGCATAAGGATTTACTCGTCAAAGATATTATATCATACCTTTGTATTATGATTGTCAAGTAGATTACATATTTTTCTTTAATTCGTAGAAGGTTTAACTAATTCCCAATTTCTATATCTATATCCGGCAAATCTTCTTACGAAGATTTGTTGCTACAGGATAGGAAAAGAAGTAAAATATGCGCGAATGAAGAAATTGGGCAAAATATTATTAATCTTCTTTGTCGCAATTCTTTCCCTAGTGTTTTTCCCGATTGCCATCGGTATTGGAGTTGGTTTTTTAGTCCATAAAAGAACTACTGGGCCAAGACTAAAATATTTCCTTTTAACAGTAATCGCTTTGTTAACTTTATTCTTCGGTAGTGCTTGGGTAGAAGCTTTAAATTCTCCGACAAAGCCCGAATCCGCTTCTCCGACTCCGGTAGTTGAAGGAATTAAAACAGAGTTAAATCCAACCTTAATTCTCACCGCGGTTCCTACGGGAATTCCCTCTTCGACTCCAATACCAGTATCCGACAGGCAAGAAGCAAGGGTCACAAGAGTAATTGATGGCGATACGATCGATGTTTTATTTAATGGAAAAACCGAAAGAATTAGGTTTATTGGAATCAATACTCCGGAGACGGTCGATCCGCGAAAACCAGTGGAATGTTTCGGAAAAGAGGCTTATCGAGTAACCAACGAAAATTTAATGGGGCAAATGGTTTTATTGGAATCGGATTCTTCTCAAACGAATCGGGATAAATACAATCGGTTATTAAGATATGTTTGGAAGGACAACGGAACCGTTGATTTCGGCAAAGTCTTAATCGCTACCGGCTATGCCTACGAATACACTTATGATGTGCCCTATAAATATCAAAAAGAATATAAACAAGCCCAAAAAGAAGCGGAAGAAGGGAAGAAGGGTTTATGGGCAGATGATGCCTGTCCGACGTCCACCCCAACAACATCAATATCTACTGGTGCAGGAAATGCTCCAGCTCAATTGGGGAATAGTGGTTCCTATACTTGTGATTGCGGTAAATCTTGTACAGAAATATCATCCTGTGCCGAAGCTCAATATTTATTAAACGTTTGCGGTTGTAAACAAAGAGATGCTGATAAAGACGGAATCGCTTGCGACGGTGCTCCTCTCAAGTGCCAGAATTAATTTTATATTTTTGAAGACTCTCTTCTAAAAAACAAAATGGTGAAAAGTACTTGCCCCGAGTTATATTGAAGGGGTAAAATAATTTATGACCCCTCGGGATTGGATTTTAGTTCTTTTTCTTCAATTAACGGCACGAAAGTGACTGGTTCAATATCTTCAAAAACAACCACTCCTTTCCTTTTTAACCCTACTTTTAGCATTTGGCCAAAGACCGATTCCTTAACCGGAATGACCAGCCGGCCGCCTTCTTTCAATTGGTCCATCAATTCTTGGGGAACCGAATCAGCAACCACTGAAATAATAATTCCGTCAAAAGGCTGTTTTTCGGGCAGACCTTTACTTCCATCCCCGATAATTATAGTAACATTGTCACAACCAAATCTTACAAGAACTTCTTTGGCCTTTTTAGCCAAATCTTCTATTGTCTCAATTGAATAAATCTCTTTTGCCAGTTTTGCCAAAATGGCGGTTTGAAACCCGGAACCGGTTCCGATTTCCAAAACTTTTCCCCCTCCTTTAAGTTTTAGTTTCTCTATCATTAGCGCCACCAACGATGGCTGACTAATTGTTTGTCCGTGTCCAATCAGTAGGGGGACATCAAGGTAAGACTCGCTTCGGTATTCATCGGGAACAAACAGATGCCGGGGAATCTTACGAAAGGCTTCAATTATCCTCTTGTCTTTAACTGCCAGCTTGATACATTTTTTCACAAAGATCTTTTGTTCTTCTCTCAATTGTTCTTCTGTCTTGACCATGGCATTTAATTGATAGTTTACCATTTTGCCTTTTTTTGGTCGAGTGCTTACGCCCAAGGATTTTTGTCCCTCGATTACACTCGGGACTATAGTCCTTCGACAAGTTTTAATGGTGAGCGAAGTCGAACCACTCGGGGCTATAGCATTTCTTTAACTTCTGAATTAAACTTTCTTTATGGTAATTAAGAAGAAAGCTTGGCCGGAATATTTTGAACTGGTTAAATCCGGCAAGAAAAAATTTGAAGTTAGGGTGGCGGATTTTGAAATTAAAGAAGGCGATACCTTGATTTTGGAAGAATGGGATCCGGAAACCAAACAGTATACCGGGAGAACTCTTGCTAAAAAAGTCGGTTATACTTTACAATTTTTCTTGGATTCTTTTGGCCAAAAGGAATTAATTGAAGAAAAAGGATTGGTAGTTATTTCCTTGGAAGCTTGACAATTCATATCACATTTCTTATGTTAAATGGGTGAATTGGGTTAAAAATAATAAATTATCCACTTTTTTAATTCTTCTTCTTGTCGTCTTTGTCGGCCGGAACATGATTCCTTTAAATCAAGCGACATCGTTAAAAATCGGCTCCAGCGTTTCTCCGCTAAATATGTCGGGCAGCAATAGCGGCGCAGCCGCTCCCTATGAATCCACTTCCGGTCTTTATCGTGCGGATTATGCGTCAACCACCCAAACCGACCGCCTGGTTGTTCAAGAAACTTCCTTATCCTTTGTCGTTTTAAAAGTTTAGGAAACCGTTGATAAAATTACCGACCGGGCGAAACAAGACGGCGGCTATGGTCAGCAGTGCTCTTTCCCGGACAGAGGAAGCGCCCTTCGCGACAGTGGTGATTAGAATTCCTGCGGACAAGTTAAAAGATACTCTTTCTTATTTTAGAGGCTTGGCCGTAAAAGTCTCTTCCGAAAATATTATTGGAACCGATGTTACTGATCAATATGTTGATATTCAGGCTCATTTGGACACCCTGAATCTGACTAAGAAGAAGTTCGAATCGATTCTTAATTCGGCAACGGCGGTTTAGGATATCTTGACCGTTCAGCGGGAGTTAATCAGTCTTCAAAATCAAATTGATTCTTTAAAAGGCCAGCAAAAATATCTGGAGCAAACCGCTCAATTAGCAAAAGTGACCATTTATTTATCATCGGACGAAATGGCCTTACCCTACGCGCCGTCGGCAACTTTTAGGCCGGATGTTATTTTCAAACTGGCTGTCCGGTCACTAGTGGGCGCCTTACGAGGAGTGGCGACTTTGGCAATTTGGATAATTGTCTTCGGCGTCATCTGGGTCCCGGTATTGGTCATCATTATTTTCATCAAAAGATTGAGAAAAATGTGATATAATAGGTTATTAATACAAAATCTTCAGTTGATGAATTGATTTCTTTCTTTTTGAAAAAAGGCGGGAGGATTGATAACTATTATCTTCAGCAGTGGAATCGAAATAAACACGTGATTTTATATCTCAACGGTTGGTTTGCCGGAAAAAATATTAGGGAAGCAATCTTAAAAGCGTTGTCATTAAGAATATGAATGGTTGTTTATCGGTTTTAGGATTAATCTTTCTTCTTCCTTTTGTTCTAGTGATTCTTTTTATTGTTAAGCTTTTGAAAAAATCCAAAGATTCCGCCTGGGCCGGAAAAGTAGTTGAGAAAAAGGTTAATGTGGTAGAAGACTTTGATTCGGGGAATGAGAGTAACAATTATGTTTTAGTGATCGAAACCGACAAAGGAACGAAAAGAAATATTGCCGTGGCCAAACCCCTTTATGACAGTTGTCAAGTTGGCGACCGGATCGATAAACCCAAAGGATCTTTAATCCCTAAAAAAGTTTAATTCAGTTTGTTGATCGAATAATTGAGAAAAGAAGCAAAAGATACCCAGGCCCAATAAGGAAAAAGGATCACTGCGGCAATTACCGACACACTCCAAAAAACGATAATCGTCGAAATAATTGCCAGCCAAAGAAAAAGATATCGATTAAGCCATAAAAAGGTGATTTTAAACCGAAAAATAAGTAAGACCACAAAATATTTAAGATAAGTTGAATTCCGAAAATAATCATTGCTAATTGGTTTCCCCAAACTAAAGCCAAAGAAACTCCCATTAACAAATATAAGAGCGTCCAGACCGGTCCAAAAATCCAGTTAGGAGGACCACTTGGGTTTGTTTAAAGTTTTATACCAGCCCTTAATGGCGGGAATCGTAAAAATTGATCCGATAATTCCCGCGGCTTCACAAAGCACCACCGAAAAAATAAATTTAATCATATACCCTTACGTATTTCTTAAAATGGCTGTCGAAAGTTAAAATTGTATCGATAGAGGATTGTTTCATTGTTGCCACATGAAGACAATCAAAAAACCCCATGTCCTTTCTCGATTTTTGGGAAAAAAGAATTTCGTAACCAACCTCAAAAGTTTCTTTTGTGAGCGGTACCTCTTGGATATCGCTTTTTTGGATTAATTTAAATAATTTACTTGCTGTTTTAGGACCTTTTAGCCGAAAAAGAAAATTAGTTGTTTCTGCTAAAACGATATTAGAATAAATTGGTTGAAACGAATCCTGCTTAAGTTTTTTAAGGGTAGTTTGGGCTTTGGTGTGGAAGGCATCGTGGGTGTGGAAAAGCGCAATCAAAAAACTGGCATCGACAAAGACATTCATCTTAACGATTCTTCAAAATATTTTCGGAAATTTTTAGCCAAATCAGGTTTGCCTAGGTTCACAGCATTATCAGCAAGAATCATAAGGCTTGCCTTTTTTTTCAAGGGTTTGTCTTTCATCGGTCGAAAGTAAAGACTTTCTTCCAATAATTTTCTAATGTATTCAGACATACTTATTTTCATAATGGCCGCTCCAACTTTCAAGTCGTCGTGTAATTCTTTGGGAAAATAGATTTGTGTTCTCTTCATAATAATGTATTATATACATCACTATAAAAATATTGTCAAGAAGGAATTAAACGGGTGGAAAATGCAAACCTGGAACGACACTACCCATTTATAATTTCTTCTTTTACCGGAATGCCAAGCTAAGACATTCCCGGAATGTCCGAAAAGACCTTAAACTCCTTAATAAATATCCTTATGATATAATTTCTTCATGTCCGACAAGGAAGAAAAGAAATTAAATTCTGAACAAAGAGAGGCGGTAGAATATGGTTCTGGCGCCCTCTTAATTATCGCGGGGGCGGGGACAGGGAAAACGACAGTTGTTACCGAAAGAATTAAACATCTGGTTTCTTCGGATTTAGCCAAACCTTCGGAAATTCTTGCCTTAACTTTTACCGAAAAAGCCGCTCGGGAAATGGAGGAGCGGGTTGATCTTGTTATGCCTTATGGATATACCCAAATGTGGATTTCGACCTTTCATTCTTTTTGCGACCGGGTTTTACGGTCTGACGGATTAACAATTGGTTTAAATCCCCGATACAATTTGATGACTCAAGCGGAAACCATTCAGTTTATCAGAAAGAATTTATTTAAATTTGAATTGGAATATTATCGGCCGTTGGGAAATCCGAATAAATTTATAGAAGGGATGTTGTCCCATTTCTCGCGACTGAAGGACGAGGACGTTACGCCTGAGCAGTATTTGCAATGGATGGAAAATAAAAAATTAAAAATAAAAGATAAAAAATACATATCAAAAATCAAAAATATCGAAGGGGAAGACAAAGAGCCGGAAAATTATCTGGAACTAGCGAATGCTTATAAAACATATGAGGAATTAAAAACCAAAGAGGGATTAATGGATTTTTCGGATTTGATCTCTAACACCTTGAAAATATTTAGAACCAGGAAAAGTGTTTTAGGCCGATACAGGTCGCAATTTAAGTATATTCTTGTTGACGAATTTCAAGATACCAACTTTGCCCAATATGCCTTAATCAAACTTTTGGCCCCATGTGAAGAAAATCCGAATCTGACGGTAGTGGCAGACGATAGCCAATCAATATATCGATTTAGGGGCGCTGCAATTTCCAATGTGCTTCAATTTATGGACGATTATAAAAATTCCAAACAAATTACCTTAAATAAAAATTATCGTTCCAGCCAAATAATTTTAGACGCTTCTTATAAACTAATTAAAAACAATGATCCGGATACTTTGGAGGCAAAATTAGGAATCAGCAAAAATCTCACCGCAGTTCGAAAAATAACCGAAGAGCCCATCGTCCTTATATATAAAAATCGTGTGGAGGAAGAAGCAGAATCCGTTGTGGAGGAAATTACAAAGTTAACTAAGGAGCAATCGAACAATGGAACAATGAAACAATATCAATATTCCGATTTCGCAATTCTGGTTCGTGCTAATAATCATGCCGAACCGTTTATTCGCGCCCTAAGTCGGGCTGGAATACCTTATCAGTTCTTAGGACCCGGCATGCTGTTTCAACAACCGGCAGTTAAAGACCTAATCGCTTACCTCAAAATCCTCGCGAATTTTGAAGATTCGGTAGCGATGTATCGGGTTTTAGCCATGGATATTTTTGACATTTCTCCAAGGGATTTGGCGGCAATTTCCAATTATGGAAAAAGAAAAAATCTGTCGTTGTTTGAAGCCTGTGAACAAATAGACCAAATTCTGGTTGGTATGGCAACAAGGGAAAAAATAAATAAACTGGTGGAAATGATTCACCGCCATTTGGGCCTGATTCCCAAAGAAACGGCCGGACAGATTATATACGACTTTTTAGAAACAACCGGACTTTTAAAAAAAATGATTGATTTTCAAACCGGCAATGAAGAAAAAAGGGCGCAGAACATTACCAAGTTTTTTGAAAAATTAAAATCATATGAGGTGGAGCATGAAGATTCTTCGGTTTTCCAAGTTTCGGATTGGATTGACTTATCGATGGACTTGGGTGAATCCCCCTTGGCGGCGGATATTGACTGGACGGAAAATAATTCCGTAAACATCTTGACGGTTCACTCTGCGAAAGGCTTAGAATTTCCGGTTGTCTTTTTGGTTAACTTGGTGACCCAAAGATTTCCAACAACCGAAAGGCGGGAGCAAATTCCGATTCCCGACGAATTAATAAAGGAAATTTTACCGGTTGGGGATTTTCATTTGGAAGAAGAAAGACGGTTATTTTATGTCGGGATGACGCGGGCAAAAGACCGATTGTATTTTACTGCGGCTAATTATTATGGTGAGGGAAAAAGAGAAAGAAAATTATCTCCATTTGTGGTTGAAACTCTTGGTGACCAGAGGGCAAAGCGCATAGCGCAAAGTGCAGAGGAACAGGAACAATTATCGTTGTCAGATTGGGCTAAGCCGAATATTCCAAAACTCGCCGCTAGCCCCTTGCCGCTAGCCCGTATAACTTATATTTCTTATTCACAAATTGAAACCTTTAAACAATGCCCCTTGCATTATAAATTGAGATATATTTTAAACATTCCGACGCCACCATCATCAGCTCAATCTTTTGGAACCAGTATGCACGCGGCCTTAAGGGATTATTATCAGCAAAGAATTGCCGGGGAAAAACTTGGGGAAGAAGAATTGCTTGGTCTTTTGAAAAATAATTGGATTTCTGAAGGCTATAAAGATAAAAAGCATGAGCAATTAACATTTGAAAAAGGAAAAAAATTCTTGCGATCTTTCTATAAACAAGTAAAAGACTCCCCTATTTTTCCTTTGGTTTTGGAACAGCCGTTTAATTTTCCGATTAACGGAATTCGGGTTGGGGGAAGGATTGACCGGGTTGACCCGTTTCGCCAAGGGCGAGCCGAGGCAGGCCGATTTGATGGTATAGAGATTATAGATTACAAGACTGGGGCGAATGTGCCTTCGCAAAAGGATGTTGATAAAGATTTTCAAATGACGGTATATGCGCTGGCGGCTTCGGAAGTAAAAGAAAAACCATTCGGCATTGATCCGGATAAAATCTATTTATCCTTTTATTATTTTGAAACCGGCGAAAAAGTAACCACTAAAAGAACTAAAGAACAGTTGGAAAATGCCAAAAAAGAAATTTTGGATTGGATAGGCAAAATCAATAAATCGGATTTCAAATGCAATCATTCGTTAATGTGCGACCATTGCGAATATCGGTTATTATGCGATAGCGAATGAAATTCAAGAAATCATCGCAAAATCTTGCCATAACGAAATGGAATTTCGATATATCATTAATCACAGATTAATGCTATAGCTTGACTTTGTGTTAATTGATCATTAAGGTTAAGTAAGAATGGAAGAACGAAAAATTAATTTTGAAAATATAGATTGGGAAAGAGCGGAAAAGATTTTTGGACAAGAAAGCAGAACAATTCTTGAGCAACTTAAAGGTCAAACCCAAAGATACCCGTATGTTAAAGAAATTCTTTGCCTTTTGGCAGTAGGAACTTTTATCAGCGGAACTTTGGTTTTTCCTGGATTGCCAATTGCCCTTGCTCCACTGGTTAAGGAATTTGATAAATATCAAGGCGGTAGATTAGGCCAGACGGTTAAAAGATTGAAAAAGCAAAGATTGGTTGAGGTGACGGAGAAAAATGGTGAAACGGAGGTTAAGATTACTCAAGAAGGAATGGTTAGGGCATTACGGTATCGAATTGAAGAAATGAAAATTAATAAACCAAAAAGGTGGGATAAAAAATGGCGGTTAATTATTTTTGATATTCCGGAAGAGAAAAAATGGTTTAGGGAAATATTTAGGGAAAAGTTAAAACAACTGGAACTATATCGTCTTCAGGATTCGGTTTGGGTTAGTCCTTATCCGTGTTTTAATGAGATTGAGTTTTTGCGACAGCTATATCAGATTCCAATAGAGGTAAGATATGTTTTAGGAGAAAAGATAGATAACGAAGTGGATTTGAAAGAATATTTTAAGCTGTAAATATTGACACATTCTCTTGCTATAGCAGGATTTTGTGTCAGAATATTTTATGAATAATAAAAAATTTATCTATTTTGATTTAGGAGGAGTGTTTTTTCACTGGCGAAGCGGATTAGCAGAGATTACTAAGAAGTTAGAAGTGGGAAGTGGGAAGCTGGAAGAAATAAGAATTAGATATGATGATCAGGTTTGCCGGGGAAAAATGACGACCGATGAATTATGGGGAAAGTATCAGGAAGAACTGGGAATTATTGGTCCCAAAAATTTTAATTTTGCCCAAGAATGGGTAAAAACTTTTACGCCAATTCCGGAAAGTCATGAATTAATTAAAGAATTAATTAAGAAATATCCGGTGGGAATTTTAACTAATGTTTATCCGGAAGTATATGATTTACAGATCAAATATGGTTTTGTTCCAGATTTGGATTATAAAGCAGTTATCCGGTCAGACCAGTTGGGAATAGTAAAACCCGACCCGGAAATTTACAAAATTGCCCAAGCAAAAGCAGGGGTTGAGGCTTCGGAAATATTTTATGCGGACGATCAATTGCCCAATGTTGAAGCGGCCAGAAATTTGGGCTGGCTGGCAATGTGGTTTGAGGAAAATAACCCTTCAAAATCAGTGAGGGAAATTTGGGAAAAATTAGGAAAATAGGGAAAATAGGAATTTTATAACCGGATTATAATATTTTGTTATTGGTAAAGGATATTCTACTTCCTTGCCGCCAAAGCCTTTTTTAAAACGGGTGAAACCACCCCATTTTTTGGTATTTTTATCGCGCGGGTCAATAATTCCTTCAAAATCAAAGATTTTGCAGCCATTTTTCTTGGCTATTTTAATTGCTTCCCAAACAACTAAACTGGGAGCCGCCAGTTTTCTACCTTCAGGGGTAGAGGCGGCGTGGAAGTAGGAAGCGGTATCGTTGGCAAGGAGAATCAGGGCACCTGCCAACGGGAAGTTGGAAGCGGGAAGTTGGAAGTTGGAATAAGTCAGAAAGAGATAAGCGTTTTTACCAAAAGATTCGAAAATGGCGCGGATTTCTTTTTTAAAGGGAACCCAGAAACCCCGTCTTTTGGCATTTTGCGTCCAAATGTCAATAAAACTTTCAATATCTTCGGATTTTTTCACCAGAATTTTATTTTCTTCGGCTTTGCGGATTTCATAACGTGTATCCTTATCCATTTGCGCCTGAATTTCATCTAAAGAAGGTGTCAAATCGAGTTGTAAAGTTTTAGAAGGAGAATAATCGACTGCGACGGCGAAAGCGTGGTGTTTTTTGGCCAAACTATCTAGGGTCAGGGAATTCGGGGACTTCAGGGGCTTCAAAATCTTAACAAAATTACCAAGCAGGGGAAGTTTTCTTACATAATATTGGAACTCTTTCTCTTTGTAGACCTGCCAGTTTAGTTTTTTTAAATATAAGCCATATGCAGGAGACTGGCGGATATTTTTCATAGCAATTTCTTGATTTTTGTAAAACTTCTAAGAAATAGCCAGCGGATTTTGTCAATATAATTATAAAGGGAATAAAAAGGATAATTGATAACCAAATCATAAGTGCCGATAAACTCAACCAATCTTACGCCGAATCCTTGTTTAAACCGGTGAAAGCCAAACCACGGATCTTTCGGATCTGGGTTTTCTCCCAAACTTCCCCATAAATCAAAATTTTGGCATTTTAATTTTTGGCCTAATTTAATTGCTTCCCACATGACCAAATATGAAGGCATTAATTCTTTGTGTTCCCGGGACGAGCCGCCATACGGATAATATAAAACGTGATTAAATTCAAAAAGCAGCCAAGCTACCAAGGGTTGATTTTGATACTTGGCAATTAATAAATGAGTTATTCCGGCCGGATGAAAAATTTTGAATAAAGTTTGGTGATATTGTTGATTATGGCTGAAAAAACCCTCCCTTTCGGTTGTCTCGAAATGAAGATTTAGAAAAGATTGAAAAGCTTCCGGTGAATTATCTTCGGTGATCATTATTCCGTTTTTTTGTGCCAAACGAAGATTATAGCGGGTTTTGGGATGCATTCCGGATAATAATTGCTCCTCGGTTTTAGTTAAATCCACCCAAAAAGTATTTTTGGTAAATAGCGGCTTGCCAACAACACAGCCGTGATCCAAAAGAAAAGTTTGGGTTTTGGGATCGGGCCCAAGAAGAAGCGGTTCCATTTTAATAAAAATGGCATTTTGTTCCATCCCAAGTTTTTTTAAGGAATTAATCATCAGCTCGTCTGGTTTTGGGCCTTTTAATAAAGTACCGATTGAATAATTGGTTTTGGGAATTTGGCTAAAAACTATTTGATAACCGGAAACCATTTTCTTTTCCTCAAAAACTCCTAGGCGGACGACTTTTTGCCCGAAACTTTGCCGGAATTCTCCCCATTCCCAAGATTGAAGCGGGTGATTAACCAGTTTGTTGTATTGTTCTTTTTCTGTTGATTCGACTTCGCGGGTAATCATATATATCTCCGAAAATAAAAGTAGATCAGTTGATCAGAAAGATCAGGATAAGAAAACAGAGAACAGTTTATCGGTAAAGTTAACTGATTTCTGATCTCAGATCTCTTTCCCTGTTATTCCGATTTACTGATATACTCTAATTTATTCTATCATTTCTATTAAATCTTCTGGAATATCACTTATAAATCTAGATGGTGCGTTGGCTGAATGCCGGCCGAAATAAAACCTTTTTTGGGCAAAAGACAAAAATAATTTTTGTTTGGCTCTTGTCATGCCGACATAAGCCAACCGTCTTTCTTCTTCAATTCCCAAGGGTTCAAAAAGCGAGTGGGCATGGGGAAATAACCCCTCTTCCATACCAACCATAAAAACCACCGGAAATTCCAAACCTTTAGCCGCGTGAGCAGTCATCAGGGTAACGGCGTTTGGTTGTTTGTCATTTGTCGTTAGTCGCTTGCTGGATGAAGAATATTGACGTTCGACGAGAGTGACATTTTCCAAAAACTCAACCATTTGAGGAAATTGATTGGCCACGGTTCGTAATTCTTTAATATTTTCCAAACGCATTAAATCTTCTTCAATTTCCTGATGAAAAGAATCAAGAAATTTGGTTGTCTGCAAAACCTCATCCAAAATTTCTAAAGTGGTTAATTTCTCCAAGCGGTCTTTATTATCTTCCATCCAATTTAAAAATTTTATGGTTTTGGTTTTTCCGATTTTTTCAATCCGTTGGAGAGAAACCAGATCTTTCAAGTTGATTGTCAGTCTTAAATAAGCAAGAACATCCTTAATTTCCTTGCGTTCATAAAAGCGGACACCGCCGACCAGAGTATAAGGAACAATGTTCCGTAGAAATACCTCTTCGATAATTCTTGACTGTGCATTAGTTCTATAAAGAACAGCATAAGCGGCTAACGGCAAGGGGTTAACGGCCAGGGATTGGATTGTGTTAATAATAAATTGGGCTTCGTCAAGTTCGTTGCCGGCGGAAAAAAGGCCGATATTTTCTCCGGGAGGATTTTTCGTCCAGAGCTTTAGAATCGGATGAGATTGGTTGTGCTTGATTACTTCATTGGCGGCATTTAAAATTTTCTGAGTGGATCGGTAATTTTGTTCAAGATTAATAATTTTTAAATCCGGGAAATCAGCGGTTAAATAATTAATGTTACGGTAATCGGCCCCCCGCCAGCCGTAAATTGCTTGGGAAGCATCGCCGACAACCGTTAGCTGATGATATTTTTTAGCCAGGAGTTTGATGAAAACATATTGGGCTTTATTGGTATCCTGCCATTCGTCTACTAAAAGGTAGCGGTATTGGTCCTGATATTTGGTCAAAACAACAGGGAATTTTTGGAGAAGCTTGACTGTTTCGAAAAGGAGATCGTCAAAATCCAAACCGTTTTGCTCTTTTAATAATTTTTGATAAAGCGGATAAATTCTTGCCACGGTTTGCTGAAATTGACCTCTGACATATTGAGGATAATCCAAAGGGGAAATCAATTCATTTTTTGCCTGGGAAATCGTATTTAAAACGGCGGCGGGATTGTAATCTTTAGCCGATAAATCCAATTTAATCAAAGCCTGTTTAATCGTGTCAATTTGGTCAGCGGTATCAAAAATAATAAAACGGGGAGAGATATCCAGGTGAAGGCCGCTTTGGCGGAGAATTTTGGCGCAAAAAGAATGAAAGGTGCCGGCCCAGGGAACATTAGAAGCGGGAAGCGGGAGGCCCTTACAGGGTAAACGAGATGCGAGAAGATTTTCGATGCGTGATTTCATTTCACCGGCGGCTTTGTTGGTAAAAGTTAAAAGCAGAATATTTTCCGGCGAAACATTCTTATCTTTAATTAACCAAGCCGCTCGATGGGTTAAAACCCGGGTTTTACCGCTGCCGGCACCAGCCAAAATCAGAAGCGGACCATTCTTGTAGGTGACTGCTTCTTGCTGGTCGGGATTTAAAGAGGATATAATATCGGCATCCATGACTCTAAAGATTTTAGCAAAAATAAGGAAGGTCTGCTTGGTGGTTTTAGGATTGTTAGGGTTATTTATGGTTTCTACTCTTGTTTCGGCTTACTATTTTACGCCCAATATTAGTAAAACATCGTTTTTGGTTTTGGGAATTTCCGGTCCGGGACATGATAGTCCGACCTTAACAGATACAATGATATTTTCTTCGATTTCTTTAAAAGGAGTGACGATGATTTCAATTCCCCGCGATATTTGGTATCAGCCGGCCCAGGCAAAGATCAACACTTTATATTATTACGGCCAGGAAAATGGGTCGGGAATGGATTTGGTTGAACGGGGGGTGTTTGATATTCTCGGGAAAACGGCCGATCACTGGGCGATTATTGATTTTACGACTTTCGAGAAAATGATTGATTGGGTTGGGGGAATTAATGTTTATGTGAATCAGACCTTTGATGATTATAAATATCCGATTGCGGGGAAGGAAGACGATCTGTGTAACGGTGACAAACTTTATGCTTGTCGTTACGAACATATTCATTTTGAAACGGGTTGGCAAACAATGAATGGTGAAACCGCTTTAGAATTTGTCCGTTCGAGAAATGCCGAAGGCGATGAAGGCACGGATACGGCCAGGTCAAAAAGACAGGAAAAAGTGATCGCGGCGCTTAAAAGTGAGTTTTTGTCCCCCAAAATTTTATTGAATATTGGAAAAATAAAAGAAGGTTTTCAAATTGTTCAAGCTGGTGTCAAAACTGATCTTAGTCAGGCAGATATTTTACCCTTGGTTAAACTATTTTTAATCGCTTTTCAACAAGAAATGAAAAGTTACGTTTTAGATGGTTGGGAAAGTGAGACGGGTTTGTTGTTTCATCCTAATGTTCATCTGTCCAAGCAGTGGGTTTTATTACCAAGAAACAATAATTGGGATCAGGTACACCAATTTGTCAGCTGCTTTATTGATAAACGAGATCCAGCCTTATGTTCTTCTGTTGGAGAATAACTTTTTTACAGTCTAGTATACTTTTGTATACTGTACTGTAACAGAAAAAAGATTAGAGATTGTTAAGGGAAAGATATAGGATTGTAAGGGAAATAACAGCGATATTTGTCTTAATCAATCTGATATATCTTTGTGTTCCCGGACTGGAAAATAATTTTTCCTAATTTTAGGAATTTGTCTTCGGAGACTTTGTATTTTTCTCTTTCTTGGTTGCCGACAATCACATATTTCACTTGATATTTTTGCAGATAAGTTTCCGCTGTTTTTAAATCTTGAGTTTCGTAAATTAATTGGACTTCGGAAGCTCTTTTCCCCGGTTCATCAAAACTGCCGCGCCAAAGCCATTCATGTACCAGCCAGCCTTCGACCGTCGGCAGACCGGTGGCCATGGAAATTTGATTAAATTCGGTGTAGCTGTCCCCGACCGCTTCTAAAATTGTCGGCTGGCCGGTAACATTTTGGTTTAACCAGTTAATAACGGCGAGATTGTCAGGATTGGTGCTTTGAAGAAATTTTAATCCGGCTAAACTCTGATAGTTTTTTAAGTCGCCGTAATAGGAGTTGATGGCGAACTGTGGGTAAGCAAGAACAAAAGAGAGAAGCAAGAAGCAAGAAGCGAGAAGCGAGAATTTTAAGATCCTGTTTCTTAAGTTAGTCAAAACGTTGACAATAATATAACCAGAAGCGATCGAATAAAGCATAAAAGATTGGTAAACCAATTTAAACATCGTATTGGCGCGGTGGTAGGAAGCGATGTAGATGTCTTTGACATACAAGAATTCCGGGATGATTATTAAGAGAGTAGCGATGCTTATTAAAATAAGAATAAAGATATCGGAAGTAAATAATTTATAATTTATAATTTGTAATTTGTAGTCAATTTTTAATGTTTTAAGGTTTAAAAATTTTAAAATTAAGAAAATTATTATCAACCACCAGGGGAATCCCCATAATACTGGTAACATCCACAAGGGTGTGTGGGCGTGGACCAAAGCAATTCCTTGGGCAATTTGAGAAAAATGCAAATGGAATGGTAAAGAGAAGAAGATTGCCAAGAAAAAAGTGCAAACAACAAACAACAAAGTATTAGTGAAAGTCTTAATTGTGGAACCAAATTCTTGATAATTTTTCCAAAGAATAACCAATCCTAAAACCATAAAATAGATTGGAAAGTCCCAGGAATTGGTCATGTACATTACTGCCAGCGTTAAAGCTGGCAGTAATAATTTTAAATTAAATTGAGAAGAAAAAAATGATAGTAAAAACGCCAAGAATAGAAGAACAAATGGGATGTCTGAGACGTGACCGTGAAGATCGGAAACAACAAAAGAATATAAGGGGAATTCGTGAATCGTATTGTCCATCGCCCCGAATTTTTCCACAATAAAACGAGTGGCATCGGGATACCAATAGCCGGTGAAACTGAAATTGTGAGTCAGGAACCAATAAAGAGAGTGAAGATTGCCGCCTAAAGTTAGAAGTGTTGCGGATAGAAATCCTGCAAACACTGAAACACGGAATTTTTTTGAAGCACTGAAAAAATGCATAAGATTTGCCCCAAGACTAAAAGTGGCGGAAAAGGCCAAACTGAAAATAGTGGCGATCATGAGGTTATAAGTAATGGCAGAATTGATTCCTGAAATCTTGGTTAAAATTGCCGCGACCAAATGACCGAAATAATAATAGTTGATCGTTTTGCCGGACATCCACAGATCCAGCGGCGGAAAATATTGACTGCGCAGTAAAGAATTCACGAAACCAAAATCCATAAATTTTTCTAAACCATTAATATCCGGCTGAAAACCGCGAATAAAAGACCAGAAAGCCAAACATAGGAAAAAAAGAATTTCCTCAAAAAGAAAAATCTTCCAGCAAGACCGAAGATCGGGAAGTAAACTTTTTCGATTGCGAAAGGCGAGATAAAGGGAAATTAGGAAAAAGATAAGGATAATCAGGAAAATATGGGGAACGGAAAAAGACAAAATTTTCAGACTGCCGGATAACCAAACAAAATAACTGATAAGCAATATTCCAAGAATCTTACTGAAAGCATATCCCCGATCAAAAAAATTATTAAAAATCTTCCCGGTTAAGGGTAGAAAAATAATGCCGATTAGAAAAAGCATCAGCCACCAGAAAAAAATAATGGAAAAATCAGAAATCATCTTTATTCTTTCTATTAATTAGCCAACCCAGTGTTGATAATAAGCGAAATCATGATAGGCCGTCAATAAGACGACTATAATTATGGTTAAAAGCCAGAGCCGCTTGGGGTAGAGACGATAAATTTTTTCCAAGGCAAGAGCAGCAAAAAAATAAATCATCGGTAAAATAATTAAAGCTCTAGCTCCGTTTGGCGGATCAACGGTCAGAATTTGTCCAAAAATTAACCCCAAAAGATAAACAATCCACCAAACATAAGTTGTTTTAAACCGCCTTAAACTTATAAACAAACCAAGGATAAATAATATTCGTATAATCAAATTCACCGGAGAATCTTTCAAGGGTAAATAGCGGGAATTTTCAATTCCACCGCCGTCAACCGGTTCCAATAAAACCCACGATTTTATCGTGGTTGAGATTTGATATTTTATAATTTTTGTTGTATCAGTCATTCCGTGGTAAGGTTTAGTATTAAAAACCGAAACGACTCTTTGCCGCATATTATAAAGTTCCCAATTCTGAGATATTTTATTAATCCAGGGAAAAGCGGTGATAAAAAAGGTGCCAAGAAAGATTAACAAAACGGTAACCTTCTTTTTAGATGAATAATCAGCGCAAACGGTTTTAATTAACAAGAAGGCAAAACCGGCAATAAGATAAACTTCGGCGGCACGATAGCCGTAAAAAATAATACCTCCAACAAATCCCGATAAGGTGAACCAAAATAATTGTTTCTTCCTGAAAGCCAAATCGAGAAAGTAGAAATAATAAAGACCCAAGACCGTCGTGTAAATTACTCCCCAGCCGACTCGGGAAAATTGAAGATAATAATAACTAAACGCAAAAAGCAAAGTAACGCAAAAAGCAAGATATTTATTAATTCTTTGGGTTAAAATTAAATAGAAGGTCACCAGACCGCCCAAACTAAAAAGTACCGAAGTTAATCTAAGGATAAAAAGATCAGGAGTTGTTCTCAAAAGTTGGGCCAACAAAATCGTAGGGTAATAAAAAAGGGTTGCTTGAGAATAATCCCATTGAAAATCAGTAACGACAAGGCCTTGTTTGTGGTTAACAAGACCATGAATATCCCTAAGATAGGCCGGCTCATCAACAATCATTCGGGGAATTGATTCCAACTTCCACAAACGGGGGTAAAGAGAAAAAAGAATGATTACGAATAATAAGAATAGATCAGTTTTCATCTTTAAAGAAGATCTTGTTTCTTAGTTGCCATTATCCAAATAATCGGGCCAAATTTTTTTAGGTGAATCACTTCAAAATGAAAAATAATTTCGGCTAATTTCCAAGATAATAACGAAACAAAAGGAGAAAAATGGTTTAGCGTGCCAACCTGCTTAATTTGAAAGCCGTTTTCCGAGATAATGTTGCCGATTTGTTTAGGAGTAAATTTCAAGACATGTTGGTCATTCAGAGAAGGAACCAGTTTAAGAGTATCGAGAAACCATTGAATAACCGGCCAAAGACTTTTTTGATTAGGGGTCGTTAAGAAAAATTGACCATTCGGTTTTAAGACCCGATACGCCTCGGCTAAGATTTTTTTATACTCTTTGATACTCAAGTGTTCAACCACTTCAAAAAGAATAATTTTGTCAAAATAATCATTTTTGAAAGGAAGACTTTGTAAGTTTTTATTAAAAAGCGCGATATTTTTAATTTTTAATTTGGAAGCTCTTTCTTTAGCAAAGTTTAACGCTTCTTTGTTGCTGTCAATTCCAACCGCTTTTTTAACCCGGCCGCTTAGAGCAATAACAATATTCCCAGAACCGCAGCCGGCATCAAGAATTATGTCGGTTGGTTTAAACTTTCCAGTCGTTTCCAATAAAAGAAGTTTATTGGCATGCCAAAACCGTTGAGGTGCAAGACCGAAATTCAAAGCTTGATACTGATAATTCCCCGGGATTTTAATATTATTCATATTGACAGTTTAACTCAACATTATAAATTAAAAATAGTCTTTGAGGGTTTGAATATGATGCATCGAAATTTTGTTTGAAATAGTTAACGTCAATATTGGGCAAATTAATATCGTTATTGGTGTTTTCAACGGTAAAATAATTTATATGGTTTTGCCTCAACAGAAAACAGGTTTGTGTTTTATTTTTGCTTTCATAAATTTGGCGGAAAATTCGTCCCCGCTTATCCGCATCATAACCTATTCCCCAAGTAAAATAAGGCCAGCCAATGAATATTTTTCTTCCAGCCAGACTGGCAGGATGGTAAAGATAAGAAGAATTTAAAAAAATAGAATCGGGAGGAGTATTCTTTAATATCCATTCAACATCTTGATTATTGGGAGCATCGGAGATCGTAAGCATAAAATCATTTTTAATCGGAAAAAGGTCGATAATTCCGGAAAGAACCATAAAAAAGATTAAAAACGGCGTGATTAATTTGCCCAGAAGATTCTTTTGCCAGAGTAAAATAATGAAATAGGCGGAATACATATTTCCGAAAATGAGAAATAAGTTAAAGAATTTATGGTTGGCAGCGATTTCCGGAGAAAACTGAAAAAGATTACCGATAATAAACAATGGAAAAATTGCCAACAATATTTTTTTGGCATTTTTGTCGGAGACCACAAATCCTAAAGGAATCAGAAAAAACGAAAGACCTAAATTTTTAAACCAATATAAAAAGAAATTAATCGCGGTTAACGGGGGTGGGACTAAATAACCGGTTCTAAAAGAAAAATTTCCGGTGCTTCCAGAACCGTAATAAATAATTTGGGGAATGGCGAGAATCGTGGAAATAATCAATATTTTGACAATTGTTTTTCTTAATTTGGAAAACGACAGGAATAAGAAAAAAAGGATGATGTAAGCGGCAAAAAAGACAACCTTATGAAAGATGGGGGTAAGGCCAAGAATGATTCCCCAAAATAGGGTTTGGAAAAGAGAAATTGGCTGCGTTTTCTTCATTGATTTTAGGAGCACAAAAAGGAAAAGAACAATAATCAAATATCCGATTGCCAGATGCCTTTGGTTAGTGTAAATATTTAAATTCCAAAAAGCGGAAACAATTTTACCGTCATATGGTCCGAATGATGGGAATGTGGTGTTGCTAATAATTTCTGAAATCGTTTGAAGCGATAATGGATGGATTTTGAAAAATTCTAAAAAGGAAAATGAGCCGTTGAAAAGAAAAAAAATAACGGCCAAGAAAGAAACAGTCCTGCTTTTGAAAACTAGTTTTGTCAAAAAATAGATACCGACGATGAGGCCCCAGAAACCCAAGACGCTGGGAACATTTAAGGCCCAACTGATGGGGGTACCCATTTTTTCAATCATTCCCACCAAAAGATAGAATAAAAAGTGATATCTTATTGGTTCTCCCGGGAAAAGCGGATATTCCGGCGGAAAATTATTACCTTTTGAAAAGGAGCGGATTAAAGGAATATTGGCTCCAAAGTCACTCCAGGCTTTGGTGGCAACTAAAATATTGCTGTCTTTGTAATCAAAAGTATGCCACATGAGCCAGTAGGAGAATAAAAACAGACAACAAATAAAGATTAACTCCGAGAGGTTTTTTGTTTTAGGAATTAAAACCATTGCTATATTGTTATATTGCTAGATTGTTATAATGTTACTCTATAAATTTAGCGATTTTTTCGCCCAACTCAACCGCATAATTAATCCCCCTATCCCAGGGATAAATTTGTTGCATATTGGCTAAATAAACATTGGGAATTGAAGTTTGATGCGGCGGAATAATTCGTGAGTAATTAGTCGGGGTGATTGGTTGGGCGTACTTATTAGATGACAATTTGAAATTTTCAATTTTCAATTTGAAATTATAGTCAGGGTTAATTTTTTTAAGGAAAGGCAAGAATTCTTTAAAGATTTCTTCTTTGGTCATTTTGAAAAATCGATGATTGGCCGGATAATAACCGCCTACATATAATATATGATTTCCTCCGTAATACTTTGGGTCGATAAAGTTTGTTTGTTCAACCACAGAGACAAAAGGGTAACCCGGATCATTAATATTTAACCAATAAGTATTGTCAATCAGAAACTTTTCTTTAAGAACCAATATCATGTTTAAGGCACCAAGCATAGGTGGAAGCTTTGTTTTTGGGGAAAAGATTGAGGTTGGAACAGTCAGAACAATTTGATCATATTTGTTATTATGATTTAAATCATTAATACGAGCGATCTCTTGATTTAGATAAATTTTTCCGCCGTTTTCTTTGATCTTTTCCTCTAATTTGTCAATCAGAACCTGAAACCCGCCGTCAAGATAGCCCAACTGAAAACTTCTTTTTTTAATTCTTGCCCAAAACCAGGCAGCGGATATTTGATCGGAAAATGAACCGAATTTAGCCTTGATTAACGGTTTCCAAAGAATTTGGTAAGCTTTTCGGCCATATAATTTGGGCAGGAATTTTACCGCGGTAATTTTTTCCAAAGAGTGCCAATCCGGGTAAACTTTTAGAAAAATCGTGGCCAAACCGGTGCGGATTTTTTGCGGATAGTTTAGTAATGGAGAAAACAAAATTGAGGCAGGGGAATCAAACCGGCTAATTTTGTCTTCATAGTAAATTGAAGTCTTTGGCCGACTAAATTTTAACTGATCACCCAAGCCTAATTCATTTATTAGTTTGATGGCGTTTTGGTCAGTGGTAAAAAGATGATGGTAAAAAAATTCCAAGCTCCAATCCCAATTTTTTTGTTTAAAACCAGACGCTAACCCGCCGGCAAAATCATTTTTTTCAAAGATGGTAACTTGATGTTTTTGCGAGGTAAGACGATAGCCCGCAGTCAAACCAGTTATCCCCGCACCAATAATCGCAATTTTCATAGCGAATTAATATTCGATATATCAGTTCTCTGAACTGTTATACGTGAATTTTAACACACTTTTAGTTTAGAGAGCCAGAAGGAGTGAAAAGATAATTAACGCTGCCCCGCCGGTAAGAATTCCAACTGTTGGTAGAGAAATACCAACTTTGGGAAGGTTTTCGGTTGTTGGGATTGGGGTTGCGGCGCTGCAGCTGCAATTTTGGGAACTTTTACAGGCAGGATTGACACAGCGGGAAATACCATTGGCAGAATAGCAGGTCATTCCACTTGGGCATTCACTATCCTGGCCGCAGACTTCCCAGCAATTTTTGTTGCAAATACAATCGTTTTCGTCAACACAGATTGGGTTAACGCATTTTTTAATTCCTCCGATTGTTTGACAGCGAAGATTGCCATTACAATCACTATTGGTCGTGCAGGTTTGCTGACAGCCCAAAAGCGGGGTTGGTGTCGGCGTGGTTGTAATAGGACTGGTCGGGGTTGGGGTACCCGTTGGTTGCGGTGGAGTCGTAGGTGTGGGGATAAACTCGCAGGTTTCATTATTCTGCCAGGCCGTTCTGATAAAAAAACTGCTTCCCCAAGGGATTCCGTTAAGACTAATAAGATCAGCTTGGTCGCGTTCGCAGCAGGAAACCGTTTCTTCAACGGAAAAAGAAATCACTGTTTCCGCGGCGGTTTCTGCCGGGGCGTCAAACTCAACTGTTTTTTCTACTTTCGTGGAATTTGGATCGCCGGAATTGCACTGATCATAACCGCCGGTTTCAGTCTTAACCAAACAGTGGAAGATTTTTATAACGGCGACAAAATGTTGGTTCGGCTTGGCGCCGGTGAGATTCCAGGTTAATTTCCATTTTCCTCCATCTTCACTTTGCGCAGAAGGAATGATTTTAATATTGTCTGAAGTTGTTTGGGGATAGTCGGCTTGACGGGTGCTTTTAACACAGGGAGGGAAAGCGGCTTTTGGAGGAATAACCTTCTGTTGGGATAACTTAAGAGCCATTCCCAAAGTGACAAGAAGGAAAACGACGATAATGGCCGAGCCGATAATTTTTATTTTTTTAGAATTATTCGAAGGAGTAATAAAAACTTTTGTTTGGTCAACCGGCGGCGGCGTGGGAATTGATACTGGTGCCGGCGGAACCGGGGTAGATGGCGGTAAAGTATTATCGTCCATATCGGTTATTAACAGCGTAACAGAAAAAGGAAGTAAAAATCAAGAGCAAACCAAAACCGAAAAACAAAGTCGTTGTTGGTGAATTTCCCGAGGCGGGAATTATTGGAGTTGGTGTCGGGCTTGCCTCGAGTGTAGTCGAAGGGGTCGGGGTTGGACTTGCTCTAGTCGAAGGGGTGGGGCTAAGCGTGCCCGACGGGGTGGCCGTATAAGCCGGAAAATCGTTTTCCGCCGCGTAAACCACAAAATTTCTGGTAATAGTAGTATTGCCAATAGTTATCTCGATCGTGTGATTACCTGGTGGGAGATTGGCCGGCGGCGTCCAGGACCATTCGCCTTGATTATTAACTTTGGTAGAACCGGACAAATTAGAAGAAGAATGGATGGTGATTTTGACCGTTTCTCCGGGTTTGCCGGTGCCAAAAAACTCCGGATTTTGGGTATTAACAGTTTCATTTTGAAGAGGATTTGTAATTGTTGGCTCACCGTTTTGGTTGGCTTGCGGAGAATAATTTCCTTCCAGAGAAAATTTAGAAACGGGTGTCGGCGTGGGTGTTAGGTTGTTTTCGGTTGTTGCTTGGGTGAAATCATAAGTTTTTCCCAAAACGATTTCCGGGATTGGATTATCATCTTTGGTTAAGGTGGTCGCTAAAGAGTTGAGCGGGGAATTTCCTTGAACAAAGATTTCTTCCCGGCCGTTTTCCCTATCGTACGCGCTATAATTTTTTAAATCAGCAGAAAAAGCGCTGTTTAAGGGGATCAGCCAGTCGCCGGACGACCGGACTAAAGCCGATTGGGGTGTTACCCCGGCCAGACTCAAATAGACAATTGCTCCTTCGGCCGGAGTATTGTCGTTTTGCAAGACCGTGCCGGTAGCCACGTCGCTTGGCGGAAACGAACTTGCGACTCTTGAAGCGGTGGTAATTTCAAAAGGTGGCGCCGTTTGGTTATAAGTTTGACCGCCGGAAATAAGCCGGTAAAAATAAGTGGTCTGCGATTGTAAATTTTTTAAAGTTACATAATGATTTTTGAAAGAACCGGTTTGACCCGAAAGCTGATCCCGATCGTCAAGAGTGGATTGATTTACTGACGAGTTTTTGTCATACGTGACAAAACCGGAAGTGGGAGAATCGGTAATCCAAGAAACGGTAAATCCAGAATCCGAAAGATTAGTAATTTTTATTTGGTTGGGAATAAATTCAGGAGAAGCTTGGGAAAAATATTGTGGTCCTTTTTCCACCAGAAATAAGCCGGTAGTAAAACCGGTCACCAGGAGTATTAAGGCCAAAATTGTCGGCAAACGGATAAATTTTTTCATTTTTCGATTTTTATTCTGTTTGACAGGTTTTCTAAAACTTTCAGGTCAAGCTGGGGGTTTAAGGGTTCAATTTGTTCCTGCAGAACTTCGGGAATATCCCGCTTATTCCATGCCCGGTATGTATCGAAAGCCAGCCAGGTGGCAGCGGTGATCAAGGTTAAAATTGAAAAGAGGAATAATTGTCTTGGTAGTTTTTGTTTTCTGGGCATGTTATTTTGTTAGTGGAAGATATAAAATTCTTCCGTTTACACTTAGATTCAAGGTTTGCAAATCCTCCGTTCCGGCTTGGCCTAAACTAAAGCTGTCAATAATAACTAATCTTCGTAGGTTTTCCAATTTATTTAAAGTGTCTTTAAGATTTTCGTAGACGCCTGCGGTCTTAAACGAAAAATTAACTTCTTTAAGTTCGGTGTTGGTGGGCAAAATCTTAGCCGGCGGTTTATTGATAAAATCAACCGGATCGTAATCAATATTTTTTATGGTTAATCCCTCCTGCTGAAATAAAGTTTCCAAATACCAGGCAAAACCCTCCATTGACGGATCGGTCGGTAAGGCTTCATCAACCAAAGTGATGGTTTGAGAATTAGTGTTATAGTTATTTTGGGCTTGAGTAATATCGTTAATTTTCGTTTGCAGTTTCTGATCCAATTCTTTTTTGGTATTGATTTCCGAAACCAGAGAGAAAATCGTGCTGATGGCGGGCTTAAGGGCAAAAAGGACAAAAAAGGCGACCGTAAAAATGCTCAAAGTCAAACCAGTATAAACAATTACCTCTTTTTTTTGATAGAGACTGTTTAAATTAATAAAATAACGGTGGTAGCGGTGGTATTCCTGCTTCCAGGATAAAGCCATATTATTTCAGTTCGGTTTTGATCGTAAAATCAAGACCGGGCTTTTTGCCTCCTTTCGTGATATTGGTGATTTGGGTTTGGGTAAATATCGGCGATCCGGATAAGTTGTTGATAAATAGGCTTAAACCGCTTTCATTAAAGGATGTGCCGGTAACAGTCAAGACTTTTTCTTTAAAGTTTAGGCTTTTTATGATCAAATCCGATGGGGTTATCCGCTGGAATTCTTCAAGAATTTTATTGACGCCCAACTGGTTATTTTCCACGCTTTGGATTTGGGTAATTCGGTTTTGGGCGGAGCGGAAAGTTTTTTCAAAACTGGCGGAATTGACAACGATCGATTGTTTTTCTCTAATTTTATCCTGAAGATCGGCTAAGTCGGTATCCAGTTTGAAGCGGGAGAGAAAGGCGAGAATGACCACTAGCTCGGTAAAAACAACAATCCAGCGGCCAACCGTCAATGCCCAATTTAAGAATTTTCCTAATGGTCTTTTTTCAAAGTCTTCTTTCTGTAAAAGGTTAATTTGGTGGGCGGGCATGTTAAAACTATCATAGTCGATTTAATAAGGATTTGTCAAAGAGGAATTAGCTTTGGGCTTTTTTAATCAGCCGGCTTTTAAGACGGGCGGCTTTTCCTTTATGGATAATGCCCTTGGCTGCCATTTTATCAATGAAGCTTTGGGCTTTTTTAATCTTTTCTTTAGAGTTCTTTTTCCTAGCTTCGGTAAGCACTTTATGAAGACCGATTTTGAGCGGTAAATTTCTTGTTTGCTTGCGGCGGCTGTTTCTTAGCGATTTTTTTGCACTTTTTGTTTGCGGCATAACCATTATCTTAGCATATTTAAAGACTCTTGACAAATTCGGGTTTTATTTGGTAAAGTTAATGAGATGGAAACTAATACTAGAATTGCGATTTTCAAAGGGAAAGAAATCAGAAAAGTTATTTATAAGAACGAATGGTGGTTTGTGGTAAACGATGTTATTGAATTGCTTACCGATTCAATAGATCCTGCCCAATATTTTAAAAGATTAAAACAAAGAGACGGGGAATTAGCTAAACTTACAGACAAAGGAGGGGTACAGTTTGTACCACCCCTTATGCTTGAAATTGAGACGATCGGAGGTAAACAAAAGGCTTATTGTTGGAATACGGAGGGAATTTTTAGGCTTATTCAATCAATTCCGTCACCCAAGGCTGAACCTTTCAAGCGTTGGTTAGCCAAAGTAGGTTATGAGAGAGTGCAGGAAATTGAAGATCCAGAACTAGCTACCAAGAGAACTAGGGCTTTATATAAAGCCAAAGGATACCCCGATTCCTGGATTGAAAAAAGAATGCGGGGAATCGCTATCCGTGAAGAGTTGACGGATGAATGGCAAAAAAGAGGTGCGGCCGAACAAAAAGATTATGAAATTCTTACCGCGGAGATTTCCAAAGCGTCTTTTGGAATTACTCCAGGTCAATATAAGAAATTAAAAGGCTTGAAGCGCGAAAATTTACGTGATCACATGAATGATTTTGAATTGATTTTTACCATGCTTGGAGAACGTTCAACTACGGAAATTCACCGTAATGAAAATTCACAAGGTATTCCAAAATTAAAATTGGATGCTAAGGCTGGAGGAAAGATCGCCGGCGGAGCACGTAAACAACTGGAAAAACGTTTAGGACACTCAATTGTTTCGAAAGCTAATTATTTACCTAAATTACCCAAAACAATTAAGAAAAAATTGCTTGACAATTAATTTATATGAGTAAATAATAAAAACATGGATACAAAAGCAACTATGCCAGATATTCCAAGAGCTCCAATTTCTAATCCGGTAGTTCCGCCGCCAGTTCCTCAAAAATCCTTAAGAATATAAAATTTATAGGGAAAGATGCCAAAGTTTGCGAAACGGAAAATTCTCTTAATCTATTATCTTTTTCCAGTCCAGATAAGAAGAAAGATTTTAGTGTTAGGTTTATCGCCAATACTCCTTATTCTGAAAATATGCAACTTTTGTTGAATCTACTTTCCACCTTTAAATTTACCGAATAAAGAAGATCTTTCGACGCGCTAAGCTTGCTCAGGATGACAGAAGATTGCTTCGTTACACTCGCAATGACATTCTTATTGGAATATAATTACTAAGAAATTTCTAAATTTTCTACATGGTAAACAACCTAATTCAAAGCGGGAAGTCACTTTTTCTAAGAAAACAGACCAATATTTTGTCGGCCGCTTCCGTAATCATGGCTGCGGTTTTGATGTCCCGAATTTTGGGTTTATTGCGCTTGCGGTTGATGACCGAACGGTTTTTCCCCGATGCCAAATGGCAGTTTGATGTTTATATCGCTTCCTTCCGTTTTCCGGATATGATTTTTGAACTGTTGGTTCTGGGAGCATTGTCGGCCGCTTTTATTCCCGTTTTCAGTGAGTATTTAGAAAAAAATAAGGAGGAAGCTTACCGGGTGGCTTCTTCGGTGATTAATATTCTTTCGCTTATTTTTGGCTTGGCGGCAGTGGTGATGTTTATTTTTGCTCCCCAGCTTTCTCATTTGATCGCTCCTTCTTACGGCCCGGAGAAAATTGACCTGTTGACCAACTTGACTCGGTTGATGCTTTTTGCCCAAGTCTTTTTCTGTATTTCCAATTTTTTGACAGGAATTATCCAGTCGAACCAGCGATTTTTAATCCCGGCGCTGGCCCCAATTGTTTATAATATCGGGATTATTTTGGGAATAATTTTTCTGGTCCCGATAATGGGAATTTACGGAGCCTCGGTCGGAGTTATCTTTGGGGCTCTTCTTCATCTTTTAATTCAATTGCCGTTGGTTATCAAATTAGGATTTGTTTATCATTGGCGGGCTTGGGATTATCACCATCCGGGATTTAAAGAAATTGCCAAATTAATGGCGCCCCGGACTTTGGCCTTAGCGGTTTCCCAAGTGGAATCAACCGTTTCGGTTTTCTTAACGACCTTTTTGATTGAAGGATCGGTTTCTCTTTTTTATTTTGCCCAAACACTCATGAATATTCCGATTGGTTTGTTTGGCGCCACCATCGGTCAGGCGGCTTTGCCGTCCCTTTCCCAAAGCGTGGCCAAAAATGATTTGGAAGAATATAAAAAGAATTTCTTGTTTTCTTTTTTCCAGACGCTTTATCTGGTTTTGCCCTTGACCGCGATCTTACTGATTTTGAGAATTCCGGCGGTCAGAATTGCCTATGGGGTTAAGGGGTTTGCCTGGAGTGAGACTTTAGAAACCGGTAAAACTTTGGCTTTATTCAGCGCCGCCATTGTCTGTCAAAGCGTAATTCAGATTTTAATCCGGGGATTTTACGCCCTGCACAATACCAAAACGCCGCTGGTTTTAAGTTTATTGGCGGTTTTAACCAATATTGTTTTAAGCACGATCTTTATTTTCAAATTTAAATGGGGGATTGGCGGGTTGGCCTTTTCTGCTTCAATTGTGGCGGTGATTCAAACCGGCTTGCTGCTCCTTTTTCTTGATCGGCAGGTGAAGGGTTTTAACCGTCAAAGAATTCTCTCTTCTTTTGGGAAAATCGGATTAGCAACGGCCACGATGGGTCTTTTTCTTTGGGTGCCGATGCGGTTTCTGGACCGGTTTGTTTTGAATACCCAAAAAACCGGCGAGCTGATTCTTCTGACAATTATTGCCACTCTAACTGGTACGTTTGTTTATTTACTTCTCTCGATTATTTTAAAAATTGAAGAATTTCAAGTCGTTGTCAGTTTGGTTCGGAAAATGGGCCGCTGGCGGGAAATTTTAGGTCAATCGGAAGAAATAATAGAGAACACAACCAACTAATCGTTAGAGGGTCATTCTGAGGTGAAGCCGAAGAATCTAGCGAAGTCAGGCTGAGCTTGACGAAGCGCTGAAGCTAGATCCTTCACTGCGTTCAGGATGACAAGGTTTTAGATTACTTCCTTGTCAGTTCCAGGAGAAGAATCTGATTGGGCTGGAGGAGAATGGTATTGGTAAAAGTATTGTTAATAATCGTTCGGATTGATCCGACTTCTTTTTCGTAAAGAGAAATTTCTTTATACAAATAATCGCCGTTTTCCAGATTGGTAATGATTACCGGTACGGATTCAAGGTGGCTTTGGTTAATATCAAGATTAACTAAAATTACTCGGATTGTTTCCCCGTCCCGGCCGGCAAAGCCGGTGATCCAGGTGCCTTCACCTTCGAGTAATAATCTTGTCCCGGTCACGTTATTTAACAAATTCAAAGCATTAAAGCGTGGTTTTTTCTGGCCGGCCGCGGTTAGCAATCCCCAATGGCTGGTTGGACCGTCTTTAATCTCAAAAGTAAAAACGCCGTTAACTCTTTGAAGTAATTGCCGCGATAAAGCAACCAGGTGGGCGGCGGCTAATTGGCTATCGTTGATGGAATTGTTTTTAGAATCCGGTCCGGACTCGGTAATATATTTTTCTATTTGTCCGGCGCCGTTTTGGAAAAGCCAGGTATCAACCCGGTTGACATCCTCAAGAAAGGTTAGCGGATTATAATCATAGCGGTGCCAAGAATAAAAATCCAGCCGCAAATGATTTTCGGCAATATAATTCAAAAAACCATCTACCCAGTTTTCGTAAGGAGCGGTGGTGGCCGGCCCGCCGATTTTAAAAAGGTTGGTATTTTGGGTTTGATTAGCGCCGGCGACGGCATACCGGTATAAAAGCCGGTAATCTTTATCACCCCCGATTTTCCAGTTGCCAAAAAGATCCGGTTCATTCCAGATTTCGTAAGCAACACCGGTAAGATTAAATTCGGATTGGCCGGAGTAATGCTGAATTGTTCTTTGGATCAATGTTGACCAGTCAGCCCAAAATTGGGGCGGATTGAGAATTTGTCCGTCTTGGGCAATCGCCGGGGGCATATAGGATAAGGAAAAGAAAGGCAGAGCGCCCGTTTGAATAATTTGTTTGACGACTTTATCCAGTTGGGAATAGTCATAAGAAATACTGCCGTTTTTCTTGTCGACTACGTCGTAGAAATCAAAAACATGATCAATCCGGATGTATTTTGGTTGAAGCTGGGTAATTTTGGGAATAATTTTATCAAAAGGAAATTTTTCCTCGCCGCCTTGCGCCAACATTTGCCAAATGGGAATAATTGGGCCTTGAGAGACCGAAGCGTCAACGACAATATTGGCGTTAATCCCGGCCGCCTGGCTCAAATAATGCTGGGCGGTTTGGACCAAGACCAAAAACAAAGGCAGGGCAGCCAAAAGAAAAAGGGGAATAATAAGACCGGAAAATTTCTTCATGAGTTTAGTTTAGCAATTTTTAACAAAAAAAACACACCCGGAGGTTCAAGTCGCAAAAGCGGGCTTAAATTCGGGTGTGGTAGTACTTAATCTTTCAACAAGGTGGCGCTCTGACAGTTGCGACAACAGCCTGTCAGGGCGGTGGAAAAAGCTTGAACGCGAACTTACCTCATGGCGCGGGAGCGCATGCGAACCTGTGCTTTGCGACAGCCGATGATCGTGGCACATCGAGTATTCGCATCCTTAATGTCCGTTTCGATTTGCTTTTCAACCGTCAAATCGCCGAGCTGTTTGTAGGGCCTTCCGTGCCAGAGCAAGCACCCACACTCAAGCTGTCGTAACAGCTTTTTTACTCCCCTGACCCACACTTCAACTAGGGGGAGATTTTCAACACTTTCATGCGAGTAGCTTACTTGGTGGGTTTGGGCGCAGGTAGGTCTATCACTAGCGGCTGACATCATCCTCTCCTCTTGCCAGTTCGTCTTGATCTCGTTGCAAGCCTAAACTTCGGACATTTGCGTTTGTTGGTTCGTTCCCGGACGATATGTCTTTGTATCGCCACCGTACCCCTCCTCAAGTAATACGGTTTCTATTTCGGCCAAGCTAGACGCTAAGCCAAAGCCAGGGGGACGAAGCTTAGATTTGCTTTTGCCTCCTTTACCTTTTGTTCGGCGTTTGCTCGTGTTTGCCTTCGGCGACACCTTGCGGCGGCATAAGGATCTCCACTTTTCTTTTCTTTTTTCCGCGGTATCCGCCGACAGCGGGGCATAGAGCCTCTGGAGCAGTTCATGAAACCCTCCTCGCATTTTGTTGTTGGTAACCGGTATTAGGTAAGGACATGCATTCGATACAGAAGAGTTTTCCGTGCCAGAGATACGCTTAACCAGACAGCTCTTTCCGGCATTTGCGATTGACACATTTTTTATGCTTGTGCCAGTCGACATTTACCAGTCTTGGCGGGGTACTGTCAACAACCGTATCGACAGTAGGGGTTGCGAAGGAACTTGGTTCCCCGGCTCCAAGCCCAAAGGCAGAGGTGGAGCCACCGTCGAAAGGGACGCTTTCTCATTTTTCCTCCTTCTTTCTAAAAACCTAAGTGAAATTCATTGATAAGGTTGGAGAACAAACGGCAAAATTTACCGTCTCTTTTCCAACCTTATCTTATGTTAAAGAACAAAATTTAGAACAGAAAAATACCCCTGTATTTTCCTCTATTTAGGCCCAATTGTCAATTCGGCCCAAAAGAAAGGGGATAAGTCTTAACCAAGTTCGGCTGAAATTTATCCCAGGTGAGATTGAAAGAGCTAGCCGTTATTAGTCCATTTACCATTGCCGGCAGGAGTGAAGGTAACAAGATTTCCCCCAATACAAACAGTTACCCCAACTACCTCCTTGTTTTCATCGATCTCTATATAGAATACTCCTCCGTCTCTTCGGTGAAGGTAAAAATAGAGGTGTTTATTGGGATATAAGGAGGAAAAGGTTGGTTCGGATGAAACCACGGACCAATTGTTTCTTAGTATCCAGAGCACTCGATCGTCGATTTGAGCAAGCGCAAGAGGGAAAATGATTCCTTCTTATTGATTACTCAATCTATTCCCGATTGAATCAGGAACAGAAAAGAGGGGATGAATAACGGCTTTTTATCTTGCGACAAAAAGTATTCATCCCGGGTGATGTTAAGAGACTAGGTCGGGGTGGCGTCGTGGGAATGATGTTTCTTGGTCTTTCTTGATTCCCTGATCGTCATGACAATAATCATGATACCGACAATGACAATCAAGAATTGCCACCATATGGTTGCTTCTTTCTGTGGCAAAAGCACCATTGGTCCAAAGATCGCGAACGCCAAGGCAATTCCGCCGTACACTTCAATTGCGTCCTTCCACCACGGATTTTCCTTCTTCATTTCTCATTTTCCTTCTTCGCAAAATTGACAGCCTAAAAGACTGCCTTGATTTTGGGCTAGTAGCCCGGGATACTGGAAAGCTCCTTCCCCGAAGATGGGGATACCACGCTAAGCGTGGACGGAAAAACACGTCTCACATAAGTGAGGGAAAAAAGAGACCAAATATTTAATCTCCTTTATTCCTCACTCATATGAGTTCTTTAATTCTCTCTCGATAAGTTAAAGAACTAAAACTAAGTGGCGGCAGTATAACACAAGTATCCCATAATTGTCAACATTGATTCAGATTGACAACATGGTATAGAATATAAAATTGTGCGTAAATTAGTTTGCGAGATATTAATTTAAGAAAAAAACTCCGGGAAATTCTATTCTATATTATAAATCCAAACATTGTCATTCTGACGAAAGTAGAATTCATACAAATATTTTTGTTTGTATAGATTCCTGCTTTCGCAGGAATGACGGTTCAGGATGACAAAAATTCTTCGCCTTCGGCTCAGAATGACATTTTTCGCCCTTGACATTCTTTAGCAGTCATGGTATGTTAGTGCCAAATAAATGAATGAATTATCTGAAAGACAAACTAAAATTTTAAAAGCGATTATTGAAGAATATATTGAAACCGCGGAGCCGGTCGGCTCGGAAAAAATTGAGAAAAAATATCCCCTGGAAGTCTCGCCGGCGACCATCCGTCATGAAATGATGACTCTAACCGATTTGGGTTATTTGCGCCAGCCTCATACCTCTTCCGGCCGAATACCAACCCCAGTGGCTTTGAAATTTTATATCAAAGAATTAATGGAAGAAAAACAAATGTCCGTGACCGATGAAGTTTCTGCCAAGGAAAGAGTTTGGGATTATCGGTTTGAATTTGATCGGTTGATGCAGGAAGTCACCCGGGCCTTGGCAGAAAAAACTAAAACCACGGTGGTAGCGCAAACCGATAAGGGAGAAATTTATTCGGCCGGCTATGCCAATCTTTTGGATATGCCGGAGTTTTACGATATTGATATTACAAGGACGGTTTTGGAGTTGTTAGATGAAAGCGAAAGACTGCACCAAATTTTTGATCGGCCGTTTGGGGATGATTCGGTCCACGTTCTTTTGGGCGAAGAATTGGAAAAAGGTTATTTAAGTTCCTGCGGTTTGGTTTTTACTCATTTTGAAGCGGGTTCTCAAAAAGGAGCCCTGGGAGCAATTGGTTCCTGCCGGTTAAATTATCCGGTCGTTATTCCCACGGTCCGATACTTTGGAAATTTAATTACGGAGATGACTAAAAATTGGAAATAAACCAATTAAAATGAAGAAAGACGAAAAGAACCAAAAGAAAACAAACGTCCAAGCAGAAATTGACGAATTGACCAATCGGTGGAAAAGGGCGCTTGCAGACTATGAGAATTTGGAAAAAAGAATTAATGCTGAAAAAAATGATTTTGTGAAATTTGCCAATGCTTCCTTGCTCTTGAAAATTTTGCCGGCATTGGATACACTGATAATTGCGCAAAAACATTTGGGAGATGAAGGGTTAGGGTTGGGGGTGAGGCAGTTGGTTGAGGGATTGGAAAGCGAGGGATTGACAAAAATTGAAACGGTTGATAAAGAATTTGATCCAAATTTAATGGAATGTCTTGGGGTTGAGCAAGGGGAAGAAAATAAAGTAATGGAAGAATTGAGAACGGGATATTTACTTAATGACAAGTTATTGAGGCCAGCGCAGGTGAAGGTGGGGAAAAACGAGAAACAAATTTAAAATTCAAAATGCAAAAGGCAAAATTACAATTCAAAATTCAAAATTTTTTACTTTTGACTTTAACTTTTAACTTTTGATTTTTAACTTTTGAATTATATCAATAATATATGTCAAAAATAATTGGTATTGATTTAGGAACCACTAATTCATGCGTAGCCGTGATGGAAGGCGGCAAGCCGAAAGTAATTTTTTCTGCTGAAGGGCGGAATGTTATCCCGTCGGTTGTCGAACCTGTTAAAAATTTAGTGGGAGACGTGGCCAAAAGGCAAATGGTGGTTAATCCGAAATCCACAATTTTTTCCATTAAAAGGCTGATGGGCCGGCGGTTCACCGACGAATCGGTTCAATACGATTCAAAATGGCTGCCTTATAAAATTACTTCCGGTCAAAACAGCATGGCAGTGGTGGAAGTTGAAGGAAAAACTTTTACCCCGCAGGAAATTTCTGCCAAAATTCTGCAAAAATGCAAGGCCGATGCCGAAGCGTATTTAGGAGGAAAAGTAACCCAAGCGGTGATTACGGTCCCCGCTTATTTTGACGATTCTCAAAGACAAGCCACCAAACAAGCTGGGGAAATTTCCGGTTTGGAAGTTTTAAGAATTATTAACGAACCGACGGCCGCTTCTTTGGCTTATGGACTGGATAAAAAGAACGCCCATACGATTGCCGTTTATGATTTGGGCGGCGGGACTTTTGATATTTCCATTTTAGAATTGGGTGAAGGGGTATATGAAGTCAAGGCGACCAATGGCGATACTCATTTAGGCGGCGATGATTTCGATAAAGTAATTTTGGACTATCTGGCGGATGAATTTAAAAAGGAAAACGGAGTTGATTTGCGTAAAGACCCCCAAGCTTTGCAAAGATTGCGGGAAGCGGGAGAGAAAGCAAAAATTGAACTTTCTTCGGCCCAGGAAACGGAAATAAATTTGCCATTTATTACTCAAGGATCGGTTGGTCCTTTGCATTTGGTGATGAAATTAACGCGATCAAAATTGGAACATTTGGTGGGTGATTTGATTGAAAAGAGCATTAAACCGGTGGAACTTTGTTT
>Ga0210017_1000395_pt1 | contig 36002 bp, 45 predicted proteins | sample CryGeyCG2014_020_FD_183966 | JGI IMG/M metagenome (GOLD analysis project Ga0210017, IMG submission 183966) | Groundwater microbial communities from aquifer - Crystal Geyser CG08_land_8/20/14_0.20 (SPAdes) (version 2) | ecosystem: Environmental > Aquatic > Deep subsurface > Groundwater | place... | reverse complement strand
TATCGTTCTGTGTATTTACCACCCCGAAGTAGAATAGCTTCACGCCTCAGGATTTTAGGTATATCAAAATGCCAACTGGTTTACACTGAACGCAGCGAAGTGCTCGAGAAGCGTAATCTTAATAGAACCACGCAATTAAGCTATATTATCAGGATCTTCGAGGATTTTCAATTAGTACAACAGATAAGAGAAGAGATTGAGAGAGTAAGAGCTTGTTTTATCTAAAATACGTTTCGTTTGCAAATTTCAGCTGTTCAATAAAAAGTTTCTTTATTTCATAGATACTTCCTTGTTCATAAAATAAAATTAAGGCTTTTTTGAATTCGTCTTCGTTGACACTTCGATAAGATAATGGATACAAATCATCAGCTAAAAAAATTGCATTTGTTAGCATTCTTGCGGTTCTTTTATTTCCGTCACTATATGGCTGAATATATGAAATCATAAAATGAGCAATTAAAGATTTTTCGAAAATATTTTCATTCTTGTTTATAATGACAACTATTTTTTCATAAGCTTCTTTTATTTGATGTTCATTATCAAGGGGTTGATAAGTTGTGCCGGTAATTCCAACTGCTTGTTTTCTTACACCTGTTGTAATATCCAAGTCTTTTACTAATATGTTGTGAAGTTGATTTACTTTTGAAACAGAAATAGTTTTGAAATCATTCTTATTTACCAATATCATATCAAAAGCAGACTTGTGATCGAGAATCATTATTGCCTCTTCTTTGGTTTTACCAAATGCTGTCTTTTGTTCTTTAATCAAAGATTCTGTCTCAAGAAGTGAATATGTATTTCCTTCAATTTTTGAAGATTTCCAGGCAAGCTCAATCACAAATCTTTCCAATTCCCGTTTTAAAATATCGGGACTTAATTTAGTTGTTTCTTTTTGAAAACTATGACTAATTTTATTTAACATCTCTATTTCCATTTGAGAAAATAGGTTACGAAGATTTTCAAATATTTTAAAATCAAAAGTTTTTTTTGCATGATTTCGATTATCAGAATCATCAACAAAATATCTTTCAACGTCAAATTTACGAAGAAGCGGATTTATTACTTTTGAGAAGTATTTTGTCGATCTTGCTTGACCTTGAGACTTTATTAATTTATTTTTTAATAAAATGTTTAAGTCTCTGATTAAAGTTACTCGAGATATTGGATAAAGAGATTGAATCCTCTTCTGAATTTCTTCACGCAATAAACCCTCAGATTGATTAATTAAGTTAAAAATATATCTTTGTCTTGGAATTAGAATCGTATCATTTTGATACGATTTGTCAAGAGGTTATATTAAGAATAAATTGGCTCCCCCGACTGGACTCGAACCAGTAACCTTGTCGTTACATCTATCCTTAAATTACTTTAAGGGATGGACTATTTCTTGTCCGATATTACATCGGACTCGGGTGTATAGTCTCTACACATTTACTCCGCATTAGGCGGGGATTTAGCTCGAGATTACCCCGCTAAGCGGGGCTTCCTCGAATTAGCCCGATTTTCCAATCCCGATTACTCGGGAAAGCTGCGACGACTCACAGCGACCTGCTCTACCGATTGAGCTACAGGGGAATAGATTTTAAAAGTTCTTTTCCAAATCCGCTCTTAAAATATTTTTCTCTTATTCTTGCCTCTTTTCTGTTTATTACATCTTCTTTATAGATCAGTTTCCAAGGTCTAAAACCTTTAGTGGAAAAAACATATCCAGCATTATGTTCAGTAACTCTTTTTTGAATATTTGAACTTAATCCTACATATATTCTTCCGTCTTTCTGACTTTTGATCGCATAAACAAAATACATAAATATATTATAAGCGACCTGCTCCCTGCCTGCCGGCAGGCAGGTACCGATTGCCTCCCTACCGGGGAGGTAAAAACTACAGGGGATAGTTAAATATTAAAGATTAAATCTTAAATATTAAAAATAGAGGATTGTCAAAGAACATCTATATGATACCAAAAATTCACTGTTTTTTCAGTGCTATACTTTTAATAAATGAAGACAGTCTTCAAAAACAACAAAGTCAATCTCTCTATCTCTCGATGGGAAAAATAATAACTCTTTACTTTCGTCTAATATTCGTCTATAATATGTTTCATGTTTAAACCAAAATACAGTATTACGAATAAACTACTTGCAAATATTAAGCGAATCAACCAACTTGTCAATGAGCTTAATTTACACCATTTCCCCCATGTGGTTTTAGTAGAATTACAAAGAAATGCTGAGGAAATCTCAACTTATGCCTCAACCAGCATTGAAGGCAATCCGCTCCCGCTGACTGATGTCAAAAAGATATTAAAAACAAGGCCTCAAAATATCCGTGAGAGTGAACAGGAAGTATTAAATTACAACGAAATATTAAAGGAAATAAATGTAAAACTTAATCAAAAAATGATTTTTTTTACGGTCGATTTTATTTTATTTATCCAAAAAAAAGTGACTCATAAACTTCTCCCACCATTTCATTCAGGGCAGTTTCGTCGAGACGCTGTTTTTGTCAATGATCCGCGATCGCAAAAGACCATTTATTGGCCACCTGATCATAAAGATGTCCTAAAACTCGTTGAGGATCTTGTTGGTTTTGTAAAATCAAATAAAAATATTATTGACCCATTGATATTAGCCGGTATTTTTCATAAACAAATGGTTATTATTCATCCCTTCATGGATGGGAATGGAAGGACGACCCGACTGGCAACTAAAATACTTCTTGCCGAAATGGGATTAAATACTTTTAATCTGTTTAGTTTTGAAAATTACTATAACAAAAACGTTACCAAATATTTTGAAAAGATTGGGGTCAGAGGAAATTATTATGACATATATTCAACAATCGATTTTACCTTATGGCTTGAATATTTTACCGATGGAATTATCGATGAATTGCTACGAGTTGAAAAAAATCTTCCTCAACAAGCAATAAGTCCTAAAACTCAATTACAACCATACCTCTTGAAGATTTTAGAATTTATAAAACAAAAAGGATTTATCACCGATCATGATTACTCAAAATTAGTTAAAAGAGCACGAGCAACCAGACATCTTGATTTTAAAAAATTGATCGGGCTTGGCTTAATTGTGATGAAAGGAAAAAGTAAAGCATCATATTATACTTTTAAATAAAAAATAAATCTGTCATAAAAAACTCCAAAGTCGATCTTTCCATTTCTCAGTGGAAAAAATAGTTCCCTGCACGGGATAACTTTCAGCCAAAATAGAATCCTCTGGGGCGTATAATTTACATATGATTATTCTTATCTTTACCGAGGGGACAGTTTTAATGCAGGGTTCTGCAAAAGGGAAAACTCGTGAGGAAATCGTCCAACAAAGCAAAGAATTCGGAATTCATGACTATCAAGGATATATACCCGTCTATAATGCAGTGGAGAAGATTAAGAAATGGAAAAACCAGGGAGCAACGATTTTCTATCTTTCTTCTCGACGAGTTAAAGGAGAAATTGAAGCGATAAAGAATGTTTTACAAAAATATGATTTCCCAGACTTTCAGAACTTATTATATCGTCAACAAGGTGAAGACTATAAAGATGTTGCCGAAAGACTAATACCAGACATTCTTGTTGAGGATAACTGTGAAAGTATCGGTGGAGAGAAGGAAATGACGTATTCTCATATGAGTGGCGACACTAAAGCAAAAGTACATTCAGTAATAGTTAAAGAATTCAGTGGAATAGACTATTTACCGGACAATTTGGATCAATTAAAAACATATCGAGCGTAATAAGTCCTGACTTCCTTTGTGACGGGAAACATTGGTGTAAAATGAAATTGTGGAAAGAATTAAAAAAATTCTATTGGGTTTTTTGGTTTTAGTTATCGTTTTTATTCTTGGATTTTTTACCAAAGATTTTTTTGTTAAAAAAGAGTATTCGGTAAAAAACATCCTCCTCTCAAAACCAAAAGACGGAAAATATAAAGTGACAAAAGTCTTGGACGGTGATACCGTAGTTTTAGAGACAGGTGAAAAATTCCGTTATCTGGGGATTGACGCGCCGGAAGCAAATCAACGATGGGGGCCCGAAGCAAAGACTTTTAATGAAGAAATGGTTTTGGATAAAAGAGTGAAAGTAGAATTAGATAGTACAAAACTCGATAAATATGGAAGGATTTTAGGTTACATTTGGGTCGATGATGTTTTAGTCAATGAAGCTCTGGTTGAGAGAGGATATGCGAAGGTTAATCTTATAAAAGGCGAAGCCAAACCAAAATATCTAGACCGTCTACAAAAAGCAGAAAACTGGGCAAAGCAAAATAATGATGGTATCTGGTTTGATCAATGGGAGAGCGGGAAACAATGATATAATATACGTATGTATAACTGGTCGGTTGATATAAAAAGACTCAAAAAAGACCCAGAAAAATTTATAGTCTGGAAGCTCGAACAATCCATAAACTACGGATTAGGGAATGATAAACTAAATCTCAAAGAAATAAAGAAATATCTTAACAAGTTGAACATTGATTCAGATAAAAGGGCATATCTAAATTTTATATTATATGGCAAAAAGCCTACTTTCATTTAACCAAAAATCATTTCTTGATTTTGTTTCTGAAGAAAAAAGCATAAGAAATTTATTCTATTTTACTGGAGGAACGGCGTTAAGCGAATTTTATCTGCAGCATCGTTATTCAGAAGATCTGGATTTTTTTTCTGAAAAAGAATTTGAAATAAAAGACGTCACAATACTACTACAGTCGAAAAGAAAAAGATTAAGAAATCCTAAAATAGAATTCAAACAGTCCTTTAATCGTAATATTTATCAGCTTATATACCCAAAAAATCAATTCTTAAAGGTTGAATTTACTTACTTTCCATTTAAAAGAATAGATTCCAGAAAGAAAAAAAATAATATTAAGATTGATAGTCTAATCGATATAACCGTCAATAAAGTTTTTACTATTTATCAAAACCCGAGAGGCAGAGACTATTATGATCTCTATTTTATTCTTAAAAAAGACACATCTTTTTCTTTCGATAAATTAATTAAATTAGCCAGGATAAAATTTGATGCAAATATTGATTATTTGCAACTTGGAACGAATTTAATAAAGGTTGTCAATATGAAGGATGATCCGATAACTAAAAACATTATTGATACAAAAATAGTAGAAAACTTTTTCCTAAACATCGCGAAGAAGCTAAAAAACGAGCTTATAAAATAAAAATTCTCACTTCCATCACGACGCGGAGCTAGCGTTTTTGATATAAACCTTCAAAACTCATGGTAAAATAGTCTTTCCATGATCCCAAATAATTGAGAATAGGAATGTTTATTTCGAATTTTTCTGGGTATTTAATTAAATATCTCTCTTCAATTTTTTGAAATTTTTTTACCATCTGCTGAAACTCGTTTATTCTTAATCTATTTAAGGACTCAAACTGCTGCCAATAGTATTCGGCAGTCATAAAGCTTTTAATTTTTTTGGAAAAAACGATTTTCTTTATCTTTTTTCTAGGCAGAAGATGAATCGGCCATTTGGCAAAATCATAAAGATGATGACCAGTAATCGAATAATAAGGGGTAAATTCAACATAAAGATATCCGCCGGATTTTAACACTCTTGAAGTTTCTTGTATCATCTTGGCCGGATTCTTCACGTGTTCAATAACATCAAAGATAAAAACAATGTCAAAAAAACAGTTGTCATAAGGTAGCGTTTCGTTTTCAACCAGGATGGAATTAAAATACTTATTCCCGAACAGCTTGTCTTGGGCAAACTTTAATTTGTCGCTGTCAATTTCTGTCGCCCATACTTGAACGTCCTTTTCCAAAAGAGTAGAGCTTAAAGCGCCATAACCGCAGCCAATATCAAGCGCCCGTTTATCAATCAAGCTTATCCTGTTATTTATTCTCTCAACACAGGCAGAGGCTCTTTTTTTTCGCCAGCGAAAATAATGTTCGGGAGAAATTCTTGACTGTTTAAAACCACTGACTTCATTCATCTTGCTTTTAATTATTTATATCGAAATAAATATATTTTATCTATTTCAAAATAAAACAGGCATAATCGGAGGCCTTGTCTTGATTGCTATCGGAATAAAAACCTTAACCAATCACTTGGTATAAGTTCGCCCAAGCCCTTATAAATTTCAAGGAAAAAGTTTATAAAATCTACTACTTTAATTACTTAAAGTCAGTTAAGATAGATAATCGATAAAAAACATTATCCTGACAGTCCAAAGATCTATTTTTATTAAATCTAGTCTACAGACAAATAGTCATGATTAATGTATATGTTGATTTATGAAGAAGGTTATCGTTTTTATAGACGGTTCAAATGTATATTTTGCTCAAAAGAAATCTGGATTCTGGCTAGATTGGGTTAAAGTTAAGAGATTCTTCGAAAAACAATATAAAGTGTTAGAGTACCGGTATTATGTTGGATTAAGAGAAGACAATCACCAAATTAGAAAATTTTTAAATAAACTTAAAAAAATTGGTTTTAAAACAATTACTAAACCTGTAAAAACTTTAATTGACGAACAAAATCGTTATATTGAAAAAGCAAATTTCGATGTAGAAATTACCGCCGACATTCTAATTTATCTAGATAAAATAAACATAGTCATACTCTTTTCAGGAGATTCTGATTTTGTCTATTTAATCGACCTTATTCATAAAAAAGATAAAGAAATTTATGCTTTTTCCTCGCGCAAGACTTTAGCCTGGGAATTAAAAGCAAAATCTGATAAGTATTTTTTAATCGAGCGTTTTTTGGAATTGACAAAGAATAAAAGTTTTGTTAAACTATAATCAGTTTTCGGTACCGCACCGTAAGGTGCGGGTTTTTTTTAATTGATTTTTATTTTTTGTAACATATACTAGTTGTGTAATGGATACTTTCAAAGAAAAAGTTTATAAAATCTGTTCTTCTATCCCAAAAGGCAAGGTCGCCACATACGGACAGATTGCCAGATTAGCCGGGAAACCAAAAGCTGCAAGAGTAGTTGGAGTTTTCATGAAAAACAATCCTAATGCTCCCCTCGTTCCCTGCCACAGGGTCGTTGACATCAACGGTTCTTTAACTGGTTATTCAGGAGTCGGTGGCATAAAAAAGAAAAAACAAATGCTTAAAAGTGAAGGAGTTCAATTTATTGGAGATAAAGTTAATCTATCTATTTCCTATTTCCAAAAGCAATCCGGTCGAGGATAGTTTTTTTGCTCTCAATCATCAGAGCAGGAGCGATTACATATTCTCCGTAGCGGTCGTTAATCTTATCAACCGCCGTTGAGATTTTTCTTTTTTTCTCGATACTATCTTCAAATAATGATAAGGTTTGGGAACCAATAGGAAGGAAATCAAAACAGGAAACCGATATTTTTCTGACGATTTTTTTTGCCGGTTGCTGCCCTAAAATAATCATTATTTTTTTGAATAGTTCTTGGGTTGTATAAGAAGGCTCAGCAAATTTTTTTCCTTTGTGCCAGAAACTCCAATCGTCATAGAGTAAAGCCAGATGAATTCCCGAAGCAGTTTGGTTTGAGCTGCGAAGCCGGCGGCCCATTTTTTCAGTGAGCATCATAATAAAAGAAGAAAGTTTTTCCAAGTCGCTGGTTTTTTCACCAAGTGAATATTCCTGGCCTAGGCTTTTTCGCTCTGTTTTAAAGTCATCAACCTCGTATCCTCGCAGTCTTAAATACCAATAATGGCCGACGATGCTTTGAAAAACCTGATGTCTTAAAAAATTATCTCGAGCAGATAGAAAATCAAGAGGGGTAAAAATTCCAACAGCATTTAGTCGGGTCTGATATCTGATGTTTATTCCGGGAAAATCAACAAGATTTATTAATGAATAGATTTTTTTAATATTTTGGTGATTGATAATATCGAGCCCGTCTGGTTTATGGAGAGAGGAGGCGAGTTTGGCAAGCATTCTATTGGTTGAGATGCCAACGTTGCAGGAAATCCATTTACCAATTTCTTCACGAAACCGTTTTTTGATTTCCCGGCCTATTTCCGCGAGAGTTTTTTTCCAGTAACTTTCCATTCCGGAAAAATTGATTACCACCTCATCAATTGATTTGGGTGTGACATCGAGAGAGTAGTCTTGGCAAATTTTTATAAATTTACTGCTGGCATCGCGGATTAAATCAGTATCAGATTCGCGGACAATGACGTCGGGACAGATTTCTTTCGCTTCTCTCACCCGCATGCCGGTTTTTATTCCTAGTTTTTTTGCCTCGATTGACGAAGCAAGAATGCATCCGCCGGGAGTCGGGTATGCAGCAACAACCATTGGTTTTCCGCGAAGACTGGGATGAGCTTGTTGGATAACCGTGGCAAAACAGGAGTTTAAATCAATATGCATGACGGTCGATTCGGCTGTATTAATCGGAAGATCCATCTGACACCTCCTCGAGAGTCCAATTGAGATTTTCTGCGTCAAGACGGATACGAAAGTCTAAATTGCCGTCGGTGACATGAAAGATGTGAATAAGATTTCTGCCCTCTCTGATTTTATGGTGATAGGCGATTTTTTTTATGAAATAATCACGCAGCCGCCAGCGTATCTTATAGGGAATAAACCGGTTTTTTTCATGATTATACGAAGAAACAACGCTTATTTTTTCGAAAACTTTTTCGTTCATAGTTATTCTTCGAGCGAGGAACAAAGTGACGAGTCGAGAAGTTCTCGACCTCGCTCGAACTATAAACTATATTCTAGTGAACATTAGTTCACTTTGTCAAGAGGTAAATTCCGATCGTAAAAAAGTATTATAATAAAAGCATATGAAAAACATACTGGTCGTTTTATTAATCATTTTGGCTTTTTTAGGCGGTTACTTTCTTTCGCAAAATTATAACTTTAAACTTGAAACAAAAAATCCAAGCCCAACACCGACAGTTGGGGAGATTATTACCGCTCCAACTTCAATAATTCAAATAAGCCCGACGCTTAAACCAGTTGAAAATGACGAGGAAATGATCAAGGCAGCTCTTGTAGAAAAACATGGTTGGAATTCTGACGACATCATTGTCACTGTTTCAAAAAATAATGGTCAGTTCGCCCGCGGTGGCGTCACAGAAAAATCTTCGGAAGTTGGCGGCGGAATGTTTTTAGCAAAAAAAACTAATAGACAGTGGGAAATTATTTTTGACGGCAATGGTGTTCCCGATTGTTCGAAGTTGAAAACTACTTATTTATTTCCAGCAGTGATTTTGACTGGAATCTGTGACTAAACAAAAAAATAAGTAAAGCTAGTGCTGCCATAAGACTGCCGTAATAAAAAGTGGCAGACGGATTTATTTTATTCCAAAGTATTCCGCCAATAGCTGATGCCAAAAAAGCGCCAACGGCAATAAGAGTTTGATGCAGTCCAAAATAACTTCCTGATTCTTTTTTATCGATAAATTCAGACAGATAAGCTTTTGAGACGCCATCGGTAAAAGCGATATAGATCCCGTAAATTGGAAAAATAAACCAGATAAATATTGGGTTTTTGATTATTCCAAAAGAAAAATAAACAGCGGAAAAGATAAAGAGTCCTAAAGCAAAAACTTTTTTTGCCCCGATTTTATCAGCCAATTTTCCGGCCGGTGTGGCAAAAACCGCCTGGGAAATATTATAAAGAACATAAGTCAAAGTAACGAGAATTGTTGTCAATCCTAAGTTTTTGGCGCGGAGAATTAAAAAAGCGTCTGAACTGTTGCCTAAGGCGAAGATAAAACTTACTAAGAGAAATAATTTTAGATGAGGATTAATAGAACGGAAATTGATTTTTACAAAATGTCTTTCTTCATCGGTTTTTATCCATGATTTTTCTTTGACGGCAATAATCAAAAGAATTAGGGCAAAGACTGAGGGGATAAAAGCCAGGAAAAAAACTAAACGCATATTTTCTTTCAAAAAATATAAAAGCATCAATCCTAAGATTGGTCCAAAAACAGCACCTAAACTATCAAGCGACCGGTGAAATCCAAAAATAAAACCGCGGTTAAAGTTCGTGGTGTTTTCAAAGAGTATGCTGTCACGGGGAGCTGTTCTAAGACCCTTACCCGTCCGGTCAATGAATCGGGCAAATAATACCAACGGCCACGATTGCGCCAGCCCTATTAATATTTTTGACACGGCTCCAAAAGAATAACCCAAAGTGACAAAAATTTTCCGCCTCTGGAAATAGTCTGACAGAGTACCGAATAAATATTTGCCGACGGCGGCAGTGGCTTCGGCTATGCCTTCAATCAAGCCAAGGATTGGAACTGACGTCTTTAAAACCGTTGTCAAAAAAATCGGCACGATCGGATAGATCATTTCCGCAGCCAGATCATTAAAAAAGCTGACAATTCCGAGGATAATTACATTACGGGGGATTTTTTTTATATTTTATTTTTGTCATCCTAAATTTAAGTCAGCATGACAATCTTAAATATTATAAAATAATATAAGAAAGGATGGTGATTAATATGATGAATTGGGGATATGGAAATTACGGCGGAATGATGGTAGGTTTTCAATTTTGGTGTCTTTTGACATGGTTAGCTCTTTTTGTTTTTTTAATTTTAGGCAGTATTTATTTTTGGAAAGGAATTAAGAAAAAATAAAATCTGATAAAATAAAAACATGATTTTTTTAGCATTAAAAACATATAAACAAACTACAGGTGATGCTGTAATAAAAATTCTTTCTTCAGTGAAAAAAGTACAAAAAGAAACTGGTGTTCCAATAATTGCTTGTGCTCAGACAACTGACATTTATAGGATAAGAAAAGAATTAGATATTGAAGTTTGGGCGCAACATGTTGACCCGATTGACCCGGGAAAAAACACCGGTTGGATTTCCCCATATAGTGTTAAAGAAGCAGGAGCAACAGGCGTTCTTATCAATCACTCGGAACACAAAATTCCAGAAGAGACGGTGATAAAAACCGCTGAGAAAGCTAAGCAATACGGATTGAAAACTTTAGTTATTGGTCATACGATCGATCAAGTGCTTAAATTTGATTCACTAGATTGTGACTTTTTAGGTTATGAAAAAGAAGATCTGATTGCGAGTCCGGTTTCCATGATCGATCAACAGGAAACGGCAATAAGAGAGCTTGTAAAAAAGATAAAGCATCCTTTAATAATCGGAGCCGGCATTAATGACGGAGAAGATACAAAAAAATCAAAACTCGCCGGAGCGGTTGGAGTCTTAATGGCCACTTATTTTGTCACCGCTCCTGATCCCGAAGCAAAACTTAGAGAATTAGCACAAGGATTTTTAAAATGAAAAAGATAACTGTTGGCATATTAATAATTATTTTCGTTTGGTTGTTTTTAAGATTTGTTATCGGCGGACCAGAAGATGATTGGATCTGTGTTAGTGGAAGTTGGGTCAAGCACGGCAATCCTTCAGCTCCTCAACCAACAGGCAGCTGTAGTAAAACCATAAAATAATTATAAATACTTTATAAAAACAGGAAAGAAAAGAAGGCGGCGGAGGCACCAAGAAGGGCGCCGCCGACGACATCAGAAGTCCAGTGTTCGCCCAAGCTGACGCGGGACATTAACATTACTCCATTAAAAGCAACCAATAAGGTTATAAAAAATATTTTAGACGGCATTTTTAATTTGGACTTAATAATTAAGTAAAAAAATATCACAGAAACAAACAACGTTCTCAAGCTATGCCCTGACGGGTATGATGATCCGGTTTGGACATAACTCGACGGAAAAAGAAAGTCAAGGTTATAGCGGAAAAACATAAAAGGCGGTCCTGGGTGGTGGACAAAAGCCTTGCCGATGATCTCGGCGACGTGGGCACCGGCAAAAGGAATAAAAACCAATAAAGAAATAATCTTTTTTCTCAAAAGAGCAATGAGAAGAATCAAGCCGGCGAGAATTTCAAAACTGCCAACCAGGCTGAAGCTCGACAGGAAAGAATCATATTTTATCGGTAAATTGTCTTGAAGGCGGACGGTGATGTCAAAATCAATTCTATTAAAAACGTCTTCTTTGACCAAAAAGGTGAAGACAATAAAACCAATCAAAAATAAAAAGCTGACGGCAGTCCAAACTAATTTCTTTTTCATGGTCACTCGTGTCATCCCGAGCGAGGGAACGAAGTGACCGAGTCGAGGGATCTTTCTAAAATAAGATTTCTCCACTCGCTTCGCTCGGTCGAAATGACTAATGTTCTTAAAAAATAATTATACCATTCTATGGTAAAATATGATTATCTTTTTGATCTTTGATATTTAATTTTTAATATTTCTTACGGAGTGTAGTTCAGATGGCCAGAACGTACGCTTTGGGAGCGTAAGGTCGCGAGTTCAAGTCTCGCCACTCCGACATTAGAAACTGTTTCCGAGAAACGAGGAAATACAGTTTCTTATGTCCTTCCGAAGTGAATATTTCGGCTGCGTGGACGTAGACCACGAGCCGAACATGAACGGAGAAGGACAAAGATTTCTCTCATGAAAAATAAACTACTTAATTTTATTTTAATAATTATTTTTATTATTTTTTTCACTCATTTACTAAAAGATATTACCCAAGATATTTTAAAAATAAAAACACCCCTTGATTATATTGGTGATCTGAAAGAGGTTCTTTCATCTTTTTCTAAGCAGGTTTTAGTTATTTATTATATTTTCGGAGCTTTGTCAATATTAGGAGAGATCTTTTTAGTCATATTAATTCCATTACTTTTATTTAAAAAAAGAAAAAGTTTATTAAAACCAATTCTTATAATAACAGCCTTATTGATAGCTTATTTTTTGGTTGTTTATTCAATGTTGTTTCTCAATCCCTCTAATTTTTATTTTTCCACTCCAAATAAAGAATTTATTAATTATTCAATCGATAACGTTAAATATAAATTATTAGTCGCAGATGAACAAAACGAATGGCAAAAAGGACTGATGTTTTATAAAGATAAAAAAGAACTAAAAGGCGCTGATGGGATGATTTTTATTTTTCCAGACCAAGATTATCGAACATTCTGGAATAACAATACTTATTTAGACTTGGAGATTTACTGGTTAGATGATAATAAAGTGGTTGGGAAGAGTTTTTTACCATCGATATTAAAGTCTAAGGAAATTGTTACAGTGAATTCGGGAGAAGAGGTCAATAGAGTCATCGAAATAATAAAATAGTTAGGTGTTATGTGTTAGGAGTTAGGTGGGAAGACCTATTTTTATAAATAGAACTAATAAAGTTATTAAGTTTTGGTTTTAGCTCATTATAAATTTTCATATATTCTTCTTTTAATAATTTATCTTTTAAAAGATTTCTTTCAATTAATAAATCAAACCAATATCTTGATTCAAGTAATGATCCACGAGCATTATACATAAATTTTATTCTATCTAAATAATGAAACCTTCCGTATCCTTCAGCGATATTAGCTCCAACAGAATCGGTAGAATCAATAAATTGTTCTTTTGAATCTTTTACTTCCTTCCAATCTAATGTTTTGTAAATTTTCCAACCAACGTTAGAAAGCTGTTTTGATAGCTGAAATATCTCGAGATTTTCTAAAGTTAAATAAGTTTTTTCCATGTGTTTTCCACTTAACACATAACTCCTAACGCTTAACGTTTTAATGCTTCAATTCCCGGCAGAGTCCCTTTCTCAATATATTCCAACATGGCGCCGCCTCCGGTTGAGATATGAGTAATTTTGTCTAAGTATTCTTTTTTAGAAATCGACGCCAAGGTATCGCCGCCGCCAACAATCGAAGTTGCCTGATTGTTTTGAGCAATTGAATAATAAATAAAATCGGTTCCTCGTCTAAAAGCAGGATTTTCAAAATAACCAACCGGTCCGTTCCAGATAATTGTTTTTGCCTTGGCAATAATACCGCCGATTTGAGCTTTAGTTTCCGGCCCAATGTCAAAGATAGATTTATTGGGAGGAATACTTTCGACTTTTACCACCTCTCCTACCTTATCGTCTTTATTTTCAGCCACCACGACGTCGACGGGCAAGACGATAAAAGCCCGATCACCTTTAGCTAAAGAAAGAAGCTTTCTTGCCTGCTGGACCACTTCATATTCACAGAAACTTGCCCCAATCTTATATCCTTGGGCACAGACAAAAGTATTAGCTAGGCCGCCGCCGATTATTATGTAATCAGCAATTTTCATCAATTTATTAATCAATCCGATTTTTGTCGAGACTTTGGCTCCACCGATGATGGCAACGATTGGTTTTTTAGGTTTATTAATGGACTTAGATATTATCGCCAGTTCTTTTTTAAGAAGAAGTCCTCCATATGAAGGAATAAATTTAGGAGGACCAATAACTGAAGTATCTGACCTATGACAAACTGCGAAGGCATCATTCACATAAATATCAGATAGAGAAGAAAGTTGTTTTGCAAATATGGTTGAATAGTCTTTTTCTTTGGGGTAAAAACGAATATTTTCCAAAACCAAAATTTCTTTATTAGTCTGTTTTTCAAAAACTTGTTTGTCAGAAGATAAAAAATCGTCAACTAAAGTGATTTTATAATCTGGTAAATATTCACGTAATCTTTTAACGACGGGCATTAATGATAGTTTTAAATCTCTATATTTTGGTCGATCAAGTTTAGCCACACAAATAAGTCGATTATTATTTTTTAAAAGGTACTTAATAGTAGGAAGATTTCTTTGAATTCGAACGTCATCAGCAATAGTTTGATCAGGGTTTAAAGAAACATCAAAATCAACTCGAAGAAGGACTATTTTGTTTTTGATTTCGACTTCGTCGATATATATTATTTTTGGCATAAATGTTAGGGGTTAAGTGGTAGGTGTTAGGAGGAAAGAACAAATCCGCCTAACTCTTAACACCTAACTCATAACAGTTGAGATTTTTTCCACCAAGTCCACCAGTCTTGTGCTATATCCCCACTCGTTGTCGTACCAACCGAAGATTTTAATTAGATTATCGTTAATAACTTTAGTATAGTTAGCGTCGAAAATACAAGAGTAGGAAGAACCAATGTAATCGGAAGAAACCAAAACCTTATCTTCGTAACCTAAGATTCCTCTCATTGTTGTTTCTGATGCTTCTTTAAAAAACTTATTGACTTCCTCGGATGTTGTTGATTTTTCAACAACAGCGGAGATGTCAGTAATTGATCCGGTGGCGACAGGAACTCGAAGTGCTATACCATCAACTTTACCTTTTAATTCTGGGATTACTTGGGCGACTGCTTTGGCAGCGCCTGTCGTCGATGGAACGATGTTGATAAAAGCGGCTCTGGATCGACCCTCGTTTTTATTGGCGTCGTCGAGCATGCTTTGACTAATGGTGACCGCGTGGGCGGTTGTCAAAAACCCGCTTTGGACTTTGAAATTATCGTTGATTATCTTAAACATCGGTGCGGCGCAGTTTGTTGTGCACGAAGCCATGGAAATAACTGTTTCTTTTTTAAAATCGAATTTATCATCATTGACCCCAAGAACAACATATGGAGTTTCTTCGTCTTTTGCCGGAGCTGACAAAATGACTTTTTTAACTGTTCCCTTCAAATGTTTTTCCAGATAAGGTTTTTTAGAAAAAGCACCGGTAGCATCAACAACAACGTCGATATTATATCTATCCCAAGGAATATTTTCCGGTTTATCATTTAAAAGAGTAAGAATTTTTTTCCCATCAACAGAAATTCCGTCAGTTTCTTCTTTAACTGTTTTATTAAATGTCCTGTAGACAGAATCGTGTTGGAGTAGGTAGGCCAACATCAAATTAGGAGTTTTTCTGGTGTTGATGGCAACTAATTCAAAAGAATCGCGGGACAAAGCAATTCTGGTAAAGGCTCGGCCAATGCGACCAAAACCGTTAAGACCAATTTTGAGATGTTTCATAGGATGAAAAAATTATAACATTTTTTCATTTTACCTGATACAAATGATGATGGGTAGTGATATAGCGGATGGTTTTTGATCTGGCTCTCATGACGATCGAATGGGTAATAATTCTATTTTTTCTAAAAATCACTCCTTGTAAAAGCGGTCCGTCGATGACGCCTGTTGCCGTAAAGGTTAACTGATCGCCGCGAGCCAAGTCAGAAGCAGTAAAAATTTTTTTAATATTTTTTATTCCCATTTCTTTAATTTTTCCAATATCAGATTCTTTTTTCGGTTTAAACCGGCACAATATTTCTCCTCCTAATATTTTTAAGGCGACGGCAGCCAATACAGATTCAGTAGAACCACCGCTTCCCATAAGAAGATCAATTCCTGCTTCGGGGATACAGGTAGCAATCGCCGCTGCCACGTCTCCGTCAGTAATCAGTCTTACCCGGGCGCCGATTGACCTAGCTTCATTCATAATCGGATAGTTTCTTTCCCGATCGAGCATCATAATGGTGATTTCCCTAACATCTTTTCCGATCGCTTTGGCGGTTTTTTTAATATTGTTGGTGACAGAATCGTCAAGATCAATGACTTTAGCGGCTTCTGGTCCCGTAGCCAACTTGTCCATATAGGTATCTGGAGCGTGAAGAAGACTTCCAGGAGCGCCGGCGGCAATGACTGCCAAAGCGTTATATCTGCCGTGGGCGACGCTGTCAGTACACTCTAAAGGATCAATTGCTAAATCCATTTTCGGCCCCTTGCCTGTGCCAACAACTTCTCCTGTATAAAGCATCGGTGCTTCGTCTTTTTCTCCTTCTCCAATTACTACAATACCTTTGAAGTCGACATTATTAAATCTTTTTCTCATTTCATCAACAGCCGCGCCATCGGCTTTCTTTTTTTCTCCCCGGCCAACCCAGTGAGCGGCAGCAATAGCAGCGGCTTCGGTGACGCGGATGAATTCAAGGGCTAAGTTTCTATCCACATGCCCCCTTCTGTCATCCCGAGCCCTTCGACTTCGCTCAGGGTAAACTCCGCGAGGGATCTATTGAACGAGATTGCTTCACTTCGTTCGCAATGACAAATTATAAGATTATTTAATATATTTATCAACAAATTTTTTTGTATTAAAAACATTAAGTTTTTTGAGAAGGAGCAGAAATTGTACCTCAAGTTTTTTTAGAATTGGTTTCTTTTCTTTAACGTTCATATTCCAAAGTTTTTCTTTGAAGGGTCCAAGAGCTTTTTTTCTGGTTTTATAAACAAACTGTTTTTCGGTCTGTCCTTCTTTCCATTCGTCTCGACAGTTATCTTTTACCCATTGGTATGTTTCTTTTTTTAACCCGGTTGGCAGGTTATCATAGACAATATTTTGAAATCCGGTCGCCAGATGAATTTCTAAAGCATTAATTTTTGGGAAGTGATTAAAAAGATCATTAGGTAAAGTTGAAGCTCCATGTTGAACTGACCCGCCGATTTTATATTTGCTTCTTGCTACCGTACTAATATCTTTGAGAACGTTAAAGTCAATGCTGACTTTGGCGATCGTGCCGTCGGGAAGCGGAATCCCTCCGTGACTAGTACCGGTTTGAACACTGACCTTGCTGATGCCAGTCAACTTAGACTTCTTTATAAGGGGTAAATAACCGTTCATAAAGGCTTTAAACTCTTCTGGTGTACTGTTCTTGCCACCGATGTGGCCGATTTCTCCACCAACCGAAATAGTAATTTTTTTTGGCTCAATCGACCGAATATACTTAGTTATTAAAGCCGTCATTTCATAATTGTTCTTTTGCTGTTCGCTAAGAGTGAGTTTTTCTAAGTCGACAAGAGTCGAGGCATCAATATCGATATTGTAAAATTCTGCGTCGATTGATTTTTTAACCAAATCTTTTATTTTTTTAATTTCCTCGTCTCGATTTTCATTAAACTTTTTGGCGGAAAATTGATAGTGATCTCCTTGAAGAAATATCGGTCCCTTATATTCTTCCTTGATGGCGGCGGCTAAAACAGAAACCGTATATTCGTCTGGCTCCTGAGCGGTATATTTTATCTCCGAGCGGGCAATCTCAAAAATAAAAGCACCAACTTTCTTTTTTTTGGCAAGACGAAAAAGCAGTCGTGCGCTGTCATAAGTTAAGGTACGGATATTAATAGCAGGAACAGTAAAACCTTTTATTTTCCCCTGGCCAAAAGCCATGTATAGATTATGTATAGAAGCGGAATAAATCCCTTTCTCTTTAGCAATTTTATGAATAGTCGTTCTGGCGTTTTTTCTAGTTTTTTCGTCCGGGGAGAAAATAGCAGTATGAATTAATTGGTTAATGCTTTGAGCCATATTCAGTTTTTACACTATATATAATTAATATTTTTTTGTCAAGTTTTGGTAGATTACCGTATTAGTATCCCGATATTTTTCTTGCCAGCCATATTGGGCAGCCTTTTCTTTCAGTAATAAATCAAGAAAAGTTCCGTTAGATATCAAAAGATAATTTGTTTTAAATTTTTTTAATTTTTCATTCCAACTAGGTTGTGTTTGAATTATATCTAAAAAAACCTGGTATGGACTTTTCCCATTTTTATCTTTCCAGGCCGGCATCCTGCCGTCAATAAAGACTTTGATATTTGGTTTTTGCCAGATAAGAAACCCGCCCCACTCATACATAGCATAGACGTTGCCGGAAAGTTTAGGATAATTTTTAATTGCCTGGCAGGGATATTTAGATAAACCGAGATTACAGTAATTATTCCAAGAAGAATCAAAACTAATCGTTGAGGGTAGCTGGATAATAAAAAGAAAAATACTTAGAGTGACAATAATAGAAGCAATAATATTATCGATCTTTATGGAAACTATCTTTAATTGATTTTGAAATAAATCATAAAACTTTTTTTCATTAAAAAGAACATAGAAAAAAAAAGTATAAAAAAATGGCAGATTTCGTCTTGCCTGAAAAGCCAGGATACTAAAAAATAAAATTAAAAGAATATTAAAAACAGATTTATTTTTTTGTCTAGTTGTAATAATTAGAGACCCGATTGTTAAAACAATAATAAGAAAAACTTCCCATAAAGGCGGAGCAACCCATTCGGCAATCATTTGATTTAAAGGAGAAAAGGCATGATTAACAATTTCGCGATAAGTTTCCACTCCAAAAAAATTCAAACAAGTTATTGATAAAGAAAAGATAAAAATTATTCCAAAAAACAATAATCTTTTATCTATTTTTGGTGATTTGATTAACATTCCCAAAAGGTAAAAAAATAAAATCAGTAAGCCAATAAAAAAACCAATATGTGTATTTACCCAAACGAGAAAAAGAAAAGGAAAGAAAAAAAGATATTTACTATTTTTTTCGGACTTTTTTAATAAAAATAAAGTTATTAAAAAAAATAAATACGAAAATACTTGACTTCTTAGTCCAAGATTAAAAACAGGATAAGAGAGAAAAAAACTTAAATAAAAAGCAGTTATTTTCAACCATAACTGGATATCAATAAGATACAAAAAAAATACCGCCGTTAAGACCATAATAATACCGCCGATGAAACTTATACCAATAAAGCCGAAACGATCATAAATAGCAGCCAGCCCGACATCATAAAGAAAATCGGGATAATTAAATTTATAGTTCGGTAAAAAATAAGAAAAATTATTTTTTGTACACAGAGAAAAAGAACCTGATTTCAAAAATGCTTCTCCACAGCGATAATGCCAGCCAAAATCAGTATCTATTACAGGTAAAAAGCACAAGAAGAAAACAGAAATTAAAAATAAAGAAACCAATATCTTATTTTTCATAAATTATTTCCTTATTTTAAAGGATCGTTGCCACCTTTGTTCCATGGGTGACAACGGATGATTCTTTTTAGTCCTAAAAATATTCCTTTAATTACTCCATATTTTTTTACGGCCTGGTAAGTATATTCTGAGCAAGTCGGATTAAAACGACAAACTTGATCGGTCAAAAACAATTGCTTGGCAATTGCTCCGTGAAAGAATTTAGTTTTCTGATAAAAACGGATAGAGTTTAAGATTAATCTTTTCATTTAGTATAATTTTATCAATGAAAATCTCAATAATCACTCTTTTTCCTAAAATGATTTCTGGCTTTTTTGAGGAAAGCATTGTCAAGCGGGCGGTTGAGAAAAAGTTAGTAGAAATAGAAATCGTTAATCTCCGTGACTTTGCCATTGACGATTATGGCACGGTTGACGATAGACCGTATGGAGGTGGGGCGGGGATGATTATTCGTGTTGATGTTATTTATAAAGCGTTGGCTGATGTCATTGCGAGGAGTGAAACGACGAAACAATCTCAAAAAAAGAGATTACTTCGCTTCGCTCGTAATGACAGCAGACGGGTGATTTTAACTTCACCAAAGGGAAAACAATTCAATCAAAAAAAAGCCCAAGAATTTTCAAAACTTGATCATCTAATAATCGTTGCCGGACATTATGAGGGAGTGGATGAACGAGTGTTAGATTATATAGATGAAGAGGTATCGATGGGAGATTTCGTTTTAACTGGGGGAGAGATAGTCGCCGCGGCGATTACTGATTCAGTGGTCCGTCTCCTTCCTGGCGTCCTTAAAAAAGATGAAGCAACGAAAAGTGAAAGTTTTAATATTAATAGTAAAAAACTTTTAGAATATCCTCAATATACCAGACCAGAGAGTTTTAAAGGATTAAAAGTTCCAAAAGTTTTGCAGGGCGGAAATCACAAGGAAATAGAAAAATGGCGCTTGAAAAAAGCAACTGAGGAAACCCGCAAAAAAAGACCAGATTTATTGAGATAAATTCTCGCTTGACAAAATAAAAAATAAGTACCATAATTTAACTATTACAAGTTTAGTAATAGTATGAAAGTAATTAAAATAGAACCAAAAACTTTTTCCGACCCGGTTTTTTCGATGAAAGGGATTTCAAAAAAGACCATTGAGGAACACTTAAAGCTCTATCAAGGGTATGTTAATAAATACAACGAAATTCAAGAAAAATTAGCCGCTTTGACTGAAGAAGATTTAAGTAAAACTAATCAGGTTTTTTCTAATATCAGAGAATTAAAAACCGAACTCTCTTTTGCTTGGGGAGGCGTTGTCAATCACGAAATTTATTTTAACCATTTGGGAGGAAAAGGCGGCCAGGTACCAGACGGTACCTGGTTAAAGCAAATAGAAAAAGATTTTGGCAGTTTTGAAGCTTATAAAAAAGATTTAAAGGCAACAGGTATTTCCGCCCGCGGCTGGGTTTGGACTGCCTGGAACTATCGCGAGAAAAGACTTTTTAACTATCTTGGTGATTCTCAAAACACTTTTTCTATCTGGTACGCTAAACCAATCTTAGCTCTTGATACTTATGAACACGCTTATTTTATTGATTATGGAGCGAATAGAGGAAATTATATTGATGCTTTTTTTGAGAACGTAGATTGGAAAAAAGTCGAAGAAAATTTTAGCAAATGCTGTGAATGTGAATGCGAGACTTGCTGAAAATACGGTATAATCTTATCATGGTTAGAACAAGAGCAGCCATATCTCCAACAGGCTATCCCCATATTGGAACTATCTATCAGGTACTTTTTGATTATGCCTTTGCTCATAGGCATAAGGGAAAGTTTATTGTAAGGATAGAAGACACTGATAAAGAAAGAACAGTTGCCGATGCCGAAGAAAAAGTTTTTAAAGCTCTTGATTGGTTTAATTTAATCGAAGATGAGAGTGTTAGAAAAAAAGGGCTTTTTGGACCATATCGCCAATCAGACAGACTTGATATTTATAAAGGACACGCTCAAGAATTGATTGATAAAAATAAAGCCTATTATTGTTTTTGTTCAAAAGATCGTCTTGATGAGATGAGGCAGAAATTACAGAAAGAAGGGAAACCTCCCATGTACGACAAGCGTTGCCTGAAGCTTGATAAAAAAACCATTGAGCAAAAATTAACTAAAAGTGAACCGTATGTAATAAGATTAAATGTTCCAAACGATAAAAAAATCAAAATAAAAGACGAACTAAGAGGGGAAATAGTTTTTGACTCAAATTCAGTCGACGATCAAGTTCTTTTAAAGTCCGATGGTTATCCAACTTATTTTTTAGCAGTTGTAGTCGATGATCATTTAATGAAAATAAGTCATATGGTCAGAGGTGAGGAATGGTTGACTTCGTCCGCCAAGATAGTTCTTCTTTATGAATATTTCGGCTGGGAAAAACCAGTTTTTGTTCACACACCAATAATCAGAAATCCTGACCGATCTAAATTTTCCAAAAGACAGGGACACACAAATGTTTCTTGGTATCAGGAACAAGGTTTTTTTCCCGAAGTTATTCTTAATTATTTAGCCTTAATGGGTTGGAGTCACCCCCAACAAAAAGAAATCTTTTCTTTGGATGAATTTATTAAACTATTCGATTTTAAAGATATTAATCCGATTGGGCCAGTATTTGATTTAAATAAACTGGAATGGATGAACGGGCTATACATAAGAGAAACTCAAAACTCAGATCTCAAATCGCAAATCCTTAATTTCTATCAAAAAAAATATCCGGAGAAGGTCGTAGAAAAAACAATTCCTTTAATTAAAGAAAGAATAAAAAAACTTTCTGATTATCTACCATTGTGTGAATTTTTCTTTAATCAGCCTCATTCCACCGAAGCGGTGGATTTATTATCGGATAAAAAAGAATTATTAGGAAACATTTATAAGAAACTGGAAGGAATTAAAGAATGGAAAGCAAATATTATTGGGGAAGAAATGATGGAATTAGTTAAAGAAAAAAAAATGAAAACAGGAGAATTTTTTATGATTCTTCGTATTATTATCACAGGTAGAAAAATTTCACCTCCTCTAAACGAATCGATGGAGATATTGGGAAAAGAAGAGTGCTTAAAACGATTGACAAAAGGTTAATTTTTTAGTATTTTCAGACTATGAAATCTAAAATTATATTGGTTATAATAATCTTCTTAAATTTATTTATTTTTTGTCCTTCGCTAATAGGTATAGAACCAGAATTAACAGTGACACAAAACAAAAAACCAGAAATAATAAATGAAAAACTGAAAAATACCAAAGAAAAAATACAAACCTTCAAAGAGTCGCTTCAAACAGCAAGAGAAGAGAGAAAATTAAAAATAGAAGAGATGAAAAATAGTTTTAAAGAAAAAAGAGATGCTTTTAAAGAAAAAATTAACACAATTAAGGATGAAAGAAAAAAGCAGTTAACAGAAAAAATTGACAATCGGATATCAACTGTTAATAAAAATCAAACAGACAGAATAACAAAAGCCTTAGAAAAGCTAACAGAACACGTTAATAAACTCCAAGAAAGAATTACTCAAGCAAAAGAAGAAGGAGTTGATGTGTCGTCGGCGGAATCGGCGATTGCTTCAGCGCAGACTGCGATTAGTTCGGCTATAAGCATAGTGGAAGAACAGGTAGCAAAAGACTATGTGTTTTCAATAACTAATGAGGAAAATCTTGGTCAGGCAATAAGAACTTCATACAATGCTTTTAGCCAGGATTTAAAAAATGCCCAACAGGCCTTGATCTCAGCAAAAAAAGCGGTAGTTAATGCTTATCAAGTAACAGTAACATTAAAAAAAATTACACCGACAGTGGTCGTGCAATAAAAATATAGATCCAACTCAACCAGTCCAAACAGAAAACCAGCCAAACGCAACGCCTATCCCTGTTGTTCCCCCAACACCTCAAAAGTCTTCATTAAATATAATATTATTAATCCTAATAATTATTTTAATAATTATTGCTGTTACAGTTGGCGTGTACATTTTATTTTCAATAAATCAAGAAAAAATATCGCCGAAAATAACCCCTCAAATTTCACCTTCAGAAAGTATAAAAATAACGGCAACGATAACGCCAACACCAACAACAATAGAATCCGACAATCCAAATAATATAGACGTTGGGAATATTGAAACAGATCTTAACGATATAGGAAAAGATGTTGGAAGTCTTCAATAATACGTTTCCTGCCAATGCGGGTCGGTTTCGACAGTTAAATCCAAATATACTTTTTTATTGATTGCCAGAGCGATTTCTTTACGGGCATAGCTTCCAATCTCTTTTATCTTTCGACCGCCGCTGCCAATGAGCATTTTTTTATAACGATCGTCGGTAGCTAAAATACGCGCTCTAACATAAGTGACTCCATTTTTTCTTTCGGCGATTTCATCAACAATGACTGTGGTTCGATAAGGAATTTCTTGACCCATCATCAAAAAAACTTTTTCCCGAATTAGTTCGCTGACGAAAATTTTACTATCAAAGTTCAAAATCGGGTAGATTAAATCTTTAGGGATTTCTTCTTTACCCGCCGAAGCTCCCTGCCTGCCGGCAGGCAGGTTGGCGGAGGTGGACGGCAATAATTCGAACACTTTATCCATTAATGGTTTGATATGGGTTTTATTGAGACCGGATATCTGAAAAACATCCTTAAACTCATCCTCGAGAAATTTATATTGAGGCAGATAAGATTTTTCTTGCAAGTCGACTTTATTAATTACTAATATTTTTGGTTTATTAATCTTCCTAACCAATCCCAACACACGGGCTTCTTCAAAGTCCCGTCTTCGAGTATGATCGATCATATAAATAACCAGATCAACTTCCTCATTGAGAACCTGCAGGGTTCTTTTATTGATGTTTTCTGAAAGATGATCCTCAGTCTTACCCATGATTCCGGGAGTATCAACAAAGATGATTTGGCCCCGATCATCAGTATAAACGGCCTTGATGGCAAACCGGGTGGTTTGCGGTTTAGGAGAAGTGATGGCGACTTTTTGACCGATAAGATTATTGATAAAGGTTGATTTACCAACGTTGGGACGGCTTAGAAGCAGCACTTTTCCAGTTTTCATGGGATAATTTTATCAGATAGAAACTCTCTTTATTGCTGTATAATAAGATTACTGATAACACGCGTTATTGAAACGTGTTATTTTTGTATATATGGAAATCAGAAATATAGCTATTATTGCCCACGTTGACCACGGTAAAACTACCCTGGTTGACGCCATGTTAAAGCAGACTCATACCTTTCGTGACAATCAAAAGGAAATGGGCGAGACTTTGATTATGGATTCTAATGATTTAGAAAAAGAAAAAGGGATTACTATTCTTGCTAAAAATACCGCAGTTTTTTACCTGCCTGCCGGCAGGCAGGTAAAGACAAAGATTAATATAGTTGATACTCCGGGTCATGCTGATTTTGGCGGCGAAGTCGAGCGGACTATAAATATGGTAAGCGGCGCGATTCTTTTAGTCGATGCGGCTGAAGGACCGCTTCCCCAAACTAAGTTTGTTTTGAAAAAGGCCCTCCAGGCCCACCTGAAAATTATCCTTATCATCAATAAAATTGACAAAAAAGACGCCAGGCCGAAAGAGGTGTTAAACGATGTTGAAAGTTTATTTTTGGAGTTAGCTGAACATGAAAAACATCTTCATTTTATCACTCTTTATGCAGTTGGTCGCGACGGAAAAGTTTTTTCAGAACTGCCCAGTCGTTACACTTCAAATATCCCAGGCGATTTGACTCCGCTTTTTGAAACCATCATAAAAGAAATTCCCAATGTTGCCATAGATAAGGAAAAAGCTTTCCAGATGCTGATTTCGACTTTAGACTATGATAACTATGTTGGCAAACTTTGTATCGGCAGAATCTCCCAAGGAAGCTTGAATAAAAATCAAAACATCTCATTAGTTGAGGATGGCAAAGTGATCGGAAACTATAAAGCGCAAAAACTCTACACCTTCGAAGGTTTACAAAAAAAAGAAATAGACAAAGTTACATCAGGTGATGTTGTTGCCATTGCCGGAATTCCGGAATTGACCATCGGTCAGACAGTCACCGATTCGTCCTCTCCAGTGAGTCTGCCAACCATTAAAGTTGAAGAGCCGACGATTAAAATTACCATCGGACCAAATACTTCTCCCTTTGCCGGAAAAGAAGGAAAACTGGGAACATCTCGCCAAATTAGAGAAAGACTGCTTAAAGAAAAAGAAACGAACTTAGGATTAAAAATTGAAGAAAGTCAAGACGGGGCCAATTTTGTCGTTGCCGGACGAGGAGAGCTTCATCTTTCTATTTTAATAGAGACGATGCGTAGGGAGGGATTTGAGCTTCAGGTTTCTAAACCGCAGGTGATCTATAAAAAAATTGCCGGCGTTCAAAAAGAACCGTATGAGGAAGTAACGATTAACTGTGAGAAAAAATTTATGGGAGAAATCAGTGAAGAGTTTGGAAAGAGAAAAGGCGAGATGCTTGACATGTTAACCAACGGAAACAATATCAGATTAAAATATAAAATTTCCGACAATAATTTACTGGGAATACGAAGTATTTTAATGACAAAAACAAGAGGGACGGCAATTTTGAACACCTATTTTTTGGGCTATTTTCCTAAAGGAAACAAGCTTGATTCGATTCGAAACGGCGCTTTAGTTGCGGTCAAGCCCGGAGAGGCGATGACTTACGGATTGGTCAACGCTCAAGACAGGGGAAGTTTATTCGTCGGCCCAGGAACGCAAATATATGAAGGAATGGTGGTTGGTATTGGCGCCCGAGAGTTTGATATTGAAGTCAATGTTTGCAAGGAAAAAAAATTAACAAACAATAGATCGGCCGGCGAGGGAGTTTCTATTCCTCTTATCCCGGCAACTGTTTTAACTTTGGAGCAGGTGCTTGATTTTATTACCGATGATGAATATCTTGAAGTCACACCTCTTAATTTAAGAATCCGCAAGAAAATTCTTTCAATCACTCAAAGAAGGGTCTCAAAAAGGCAGGAAAATTAAACTTCAATTCTTGAAAAAAGAAAGCTGCCGATGGATAAAATAACAACGGAAAGAATCATTAATACGGTAAAATCGGTGGTGAATCCGAAGTGAGTTACATTGCTCAAAGTTGTTCGCAGTCCGTCAACTCCGTAAGTCAAAGGATTAAGACTGGCAATAGTACTTATTATTTTTGGCAGGCCATTAAGAGGGAAGAGCGCTCCTGATAAAAAGAAAAGAGGCATGACTAAAAAATTCATAATCAATTGAAACCCATGAAAATCATCAAGAGTCGAGGCGATCGCCGTCCCAAGAGCGGTGAAAAAAAGCGAAGATAAAAACATAATCACAATCGCCAACGGCAACATTAATAAATTATATGGTTTGAAACCGACAAATAAAGTTAAAATAAAAATAATTAATCCCTAAAGAGTGGCAATGGTTGCCCCACCCAAAGTTCTGCCAATCATGATTTCCAATCTTGAGACGGGAGCCACTAAAGTTTCTTTTAAAAATCCAAACTGGCGGTCCCAAATCAGTTCGATTCCGGAAAAGATCGCCGTAAAAATTATTCCTTGGGCGATAATTCCCGGCGCCAAAAAATTCATATAGTTTCCCGCCCCTGCCCTCTGAAATATCGGTCCAAATCCAAATCCCAAAGCCACCAAAAATAACATAGGTTGTCCTAAAGATCCGATGATTCTCGAACGGGACCTGATATATCTTTTTAGTTGTCTAAGCCAAAGTATGTATATTGTATTCATAACTATTCACTATTTTCTTGATCTCCACATCTGATGCCGCATTCTAAGGTGGTCGATACCGCTGGCTTTCTCGTCGCGGATTTTATGTCCTGTCAAAGACAGGAAAGCTTCCTCAAGAGTCTTGGTTTTTGTAGCAATTTTTAATTCATTAGCTGTTCCTTGAGTAATAATTTTTCCATGATCGATAATGGCAATTTTGTTAGCCACTTTTTCTGCCTCTTCCATATAATGAGTGGTAAAAAAAATTGTGATTCCTTCTTTTTTATTAAGGTTTATAACATATTTCCACATCTGGTTTCTTGTTTGCGGGTCAAGGCCGATGGTTGGTTCGTCAAGAAAAAAGACTTTCGGATGGTGGAGGAGTCCTCGAGCAATTTCTAACCTTCGTCTCATCCCGCCGGAGAAAGTTTTAACTAAACTATTTTTTCTTTCCCAGAGGTCGACAATTTTCAACAGTTCTTCAATCCTGTTTTTTCGCAGAGGCTGTTTTACGTTATACAAAACACCGTGAAAATCCATGTTTTCATAAGCGGTTAGTTCGTCATCAAGAGAAGGATCTTGGAAGACAATCCCAAACGATCTTCTGACGTTATTTTGATCGGCAACTGGATTAAAACCGTTGACTAAGATTTGTCCTGACGTTGGGTGAAGGAGAGTCGTTAGCATTTTTATTGTTGTAGTTTTTCCCGCTCCGTTTGGGCCAAGAAAAGCAAAGATTTCCCCTTTTTCCACGTCAAAAGAGATGTTGTCAACCGCGGTGAAGCCGTTGAATTTCTTGGTTAATGATTTGACAAAAATTGCTTTATCCATATTTAGTGTTTTCCTTCAAGAAGAACTATCAGAATATACATAAGAATGATGCCGGAAAGAAAAGGAACAACCTGGGCCCATTTTTTTTGTTTTTTATGTTCTTTATGCAAACTGGGAATCAGATCGGACCCGGCAATATAAATAAATATTCCCGACGAAAACGATAGCAAAAAAGGTAGTCCGCCTTTTAAGTTTTGGAGAAAATAAAAAGCCGCAATTCCTCCTAAAATTGCTGTTAGCGCTGACAGAAAATTAATAGCTAATGCTTGAAAGTTTTTTAAACCAGAATTAATAAGAATGCCGAAGTCGGCGATTTCCTGGGGAATTTCATGGGCGGCGATGGCGATTGTTGTAATTATTCCCAGATTAAAGTTGGTCAAAAAAGTTGCGGTGATTGTTACACCGTCGATCAAATTATGAATGCCGTCGCCGATTGTAATCAAGAACACCGTTGGTTTTAGGCCGTGGGTGGATTCGTGATGGTGAAACCATAAAACAAATCTTTCGATAAAAAAAGAAATAATAATGCCGAGGAAGGCAGGAAAAAAAATATTGGTTGGATTGCCTATTTTTTCCGCTTGCTCCAAAGCTTCAGGAAACATGTCAAAAAAAACCGTCGTCAGCATAACTCCGGCAGCAAAAGCCACTAAGTAAGGAATGACTTTTTTGGATAATAATTGTTTCTTTAAAATTAACACCCCGCCGATAAGCGATATTAAACTTACGATAATATTAGCAGTGATGATTGAAACCAACATATTACTGACAGTTAGGACAGAGCCCGAAAAATTCTAATTTGTGTTTTTTGATAGCAAATTTTGATTTTGTTTTTACTTTGTTTAATAATTCATCTTCTTTCATCTTAATATCTTCTATATCTCCGCAGTTCTCACAGATCAGATGATGATGATGGCCTTTTTCGCTTATTAATTCATATCTTTTTTTGCCATCCCCAAATTCTGTCTCCTCGGCAATATTAGATTTTTTCATAAGTTCAAGAGTTCGGTAAATTGAACTGAGATCAATTTTGTTTTTAAGATAATAATTTATTTCGGCGACAGAGACGGGTTTAGAGTAGTGAGCTAACGCCTCAAAAACTAGTTTTCTCGGTTTTGTATATCTGATTCCAATTTTTGTCATTCTTTATTATTACAAATGATTTGCAATATGTCAAGTCCTCTATCGTGAATTAACTTCGTTTTGTAGACTATATGTTACAAAAAATACTTTTAGGATATATTTTGATATACTTATACATCTTGACACCAGAACATATAGTCGGGTATACTATTTTTCATGAAAAAAGCCATTAAAATCACCCCAAGGCAAAAAGATTTACTTTCTATAATATACAAATATATAGAGTCAGAAGGTTATCCTCCTACCTTTGAAGAGATGAGAAAACGCCTCAATGTGTCTTCAAACCAATCCGTCATTGATCTTCTTGTCAAACTTGAGAAAAACCAGGTTATAAAAAGAAATGAATCAGTGGCTCGAAGCATAGCGATTTTGCCGCCAGGCTACGAAGCTTTAGGTAAGCCACCTCTTGCTCCATTTTTGGGCATAACTTCAGCAGGAGTACCGATAAATACAATTGAAGTCTCCGGAAACTGGCAACAAATTTCACCAGACGTGGCACAACTTGCAGATAAAGTATTTCTTTTGAAAATATCAGGCGATTCTATGATTAATGCAGGCATTAATGACGGAGATATAGTACTGGTTAAAACAGAAAAAGAGTTTATATCTGGTAATATTGTTTTAGCTCGAATTAACGATGAAGTGACAATAAAAAGGTTTGTCTCCGACGATAAACCTCCTTATATCTACCTCAAACCGGAAAATCCAAAATATGAAATAATTCCCGCCACTGATGAAATGAAATTAGAAGGTAAAGTTATTTCAGTTTTAAAAGAAGGTTATTGGAAACCTATTTAATATTTTTATAATTTATCTATGCCCACTCAAAAAATCAATAAAACCAAGGAGGTAGTCGATAAAATTTTTAAAGATAACCAAACTGTTTTTGGACTCAAGGAGTTTGAAGAAATGGATTTAGAAGAAGTTTTGACAATTACCGAAGAAGAAAAGGACAGATTTTTTATCAAAGATTTAAAATCGGGTAAACTACGATTAGTTTTCGACCAACAAAAGAATCTTGGTAAACCAGAAGAGATTGTTCGTCAGCTCTGGCTGCATAAACTCAATAAATATTACCTTTATCCTTATGACCGTATCGATACGGAAAAAAGTATTCACTTCGGCCGGGAAATCCACGCCAAAGCGGCTGACATTGTTGTTTACAAAAAAGATAAAATCACCCCTTATATTATTATCGAAGTCAAAAGCCCTGACGAGAAAAAAGGAATAGAGCAGTTAAAAAGCTATTTGTCAGCCGAAGGGTCAGAGATTGGTGTCTGGTCAAACGGCAAGGAAAGAGTCATTCTTTATCGGCCATATCCTAAAGAGTTTCAAGATTCTTTAAGTGAGATTCCAAAAGCCGATCAAACAATTGACGATCTTTTTGAAATTAAAAAAACTTGGAATTCTTTAAATCCAAAGTTTGATTTTATTTTTATCATAAAAAGAATCGAGGAGCTGGCTTTAGCCGGATCAGGAGCGAATGTGTTTGAAGAAATCTTTAAACTGATTTATGCCAAGTTATACGATGAAAAATTAGCTCGCGAAAAAAGAATAGATGAAGAAGTGATATTTAGAAAATACCAAGATCCTGAAAAAACCTATGAAGTAGTTAATCAACTATTTAAAAATGCGGCCAGAGAGTGGTCTGATACTTTTGAAAGTTCAGATAGAATTAAACTTTCACCAGCCAGACTTAGTATCTGTGTTCCTTTTTTGGAAAGCTACAGACTTTTTGAGATAGGCACCGGTGAATATGAGATTATCGATAGCGCTTTTGAATATCTGATTACTGAAGTGTCAAAGGGAACAAAAGGACAGTATTTTACACCTCGTCATATCATTAAGATGTGCGTCAAGATGTTAAACCCGAAGGAAGACGAATATATTATTGATCCAGCCTGCGGCAGCGGAGGATTTTTACTTCATAGCATGTATCAAGTCTGGGATAAGTTTTTAAAAACTAACGAGGCGCAAAAAGGCTACGCAGGTAAATATTTGTATGGGATTGATTTTGATGATAATATGCGTCGTATCTCCCAGGCTTTAATGTTGATTGCCGGAGATGGAAAACACCATATTTTCAAAAGAAATTCCCTTGATGCGACCGATTGGCAGGGAAGAGAGAGTGAGGATACAAGAGTCGCTTTAAAACCGCTTCTTAGTCATTTTGAAAATCCCTCGGATGAAAAAGAAAACCAACTGACTTTTAGACATCTTAATTTTGATATTTTATTGACGAATCCGCCTTTTGCCGGAGAAAATCCGGATTCGCAGTTATTAAGGCAGTATCAACTGGCTAAAAAAGACGGCGGAAAACTGAAAAACAATGTCGAACGACACATCCTTTTTATTGAAAGGTCATTGGATGCTGTCCGGCCCGGTGGAAGATTAGCCATAGTTTTGCCTCAAGGAGTGTTTAACAACACTAATATGGAATACGTCCGCGACTATCTTTTTGACAAAGCGCGGATTTTGGCAGTCATAGGTTTACACGGAAATACTTTTAAACCTCATACCGGTACAAAAACCAGTGTTTTATTTTTACAAAAATGGAATGAAAGAGAGGAACCGTTAAAAGATTATCCAATCTTTATGGCCGTTTCCAAAAAAGCCGGTAAAGATAACTCCGGAGACTATATTTATAAAAAAGACGAAAAAGGAAAATATATCCACAATGCCAACTTCCGCAAAGTCCTCGACCACGACCTTAACGCCATCGCCGAAGCCTTTATCAGTTTCGCCAAAAAACAAGGATTTAGTTTTTATAAATGAAATTTATTAATATAATTGAAAATTTTTTAAATCTACATAAAATTTGGTTAGATATTTTAACATTAATAGGAGCTTTTGTTTTTGGATTCTGGCAGATTTTAATTAATAAACGTTTAACCAAACTTCAGGATTATGTAGCTATTTCTGCAGTGCCAGATTCAAGAACAAATAAGATAAATTTAATAAATGTTGGAAAGATTAATCTATACCTATTTGGATTTGATTTACCAAAAAAAAAGGAAAGATTTAAAAAACCACGTTTAATTTCAGCTGGTACAGGAGACACATCTTATTATTGGATTGATCCTCCTATGGATTTAGATATTGAAAAAGAGTTTGAAATTACTCTTTATCTCGAAGATGAATTTAGAAAAAAGTGGATTTCAGAAATAGGCGGCCGCGCAAATAAAATAACGGAGGTGAAAAATAATAAAAAAATAGAATATTTACAAATTATAGTTTGGTCATATAAAACATATAAAAAGAAATGGACTTTTCAATAATACAAAAATCCCAACTCGAAGACGCGAAAAGAATTGATGCGGAATATTTCAATCAAAAATTATTTTTATAAAAAATGAAAACCTATATTTTTGTTGACGAATCTGGTGACCCAGGTGAGCCGTTTAAAACAGACAAAAATAATAAATGTATTTTGGATAGTAAAGGTAATAAGATTAAAACAGGGGCAAGCGATTATTATATTGTTTCTGCTTTATTAGTTGATATAAAACAACTACATAAATTTGAGCATGATATTTTGGAAACTAAAAATAAGTTTGGCTACAGAGATGAAATTAAATCAATTACTATCCCGCTCAATCTATACGAAGTACTATTAGAATTATTAGATAAAAACAAGATTGAAGTATACTATCGTTGTGTAGATAAAAAACAATATAAAGGAACTTTTGCTACAAAAGATAAAAGCTCTAAAAGATACTTTCATAACGTCTTTGACACTTATATTACAGCAAAAGTAATAACTCGCTGCTGTCTTGATAATCAATTACTAAATTGCGAAGTAGTGATTGATAGAGCTGATAGAAGATCATGTAATGGTTCTTACAACTTTGATGAATTTAATAACTATCTCCGAGGTAAGGTAAATACAACTTATAAGAAAAAAATTAATCATATAACTCATGCGGACTCGGAGTATATTCCTTTACTCCAATATACAGATCTTATAAGCGGAGCAATTAAGGATAGCTTTACAAGAAAAAATCCAGAATTAAAAAAGATTATTAACAAAAATTTAGTACAGGTAATGTAAAAAAAATGAGCGGGCACCCAGACCTGGGACACGCTCAACTTTATAATACAACACGTATAGTAAATGTCAAGAGGCATTGAAAAGTTATTATAACAATCTAAATCAATATATGAGCTATTCAATCATCCAAAAATCCCAACTCGAAGGTGCGAAAAGAATTGATGCAGAATATTATCAGCCTGAATATTTAGAATTAGAAAAAAATTTAAATAAATTTAAAGATTCTCTAAAATTTTTTGGACAACTATTAAGTAATAACAATTCTTTGACGGGAGGGGCTACTCCATTAGGCGCCAACTATCCTTTAACAGGAATAAAATTTTTAAGAGTACAGAATATTATGCCTGGGTATTTCGACTTTTCTGATGTTGTTTTTATAGATGAAAAAATTCATAATACTCAGTTAAAAAGATCAAGACTGGTAGATAAAGACGTTCTTCTTACTATAACTGGTGTTTCTTACGGCAAATCCGCAGTTTATAAAAGTAATTATGGTGAAGCTAATATAAATCAGCATTCTGTAAGGATGCATTTTAAAGATGATTTAATTCCAGAATATGTTTCTGCTTTTTTAAATTCAAAGTATGGTCGTTATCAATCTGATAGAAAAATTACTGGAAATTCAAGACCCGCTTTAGCCTACGAAGAAATTAGGAGCTATAAAATACCAGTCTTACCTTTAGAAAAACAAGAAATTATAAAAAAAATATATGAAGAAAGAATGTCAAAAGAAGACGAATCGGTTGAAATATACAGACAATCTGAAAATTTGCTTTTAGAAGAATTAGGATTAGAGAATTTTAAATTTAATAACAACTTGTATTATGAAGTTAATTTTTCCGAAACACTTGTTATCAATCGTATAGATGCTGAATACTTTGATCCAATCTATACAGAAGTTGAAAAAATTTTAAATAAACACGAACAAAGAAAATTAAAAGATATTTGCTCCTTAATTTCGTATGGAACTGTTCCAACTAGTCCATATGTTGAAAAAGGAATACCATATGTAAAAGGTGAAAATTTAGAAAGCTGTTTTATAAGCGATCGGGATAAATTAGATTTTTTGAGCGAAGACTCTACTAAAAATCTTCCCAGTAAATTTTATTTAAAAGAAAATGATATAGTAATTTCTCAAATGGGTACAGTTGGTTATTCTGCCGTTGCTACAAAGGAAAACGAAAACTGGTTGTTCGCTTCTTTCACTATCAGAGCCCGCTTAAATAAAGAAGGATTAGATTTATTCGATCCTTTTTATATGTCATTGTTTATAAACAATATAAGTAGACCTTATTATTTGTTAAGAAAAATTGCTCAAGCGAGTGTAAGACAGAATACAGATCTACCAACTATAAATAATTTAGCTGTTCCTTTACTTTCAAAAGAAAAACAACAAAAAATCGCCGAGCTGGTGAAAAAATCCCACGAAGCAAGGAAAAAATCAAAGGAATTACTAGAAGAAGCAAAAAGAAAGATTGAAGAAATAATTGAGAAAGGAGGCGAAAACTAATGTCTTACACAAAAATTAACTTATTAAGTCAAGCAGTAGAAATAACAAAAGAAGCGGCCAGAGGTGGAAATACAACTTCATTAGATATCGTATTAAACAAAGTATACGAAATGTTGAAGAAATTGAACGAAGATGTAAAGAGTGAAGAGTGATTAGTTAAAATCATTTATTCTTCACAAGTACACACGTCATGTAGGTAGATATCGGAACTGCGGCGACGATGCTGAAACTTGTGATAAAATTTTTTTATGCAGAGAAAAATTTTAACGATTGAAACGAGTAAAAGCAAAGAAATTGTTGATATTACTGATGAGGTGAAAGGAATTATCTATGATTTAAAAGTCAAAGATGCCAACTGTTTTTTGTTTATTACTCACACGACAGCTGCCCTGACAACAGCTGATCTTGACCCAGGAACAGATTTAGATTTTTTGGATTTTCTGGAAAAAATCACTCCCAAAATGAATTTCCGCCATCCCCACAACCCGGCTCATACGCCAGACCACATCTTGTCTTCGATAGTCGGCTCTTCACTAGTTCTTCCGGTAGAAGACGGACGCCTGGTCCTTGGTACTTGGCAGCGGATTGTTTTGGTTGAACTCGACGGACCAAGAAGCCGGACAGTTATTGTTAGTTTTTAAGCTCTTTTTCAGCTGATAGGCTATAATAGGTTTCATGAGAATACTCATTATTGAAGATGAACACAGAATTGCCAATTCTATTAAAAAAGGACTAGAACAGGAGAACTATGCCGTTGATATTGCTTATGATGGTAATGACGGATTTGATTTGGCAGCGACAGAAGAATATGATGTGATTATTCTCGACCTGATGCTTCCCGGTATGGACGGAACTGATATCTGCCAGAGCCTTCGCAAAAATAAAGTTCACACGCCAATTTTAATATTGACCGCCAAAGGACAGATACAGGACAAAATCAAAGGATTGGATAACGGTGCTGATGACTATTTAACCAAACCTTTTTCTTTTGAAGAACTGTTGGCGAGGATCCGAGCTTTAACGCGAAGACCAAAGACAACTCTTGGAGAAGTTTTAACTGTTTCTGACCTGATTTTTAACCCTAAGACTTTTGAGGTGAAGCGTTTCGGAAAATTAATTAAACTTTCCAG